>Ga0207701_10000024_pt1 | contig 114586 bp, 104 predicted proteins | sample KBSSwiSSwithPhiX_FD_184294 | JGI IMG/M metagenome (GOLD analysis project Ga0207701, IMG submission 184294) | Switchgrass rhizosphere bulk soil microbial communities from Kellogg Biological Station, Michigan, USA, with PhiX - S5 (SPAdes) (version 2) | ecosystem: Environmental > Terrestrial >...
CTCCGCCACCAGGTCGATGTCTCGATGGCCGCTCCGGAACCGTCGCTGTAATACCCGCCACCCACGCCGACGGAGCCACCGCTCGGCCACCCGCTCGCCCACCTCGCCGAATTCCTGCCGTGCCGCGGACATGGCGCGAACGTACAAACCTCGCCCGCCGAACGCGTCATCGAACGACTTGGCCTTGTGTCATCCTATTGCGTCGGCGCGCACCACGGCTGCCTAACGTCAACCGGAGCCAGCGCGCCGTCGGCGGTCAGGGATCGGGACCGGTTACGCACGGAATCTCGACTTCCGAGCGGCCGCTGACGACGCCGAATGGAGATAGGTAGAAGGGAGGGTCTTCCGATTCCCGATCCCCGATTCCCTATTCCCTACTCCGGGTACAACGCTTGCGTTCGCCGTCGCCAGTGACCCACACATCGATACGCCCGCACACGCTGCGCATCGAGCCAACCCGCGGCTGGGTAGCTCTGCGGCTGGGTGAGGTCGTCGCCTATCGGGAACTGCTGTACTTCCTGGTCTGGCGCGACCTCAAGGTGCGCTACAAGCAAACCATACTCGGGGTCGCTTGGGCAGTGCTGCAACCGCTGCTCACGATGCTGGTGTTCGCGCTGTTCTTCGGACGGCTCGCTCGTGTCCCGTCCGACGGCGTTCCATACCCGCTGTTCGCTTACACGGCGCTCGTACCGTGGACGTTCTTCGCAACGGGGCTCACACTGGCATCCAATAGCCTCGTTGGCAGCGCCAACCTCATCACGAAGGTGTACTTTCCGCGACTGACGATCCCTCTCGCCACCGTGCTCGCGGGCCTCGTTGATTTCGCGCTCGCGTTCCCGGTGTTGTTCGGGCTCATGTGGTGGCACGGAGTGACGCCGACGGCGCAAGTCGTGTGGCTTCCGGTATTCATCGCCCTTGCGTTCGCCACCTCGCTTGGCGTCGGTCTCTGGCTCTCGGCGCTCAATGTCGAGTTCCGCGACGTTCGACACGTGGTGCCCTTCCTCACGCAGCTTTGGATGTTCGCGACGCCGATTGCTTATCCGAGCAGCCTGTTGCCCGAGCGATGGCGCACGCTGTACGCGTTGAACCCGATGGTTGGCGTCGTGGAGGGATTCCGGTGGGCGCTGCTCGGGACGGCAACGCGCCCGGGCCCGATGATCCTCGTCTCTGGTATCGCCGCACTCGCCCTGTTGATCGGCGGTGCCTTTTTCTTCCGGCGCATGGAGCGCACGTTCGCCGATGTCGTCTGACGTCGCGTTCCCCGCATCGCATTCGCGTACGCCAACGCCGCACGAGGCGTCGCGCGTCATTCGCGTTTCGCAGCTCGGTAAGCAATACCAGCTCGGCGCTCGAGCGAGATATCGCACGCTTCGCGAAGCACTCGTCGAGAGCGTCGTTGGCGCCGCGCGGTCGATCGGACGCGGCGGGACTCGTCGCGCGCCGGAGCGCTTCTGGGCGCTCGATGACGTGTCCTTCGACGTAGCGCAGGGAGACGTCGTCGGCATCATCGGACGGAATGGGTCGGGGAAAAGCACCCTGCTCAAGATCCTCTCGCGCATCGTGGAACCCACGAGAGGCACGGTGGATCTCGAGGGGCGTGTTGGGTCGCTCCTCGAAGTTGGCACGGGCTTCCACCCTGACCTGACCGGGCGCGAGAACGTCTTTCTCAGCGGCGCGATCCTGGGAATGCGGCGCACCGAGATCGAGAAGAAGTTCGAGGAGATCGTGGAGTTCGCCGAGGTTGACCGCTTCATCGACACGCAGGTGAAGCACTACTCGAGCGGCATGTACATGCGCCTCGCGTTCTCCGTGGCCGCGCATCTCGAGCCGGACATTCTCGTGGTGGACGAGGTGCTCGCCGTTGGCGATGCCGCGTTCCAAAAGAAGTGCCTGGGCAAGATGGGAACGGTCGCCCGCCACGGCCGCACCGTGCTGTTCGTGAGCCACAACATGGGAGCAGTGGTGTCGCTGTGCTCCCGTGCGCTGCTGCTGGACGGCGGGCGCCTCGTGCTGGAATCCGACCCGATCACCGTCGCCGCGCGGTATCAGGCGACGCTCACCGCAGCGCCCACCGCAACGAGCGACCTGTCCGGCGCCGAGCATTTCGGGTCCGGCAAGGCGCGGTTCGTATCGCTTCGGTTCGTGCCCGAGCGGCGCGATGGAACCACGCGCGAAATGATGTGTCCGGGCAGCCGCCTTCGCGTCGAGACGCGCATCGTGTGCTCCGCATCCGTCGACAGCGCGAACGTCGGGATCACGATCTACGACGCCAGCGGCTACCGGCTCGTCGATGCCAACACGGCCATGCAGGGCCGCTTCGTCTCGATGAATCCGGGCGACGAGGCGCACGTCGATTTCTCGCTCGACGATCTCCGCCTCAAACCGGGGACGTATCTCGTCGGGCTTTGGATGGGGCGCGGCAACGTCGAGGACATTGACGGTATTCTCTATGCGGCCACGCTCGAGGTCGAGCCGGACCCGCAGCAGCTCCAGCATTCAGAGCAGTTCCCGGGCTCGTACTTGTGTGCGTTCAAGCACAGTGTCGTCATCTCGGGGCCCGCAGCGAACGTCGCGCGATCAGGAGTCCGCGACGAGCCCGGACAGCGCAGCGCGGCAGGCGCATCCCGTTAGGCGATCCGATACCGTGCGAATCCCCCCGGAGCTGCGCTGCCTGGTTCATGCGGAACCGTTGGCCCTTCACGGCGGTTTCGGGAGCAGCCAGGAAGTCGAGCATGCCACCGCTCTCGCGTGTCGGCGCGGCTGCCAGGTGCCTGTCATCCGTGGCATTCCCCGTTTCGTGCCGTCGGAAGACTACGCCGCAGCCTTCGGCTGGCAGTGGAAGCGCTTTCGTCGCTCGCAGCTGGACTCGTACACCGGCACCACGATCTCGAGGGATCGTCTCACCCGATGCCTCGGCGGCAGCCTCGAGGTCGTTGGCGGCAAGGCAGTACTCGAAGCGGGCTGCGGGGCGGGACGCTTCACGGAGATCCTGCTCGAAGCGGGTGCTCGCGTCGTCGCAGCGGATCTGTCGTCCGCCGTCGAGGCGAACTACGCGAACCGCGGAAGCACCCTCGGCTACTTCATCTGCCAGGCGGACGTGCGACACCTTCCGGTCGCACCGCGATCGTTCGATATCGTCGTCTGCCTCGGTGTCATCCAGCACACACCGGATCCGGAGCAGACGATCGCCGCGCTGGCGGGCTATGTGAAGCCGGGTGGGCTGCTCGCGATCGACCATTACGGCCGCAACTACCCCGCGACGTGGTCCCGGCGCGCGATCCGGGCGTTGCTGCTCCGTCTGCCGCCCGAGCAAGCGCGCTATCTGGCGTTAGGCATCACCAGGGCCCTGCTCCCTGTGCATCGCACGCTGTGGCATCGCCGGCGAGGCTTCGCCCGGCTGCGGCGGTACCTCGCGCGATTGTCGCCCGTCGTCGACTACTACGACGCGTATCCGGAGCTCCGCCCGGAGCTCCTGGTGGAGTGGGCACTGCTCGATACGCACGATACGCTGACCGACCGCTTCAAGCACCTTCGCGATCCCGAGGAAATTCGCGCGACCCTCGTAGGGCTCGGCCTCTCGAACGTCGAGGTGCGTGCCGCAGGCAATGGCGTCGAAGCTCGCGCTCGAGGGGCCATCGACGGAGCGCGTCACGACGACGTCGATTCGCCGATGGCGTTCACGCACGCGACGGGCTCGGCCTGATCATGTGCGGCATTGCTGGATTCACCGGGCCCCGCGCCGACGACGCGCTGCACGCGATGGTGCACGCGCTTCATCATCGCGGTCCTGACGACAGCGGCGTCTGGACCAGCGATTCGGCATCGCTCGGCATGGCGCGGCTGGCAGTGCTCGATCTGAGCGCGGCCGGGCATCAGCCCATGGCGACTGACGATGGCGCGATCCAGATCGTGTACAACGGCGAGGTCTACAACTTTGCTGCCGAACGCCGAGCGCTCGCGGCCATGGGCGTCTGCTTCCGCTCGACGTCCGACACGGAAGTCGTGCTCCGCCTCTACGAGCGCTACGGGGACGATTTCGTCGTCAGGCTCCGCGGAATGTTTTCGTTGGCCATCTGGGACCGGCGCCGCGGGCCGGGTCGCGAGCGACTGGTCCTCGCACGTGACCACCTTGGGATCAAGCCCCTGCTCTATACCCGGGTGGGTCCGCGGATCGTGTTCGCGTCGGAGTTGAAGGCGCTTCTCGCCGGCGGCCTCGTCGCGCCGACGATCGACCCGGCTGCCCTTCGAACGCTGCTCACCTATGGGGCCGTTCTTCAGCCACGCACGATGCTCCGCGATGTCCACGCTTTGCTGCCTGGACATCGGTTGGTCGTCGAGGCCGGCGAGACGCGGCTCGAGCGGTATTGGTCGTTAGGCGTGGACCGCGTCGCCGGTCTGCGGTTGCGTTCATACGGCGACCAGGTAGATGCGGTCGCCAACGTTCTTGAGGAGTCGGCACGTCTCCAGCTCGTGAGCGACGTGCCGCTGGGTGCCTTTCTCAGCGGCGGCGTCGATTCGTCGATCCTTGTCGCCGTAATGACCAAGGCGGTCGGTACCCCGGTCAAGACGTTCTCGGTCGGGTTTGCCGACGAGGGGTCGGCGATCGATGAAACCGCCGACGCGGAGCGGATGGCGCGCCACCTCGGGACCGATCATACGACGTCGATCGTAACCGGCGACGATGTACGCGATCGGATTACCGCCATTGCCGCCGCGCTCGATCAGCCGAGTGTGGACGGTGTGAACAGCTACTTCGTGTCGCTGGCGGCACGGCGCAGCGTCACGGTCGCGGTATCGGGCACCGGTGCGGACGAGTTGTTCGCGGGGTACCCGTGGTTCATCACGATGGCCCGCGAGACCGAGCGATGGGCGCGCGAGCCATGGCGAGTGTTGGCGGGTTCCCTGGTGGCTGCCGCCGCGAGACACCCGGCCTTCGACCATCTCGTCCGGCGACGTGGTGGCGGCCGCGTTCATCGGCTGCGCCGCGGCGGGTTCGTCGGCGTCTATGGGGAGACCTACCAGATCTTCGGGCCGGTGGGAGCAGCGCGACTGCTCGCGCCAGCGGTTGCCACGGCCGCGGGTGCTGGTGCCCCGCCGCATCGAGACCTGACGCGCCTCGACGAGCTGGCTGCGGGCACGTCGATCGAACGCGTGACGGCGCTTGCGACGCGGGGATATCTCACGAATCAACTCCTTCGAGACATCGACGCCGTATCGATGGCGCATTCGCTCGAAGTGCGAGTCCCCTACCTCGACCCGGGAGTCGTCGACACGGTTCTCTCGCTGCCTGACGCGGCAAAGCTGGGCGATGTGCGCGCCACGGACCCCTACGGCCAGACGTATCGCGAAACGGGAGCCAAGCGCGTGCTCATCGATGTCGGTCGTCGATGGCTGCCCCGAGACTTCGATGTGCAGCCGAAACGGGGCTTCGCGATGCCGTTCGATGCGTGGCTTCGCGGGCCCCTGGGCGACGTGTTCGACGACACGCTCGACGGCCGAAGCGCGAGGCAGCGCGGGTTCCTCGAGCCGTCGGGCGTAGAGCGGGTGCGTGACCGGTTCAGGCGCGGAGAAGCGTCGTGGCCGGAGCCGTGGCTTCTCATGATGCTCGAGTTGTGGTGTCGCGAGGTGCTGGACACCGGCGGGCGTGCGTCCGTCGAGCGGATCGCGCGCGCGCCTAACGTCGATGCGACCGACGTCACGCTGTTGCCAGCCTTCGACCGCGGCGGTGCCTCGTGACGATCGTTCACGAACCACCGCGTGCTACGTCCGGAGTGACGACACCGGCAGCCGTCGGCGACGCGCCGTGGGCGCGCGTGACGCGCTTCGACGACGACCCCCATCCGACCCGGCCCCGGATCCTGTTCATCGGGCATGCCGATAGTACCCACGCCCATGCGTGGATCGACCTGCTGGCGGGCGCGGACCTCAACGTCCGGCTGTTCGCGCTTCCGGGTGGAGTGCCTCCTGATTCCTGGGAAGTCCGCACGTATGTGAGCGCGCCCACGAGCCAACGCCTCGACACGCGAACGCGACGCCGTCTGTATCCCGCCGGGCGCCTGGCGCGCGCCCCGAAGCGCGCCTATGCACGCCTCGTGTCCAGCGACCGCGCGGTGGAGCAGCGCTGGCTGGCACAGGTCATTCGCGACTGGAAGCCGAACATCGTCCACACGTTAGGCCTCGATCCGGCCGGAGAGTTCTACTTCGACACGCGGCAACAGTACGGCCTCGAGACGGCGGCGGCGTGGGTCGCGCAGACCCGCGGAGGCTCGGATCTCGCGCTGGCGCGCTTCGACGACGCGAGAGCTTCGCGCCTTGGGGACGTGCTTCGGGCGAGCGACTGCATCGTGAGCGACAACGCCGTCAACTTCGAGATCGCTCGCGACATGGGCGTCGGCGCCGAGCAGCTCTCGCCGATCGGCACCGTGCCGGGCACCGGCGGCGTCGACATCGATGCCCTTCACTCGTACGCGCGCGGACGCCCGTCCACGCGCTCGGTGATCCTGTGGCCAAAAGCGTACGAGTGCCCGTGGTCGAAGGCACTGCCGGTGTTCCAGGCGCTCGTCACGCATTGGGATCGTCTACCGCCGTGCGAGGTGCATCTTCTGGCAATGGAGCCGGAGACACGCATGTGGTTTCACTCGCTCCCGGTGCACGTCAGGCAGGCGTGCCGTATCGAGGACCGCATCCCTCGGCACGAGGTGCTTCAGCTGATGGGGCGTGCTCGCGTCATGCTCGCCCCTTCGCTCGTGGACGGAACGCCGAACTCGATGTTCGAAGCGATGGCTACAGGGGCGCTCCCGATTCTCTCTCCGTTGGACACGATCCGGCCGCTGGTGCGTGACTCATCGAACGTGCTGTTCGCGCGAAACCTCTACCCCGACGAGATCGGGGAGGCGCTCGTGCGAGGAATGCACGACGACGTCCTCGTGGACTCGGCGGCGGACCGCAACCTCACGCTGGTGCGACAGCTGGCCGACCGATCCGCGATCCGGCCGCGTGTGGTGAGCTTATACGAGTCGCTCGCGACCAGGAGGCCGCGGTGAGGGCCCTCGTCCTTGGCGCCGCCGGGATGCTTGGGCATCGGCTGTGGCGCGAGCTCGACCGGCACATGGACGCGTTTGCCACCGTGCGCGGCCCGGCCGACGATTACGCCTCGCTCGCGTGGTTCGACCCACAACGGTTGATCGGCGGCGTCGATGTGCTGTCCGACGCGGATCTCGACCGCGCGATGTCGACAGCGAAACCGGACGTGGTCATCAACGCGGTCGGCATCGTGAAGCAGCGGCCCGACAGCGACAACGCGACCGGCACGATCGCGGTGAACGCGCTGCTGCCGCATCGCCTCGCGGATCGGTGCTCCGCGGCGGGGATACGGTTCATCCAGATCAGCACTGACTGTGTATTCGCCGGCACCAAGGGCGCGTATACGGAACGCGACGTCCCGGATGCGCGCGACCTCTACGGCCGAAGTAAGCTGCTGGGCGAAGTGGACCGCGACGGGTGCCTAACGGTTCGGACCTCGATGGTGGGCCGCGAGATCCGGACAGCGCGGGGGCTGGTCGAGTGGTTCATCTCCCGTCGGGGGGACATCGTGCCTGGCTTCACGCGCGCGCGTTTCAGCGGGCTCACGACGCCCGAGCTGTCGCGAGTGATCTCCGATATCATTCAACGTCATCCCGACCTTCGCGGCGTGTGGCACGTTGCCAGCGATCCGATCAACAAGTTCGACCTTCTCACGATCGTGAACGATGCGTTCGGCCTGGGCTCGGTGCTTCGGGCGGACGAGTCGTTCGTCTGCGACCGCACGCTCGACGCGAGTCGCTTCATGAACGCGACGGGATATCGCCCGCCTTCGTGGGCGGCGATGGTGGCCGAGCTCGCGGCCGACCCGACGCCTTACGACGAATGGTCACTTCAGTGGACCTCGACCGCACACGGCCGCTCGACGGCAAGCACATCGTAGTCACGGGAGGGACCGGATCGCTCGGCAAGGTGCTCGTCCGCCGGCTGTTAGGTGGCGAGATGGGCCGGCCTCGCCGGATCACGGTGTTCTCGCGGGACGAAGCGAAGCAGCACGACATGCGGCTCCACTACAAGAACCGCGTCGTCGCGACGGACGAAATCGTCTATCGCAATTTCAGCGAGCTGCTCACGTTCGTAATCGGCGACGTCCGCGACTACCACTCGGTGGCATCGGTTCTCCGCACCGCCGATGTGGTCGTGAATGCCGCCGCGCTGAAGCAGGTCCCGACGTGTGAATACTTTCCCTACGAGGCCGTACAGACGAACATCACCGGGCCGGAAAATATCATTCGGGCCATCCGGGAGAACGGGCTGGCGATCGAGACTGTCGTGGGCGTGAGCACCGACAAGGCCTGCAAGCCCGTAAACGTGATGGGCATGACCAAGGCGATCCAGGAGCGCGTGTTCACGTCGGCGAATCTCACGTGTCCGGACACTCGATTCGTGTGCGTACGGTATGGGAACGTGCTTGCCTCGCGCGGCTCGGTGATCCCGCTCTTTCACGAGCAGATCCGGAGTGGCGGCCCGGTCACCATCACGACGACCGACATGACGCGATTCCTTCTCTCGCTCGAGGAGGCTGTCGACACGGTGTTCGCCGCGATGCGTGGCGCCCGACGCGGCGAGACGTACATCCCGCGCGTGCCGTCGGCGAAAGTCACGGACGTCGCCCGGGCCCTCGTTGGAGAACGGAACATCGAGACGGTCGTCACCGGCATTCGGCCTGGCGAGAAGGTGCACGAGATCCTGATCTCGGAGGAGGAATGCCATCGCAGCGTCGACCGCGAGAAATTCTACGCGATCCGGCCCGTGCTCCCCGAGCTGCACGGTGATCACGAGGCCCTCGCGGCCCTCCCGGGCGAATACAGCTCGGCCAATGAAGTCATGAGCTACGACGACGTCGTCGCGCTGCTCACGCGGCAGAATCTGCTCCTGGCGGAGGAAGCTCCGGCCGGAGAGGGCGTCGAGCTTCTGCGATGAAGATCATGACCGTGCTCGGGACGCGGCCCGAGATCATTCGGCTGTCGCGGCTCATCCCGAAGCTGGATGCGCTGTGCGACCACGTGCTCGTGCACACCGGTCAGAACTTCGACCCGGCGCTCAGCGATGTGTTCTTCCGCGAGCTGGGCGTTCGGCCGCCGGATATTTCGTTAGGCGTTCGAGGCGAGTCGTTCGGTGAGCAGGTGGGCCAGATCCTGACCGGCGTCGAGCGCGCGATTCGTGACGAGCGTCCGGATCGGCTGCTCATCCTCGGCGACACGAACAGCGGCCTGTCGGCGGTCGTGGCCAAACGGCTCGGCGTGCCGGTGTATCACATGGAAGCGGGCAATCGGTGTTTCGATGACCGCGTGCCGGAGGAAGTCAATCGTCGGATCATCGATCACTCGAGCGACGTTCTGCTCCCCTACACCGAGCGCAGTCGCGCGAACCTGCTGCGGGAGGGGATCGCGGCGCAGCGAGTGATCGTGACTGGTAACCCGATCCTCGAGGTGATCCGGCACTACGAGGGCTGCATCGACGCGTCTGACGTCCACGGTCGCCTCGGAGTGCAGCGGGGCGCATACTTTCTCGTCACCGCACACCGGGCTGAGAACGTGGACATCCCGGAGCGCCTGCGACAGCTGGCCGAGGCGGTGACGCGCGTTGGCGCGGAGCACGATATGCCGATCGTGGTGAGCATGCACCCGCGGACGCGAAGTCGGCTCGAGGCGTTCGGCATGACCGATCTTGTTGCGGGACTGCGCGTGCTTCCCCCGTTAGGCTTCTTCGACTTTCTCGCGCTCGAGCGTGACGCAGCGTGCGTGCTGACCGACAGTGGCACGGTGCAGGAGGAATGCTGCATCCTGCACGTCGCCAATGTGACGACGCGCGATGTCACGGAGCGTCCAGAGACGGTGGAGTGCGGCAGCAACGTGATCGCCGGTGTCGATCCGGACCGGATCGCGACGGCGGTACGGGCTGCGCTTCAGCGCGAGCGCAACTGGACGGTGCCTCCGGAGTATCTGGCGCCGGCGGTGAGCAGCACCGTCGCGAACATTTTGCTGAGCGAGCAACAACATTGACGGCGGCATCGGTGTCCGCGCGGAACGACGTGAACGAGGCGCCGCCTACGTCCAGCGCGCCACGGCTGCTCATCGTCTCGCCGGTCGCGCCCGTGCCGGAGGGAGTGGGTGGAGTCTATCTCCGGGACCTCTGCCTCATGTACCCCGCCGATCGGCTGGCTTTCGCGATCCTCCCTGGAATCGGATCGGGCCCGTGGCCCGAAGCGCTCCGCGCGGCGCCGCGAGCGGTGCTCGATGCGGTTCCGGAGCGCGGGTTCAACCGGTGGGGGCGGAAGGTCCAGGAGACCACTCGCGGCCTCTTCGACCGCTACGTGGACATGCAGCACCTTCCGAAGCTCGTCGATCAGATTGCCGCGTTCGCTGCCCAGACGAAGCCGGACCTCATGTGGGTCCCGCTGGCCGGTCCGACGATGATCAACATTGCCAGAGCGCTGCCCAGCCGACTGGGCATGCCGATGATCACCACGGTCTGGGACCCGCCGGACTACGCGCTGGCGCACTACTGGGGCATACGCGGTCACGCATTGGCGCGGGTGATGGACCGGTTCGGCGATGCGATCCGTGCGTCGGTGCGCTGTGCGGTCGCATCGGCAGAGATGAAGGAGAGGTACGAGGGTCGATACGGCACGCCGTGTGTTCCCATGATCCATGGACTGCCAGAGTCCGAGTGGACTCCCCCGGCAGGCATGCGAGCGCCTAACGAGCCGTTCGTGATCGGCTACGCGGGGAGTCTGTACGCTCGTCGCGAATGGGACGCGCTGATCGAGAGCCTGGGACGGCTGCAGTGGCGAGTGGCGGGGCGAGAGACGATCGTGCGCGTCCTTGCTTCGAGCTTCGATGTGCGCGTCACACGACCGGCGCGGATCGAGTTCCTCGGGTGGCACTCGACGAGCGACGCCGTGACGATCCTCTCCGGCTGCGACGTCTGCTACGTGCCGTACTGGTTCGACGAAGCGTTTCGACCCGGCGTCGAGCTGTCGTTCCCGAACAAAGTGTCGTTGTATCTGGCAGCGGGTCGGCCGATTCTGTTCCACGGACCGGAACACTCCACACCGACCCGGTTTCTCGAACGCTGGCCAGTGGGCGTACCGTGTCACTCGCTCGACCCTCAGGAGATCGCGGATGCATTGACGACCGCGGCCAGCGATGCCGGGTTTCACGCTCGGGCGGCGGCGTCCATTCCGCAGGTGCTTCGGGCGGAGCTCGGCCTCCACGTATTCAGGCGCCGGTTCGCCGAGTTCGTGGGCGTGGACGAAGCCGTGTTGGCGACGCCCGCCCCGTAACGACAGTCACCGCTCGAGCAGCCAGCGTGCGAACGGTCCTGCTCATCTCGTACACCTTCCCGCCGCAATACGACGTCAGTGCGCGGCGGGCAGCGAAGCTCTGCAAGTACCTGCCCGGTGCCGGATGGCGTCCGATCGTCCTGACGAAGGATTGGACGCACAACGTGGCGCCCGAAGACCGTAGCGTGTTCACGCTCACCGAGCACGCGGAGGCGGTGGCCGCGCTCAACGGGGTGACGATCGTGCGAGCTCCCTACCGCACGAGAGACAACGCGTTGCGGCGGCTTCATCATCGATTGGGAGGAACCTACGAATCCGGTGCGTCTGCAGCCGGTCATCGTGACGGCGACGTGCCGCAGGTGCCTAACGGTATCACCAACCACGCCGAGCGCCGGCTTCGGCGGTGGACCCCGCTCGCCCTCACCCGCAGAGCTCTCTCGCTCTTCTCGCCAACATTCGGCGACTTTCCGGATGCGTTCCGCGGCTGGGTCGAGCCTGCGGTTCGATCTGCGCTCGAGCTCATCGCGCGCGAGCGAGTCGATGCCATTTGCAGCCTCTGCCCGCCGGCAACGGCGCACGTCGTCGCCTCGGAAGTCGCGCGGCGGAGCGGCCTGCCTTGGGTCGCCCAGTTCGATGATCTGTACAGCTTTCACCTGGAGCGGCAGCGCCGCGCCGCATGGCGTCCGTACGCCGACCATCGGCATCGCGAGTGGATGCGGTACGCGACGCTGGCCGGGGCGATCACGCCGGCGATGCTCGCGTACGTCCAGCGCACCTACGGCGTCGGCGGCGAGGTGTTGGTGGTCGGATACGACCCCGATGAGAGTCCGACCATCCGACGCGAGGCGCACGATCGGCTCCGACTTGCGTACACTGGATCCATCTACCCTGGTGATCAGCGCCCGGACCTGCTGTTCGCGGCCTTGGAGCAAGTGATTCGCGAGCGCGGGGGGACAACGCCCCCGTTGGAGCTCATCTTCGCGGGAACGGGCCGCGACGCGGAGCTCCAGGCGAGCGTAGCGGCATTTCCGGCGGCCGCGCGCGCGTGCCGGTTCGTGGGCCGCGTGCCGCCCGCCGAAGCACTCAGAATGCAGCGAGACGCCGATGCGCTGATACTGCTCAACTGCACGAATCCGTCGCCCGGGGAGGGGACGCTGAGCTATCCGGCCAAGGCGTTCGAGTATCTCAATGCTGGGCGCCCGATACTCGCGCTGCCGCGCGACCCCGGTGCGTGGGGAGATCGCCTACTCGAGACGACGCGCGCCGGTACGACCGCGGAGTCAGCCGACGCCGCGGCCAGGGTACTCGCGAGTTGGCTTGACGAGTGGGAACGCACTGACGGGATTTCCTACGCTGGAGATCGGACCGAGATCGAGCGATACAGCCAGCCGCGTCAGGCAGCAGTCCTTGGCGCCTTGCTCGACCGGGCCGTCGACATTCACACGGCGCGTACGCCGTAGAATCCCCGCGCGATCGCATCCACATGGCATTCGACCTGGCGGCTTGGGCGATCATCTTCACGGCGGTCTGGCTGGTCGGACGTGGCGCGCTCGCGCTACTGGACGCCAACGGCGTTCGCGCGGGCGATCGTCTCATTCTCGCGGCGTGGATTGGTGTCATTGTCTGCGCGGTCACGCTGCTGGGAGTCTCGCTGGTTACCGCGGTGACCCCGGTGGCCTCGGCCTCTACCATGATGGTGTTGTGCGCGTTAGGCATGATCGCAACGCGGCTCCGGTCGAGGAGAGCCCCGCCGCGCAGGGAGAGTCCTCTGCTCCCGGCATGGGCGATTGGCATGGGCGTCATGGCCGTCGCGATCGGCGCCGCGGCGCTCGCGAGCGACCCCGTCACGCTCTACGACTCGCTCGTGTATCACGTCGGAGTCATCCGATGGCTGCGTGATTTCGGGACCGTCCCTGGCATGGCGCTCATTCACAACCGCCTGGGCCACGTGTCGGCGTGGTTCACGCTGGCCGCGGCGTTCGACGCCGGGCCGGTCGCAAACCGCGCGGGCAACGTGCCGCTCGGTTTCGCCCTCGTGCTTGCCGGCGTTCAGGCAGCGCTCGCGGCGGCTCGCATCTCGGCGCGGCGTGCCTCGATCGCCGACTGGTTTCTGGCGTTTGGGTCCGCCGCGCTCATCTGGGCCATCGTTGTAGGCGGCGCGGTCAGTCCGTCTCCCGACATCGCCACGAATGCCATGATTTACGTCGCGGCGTGGGCCGTGTTGGTCGTGTCACCCGCGCCGACGTCATTCACGCGGCGGCTCATTCCGTTCGTGATCGCGCTGGGCGCGTGCTCCATGAAGCTGTTCGCCGTGCCGGCGGTCATCGCGACGGGCGCGTACGCGGTGCTGGCATCGCCAGGCGACGGCGGCGTCCGTCGCTACCTCAGGCGCGTCCTGATTTGTGCGGGGCTCGCCGTGTCGATCGTGGGTCCGTTCATCGCGGCGAATCTCGTTGCGTCCGGATGCCCGGCGTTTCCATCGCCGATAGCGTGCCTCGATGCACCGTGGTCCATCGGCGTCTCACGCGCAGCCGACTACGCGACGTACGTGCGCGACGTGGCCCGATGGCAGCGGCGCGGCGAAGTGCCAAGTGCATCGATGGGCTGGATCGCGCCGTGGGTCATGGATCACCCATGGATCGCGCTCGTCGCCGCGACGTGTCTCCCTCTCGGGATCCATCTCCTTCGCCGCGTCGCTGCCTTGCGCAGCGAGCCGAGCCCACCGCCACTCGGCGTTGACGGCGTGCGCACCGTCGTCGCGTTTTCGCTCCTCGGTGCCGCGTTTGCGGCGTGGCAGGCGCCGGCGCCTCGCTTTCTCTACGCGTTCCTGATCGCCGTGCCAGCGTTGGCGCTCGCGCTGACGGTCCACTCGCGCGCGAGTGACTCGTTCGCTGGCAGGCACGCTGTACTGGCCTTCGTGGCAACGAGTGTGATCGTGGGCGGCGCGTATGCAGGCGCATCTCAGAAGCTCAACGTCTTGTCGGCACTGGCGCGCGGAGCGTCGCTCGTCTCCATCACTCGCGCAGATCTCGTGGTCCCGGAGGCACCAGCAACACCTCCTCGATTGTTTCGCTGGCGGGTGAATGACGTGGAGGTGCTTACCGCCGTTCCGCGGCCGATCGCCGACACGCTCGGCTACCGTAGCAACATTGTGCCCAACTCGCCGCTCGAGAAATGCTCGACCGCGCCGCTCCCATGCACACCGTATTTGCCCGGGAGCGATGTGCGGCTTCGTCGTCCGGCGCGCGGGTTAGCTGGAGGGCTCATTCGCGATCAGCAACCCGGCTTGGCCGGAGCCACTGCGATCTGTATCGGCGAGCTTCGCCTAACGGATGGGACAATGACGAGCGAGCTGGCGACAAAGACTTCGTACGAACCCCAATGCGGCGATTCATCCGCACGATGACCGCGCCGCCCGGTCCAAATCGTGCAGCCGGTCAGGCACTGTGACCGAAGAAAAGCGCCGTCCCCCACCGGGCATCACTCCGCTCGATACCGTCGTCGCGTTCGCGAGCCGGCGAAGACTGCGGGGCGCGGCCAGGCTGCGCCGGATCCTGCGCGGACACCACGAAGTCACGCTGACACGGGTCCGCACGGTGGACGGGTTGCTGTTCGATCTGGACGTCGAGAACGTGATGGACTACGCCGTTCTCGACCACGGGTACTATGAGCGCGAGGTGATCGACGCGATCATCGGATCGCTGACGCCTAACGGGGTCCTCTGGGATGTCGGCAGCAACATCGGGCTTCACGCGATTACGGCCAAGCATCTCCGTTCCGACGCGACGGTTGTGGCGTTCGAGCCAGCCCCCCACACGGCCGCGAGGCTCATTGCCAACGCGAGCCTCAATGGCGTCGACGTACAGGTTGTTACCGCCGCGCTGGCCGACACGGACGGCGTTGCTCGACTCAGCATTGTGACGCGTGGCAACAATGGCCTTTCGTCGCTCCGACCGTGGCCCGATGTCCACTACGACGGGGCCATCCTGTGTCCCTGTGTTCGAGCCGAGGCGCTCGTCGCCGACCGCGCCCTTCCCACGCCGACAGTCGTGAAGCTCGATGTCGAAGGGTTCGAGGCGGAAGTACTTCGCGGTTTCGGTAGCCTGCTCTCGGGGGATGCGCTACGGTCCGTCGTGTTCGAGGCACCGGGAAACGCCGCCACCGAACCCCAGCACTATCCGGTCTTCGGACTGCTGACAGAAGCGGGATTCACGATCACACCCCTCGCACCGGCGCACTCGACCGAAAAGTCGGTCGCGACGAACTTTATTGCGACCAAGCGGGCGGCCTGATCGCGCGACGATGCGTGGCGTCTACGCTCGCGGCCCGCAGATCCGATCCAGATCCTCGAGGCCACTCAGGATCTCGCGCGGTTTCGAGCCGTTCGGCGGCCCGAGGATTCCCGCTGAGTGCAGCTGGTCGATGATGCGCGCCGCGCGGCCGTAGCCAACGCCGAGCCGGCGCTGCAATAACGACGTCGAACCCAGCTGATGCTGAATGCACACCTCGGCCGCCTCGCGGAACAGCTTGTCCCGATCCGCGTCGTCGAACTCCTCCGCGTCGTCCCCGGCCTTCTCGAGCGCCTCGCGCGCGCGGATCGTCTCGAGGATGTCCGGCTCCGCGGTGGTGGGCTCCTCGACCACCAGACCCTGTGCGGCGAGCGCGGCACGGCGCGCTTCGCGCTTGGCGTCGTACCACTGCATGAGGCGCTCGGTGTCTTCGCTCGCGATGAACGCGCCCTGAAGCCGTGCGGGCTCCGATTTGCCCGGTGGAATGAACAACATGTCGCCGTTGCCTAACAACGCCTCGGCCCCCATGCCGTCGAGGATCGTGCGGCTATCCACCTGCGACGCCACGCGGAACGCAATGCGGCTCGGGAAATTCGCCTTGATCAGACCCGTGATGACGTTGACGCTCGGGCGCTGCGTCGCGAGGATCAGGTGGATGCCGATCGCGCGCGCCTTCTGGGCGAGCATGGCGAGCGGTGTTTCCACCTCGCCCTGCACCGTCATCATCAGGTCCGCAAGCTCGTCGATGATCACGACGATGTACGGCAACACGCCGCCCACGTAGTCCGGACTCCCGAGCGCGACGGCTTGCTCCTTCGGCGCCTTGAGTTTCGCGCCCTCCTGCACCTTGCGATTGAAATCCTGGATGTTCCGCGCGCCGTTCGCCGCCAGGATCTCGTAGCGCTCCTGCATCTCGAGCACGGCCCACTTGAGGACCGCCGCGGCGTCGCGGTTGTCGGTGACGACCTTGTGCCGCAGGTGCGGAAGCACGTTGTACACCGACAGCTCGACCATCTTCGGGTCGACCATCAGGAACCGCAGCGTCTTCGGCGTGTGCCGGTAGACGAGGCTCGTGATGAGCGTGTTGACGCAGACCGACTTGCCAGAGCCGGTCGCGCCGGCGATGAGCAGGTGTGGCATCTTGGCCAGGTCGGCCACGACCGGCTTGCCCTCGAGGTCCTTGCCTAACGCGATCGGCAGCGCGGCCCGCGCACCCTGGAAGTCCCGCGCCTCGATGAGCTCCCGGAAGGTCACCATCTCGGCGGTGGGGTTCGGCACCTCCACGCCCACCGCACCGCGACCGGGGATGGGCGCGACGACCCGGATGCTGGGCGCGCGCATGGCCAGCGCGAGGTCGTTCGCGAGGTTCGCGAACTGGCGGACCTTCACGCCCGGTGCGGGCTCGATCTCATATTGCGTCACCACCGGACCGGTCGTGCGCCCGACGAGCTCACCCTCCACGCGGAACGTGCGCAGGGCGTCCATGAGCTTCACGCCCATGAGGTCGAGCTCGCGCTTCCCAACTTCGACATTGCGAGGCGGCGGCGGCGAGAGGATCTCGGTCGGCGGCAACTCGTCACCGCCGAATTCGATCGCGACTGCCGTCGAGTCGATCTCGGCGTGGACGCGCTCGTCCCGATCGGCCGTGAGGTCGCTCTTCGATTTGCGCTCTCGCTTCTTCCGGTCACGTGCCAGATCGACGTCGCCGTCCTCTTCCAGCTCGGGGACGGCGTCGCGCATGAGCGACGGATCGATCGCGGGCATTTCCTCGGGCGTGGGCGCGAGCGTCGTCGCGACGTCAGCCGGCGTTCCCGCGAGCACCTCGCCCTTCTTCGCGCGCTTGCGTTTGGGCTTGTCAGCGTCCGGAGCCCCGACCAGCGCTGGCGCTCCTGTTCCCAGTTCCCGGTTCGCAGTCCCCGGTTGCACCGAAGGTCCAACAATCGCTCGAATCGGATTCCAGCGAAGCGTCGCCGCCGCCAGAACACTCGCTGCCAGCGCGACCATGATCCACGCGCCAACCGTGCCGAACGCTTTGACCGCGTACGTGGCGAAGAACCCGCCCCAGAGTCCGGCGGCCGGATCGAGCTCGCCGGCGTGAACCCCACGGGCCATGCCTAACGCGATGGGCAGGATCACCACGAATCCGATGAGGAACACCAGCCACGAGCGATCCGTCTCGGATTCCAACCGGCCGAACAGCCGGAGCGCGTGCACTGCGGGAATGAGGGGGAGCAGGAGCGCCGCGGGAATCCCGATCAACTCGCGCGACCAGCTTCGCAGGCACGCGCCGACCGGCCCGAAGACGCTCTTTGCTGCCGTGCACGACTCGTACACCGCCGTCCCCGGCGGCACGAGCACCGCACCCGCGAGAAACAGGGCGAATAGCAAGAGCGCGATTCCCGCGACCTCGCGCTTGAGCGACGTATTTCCCACAGGACCGTTACCGCTCTCGATCTGGTCCGAGCTTCGTGATCTGCCGGTCGTGGTAGATCGGAATCACCGGATGCGAGTCCACGCTGGCGCAGACGATGAGGTCCTCGGCGAAGCCTGCTTCGGCGAGCGCGCGCCCGTGCTCCGAGTCCTCGAACAGGCGATCGAGCTGATCTCCATAGCGTCTATCGATCATCGAGCAGGCCTGCGCTGCGTCGTTGAGCCGTATTGTGGAGGGCCTGCTGACGGCGCGCGTGAAACGGCCGGCACATGCCGCATCCTCCAGCGCGAACTGCCGATCGCGACCTGCGCAGACGATTGTCACGTCGGCCTCGCCGCGACCGGCCGCTCGAATGATTGTCGATACCGCGGAATAGTTGACGTAAGATGCAACGACGACGTCGCGGGCGCCCTGGATTCCGGCGAGCGCGACCGTGCCGTTCGTCGTGGTGAGGAGCACCGTCTTGCCTTCCACCGCCTCGGCGCTGTACTCGCGTGGCGAGTTGCCAAGGTCGAAGCCGGGAATCGCGTGCATCCGGCGCTCGCCGGCGAGCAGCACGTCGTCGCGCTCGAACTGCTTGGCGCGAGCGACCACCTCATCGGAGCTCTCGAACGGAATGACAGCTTTCGCGCCGTTGGCGAGGGCGACGGCGACCGTCGTCGAGGCGCGAAGCACGTCGATCACGAGCACCACCCGTCCCTGCACGTCCGCCGGCGTCATCTGATGACCGCCGAAGAACACGTCGAGCCGCACTACACCGGCTCCTTCATGAGCTGTCCCTCGCGCTCCAGGAACTTCGTGTCGATGTCTCCGGCGCGGAAGGCCGGATGCGTCATCACGCGGCTGAGAAACGGCGCCGTAGTCGTGACGCCCTCGATGATGAAGCTCTCGAGCGCGACGCGCATTCGCGTGATCGCTTCTTCGCGATCGCGACCCTGGCAAATGAGCTTCGCGAGCAACGAATCGTAGTACGGCGGCACGGTGTACCCAGCGTACACGTGCGTGTCCAGGCGCACTCCCGGACCTCCAGGCGGATGGAACGCTTCGATCTTGCCTGGAGACGGTTGGAAGTTGCGGCTCGGATCCTCAGCGTTGATACGGCATTCGATGACGTGACCTCGAAGCGGCGGGAGCTCCGTGACGGACAGTGGCTCGCCGCTGGCGACGCGGATCTGCTCTTTCACGAGATCGATACCCGTAAGCATCTCGGTCACCGGATGCTCCACCTGAATGCGGGTGTTCATCTCCATGAAATAGAACGACCCATCCTCGTCGAGCAGCATCTCGATCGTGCCGGCGCCAACGTAGTCGATGGCCTTCGCGCCTCGCACGGCTGCCTCCCCCATACGCGCGCGCAGATCCGCATCGACCGCGGGACTCGGCGCTTCCTCGATGAGCTTCTGGTGCCGACGCTGGACGGAGCAATCGCGCTCGCCCAGGTGAATCACGTGACCGTGGCGGTCGCCGAGGATCTGGAACTCGACGTGTCGCGGACGCGAGAGGTACTTCTCGACATACACGTCGCCGTTACCGAACGCCGATAGCGCCTCGGAGCGCGCGAGCTGGAACGATCGCGCGAAGTCATCGACGTTCTTCGCGACGCGCATACCCTTCCCACCGCCGCCGGCTGCGGCTTTGATGATGACCGGAAACCCGATCTCCCTCGCGAAGCTCAGCGCTTCGTCGGGATCCTCCACCGGGCCTGGCGTGCCGGGGATGATCGGAACCCCAACTTCCGTCATCGCTCGGCGCGCAGCCGCCTTGTCGCCCATGACGCGGATCTGTTCGGCCGTCGGCCCGATGAACGTGACGTTCGAGGCCTGACACGTTTCCGCAAACTCGGCGTTTTCGGCCAGGAAGCCGTACCCGGGATGGATTGCGTCCGCGCCGGTGATCTCGGCAGCGGCGATGATTCGCGGGATCTTCAGGTACGAATCGCGCGCCGGCGGCGGGCCAATGCACACGTCGTCATCGGCGAACCGAACATGCAACGACTCGCGATCGGCGTCCGAGTAGACGGCCACGGTTTCGATCTCGAGCTCACGACAGGCGCGGATGACGCGCAGCGCGATCTCCCCGCGGTTCGCGATCAGGATTTTCTTGAACATGCAGCGGGAGCTGGCGGCGAGGGCAAGTCGGCGGGAGCGGTCAGCCTAACGGTCAACGGCCGACGGCGCTGCGAGCAAGCTCGCCACGCTCCCCGGCAATCGTCTCGCAATCTATGCGGTAGCACGTGCGAGGTGACCTGTTCAGGTCAACTCACGGCGCCGTTGCCTGTTGGAAGCCGTCCCAGCTCGTGTCGCTCGACCCCGCTACACCCTGTACGCGAAGCGCGAACTCGCTCGGATTGCTGGCGTAGAATAGCGCACTCTCGTACGAAATGACGCCCCTCGAGTACCATTGCATGAGCGACTGGTCGAAGCTCTGCATCCCGTACTGCGACGTGCCTTCCTTGATCAGATCCGGAATGTTGAGCGTCGCGTTCAGGTCGCGGATCTGCTCGCGCACGGCGGCCGTGTTGATGAGCACCTCGGCCGCCGGCACGCGGCCCGGCTTGTCGGCTCGCGGCACGAGACGCAGCGAAATGACGGCTGCGAGCGCCGTGGAGAGCGCGAAGCGCACTTCCGACTGCTGATGCGGCGGGTAGAACGACAGCACACGGTTGATCGTCTGCGTGGCGTCCGTCGTGTGCAGCGTCGAGAACACGAGGTGTCCCGTATCCGCTGCCTTCAGCGCCGTCTCGAGCGTATCCAGGTCGCGAATCTCACCGAGCAGAATGACGTCGGGGTCCTGACGAAGCACGCGCCGCAGTGCCTGCGCAAAGCTGCCGGTGTCGGTACCGACTTCGCGCTGGTTGATGTGACAGCGGTTGTCGCGATGCAGGAACTCGATCGGGTCCTCGATCGTGATGATGTTCGCGTAGCGCCGCTCGTTGATGTGCTGGATCATCGACGCGAGCGCGGTCGACTTGCCGGACCCGGTGATGCCGGTGACGAGGACGAGCCCGCGCGGACGCATCGAGATTTCCTCGACCACCGCCGGGAGATTCAGCTCACCACATGACTTCGCGGTGTGCGGGATCGTTCGAAGCGCGAACGCGATCGTACCGCGCTGCTGGTAGGCATTGACACGAAATCGACCGATGCCTGGGACGCCCGTCGCGAAGTCCGCTTCACGGTACTCGCTGAACTCCTTGACCTGCTTCGGCGTCATGAGCTCCTTCGCGAGCGCCGTTAGGTCCTCCGGGCGCAACGCGGGAAGCGGCAGTGGCGAGAGATCACCGTTGACGCGCAGCGTCGGCGGCCGGCCGACCTTCAAATGCAGGTCGGAGGCGTTGAGCTGCACCATCTGCTGCAGGATCGCCTTGAAGTTGAATGCAGCGCGTTGCGGCGCTACCGCTTCGTGATCCGGCGCCACTGTGGGATTAGCCATTGGGATCAATCCTGAAGAGCACTTGCCCGTACTCGACGGGGTGCGCGTCCTGAACCGCGATTTCCGTGATCACGCCCGAGAACTCCGATTCGATCTCGTTCATGATCTTCATCGCCTCGATGATGCAGAGGATCTGACCCTTGGCGATGCGTGAGCCCACTGCTACGTACGACTTGGCGCCGGGCTCCGGCGCCGAGTAGTACGTACCGACCATCGGAGATTTCACTTCCAGCAGCTTCGACTTCGGCGCCTCCGTCTTCGACGGCGCCTCCTGCTCCGCCACCACAACATTTCCTTCCGCCGGCGTCATTCGCGACCCTGTCGCGACGGTCGCCGGCAGAAGCGCGGGCATTGGCACCGGTGTGGGGATCTGCACCGTGCCCCGCTGCTGCGGCGTCTTCGAGATGCGGATCTTCATGCCCTTGTCGGAGGTGATTTCCACCGAGTCGACCGAGGACCCATCCATCATCTCGATGAGCTTTTTGACGTAGCGTAAGTCGATCATATCTCTCTATGGACGAGTGGCTCCCCTTCGTGTTCACGCGAGCTCCAGGAGCTCGTGGGTGAACTGCGTGAGGAGCTCGGGGCCCTCCGCCGCGAGGTGTACATCGTCCTCGATGCGAACGCCGCCCCAACCCGGCCGATAGATACCCGGCTCGATCGTCACGACCGCGCCGGGCGAAAGCAGTCCATCAGCGGTGCGAGCGAGCCGCGGTGCTTCGTGCACTTCGATCCCAAGTCCGTGCCCGAGCCCGTGGCCAAACTCCTCCCCATACCCACAGCGCTCAATGTAGTCACGCGCGAGCGCGTCCGCCTCTCGCCCACGTAACCCCGCCCGGACTTCGCTCGCGGCCAACTCGTTCGCCTGCCGCACCACGTCGTACACAGCACGTTGCTCGTCGCTTGCCTTACCAACAACGATCGTGCGGGTGACATCGGCACAATACCCGCCGGAGGCCGCACCAAAATCCATGAGGAGAAACTCACCCTTCGCGATCTGTCGAGACGACGAGCGCGCATGAGGGAGCGCCGACCTCGGGCCGGAGGCCACGATGGACGGAAACGGGAACGCCTCACTGCCCGCATCGCGAATGGATTTCTCCAGCACACCAGCCACCTCGAGCTCCGTCATCCCCGCTCGAATGGCCGGCAGCGTCTTCTCGAGAGCGCGCGTGGCCATCGCGGCCGCATCGCGAATGCGAGCGACTTCGTAAGGGTCCTTCCGCTCTCGGAGCGTCTCGACCAGGTCGGTCGTGGGGCGCCACCGCGGCCTTGGGCCGGCTTCCAGCAGACGTTGGAAGTCGCGATGGACGATGTGCGCCGACTCGAACCCGGCGACCTCGACATAGGTTGCCTGCGCGAGCAGTTGCCAGAGGCCTGACCACAGACTCTGTGGCTCGACGGTGATGCGAGCAAGCTCACCGACCTCCGAGCCCACCTGAGTCTGGTACCGGAAGTCCGTCACGAGGAACACATCGCGCGACGTAACGAAGAGAAGCGCGCTCGTGCCGGAGAAGCCCGTGAGATACCGGATGTTCGGCAGACTCGTGACGAGCAGCCCATCGAGATGGGCCACGCTCAACGACTCGACGAGCGCCGCGAGGCGCTGGCTACGTCGGTCAGACACGCGACGCCAGCGTCGCGGCCAGACCCCGAAGGGCGAGCTCGTACCCCACGGCGCCGAACCCGCAGAGCACCGCACGCGCGCCGGGTGCCAGTGTGGAGTGTCGTCGCTCTGGTTCGCGCGCAAAGATGTTCGTTAGGTGGACTTCCACGTACGGCACTTCCACCGCCGCGAATGCGTCGCGAATGGCGAGGCTGGTGTGGCTGTACGCGCCGGCATTGATGATCGCCGCATCGGCACGACCGCGGAGCCCCTGAATCGCGTCGATGAGCGCGCCTTCCGCGTTATGCTGCGCGCATTCGATCTCGACCCGAAGCTCGCGGGCCAGATCGCGCAGGCGGGCCTCGATCTCCGGCAACGTGGTGCTGCCATAGAGCGCGGGCTCGCGGGTGCCGAGCAGGTTCAGGTTCGGTCCGTTGAGGACGGCGATCCTCACTTCTTCTTCAATCCCTCGAGCCAGGCCGTGAACTGCTCGATGTCATGAGCATCGCCCGACCCTCCGCCGCGACCCGACTCCGGCGCTGCAGCGGCTGCGGCAGCGTCGTCATTGGAGGCTTGAGAATCCGAGAAGAACTGATCGAAGGAGAACCCACCGTCCGCGGCGGGAGCGGGCTCCGGCGCGCCGCGGAATACGTGGTCGAGCGAGAGCTCGTTGCTCGCCGCGCGGGTTGGGCGGCCCTGCGGTTCCGCATGCCCGAGTGCCGACGCCGGCGTCTGCGCGGGCGTCGACCGCGGCGTCTGTCGCGACCGCGACGTCAACCCGGTCGAGAACTCGGCGAGTGGCTCGTTAGGTGTCGCCGCGGCATCGAGAGCCGACGCGGACACGTGCTCTGAATCCGCGGTGTCCGCGAACGGATCAAAGGTCGCGAGCGTCTCGGCCGCGGACGTGGCCGGCCCGGTGTGGTCCGCGCTGCTCGCTGCCTCGAGCTGCTCCGCTGGCTCGTCGGGCGTCGGCCGCTCAGCGTCACTGTCGGATTCGGAATACGCTGGCGCTCGCGGAGCGGGTGCGCGCCGGCCGGCGAGCGACGCGAAGAACGACCGTACGGAGCGAGGCGGCCGGCCGGACTGACGCTTGAGCGCGGACTCCACGACGTCCCCGGACACCGACGCCATTCCGATGCTCGAGATCGCCCCGCTTTCGATCTGCTCGACGCGATCGCGCAGATTGTTGTCGGAGGGGTTCTTCGCCAGCAGCTCGCGATAGACGGCAAGCGCTTCGTTGCGGAAGCCCTGCTGCAGGTACAGCTCGGCCATCGTTTCCGTGACGAATGCCGCCGGGGTTTGGCTCGGTTCGTTCGTCGACATGGCGAGCGTACGCCCCAGCACCGGGTCGGCGTCCGGCACCTCCGGGTAAGCCGCCGGGGCGGCCGCCTGGCTCGATGGCGGAACGAACTCCATCACCTCGAGCCCGAGGCCGTCGTCGATCGGTGCGGGTGCCGATGGCGCGGCCGGCGCGGATTGTACGGGCGGCGCTGGCGGCTGCCATTCTGCCGTTGGCAGACTCGCGAGGTGCTCGATCGCGTCCTCGTTAGGCTCCGGCTCTGGGATGACGCCGTAGGAGCCCGTTGAATACTCGGCGGCGAAGGCATCCATGCCCGGAATCGTGATCTGATCCTTCGACTCCGGGGCCGCGGCGGTCAATTCCGGTGCGGCATCCGGGACTGCGCCGTGCTCGACTGGCGCAGCCGGTTCGTCTGGCGGAGGCTCGAGATGGAACGCCGCATCGTCCAGGGTTGCGAGGTGCTCGGTCGCTGCGTTCGCGATGGCCGGCTCGGCAGGCGCCTCGGGTGTCGACGAGCTCTCCGCATGCGAGACGTCGGCTTCAACGCCGTCGGCCGTTGCGTGCGCGCCGGACAACTCTGTCAGAAAGAAGTCCTCGCCAGATGGCGTGGCCGGCGCGTCGAGCAGTGCGTCGACGGATCCGGACGGATCGAGATCGAACGGATCGAGGTCGGGCGCGTCGAGGGCGGGTGCATCGCCACGCGATTCGCTAGCGCTCCACGAGGCCTGCTCGCCGTGCGGAGCAGCCTGTGGTGCGGACGATGGGTCGTTAGGCTGTGCCGGCGACGGCGCACCGAAACTGTCGTCGATCTCAACCTCGTCGATCGACAGCGGAGCAAATCGCGCGTCGAGGTCCGCCGGTGCCGCGGGCGGTGGCGCACTCGGAGCCGGCGCGGGCGGCGCGAATGACGAGGCTTCCGCCGCGACTTCCTGGACGCTTGGCGCCTCTCCCGACGGCTGCGGAGCGTCGAGATCGCGAATGAGCTGCTCGATTTCGTCGTTGCGCGGATCGACCTCGAGCACGCGCTGGTACCAGCTCCGTGCGGTGTCGAGATCGCGAGATTCCTTCGCGATGTCGCCGAGGTAGCGCAACGCGATCAGGTTCTCGGGGTCGAGCCCGAGCGCCGAGTGGAAGATCTCCCGCGATTCATCGAGGCTGCCCGCTTCGAACAGGGCCTGGGCGAGCACGATGTGCCCGCTGATGTGACCCGGCTGCTGTGGGAGGTGCGTCCGACACAGCGTAATCGCCTGGTCCAGGTCCCCGGACTTGCGGTGCTCGTTCGCCAATGGGGCGAAGTAGCGGCGCGGGTTCTCCTCGAATTTTTTCTTCAGCTCGTCAAGCCGGGCGCTGCTGGCCATTACATGCCCTCTCGTGCGCCGCGCGATCCGGGCGGCGAGACCGGTCAAAAATTATATCCTTCTGACGACTCGAGTCAATCAGAAGTGACACTCTCTCTTGATTTTAGCTGCTGCAGACGCCTACCTTTCGCGTTTCTTCCGACCCACGTTTTTTTTCGTGGCTCGCCACGCCCGTCATACTGCTTGAGGAGTAACGCGCCGTGCTGCAATCGATGCGGAGCGCCGCCAAATACATCTGGATTTTCATCGTCATCGTCTTCGTTGGCGTCTTCCTGTTCACCGAGACGTCCGGGCTGCTCGGACGGGCCCGGATCACGACAGGAACCGCCGTTGCCAAGGTCAACGGTGACGAGATCCCTTATACGACGTGGGTACAGGCCGCTCAGCAACGAATTCAACAGGAGCAGGAAGGTCGCGGTCGCTCGCTGACGCTCGATGAGGAAGAGCAGATCCGCAACGAGGTCTTCAATCAGCTCGTGCAGTCGATATTGCTTGATCAGGAGTACAAGCGGCGTGGTATCCGCGTCACAGACGAGGAGATTGTCCAGGCGGCGCAGTTCAGTCCACCCCCGCAGTTCATGCAGTCGCCCGAGCTGCAGACCGACGGGCGGTTCGACCTCGAGAAGTATCAGCGGTTCCTGAAGAGCGCCGCGGCGCGACAGCAGGGCTTGTACTTCCAGCTCGAGAATTACTATCGGACCGAGATCCCGCGCGCGAAGCTCTTCGACGCGGTCGCGTCCGAGGTGTTCGTCACCGACGAAGAGCTCTGGCGGACCTACCGCGACCAGCACGATTCGGCCAAGGTCAGCTTCGTCACGTTCGACCCGGCTTCGGTGCCCGACTCCGGCATCGCCGTGTCGGACGCGGAAATCAGCGCCTACTACGACTCGCACAAGAAAGAGCTCGAGCGCCCTGGGCGCGCGGTCGTGTCGACTCTCTCGATTCCGCGCGTGGTGTCGGCCGCCGACTCCGCCGCTGTTCGGGCCCGCGCGGTTGTGCTGCGCGACGAGATCCTGAAGGGCGCGAAGTTTGAGGACGTTGCGAAGCGCGAGTCCGCGGACACGATCTCTGGCGCCAACGGCGGGTTCCTTGGTCGAGGCGGGAAAGGCCGCTTCGTCGACGTCTTCGAGAAGGCGGCCTACGCGCTCACTCCGGGACAGATCTCGGAGCCGGTGCAAACGCAGTTCGGCGTGCATCTCATCAAGGTCGATGAGAAGAAGGGCGACACGCTTGCCGTTAGGCACATCCTGCTCCGCTTCCAGCAGAGCGATTCGTCGGCGAGTCGCATTGACAAGCGCGCCGACTCGCTGGCGAAGATCGCAGCGGCCCAAACGACACCCCAGCCGTTCGACAGCGCCGCGAAGGTGCTCAAGCTGACCCCCGCGCAGGGCATCGCGATCGAAGGCCAGCCGCTCACGATTTCGGGACAGTACGTGCCGAGCGTGAGCGCCTGGGCGTTTTCGGGCGTGACGCCCGGGGAAACGAGCGATCTGTTCGACTCGGACGACGGCTACGTGCTGGCGCGCCTCGATTCAGTGCAGGCCGGTGGCCTCCCGCCGTTGTCGCAGGCGCGGGATGAGATCAAGCGAACGCTCGTCGCCGAAAAGAAGCTCGACCGCCTGATGACGAAGGCAAAGGAGTTCGCTACTGCAGCGGCAGCCTCGACGCTCGAGGCCGCGGCCTCGTCGCATGGCCTAACGGTGACGTCGAGCGAGGTCTTCACGCGCGGCGGGTTTGTCGGTGGCCTCGGCCGGCTGAACGAGGCGATCGGTGCCGCGTTCGCCCTGCCAGTTGGTGTGGTGAGCAGTCCGGTTCGAACCAGCGACGCCGTAGCCGTGATCCGTGTGGATCGTCGCGTCGACGCGGACCGCGCTGCGTGGGAAGCGCAGAAGGCTGCGCAGCGACAGCAGGTCACCCAGGGGCTGCGTCAGCAGCGCATTCAGGCCTTCCTCCAGCAGCTGCACGCGGACGCCAAGATCGACGATCGCCGGAAGTCGCTCGCGCAAGCGGCAAGGCAGACGACGTCGTAGGGAATAGGGAAAGCGGGAACGGGGAACAGGGAACCGGGACCAGAGAAACCCTCGGGACGCTTCACTTGCTAGGCGAAGCATCCCGAGGGTTTTCCGGTCCCGGTTCCCTGTTCCCCGTTCCCGCTAGAGCGTCAGCTCAGCAATCGCTTCGGCTCTGGCCTTTCTTCCTGCGGCTGGGAGTCGCGCGCTGGATTCTGGATTCGGTCCGCGCTGCTGTAGTCGCGATCCAAGCGCGCATCCCGCTCCGGCTCACGAAGCGAACGGTCGACGTCCGTGATGCTCTTCTTGAACTCCCGGATCCCCTTCCCCATCGACGAGCCGATCTCCGGCAGGCGCTTCGCGCCAAAGAGCAGGAGCACGACAACGAGGATGAGGAGGATCTCCATGAACCCCATGTTCCCGAAATTCATATCGTCTCCTAGAACAGCGACCGGGCGATGAGATAGGCGATCAACACGCCAACGAGACTGAGTAGTGATACATCCAACGCTATCGGTCCGATGGCGAATTTCAAGATAACGAGATCGATTGGCAGTGGGCCAACCGACGGTGTCACGCCCGTGGTGAGGAACTCCTTCACCGCGCCAACCGGGAGGAACTTCCGGGCGAACTGCGTCATGAAGCCGCCAACGATGAAGCCGATAGCCAATATTACACCGTGGAACAGTGGCCGGTGCCGCGACGAGTTCCGTGTCGCCATTATGACCGCCGGTCCATCACGTAGCCAATCGACTCCGCGAGCGAGTTGCGATAGACGCTCTCGGGGAGCTCTCCTAGCGCTTCTTCGGCCTGTTGGGCGAAGTCCTCGCCTCGGCGGCGCGCATACTCCAGCCCGCCCTCTTCTCGAACGATGTCGACCACCTCGGCGATCAGCCCCTCGTCGGGGTCAGGATTTGCGAACAGCGCGTCGACGCGGCGGCGCGCCGCAGCGGGCATCTTTCGGAGCGCGAAGATCAACGGCAGCGTGACCTTGTGTTCGCGAAGGTCGAGCCCGGTTGGTTTGCCGGTCGTCTCCTGGGCCTCGGTGTAGTCCAGCAGGTCGTCCGCCACCTGAAACGCCATACCGAGGCGCTGCCCAAATCGCGTCAGCGCACTCCGGAACCGCTGGGCACCACACAACGATCCGACCTCGCACGCGGCCGCGAACAGCGACGCGGTCTTCGACTCGATGAGGGTGTCGTAGTCGTCCTCCGAGAACGCCAGCGCGTCGAGTGCCGCGAGCTGTCGCATTTCTCCGAGCGTGAGCGCGTTCGACGCATTGGTGAACACCGCCAGGGGCTCCATGTCGCCCATTCGGACGAGGTCCGACAGTGCTCGCGAATACAGAAAATCGCCCATGATCACCGACACCTGATGACTGAACAGCGCGTTGATCGTGGGACGTCCGCGTCGCATGACGGAATGGTCGACGGCGTCATCGTGCACCAACGTGGCCAGATGAATGAGCTCCGCCACCGCAGCGAGCGCCGTCGCGCGCGGCTCGGGCGACCCATCCACGTTGCTCGAGAGGAGCAGCAGAGTGGGGCGAACCATCTTGCCCTTCGCCAGCAGCAAGTGAGCGTTGACGTCCGAGACGAGCGGATTGTCGTTGGCGACTATGCGCCACATCTCGTCGATCACTTCCCGCAGCCCCTCCTGTACCGGGGTCTGGATCTGCCGGAGTGTATCGGCCAGTGATGGTGAGCTGTTGGCTCGTGCGGTCAAGTCGCCTTCCCTTCGATCGCCCTGAGTCGGTCCGCCACGTCGCGAAACCCGATGTCGACGGCAAATACCCGTTGATAATAATCGAGGGCGTCTCGATTCCTGTTCAATGCCTCTGTCGCCCTGCCTAGAAGGTAAAGCACGCCGACGAGATGATGGTCATCTCCCTCGCCGATGGCTATGGCCCGGGACAGAACGGACGCGGCGACCTGGTATTGATCCTTCTCGACGAAGCACTGACCGAGGGCCTCGTAGGCTCGCACGCGGTTCGAGTGTCCGCGCAGCGCCTTCTGGAACTCCGCGACTGCCTCGTCGATGAGGCCCATTTCCTTGTACGCGACGCCAAGGTCGTAATGGCTCTCGTAGTCCTCGTCGTCGACGTTGTCGGCGACGCCCTGCTTGAACCGCTTGAGCATCTCCTGAAAGTCCGCTTGCTCGTCGCCGGTCGGAGGTTTCTCCTCGGCCACCATACGTGTCGACTTCGGACTGTCACCCGAACGAAGCCAGTCGCCCAGGTCGATGAAGTCACCGTTCGTTGCAGCGGTGCGATCGAGTGGCGACGGCTTGTGCGGCTGGGCTGGCGCGCCCGCACCGTTCGAACCACGTGCCCCGTTGGTCGGCGTGTGCATTGCCGCACGGTGCGCATCGCGCGATGGCGGGGGCGCCGGGACACGGATTTCCGGTGGGGGCGTCGTCGCGGAGATGACCGCAATCGCGCCGGAACCCTGCGGTGGTGACATCGACGACACGGATTCCACCGCGGCCTGCGCGCGCGCATCGTCGGGCGCGAGCTCGAGGACGCGCTGGTAAACGGCGCGCGCTTTTCGTTCTTCACCCGATCGGAACAGCGCATCGCCGAGCTCGATGTAGGCGTCGATGAGCTTCGCGCGATCGCTGGAGCGAAATGCCAGCTCCACTCGCTTCTGGTGATGCCGAGTGGAATCGGGTGACAGTCGAATGAGCTCGTCGATGATGGTGAGCGCCCGCTCCAGGTCGCCCATGCGCTCGAGCTCAGCGGCGACCTGATCGAGCTTCTGCACGCCGCTGGCGCGGTCGCCCGCCTCGAGCAGGCGCTCGGCTTCCGCGCGTTGAATCTCCCATTCCGGGCGGTGATTGGCGGGCGGCTCCGGCTCGGCCGCTTCAGGCTTGGTCCGCGGCGGCGCCTGACGCGGTTCGACGGACGGAGGCGTTGGGACCTCTGCATCCGGCGTCTGACTGGCGCGTAGCGCGACGCCCGCGGCGGGGGTTGGCGCTCGTTGCGCGGGCTCGATCAGATCCTCGATCGGAAGCTCGACCGGCCTCGCCGCTTCCGAACCGTTCGCTCCTGCGCTCGAGTCAGACCCACCGGCGACGATCATGTCCTCGATCGCCGCGGCGATCGCCGAGCTTACGGGGGCATCCGCGGCGGTGGGCGCCGCCGGGGCTTCGGGCAGGTCGAACTCGCGCGGATCGGCTTGACGGGACGACGTTAGCTCGAGCGCACCGGCGGGCTCGCTCGTGTCGAAGATCGTGTCGTTCGCGGACGCGCTCACGCCATCCAGATCGAGGACGTCCATCCCTCCGCTCAGCGTCGCGTCGACGCCTAACGCCGATGCCAGACTCCCACCGGAGGTCACCTCGTCGGCGGACGGAAGCCCCATGTCGCCGAGATCGAATCCTGGGAACGAAACGTCGGGGTCGAGCGACAGAAGCGGAGACGCGTCCATTACCTCGCCGTCACTCCTCGGTGGCGACCGGAAGTCGAAAAGATCGCCGCCGTCCGGCTCGAGTGGAGCCGTGAAGTCGGCAGCCAGGTCGCCATAGTCTACGGCGAGCGACGGGCCGGCGCCGTACGCGGGCGTCGCGGTCGTGAGCTCGGCCACACGTGCTGGGGGTCCTGGAACGGGTGGTTCTTCGGCGGGCTCGGACACATCGAGCGCGACGACGTCGTTGCCCGCGATTGCCGCTGCCGGCTCCGCGGCGAGCGCGAAATCGACCGGTTCGCTCGCCGCGGGCTGACCCGTCGTCGCCGGTGTGTCGACCTCGAATCCTTCGCCGATGTCGTCCGCGCTCGGCAGCTGCTCCCCGATGTCGAGCAGCGGAATGGCGACAGCGGGTACGTCGTTAGGCTCCTCGAGCGCGAGCGCGTCGTCCGGCGTGACGTTCGGTGTCGGCGTCGTCGCTGCGGTGACCTGCTCCTCGAGCGTGAGCAGGACGAGGTCCGGATCGCTCACCTGGCGACCAGGCGGCGTTGGGACCGATGGCCTCGGCGCTGCTTTTGGCTCCTCCTTTGGCGCGGACTTTGGCGACCGCGCACTGTCCTCGTACGACGTGTCGAGGAAGATGAGATCCGCCGATTTCTGCGGGCGATACGAACCCGACGTGCGTGGGACGGCCTCCGGATCGATCGACTTCATGCGATCGACCGTCGCCCGGGCTTCGGCCATGCGGCCTTCACTATCCAGCTTGTCGTGCAGTTTCTGCAACTGCTCGAGGGCTTCGTCCTGCCGATTCTCCTTCGTCAGCTGCTCGGCGAGCATCAGCCGAATGTCATCCTGATCCGGGCAGAGATCGGCGAATTCCTTCAGCGCGCGGAACGCCTCGTCGATCTGCCCCGCCTTCTGCATGCGGTCCGCATACTCGAGGAAGTTCTTCTTCGCATCGCTCTTGAAGCCTTTCGTCGCGCTGATCTTCCCGAGCTTGTAGTAGATCGACGCGCGTCCCGGAGCCTGCCGCAGCACGCGGTTACAGAGCGCTATCGCGTTGTTGTGGTAGCCGCGCTCGGCGTAGAGGTCGACGGCCTTCTCGAAGTAGGCCAACGCGTCGGACGAGCTTCCCGTGCGCAGCATCAGATCGCCGACGCGGTTGTACAGCGAGATATCCGCGTCGTCGATCGACCCATCGCTCTCCTGCAGAAACTGCACGTAGAGCGCGAGTGCTTTGTCGAACTGTTTTTTCTGTTCCAGTTCGATGGCTTTCTTCTTCAGCTTCGCGGCGTTGGACATCAGCGCGTAGACGTCATTCGGTCAATACCTTGCACGAGGCCGCGGCCTTGATGGTCCTTGAGGTTGTCGCCACCTGACTGATGACAGAGTCGTCCTCGCACCCAGGTGGCGATGCATCGATTGTCGCCGTACCAATAGGGCAGCTCGCGGACATCGTCGGCAGCAAACAGCGCAAGATCAGCGGAAAAGCCCGGCGCGATCTGCCCGGTCTCCTCGGCGAGCGATAGTGCTGCCGCGCCATTCACCGTCGATGCGACCACCGATTCCGCGACGCTCAACCGAAGCTGACTGACGCCGAGCGTCATGACGAGCGGGAAGTTCGTCGTCGGTGACGTTCCAGGATTGAAGTCGGTTGCCAGCGCCACCGCGGCGCCGGCATCGACGAGCGCCCGGGCGGGCGCCTGCTTTTCCTTCCCGAGGAAGAGCATCGTTCCAGGAAGCAGCGTGGCAACAGTGGTGGATGCGGCGAGCACGCGGATTCCCGTTTCGGAGATGGCTGCGAGGTGGTCGGCTGACGTGGCCCCGATCTCCGCGGCGAGCTCGGCTCCGCCTGACGCCCTGAGTTCGTCGGCGTGGAGCTTGAGCCCCAACCCGGCGGACCGCGCGGCAGTGAGAATCGTTCTCGACTCGTCGATCGTGAACACACCCGGCTCGCAGAAGACATCCGCGAAACGGGCAAGCCTCCCCGACGAGACGGCGGGGAGCATCGTAGAGACGAGCAAGCGAACGTATTCGGAACGTCCGCCCTGCATCTCGCGGTATTCGAGCGGGATTTCATGTGCGCCAAGCCACGTTGGCACGAGGCGCATGGGGAGAATCTCACTCAATCGAGCGATCACACGGAGCGATTTCAGCTCGTCGTCGGGAGTAAGCCCGTATCCGGACTTCACTTCGACGGTCGTGACACCGTGGGCGCCGAGTCGCGTCAGGCGCGGGATCGCGAGATCCAGCAGCTCGCTTTCCGATCGCGCCCGAAGGTCGCGCACGGACGCGTGGATCCCTCCGCCGCGGCGCGCGATCTCCATGTAGTCGAGGCCCGACGCTCGCAGCTCCTGTTCCTCGAAGCGCGGCTTGCCGAAGATGGCGTGGGTGTGCGAGTCGACGAGGCCCGGCGTGAGCACGCGGTGGGTGCAATCGATGCGCGCCGCGTCCCGATATCGGTGCTCCAGGTCCGCCTGCGGCCCAACCTCCACGATCCGCTCGCCGTCGATGGCCACGGCGACGCCGGTCACAATGCCGGCGTCATTCATCTCACGCCCGCGCCGGGCTCGCGACGGCCCCTGACAGGTGACGACTTGGGAGGCGTTGACGAACAGGTCCGTCACGCCATCACGTCCCTCACGCGGGACAACCTGAGCGGAGCCTGTGCCTCACCGCGGCACCCGTAGTAGCACGCGTTGCAGTCGATCGGTTTGTACTCGCGGAACTGCGTCCAGTGGAAGTCGACGGGAAAGTCCGGACAGCGCTTCACGTGACCCGTAGGGTCAATGTGGATCGTTCGAAGCCCCGAACGACACGGCTCCGTCATTTCGCCGCGAACATAACGCGGGATCTGCTCCAGGTAATAATCCGAGTTCGTGATCACCCCACGTTTGCGACGCTTGAACGCCAGTATCTCTCGCACCAGGTCATCGATCGCGCGGAATTGCTCCTCGCGCACGAGGTGCGATTTGTTTCCGTTCTTCGCGTCGGTGTACACGCTGAGGTTCACCCCGCATTTCATATCCGCCGCTTTCTCGGCGATCGGAATCACCTGGTCGAAATTGTTGTCCTTGATCACAACGTTGAACCGGATGTTGTCGATCCCGCGGTCACGCATGATCGCGGCGTTGCGGAAGATCTTCGCGGTCAGGCCCGGGATGCCGCGCGCCTCGTCATGACGCCCGTCGATGTAGTCCAGCGAAATACTGAACTGATTGATGCCGGCGTTCCACAGCGACCACGCACGCTCCGGCGTCAGCGTTCCGCCGTGCGTGATCATCGTGATGTACTTGATGCGAATGGCCCGGTGCACGGCGGACACGAGGTCCTCGAGATCCCGGCGGAGCGTTGGCTCCCCGCCGGTGAACGTCACCACCATCGGGTTGAAGAAGCGCGCGGCGTCGGCGAAGCTCTTCAGTTCGTGCTCCTTCGCGTCCGCCGGCGTCTTCCAATAGTCGCAGAAGCTGCAGCGCGCGTTGCACCGCATGGTGACCTCGAAGTGCACGAGGATCGGACGGCGGCGGGCCGTGAGCCAGGCGTACTTCGCGAGGAAGAGGGGGACGTGGTACGGTTTGAATCGAGCGGAAAGCATGGGATGACGGAACGAGGAAGTGGAAACCGGAATCGATGACTTCGTGCCCGAACAGCTCGATCGCGCTCGACGAGGCTTCACTTCATGTTCCGTTCCGATTCCCGTCGGCGCCTGTCGCACCACCGGCCATGGGCAATTGTATCCCTTCACGCGCCGCGGTCTCGATCGCGCGGTCGTAGCCGGCGTCGGCGTGGCGCGCGACGCCTATGCCGGGGTCGTTCGTCAACACGCGTTCGAGCCTAACGCGCATCTCAGGTGTGCCGTCCGCGACTATCACCTGTCCCGCATGCAGAGAGTTGCCGATGCCGACACCCCCGCCGTGGTGGAACGAAACCCAGCTCGCTCCGCTGGCCACGTTCACCAACGCGTTCAGGATCGCCCAATCGGCGATGGCGTCACTTCCGTCCTTCATCGCCTCGGTCTCCCGGAACGGTGAGGCCACGCTTCCCGTATCGAGGTGATCACGGCCGATGACGATCGGCGCTGAAAGTTTGCCGCGGGCGACGAGGTCGTTCAGCGCTACGCCGAAGCGTGCACGCTCCCCCTGTCCCAGCCAGCAGATTCGCGCCGGAAGTCCCTGGAACTGCACCGTCTCGCGCGCCATCTCGATCCATCGGCGCAGATGCTCGTTATCGGGGAAGAGCTCGAGGACCAGCTCGTCGGTGCGATAGATGTCCTCGGGATCGCCCGACAACGCGACCCAGCGGAACGGTCCCTTCCCTTCGCAGAAAAGCGGGCGGATATACTCGGGGACGAAGCCTGGGAACGCGAACGCGTCGCGCACCCCCGCGTCGAACGCCACCGTTCGAATGTTGTTTCCGTAGTCGAACGTGACGGCGCCGCGACGCTGCAGCTCGAGCATCGCCTTCACGTGCGCCACGATCGAGTCCGTCGCGCGATGGATGTACTCCTGTGGCGCGGATCGCCGAAGGACTGCAGCATCGCGCAGCGTGAGCCCGTTAGGTACGTACCCGTTGAGCGTGTCGTGCGCGCTCGTCTGGTCGGTCAGCACATCAGGCGTCACCCCACGCCGCACGAGCTCGGGAATCACCGTGGCCGCGTTTCCGACGAGGCCGACCGATAGCGGACGTTTTTCGTCGACGGCCTCGCGAATCCACGCGAGCGCCTCGTCGAGCTCGGTGGTCTTGCGATCGAGGTACCGGGTGGCAAGGCGCTTGTCGATTCGCGACTCGTCGACGTCCACGCCGAGGAATGCCGCGCCGTTCAGCGTTGCCGCGAGCGGCTGCGCTCCGCCCATCCCGCCAAGCCCCGCGGTCAGCACGAAACGGCCGGCTAGCGTCCCGCCGAAGTGCCGGCGAGCGACGGCCCCGAACGTCTCGTACGTGCCCTGCAGGATGCCCTGGCTGCCGATGTAGATCCATGACCCGGCGGTCATCTGGCCGTACATCGTGAGACCGAGACGCTCGAGCTCTCGGAATTTCTCCCACGTCGCCCAGCGGCCGACCAGATTGCTGTTCGCGATCAGCACGCGAGGCGCGGAGAGCTGCGTGCGAAATACGGCCACGGGCTTGCCGCTTTGCACGAGGAGGGTCTCGTCAGCCTCCAGCCCGCGCAGCGTCGCGACAATCGCGTCGAATGCCTCCCACGATCGCGCCGCCCGACCCGTTCCGCCGTACACGACGAGATCATCCGGTCGCTCGGCCACGTCGGGGTCGAGGTTGTTCATCAGCATCCGCAGGGCCGCCTCCTGCTGCCACCCTTTACACGACAGCGCCGTGCCACGCGGCGCCCTAACGAGGCGTGGACCGCGAGGAGCGGATTCGGTGGGTCGCGTGGCGACGGATGAAGCGGTCATGCGATGGCCATGGCGGCATCGGTGAATCGGCCCGCCGCGATAGCGCGGGCGAGCGCGGCAATATCTGGAGCGAGCACTCGGTCCTGCTGGAGTGGCTGAACGAGCTCGCGCACCACTGCAATGGCTTCCTCGACGGCACGCGCCGCGCGGAGCGGCCTCCGGTACTCCACCCCCATCGCCGCGCACATGAGCTCGATGGCGATTACGTGTTGCACGTTGCGCACCACGCGCTGGAGCTTCCACGCGGCGCCCATCGCCATGGGAACGACATCTTCCTTGCTCCCATCGGTCGGGATCGTATCCACGCTCGCCGGGTGAGACAGCACCTTGCATTCACTCGCCAGTGCGGCCGCCGTTACCTGCGCCATCATGAAGCCCGAGCATACGCCCGCATCACGCGTCAGGAAGGGCGGCAGCCCCTGGTTGAGGTCCGGGTGCACCAGGCGGTCGATGCGACGCTCGGCGATGGTCGCGAGATTCGTGAGCACGATCGCGAGCACGTCGAGCGCGAGGGCGACGGCCTGTCCGTGAAAGTTGCCGCCGCTCAACAGCTCGCCGTTCTCGAACACCAGCGGATTGTCCGTCGCCGCGTTGATCTCGCGGCCCACCAGCATTTCGGCGAACTCGATGGCATCGGCAACGGGACCGTGCACCTGCGGCATGCATCGCAAGGCGTACGCGTCCTGGACGCGTGGATCACCGTGCCGATGCGACTCACGGATCTCGCTGTCCGCGAGCAGCTCGCGTAGCAGCGCCGCCGATCGCTGTTGACCGCCTTGCCCGCGCGCTTCGTGAATGCGCGCATCGAACGCGACGGGCGTGCCTAACAGCGCCTCGAGCGACATTGCCCCGGCGACGTGCGCCGCGATCCAGAGGCGTCGCGCATCCGATACCGCAAGCGCGGCGATCGCCGTGTGCGCCTGCGTGCCGTTGATGAGCGTGATCCCTTCCTTGGGGCCGAGCGTGAGCGGTGCGAGGCCGTGGCGCCGCAACACGTCGGACGCTGCACCACGCCCCGTGTCGTCGTACAGCTCGCCCTCGCCGATCATCGCCAGCCCCAGATGCGCGAGCGGTGCGAGATCGCCACTCGCACCGACGCTTCCCTGCTCGGGAATCGGGGGCCACAGCCCGGCATTGAGCATGTCGACGAGCAGCTCCGGCAGCTGAGCCCTCGCGCCCGAAAAACCCTTCGCAAGGACGTTCGCGCGGAGCAACATCATGGCGCGCGTTGCCTCACGAGTGAGGTTCTCGCCGACGCCCGATGCGTGACTGCGGACCAGGTTGACCTGAAGCTCGGCGAGCCGATCCGGCGGTATGGCGACCTCGGAAAGCTTTCCAAACCCGGTGGTCACGCCGTAAACGACTTCGCGGTCACGCACGATGCGGTCGACGTGCTGATGCGCCCGGAGCATCTGATTGCGGGCGTTGGCCGCCAACGAAACGGCGCGACCACCTCGCGCAACGGCCTCGACGTCGGCAATCGTCAGTGACCGCCCGTCGAGCATCACAGGTTGATTCATGACGGAATGTCGGGGCGCAATGCGCGCAAGGCAAGCGCACAATGTCATCCGGAGCCGTCAGGCGACGGATTGCACTCGTCCCGACGAAGGGCTCTCTATCGGTCGGATCGCGATCCCTCGCTGCGCTCGGGATCACAATGCGGACCTACTGAAAACCGCCCGGCGTCCTGCCATAGCTTCGTCTGTCGTAATTGAACTTCAGATCCGGCTGGGCGCGCAGCGCAATGAAGAAGTTGAACGCGAAGTTGCCGTTAGGGGACTGCGTGAACGCAAAGATTGCGTCCCAATCGTGCAGTTCACGTCGCAGCGACACGGTGTGCATCCCGAACTGATGCAGCACGAAGTCGTAGTTGGTCGTCCACTGCATTGCCCACTTCGGCGTTATGCTGAAGCGAGTCGAGCCCTGAATGTTCTGCGTCGCCGGGCTCTGATAAACCTGGCTGCCCCCCGTCGTCGGAGCATACGGATCCTGCACGCCAGGCGTCGTGGTATGCTGCTGGATGCACTGGTCGTACGCGAATGGGTCGACGTTCTGCAGATACGCGCACTGCTGCTGCGGATTGACGACGATGGCATTCGGGTTCGGACGGAACTGCTGCTGGCTGTACGTGAGATCGATCTGCCATCCCGAGCCAACGCCTGTGAACTGCTCGCGCATCCGCGTCGCCGTATTCACACTCCCCGCAATCTTCTGACGCGCCACCGAGCGATTCTGGGACGAGTCGTGCGTGGCAGCACCGGCCACGGGCGTTGATTGCTGCGTTCCGTACACATCGTAACCGAAGAGCCGAGCGATCGCGGCCACGAGACCGGACTGTCGGTTCAGCGACAGCGACCCGCGGACGGATTCGCGGAACGGTTTGAACTGCGCGGTATCGCTCGTTCGCGGATCGCCGGCGAACAGTGAGTAGTCCACGCCGATGTCGAATCCAGGCAGCAGGTCGGACCGCGCGGTGTATCCAAACCGCGGCGTCACGAACCCCGATTTGCCGGTGCGTCGCGCGCGCAGAATGTCGTACTCCAGCGAGGTGAAGTTCAGCGACAGCAGCTTCACGCGCTTCTTCGACTCGTCACTCACGGTATCGCTCTTGCCGCGCAGCTTGCCCTCGATGTTCGTCGCGAGCGTTAGGCTCACGATGTTCTGCGCCTGCGAGGCGATATATCCCTGACGCGTCTGGTTCGTGGCCCGGAGGAAGTCGTCACTCACCGTGGCTTCCCCGGCATAACTGTACGAGATGACCGGTGAGATCGAGTGCCGGAACCGTTCGACGGGTCCGAAGCCCGGGAACAATCCGAAAAACGTCGGCGAAGCAGACAGCCCCCACCGCGGCCGCTTCGCCTGCCTGACGAATGCCCCGTTCGAGAACTCGCTGCGCAGCATGAACGCGTGCGGGTCGACGTTCTCGAAGCTGACGGAGGGCGTGAGCTTCCACGTCGACTGGAAGAAGCTCGGGAGGTTGATCCCGGTCGTCCAGTCGACGGTCGTCAGGAAGTCTCGGTCGTAGGTGATCGTCTGCTTCTTCGACGAGTCGGCGGGGTCGAAGACCGTCTTCGTGAACGGGAAATCATTCAGGGCATCCGAGAACCGGAACGCGTTCGTCCACGTGAACCCGCCGATCTTGATTGGCGTATCGAAGCTCGCGGTCGTCTGTCGCGTGCTCTGATCGAGCTTGACGCTGTCGACGCCGATGCCATTCAGGTTTGGCCGGTACGCGTACAGGGAGCTGCCGGTCTGATCGATGTGCAACGATTGCCGGCTGCTCGCCTGGAGACTCGGCGTCCATGTGAACCAGCTGGCGAAGTTGATCGGTTTGCTAGCCAGGTTGAAGCTGGGGAATTCCTGGTCGACCTGTTGGCGCCCCGGATACTGCTTTCGCGACCCACCAATGCCCAGTTGAAACGCCCCGATCTGCTGCTGGTAATTCAGTCGGGAGTCGATGGTCGCGAGCGCGTTGTACGGATTGAACGTGTTCTGTCGCTGGAGAGTCGTGCTCGACGCGTAGTTCAGGTTCATCGTCAGGCGGCTCCTCTGCGAGAACTGCTGATCGTGGCTCCACGAATACGTCTGGTTCTTAAGCCCGTCGCTCTGCGTGAGGAACGACACATCGATACCGCCGCTCAAGAACCGGTTGAGCCATCGGTAATCGAAGCTGCCCTTGTATCGCGTCCAGCCCGGATCGCCGGGTGTCGCCCCCGCGCTGCTTCGCCAGTCCATCGCGACCTGCGCGTCATAGTAGTCGCTGATCGCGAAGTAGTAGCCGAGGTCCTCGATGGTGCGGCGGTAGTCAGGGCTGTTGCGGACGATGTCGCTGATGCCGAACCGCGGTGGAATGACCCCGCTGCGTCGTCCCGACCGAAGGTCCTGGAACACGAACGGCAGCCAGAATACCGGCACGTCGCCGATGTACAGCACGGCAGGTCGCGCGACCATCACGTCCTTCGAGACAACCTTCATCTCCTTGGACGCGAAGTGATAGTGCGGCGTGGTGTCGGTACAGCTCGTGAGCCAACCGTCCCGGGCGTAGAACTTGTTCTTCTTCGCGGCCGAGGTGTCGTTCGTGAAGCCGGTGCGGTTGCCATGGACGACCCAGACCTGGCCGCTGTTGACCGACGTCGTCACGTTGAACGCGGTGCCGCGACGCGAGACGACGTCGTATCGGATGCGCCTCGCGCGAATGTCGTCCTGCGCGCCGGTCGGGTCCTGGAGTACGACCTCGCCGGTGTCTTTCGACACGGCCGTGACAATATCGAGCGAGTCGTCGTAAACGACGGTATCGCCGGCGAGCACCGCGTCAGGTCGACCAACGGCCGCCTTCCCTTCCAGCTTGATCCGCTTCTCCTTCGCCTGGAGCTCGACGCGCTCGCCCTGGTACTTGGTCGTCGTGTACCCCTCGCGCTTCATCAGCTCGGTCATGACGGAGTCGGGCTCCGCCCACTCGACTTTCAGCTTGGCGGTGCTGTCGGAGTTCACGCTGTCGCGACGCGCCCGGCTCGTATCGCCGGGAGCACGGATCGTGTCGCCCGGCAAGCGCGTAGTGTCGCGACGAGCGGTCGTGTCGCGACGCACCTGAGCGTGTGCATCCGCGGGCATCGCGACCGCCGCGGCGACCAGACCAAAGACGCCGCCCACGAGCCGCCAGCGCCTAACGAGCATGCGCCGACGAGCGCTCACGAGCCGCGCGACGCGCTGGACGTCACGTCGCCTTCCCACGGCTCCGTCGCGAGTCGCTGTGGCTCTCGCTCATTCGCCTTCGCTTCGGCGGCCTCCTCGGCCGCGCGCTGCGCCTCACGCTTTCGCCGGCGCCGATAGACGATCACCGTCAGCACGACGCTGAGCTCGTAGAGCAGATACAACGGCGCGGCGAGCAGGAGCGTCGTCCAGACCAGATCGCCCGGTGACAGCAGGGCGCCCGCGACGACGCACAGCACCAGCGCATGGCGTCGATACCGTCGCAGAAATTCCGGCGTCACGATGCCGAGCGTCGCCAATAGCAGAATCACGATCGGCAACTCGAAACACAGCCCGAACGCGAGCGACATGTTGACCGCGAAGCTGAAGTACTCGCGGTACGTGATCATCGGCTCGAGAGCGTCGGTGTTTGCCGCGATCTGCATGAGCCAACCGATGGCGAGCGGCAGCACCACGTAGAACGACAGCGCGACGCCCGACACGAACAGCACGATCGCGCCGAAGATCACGGGGAGGACAGCGCGTTTCTCGTGTTTGTACAGCGCGGGCGCGAGGAACGCCCAGACCTGATACAGGATGACCGGCAGGGCGAGCACGATCCCGATCGTCACTGACGCCGAGATCAGGACCGAGAACGGGTCAGCGGGATGTGTGTACTTGAGCTTGTTCCCGTGGAGATACGGGAGGATCGGCCGTTCGAGAAATTTGAAGATGTCGAACTGCTGCAGGACGATGAACGCGGCAACGACGCCGAGCACCACCGCGATCAGCGACCAGATGATTCGCCACCGGAGCTCCTCGAGGTGATCGAGGAACGGCATCTCCGCGTTGTCGTTGGTCGACGCCATCATAACCTCCCGGCGCCGCGACTATTCGCTACCTGGTCGGAGTTGCTCGCGGGCGAGCGCCGCTTCATCGGAGCGCGGGTACTTGTCGATGACGGTCTGGAACGCCTGGCGGGCTTCACTGGTACGTTTGGCTTTCTGCAGAAAGAGCCCGTGCTTGTAGAGCGCCGTAGCCGCGCGCGGCGCGCTCGGGTACTTCGAAACGACCAACGAGAATACCGAGTCAGCGCCGGCGGTGTTCCCTTCCGCCTGTAACGTCTCGCCGATGTAGTACTGCGCATCGGGTGCCAGATCGGATGTGGGATATTGCTCGAGCAGCGTCTGGAAGCCGCTCCGCGCCGTGCTGTGACTGCCGCGGCTCATCTGGTCGAAGGCAAGCTTGTAGAGCGTCGCAGGCCCGGGCGCGCCGGACGCGGGCGCGACCACTGCGGCGCGCGTCGTGTCCCCGGGGATCGGCGCAGGTGGTGGCGCGCTCTTCTCCTCGAGGTCCCGACGAAGATCGAGCAGTCGCTGTTGGCTCGCGCCCGTCAGCTCCTGAATCTGCACCAACTGCTCCTGAATGTTGCGAATGTCGCCCTGCGCGTTCGCCTGCCATCGCGCCATGCGCGCGCTCGTCGCGCGCAGCGAGTCGTTGACCTCGCCCAGCGTCGCGGTGACCTGGGCTAGCTGAGCTGCGCGCGCGGAGTCGGCGGTCTGCTGCGACGTCCGGAATTTCGTGATGTCGTCCTGGAGAATGCGGACGTCATTCCGGGTGGCGAAGCATGCACCCGTCGCCAGCGCGAGCGCGACGGGTGCGAGCCGAAGAGCGAAACGAATCATTCGCTACCTGCTGGATGTTTGCACCGCGGTAATCTGGCCGCCTGTGATCTCGAACTCATCGCGCCGGTTGCGCGACCAGCAGCCCTCAGATTCATCGGTGCACGTTGGACGTTCCTCACCGAAGCTTACGATCTCGATTCGGCTCCCGTCGATACCGCGATCGGTGAGATACCGCTTCGCGGCGGCGGCGCGGCGCTGCCCGAGTGCCAGGTTGTACTCATCCGAGCCCCGGCTGTCGGTGTGGCCCGCGATGCGGATCCGAACGCCGGTGTTCTGGCTGAGCACAGGAACCTTCGCATCGAGCTTCGCGCGCGAATCGTCGGTGATATCCGAACGATCGAGATCGAAATAGATCGTTGTGGTCAACGCAGCCGTTGCAGCCCGGATCGCTTCGGCCTTGGCGGCATTATTACGCGCCTCCACGCATGCGGCATCACATGTGGGTTGGGTTGGTGCCGGCGGCGGCGGGGCTGGCTGTGGCGCAGGAGCGGGCTGTTCGGCTGGGGCGGGCGCAACTTCCGGTTTCTTCTTGCAGGCGCCCAGCGCGACGAGACCGATGACCGACAACGAGACGATTCGAGAAGCACGATGCATGATCTCTCCGAATTACAGTGGGAGGAAGGAAAGGAATGGTCTACCGCGTCAACGGGGGGGACCATGCAGGAAGACGCACACCCCCGTTTCGCGTCAACTGCCGCCACCGCCCGGATTCTGAGTCGATGACGAACAGCTGCTTGGATCCCGTCCTCGTCGACGAGAAAATGATGTGACGACTGTCGGGCGCCCACGATGCGTCCTCATTGCTCCCATCACTCGTCAATTGCTTCACACTGTGGTCGCGCAGCGAAATCGTGTTCAACTGGAACGACCCGTCGGCCTGCTGCGACTGGTACGCGACCAGTCGGCCGTCAGGTGACCAGTCGGGGTTTGCGCGATAGTTCTGATCGCCGACACTGTACGTCAACGGCTGCGGGTTCGTACCGTCGGCGTCGCTAATATATATCTCCGGATGCCCGAGTCGACCCGACGTGAACGCGAGCCGTCGCCCGTCCGGGCTGAACGTTGGACTCGTGTTGTCCGACCCGCGACCCACGGTGATGCGACGCGCCGGCCCGCGCTCGAACACCGTTGTCGCGAAGAGATCCGTGCCCGACTCCTCCCCATGCGTGTAGACGATGACTGCACCGTCCGGCGCGAAAACCGGTGTGCTGTTCAATCCACCGCCGACTGCCTCGATCCGTCGTGCATCGCCTGATGCGAGGTCCAGCACGTAGATCTGGCAGCAGCCGCGTGCAGTCACCACGGAATACGCGAGGTGCGTTCCCTTTGGGTGCCAGCTTGGCGACATCACGCCCGAGTCGTCGCCGACAGGCGTCGGGAATGCTCCGTCGCTGTCGACCACGTACATGCGGCCGTTCCGCAGCCCGTGCACGTACGCGACGCGCGTGGCCGCAATTCCGCGCGCGCCGGTGACCCACGCTTCGAGCTCGTCGGACACGTTATGCACCGACATGCGCCAGTCGCGTGAGTTCGGTGCGCCGTCGATGATGAAGTCTTTCACCCGTGCGACCTTCTGCTGCGCGACGTCGTGCACCGCGACATGCAGACCCGTGGCCGTTGGTGTCGCCTGCACGAGCGCCACCGCCCCGAGCTTCGCGTACAGCGGATAGTTGCCGTTCTTCCCGGCTGTTGGAGCGTCGGGGAACCCGGTCTCATCAGCGGCGACCACGTTGATGCGATCGCCGTTGTCGAAGTCGCGCTGCAGAATCGCGCGGAGCGAGTCACCGTTCACACCCGGGATGCGCAACACGAGCACGCCCGGTTTTGTGTTCGGGTCGTAGCGGAGCACAAGCCGCAGCGTGTCCTGGGCTGCGAGGCCCGTGATCGGGATGGTTGTGATCGCGGCAACGAACAGTGCCGCGCGAAACAGTCGGGTCATCAGCGAATCAGAGACGGATCAAAGCTGAAAATAAGTGGAAGGAAGTCGTTCACATAATTCGCGGGCAGCGGACCGAACGCCCTCGCCGAACCCGCCGACTCGACGGCGCCTTGTGCCTCGAGATCGAAGGCGTACACACCGGACTTGGTGAGAAACCGGAACTCGCCGATAGATCCATCACGCCTGATGATGAAGAACACCTCCGCCTTCAGTGCGCCCGGATTCCGCGGATTGAAGCGCACCGCGATCTGCCTGACGATGTTGTTCAGATACGCACCGTCGGTGAACTCGACGCCTTCGATCTTCACATTGGCGACGTCGGTCCCCGCACCGCCTGTTGGTCCCCCGCCGGCCTTTGGAAGCGGCTCGGTCTTCGGTGGGGCCTTCTTCGCGACCGTCGGCGTGGCGGGTGGCGTCGGCTTTCGCGGTGTGGGCTTCGGCTTCGCGGGTGCCGGCATGTCTCGCGGATTCGTTTCCGCGCGCGGTGGCGGCGGTGCGGGAGTTGGTGGCGGAGCTGGTGCGGGCTGGGGCGTCACTTCACCAATCGCGCGTGGCCCCGGAGGCGCGGCGATCAGATTCACTCTGTACACCGGCGGCAGCGCCTTCGGTGGAGCGGGACGCGCGAAGATTGCCGCGGCGATGATCGACGCGTGTAGCAGCGCAGAGACGCCGAGCGGGCCGCCTAACCGCGCGCCACTCTGAGGGCGAAGCACTACTTCGCCTCCATCGGCTCCGCGACGAGACCGATGTCGCCCACACCCGCCCGGCGCATCACCGAAAGCACGCGCACCACCGAGCCGTAGTTCGCGCCTTCGTCGGCCCGCAGATATACCCCCTGCGCCCCGCGCTTGCCCGCCAGCGCCTTGAACGAGGCACGGAACGCGTCGAAGCTCATCTCCGATTCGTCGACGAAAACGCGACCCTGCCTGTTCACTGTGACGACCATCCCGCCCTTTGAATCGAGCGGTTTTGCTTCCGCCGTCGGCAGCTTCACGTCCACTCCGCCCTGCATGATGGGCGCAGTGATCATGAAGATCACCATGAGCAGCATCATGACGTCGATGAGGCTCACGACGTTGATCTCCGCGTTGAGCGGCGTGCGTTCTCCGCGACGACGGTGCGCCATGCTGCTAGATCCTCCCTTCGCGAACCATCAGCGCGATGAGCTCCGAGCCGAATCCCTCGAGCTCACTATCCAGCCGATTCACGCGGTTCGCGAAGATGTTGTACCCGAACACGGCCGGAATGGCCACGGCCAGAGCGGCCGCGGTAGCCATCAGCGCGTCTCCAATACCCGGCGCCACCGCTGCAATGTTCCCTGAGCCCTGCGTGGCGATGCCGGTGAACGCCGAGATCACCCCGAGCACGGTACCGAGCAGCCCGATGAGCGGGCTGACCGAGCCGATCGTCGCGAGCGTCGGAACGAAGCGCGAGAGTGTATCGCGCTCCGCATTCGTCTCCGCGTCGAGCACGAGGCGCAAGGCTTCGACCTGCGAGCCGCTGAGCCGCGCCGTCCGTTCCGGCGACGCCGCCAGCGCGGGCTTCGTCTGCGACAGAAACTGCACCGCGCGATTGAACACGCGTGTGAATGGGCTCGCCTTGGCGTGCTTCGCGAGTGTGGCGACCTCCTCGAGCGACTGCGCTCGATCGAAGCTCCGGATGAACGCGTTGGCCGCGCTGCGCACGCGTCGGAATTCGATCCACTTGCCGAACATCACGGCCCAGCTGAGCAGCGACAGCACCGCGAGAACGACCAGAACGATCTTCGTCACGAGCGTCGCATTCATGACCATCTCCAACGGCGTCGTCGGAGCGGCCCTGCCGATCTGCAAGTACGCGAGCACGATCACGTCGGCTGACGCTCCCGCCCGAACCGCGCAGCGAAAAAGGAGAACGTCTCCTCGAGGCCGGCGTGAAGATCCACGCGTGGTGTCCATCCGAGCTCACGCCTCGCCTTCTCGATGCTGACGGCGGAACGCTGCTGCTCGCCCGGCCGCGCCGGCGCGAGATGGACCGGAACGTCGGATCCGGCGCTGCGCTGCAGCGCCGCCGCGAGATCGACGACCGACGTCTCGACGCCGGTGCCGATGTTGAACCCGCGCGCGTCGAGTCGGGCCGGCGCGGGCAGCGTGCGTGTGGCCGCGGCCAGGTTGGCTCGCGCCACGTCTTTCACGAATACGTAATCGCGTGTCTGCGATCCATCGCCGAAAACGGTCAGCGGCTGCCTCGTTAGGATTCGATTGCAGAAGATAGCGACCACACCGGCCTCGCCATGCGGATCCTGACGCGGTCCGTACACATTTGCATAACGAAGCGCCACCGTGTCCACGCGGTGCACCCGTGCGTAGTACGCGAGATAGAGTTCGGCGCTCAGCTTCGCGATCCCGTACGGCGACTCCGGGTCCTTTGGAAAATCCTCGACATTCGGCGGCGTGACGAAGTCGCCATACAAGGCGCCGCCGGTCGATGAGAAGATGAACCGTGTGGGGTACTCCGACACGCGCACCGCTTCGACGAGGTTCAGCGTGCCGACAACGTTGATCGTGGCGTCGAACGCCGGGTTCGCGACGCTCTTTCGCACATCGATCTGGGCGCCGAGGTGCGAGATGACGTCGAACTTTCCATCGCGGACGCAGCGCGCCGCCTCGGCGCTCGTGAGGTCCAGCTCCACGAGGCGCGCACGTTCTGGAACGTTTTCGCGACGCCCCGTCGCGAAGTTGTCGAGGATCGTGACGTCGTACCCGTTTTCCAGATACAGGTCGGCCACGTGTGAGCCAATGAAGCCGGCGCCGCCGGTGACGAGAGCGCGCGGCACGTCAGCGGACCTCGAGCGTTACGAGATGACGAATCATGCGATGGGCAGGCGTGAGATGTTCGGACACGATTTGGCATCCTCGGGTCATATGCCACGAGTCGGACGTGCGTCCGGTCACCCCTGGACGCGCGAACCCACCAATGTGCAAACGGCGCCGAGGCCGAAGCCGCGGCGCCGCTGCGCCATCGATCCTGTCATGAGGGCGATCGCGGACGTCACGGTCGCCCTAAGATAACCGGCCCTTGGGGTTCAGGGCATCTTGGCGCTCACGCGCGCGTGCGTACCCTGTTCAATAGCACCGTGTGCTTGATCGATAATCAGGGCGGTCGCCCCCTGCGGTGTCACGCGCACAATCTGCGCGACGGCGATCTCCGTCTCCGGTAGGACTGCGCCGTACGGAGACATGCGGTGTGGGCGATAGAGGCTGATCTGATCGCCCGCTTTCATTCCGGGTGCGGCGGCCACAACCAGATACGACTGGAGCGACGGCAGCACCGGGTTGGTATGCATCCAGACAACGAACGTCTCGGCGCCGCCGCTCACCGCGGCAGGCCGGCCGGCCCCGGCGGGTGAGGCGTCCATCGAGACGAGCTGATCGCCGATCTGGACGGGCTCGTAGCGAGCGACAACCCGCGCTTCGGCGGCCTGGCCGGGCTGCGCGCGCTCGATCACGACGACGCCCGTCGGCACCATCACCTGGCCGAAGCCCTCCAGTAGCGGCCCCTGGCGAGCGGTTACGTAGCGCGTGCCGGCAGCCGCGGACATGCCAGCCGGCACCGTCACGAACACGCGCTCATACGACTGCAGCGGCCTCTCCGCCTCCGTGAGCGGGATGCCCGGCACATCGCCGGTGCCGACGACCATTCCGGCGTTCGCCGGGCCGCCCAGGCGCTCGACCCACGGCGCGGCGTAATACTCGCCCGGCCGGACCGTTGTAGGGGCCGGCACGGGGCCTGCCTGCCACGCGGATGCGGTGGCAAGGTCCGTCGGGGGCTGCTGGGCCGGTGCAAACGTGGGGGCCATCACAGCCCCCACAAGTGCGATCGTCAGTCGGCTAGAACGGAAGGTCGTCGTCCTCATCATTCAGCGCTCCGGGAAAGTCCTCGAAATCCTCGCCGGCTGCGCCCGCCGCGCTCTTTGCGCGCTCGGGTGCGCGGCTGCGACTCGTTCCGGAACCTCCCTCGGAGTCGTGACTGTCGCCGCCGCCGCGGCCGCCGCCCAGCATGATCAACTCACGGACATTGATCTCGGTGCTGTACCGGGTCTGGCCATCCTTGTCTGTCCACTGCCGGTACTCGATGCGTCCCTCGACGTAGATCTTGTCGCCCTTCTTGACGTACTTCTCGACAATGTCCGCGAGCTGCGAACCCTTGGTGTTCCACACAACACAGCGGTGCCACTCCGTCTTCTCCTGACGGTCGCCCGACTGGTTGTTCCAAGAACGACTGGTGGCGAGCGAAAAGGTTGCAACGCGGTTGCCGCCGGTGGTGGACCGGATCTCCGGGTCGGCCCCGAGATTCCCGATCAACGTCACCTTGTTCAAGCTTCGGCTCACAGTTCCTCCTGGCGAGTGATGAAGTGCTCGCCGCGGAAAGTAGGGGTCAGAGCCGACACGCCCGCAAACAAATCGGTGCGCGTCAAGCAGTTTGGTTGCGAGGGGTGAACGAGCGCTGCAAGGCAGGTCACAATTCGCGCCGAAGGACCAGCGCGTCTTCGACGGGTTTACGGTAATACTTGGCGCGTCGGCCGGCCACCTGGAAGCCACGTGACGCGTATAGGGCCCGCGCGCCGGCGTTCGATTCCCGGACCTCGAGAAACACGACGCGGGAACGGCGCTCTTTCGCGATGTCGAGCGCGTGATCGAGCAGGCGCGCGCCAATGCCGGCCCGCCGAACGTCGTCGGCCACCGCCAGGTTCGCGATCTCGGCTTCGTCCACGACGTACCACGAAACCACGTAGCCCAGCACACGCCCGCTGATTACGTCCTCGGCGACGGCGAAATGCACGACTGGATTCCCGAACAGCGCGCGAAAAGAGCCGGCAGACCACGGGTCGCTGAACGCACGTCGTTCTATCGCCGCGATGTCGTCCACGTCGTCGCGCCGGGCGCCTCGAACCACGAGCTCGCGAGCCGGCCATGCGCGGCTCGGGTGCGCGCGCGTGTCCGTCATCCGGCCGTCAGCGCGCGCCCGTGCGCTGCCTCCCATTTCACTTGCGCCTCGGCCAGACGTCCGTAGTTAGGCTCCCAGGTCGCCAGGTCCACCGCCGCGGGCCAGGCGGCGACGCCATCGAGCCTGGCCACACCACGCGCGTGTGGAACGATGCTCAATTGTTCGGTTGGCCCGACCGGCCGTGCGGCGTGGTCGCGCGCGAACTCCGCGAGCGACGCGCGCGCGAGCAGCGTGGTGGACGATTCGGTTGTGATCGCGCGATCCGTGACGGAGAACACACACGCAAAGACGTCGCCCCGCATGGCGTCGAGCACCGCCACGTAACGGCCGGGTGGCACGGCCGGCTCCGCACCGCCCACGATCAGCAACAACGACGACACGGGATGCAACGGCGCGTTTGCGCTGAGCGCGAGCCCCTTCGCGATCGCGCCCGCAATGCGCAGACTCGTGAAGCTGCCAGGTCCTTCGCCGCACGCCACCCGGTCGATCGCGTTAGGCGCGACGCCGGCCTCGGCCAGCGCCTCGGCAACCGCAGGCATGAGGCGTTCCTCGTGAACGCCGCGCATCGCCGTCTCCCGTGCGGCCACCACGGCGCCGTCACGAATGACGGCAACGCTGCCGATATACGTCGATGCCTCGAGCGCGAGCGTGATCATCTCAGCCGGCCAGCAGGACGCGGCGATCCGGATCGACCTGGTCGTACTCGAGATCGATCGGCACATGCCCGGGCGGAATCAGCGCACCGGCCCGCTCGGGCCACTCCACGATGACGAGCGCGTGCGACGTCGAGATCTCGTCCCACCCGATGTTGACGAGCTCGGACGGCCGCTGGATGCGGTACAGGTCCAGATGGTACACCGGCGATCGTGGCGCCTCGTACCGATGCACCAGCGCGAACGTCGGACTCGTCACCGACTCTGTCACGCCGTAGCCCGCGCATATGGCCTGCGCGAGCGTCGTCTTTCCCGCTCCCAGGTCGCCAGCGAGCGTGATGACGAGCGGCGGCGCGGCCGCCCGACCCAACGCCTCACCCCACGCGACCAGCTCGTCGCGCGTCATCGCCACACGCCCGTGCTCCGCGAGCGCCGGTACGAGATGGTGAAACGGTTGCACGAGCGCGCGGGGTGGTCAGCTATGGGCGCGAATGTCGGCGAACGCACCGCGCGAGCGGGCCACATTCCCCGCGCCCTTCGCTTTCAGTTCGAAGACCTGATCGCGCAGGCGTGCCGCCGTCTCGAAGTCCAGATCCGCGGCCGCTTCACGCATCTCGCGCTCGAGGCGCTCGATCACCGTCGCGCGATCCTCCTCGCCGTACGACGCCGCCGCCTCCGCCACCTTCCGCGCTTCTCGCTCGCGCCCTTCGCGTTCCGCCCGAGCGTCAGCGACGCGCGTGATGAACCGCACCTGCTCCACGCTCTTCTCGACCCCTCGCGGGACGATGCCGTGCGCCTCGTTATGCTCTCGCTGCACCTCCCGGCGCCGCGCCGTCTCCTCGATGCACCGCTGCATCGACCCGGTGATCCGGTCCGCGTAGAAGATGGCCCGCCCGCCAACGTGCCGCGCCGCGCGACCCACGGTCTGAATCAGCGATCGGTCGCTGCGCAGGAACCCTTCCTGGTCGGCATCGAGGATCGCGACCAGCGATACCTCCGGCAAGTCGAGTCCCTCGCGCAGCAGATTGATGCCGACGAGCACGTCGAACTCGCCGAGCCGCAGACCACGAACGATTTCCATCCGTTCGATCGCGTCGATGTCCGAGTGCATGTACCTAACGCGGACACCCATCTGCTGGAGATAGTCCGTCAGGTCCTCGGCCATGCGCTTCGTGAGCGTGGTGACGAGGACACGCTCGCCGCGCCGCTCGCGGATACGAATCTCGTTCAGTAAGTCATCCACCTGGCCGCGCACCGAACGCACTTCGATCTCCGGATCGAGCAACCCGGTGGGACGAATGATCTGCTCGACCACCACTCCCTCGGACAGCTGGAGCTCCAGCTCCGCCGGCGTCGCGCTCACCATGATGGCACGCGGCGTGAGCGCGAGGAATTCATCGAACACGAGCGGTCGGTTATCGAGGGCGCTCGGCAGTCGGAATCCGTAATCCACCAGCGTGAGCTTCCGTGCCCGGTCGCCGTTGTACATCCCGCGCACTTGCGGAAGCGTCACGTGCGACTCGTCCACGATGACGAGAAAGTCCTCGGGGAAGTAGTCGAACAGTACCGCCGGCCGTTCGCCGGCGGCCCGGCCGGAGAGATGGCGCGAGTAGTTCTCGATGCCGGCGCACGTGCCGATCTCCAACATCATCTCGATATCGAAGTGCGTGCGCGACTCGAGTCGCTGCGCCTCGAGCAGCTTCCCATCGCGCCGCAGGACCTCGAGCCGCTCGCTCAGCTCCTGTCGAATCTGGGCAACGGCCCGCTCGATCGTTGGGCGAGACGTGATGAAGTGTTTCGCCGGATAGATCGCGGTACGTTCCAGCACCGCGATCGTCTCGCCCGTCAGTGGGTTGATCTTGGAGATCCGTTCGATCTCGTTGCCCCAGAGCTCGACGCGTACCCCCTGCTCTTCGTATGCGGGCAGGATCTCGACCGTATCACCCCGGACGCGGAACGTACCCCGCTCGAACGCCACGTCGTTACGACTGTACTGAATGCCGACGAGCGCGCGCAGGATGTCGTTCCGAGGAATCGTCTGGCCCTTCTGCAGGCTGACCATCCGCTCGCGGTACTCGATCGGGTCGCCAAGGCCGTAGATCGCCGAGACGGTGGACACGATAACCACGTCTTCGCGCTCCATCAGGCTCGACGTGGCTCGCAGGCGCAGGCGATCGATGTCCTCGTTGATCGAGGCGTCCTTCTCGATGTACGTATCGCTCGAGGGCACGTAGGCCTCGGGCTGATAGTAGTCGTAGTACGAGATGAAGTACTCGACGGCGTTGGTCGGGAAGAAGCTCTTGAGTTCTCCGTACAGCTGCGCCGCGAGGGTTTTGTTGTGCGAGAGGACGAGCGTTGGCCGGCCCAGGTCCTTGATGACGTGGGCGATCGTCATCGTCTTTCCCGACCCGGTGACGCCAAGCAGCGTCTGGAATCGATCTCCGCGGTCCAGACCGGCGCTCAGCTCAGCGATCGCCTTCGGCTGATCGCCCGCGGCCTGAAACGGCGACTGGAGGACAAACTCGGCGCGAGGCATGGCCGCAATATAACGTGCCGCGTCGGAGTTTGTTCGGGGCCTCTGGGGACGGGACAGATCCTCGACGCCAAGCCCCAGGAGGTCGTCGCCGGCGGCTAGCCGTCGCTGTCCGTCGAGATGCGCTCGCGTCGCGCGACTTCCGTAATGCCTTTTACTCGGCGCGTCGCTTTGATGATTTTCTGAAGGTGCGCGAGGTTTTCCACCTCGACGAGGGCCGACCCGCTGACGCGGCCATCGACTGTCTTGAGGTCCATGCTGCGGATGTCGGTCCCCGCCCCGGAGACGGCGCCGGCGATGTCGGCGTAGAGCCCGCGCCGGTCGATCCCTTCCAGCGCGAGCCTAACGATGAAGCGCTCGCCCTCCTGCTGCTGCCAATCGATCTCCAGGCGGCGCTCAGGCTCATGCGCCAGCATCAGGAGGTTCGGGCAGTCCGCGCGATGGATGCTCACGCCGCGCCCGCGTGTCACGTACCCGACCACACTGTCCCCCGGGACTGGCTGGCAGCATTGTGCGTAGCGCACCATGAGGCCGTCGGCGCCCTGAATGCGAATGCCCTTCGGGGTGCCACGCATGCGCTCCACGAGCCGCTCGATCGCGGTGGGCCGCGGCTGGTGTTCGGGCGACGTCTCGAGGTCCGGCCGGATCGCGGCGAGCACCTGTCCGATGTGAAGGTCGCCCTGGCCGATCGACGCAATCAGGTGGTTCACATCGTTCAGGCTGAACGCCTTCGCCGCCTTCTCCAGATCCGCATCGTCGAGCTTGGGGAGACGGCGTCGCTTGAGCTCGCGCTCGAGGATCTCGCGGCCGAGCTTCGCGGACGTCGCGTGCTCCTCGTGCCGAAGCCACTGTCGGATTTTGTGTCGCGCGCGCCCCGTGCGCACGTGCGCGAGCCAATCCCGGCTCGGTCGCGCGTTAGGCGAGCGGATGATCTCGACCGTCTCCGAGTTCTTGAGCTGCCGGGAGAGCGGCGCGATGCGACCGTTGACCTTCGCCCCCGAACAGTGGAGACCGATCTCGGTGTGCACGGCGAACGCAAAGTCGATCGGCGTCGCGCCTTTCGGCAGCTGGATCACGTCGCCGGTCGGCGTGAACACGAAGATCTCGTCCTGGAACAGGTCGAGCTTGAGGAACTCGAGGAACTCGTCGGGCGTCTTCGCGTCCAGCTGCACCTCGAGAACCTGCCGGAACCACGCGAGGTGGCGGTCCAGCTCGTCCGACGACTTGCTCCCGTCCTTGTACAGCCAGTGCGCCGCGATGCCGAACTCCGCGGTGCGGTGCATCTCGCGCGTGCGGATCTGAATCTCGAACAGCTGCCGCGAGGGTCCGAACACCGTCGTGTGCACGGACTGGTATCCGTTCGATTTCGGCTGGGCGACGTAATCCTTGATGCGCTCCTGCAGCGGCGTCCACCCATCGTGGATCACGCCTAGCGCGTGGTAGCAGTCCGGGACGCTGTTCACGAGGACGCGAATCGCGAGCAGATCGTAGATCTCGTCGTACGGTTTGTCCCGCTTCTGCATCTTCTTGAAGATCGACCACAGGTGCTTGGGCCGTCCCGAGACGTCGACGTCCCTGATGCCGGCGGCCTTGAGCGACCGCTCCAGCGGATCCCGCATCCGCGCGATGAGGTCCTCGCGCTCGCCGCGCTTCTGCGCGACCAGCTTCGCGAGCGTACGATAGTCGTCCGGCTCGAGATGCTTGAATGCGAGGTCCTCGAGCTCCCACCGCATCTTCGCCATACCGAACCGGTGCGCGAGCGGCGCGTACAGGTCCCGCGTTTCCTGCGCGATCCGGCGGCGCTTCTCGGGCGCGAGCCAATCGAGCGTCCGCATGTTGTGCAGACGGTCCGCCAGCTTGATCAGGATGACGCGAACATCCTTCGCGATCGACAGGAGCAGCTTGCGGTAGTTCTCGACCTGCCGTTCCTGCGTCGAGTTGAGCGGCAGGTTCCCGATCTTCGTCAGTCCATCGACGATTTCTGCGATTTCTTTCCCGAACTCGCGCTCGACGTCGGCGACGGTGATGGCAGTGTCTTCGACGACATCGTGGATCAACCCGCTCGCGACGGTCACCGAATCGAGCTGGAGATCGGCGAGAATCCGGGCGACCTCCACGCAGTGCGACACGAACGGCTCGCCTGACAAGCGAGTCTGCCCCGCGTGCGCGCGCTCGCTGTACTTGTACGCGCGGAGCAGCAGGTCCTGATCGAGCCCTTCACGCAGCGGCGCTGTTGGGCTCGTCCAGCCCGGAATCGTGATCGGAGTCGGAGCGGTGGATGTCATCTACGCATCTATCGCGTCGAAAGCGGGAACCGGGAACTGGGAACGGGGAACAGAGGCTCGTCGGAGTGTCTGTTCCCGGCTCCCTCTTCCCGGTTCCCAACGTGCGAAACGAGATTCGTCCTCACAACAGCCCCGCCTCGGCGAAGCTCATATAACGCCCGCGCCCGATGATCACGTGGTCGTGCACGGGAATGTCCAGCAGCCGGCCTGCCGCCGCGAGCTGCTCAGTCACCACGCGGTCGTCGGGTGATGGCGTAGGGTCTCCGCTCGGGTGATTGTGCACGAGTATCACCGCGGCTGCGCGCTCGGCGATCGCTTCGCGAAACACCTCGCGCGGGTGAACCAACGAAGAGTTGAGAATGCCTCGCGTAACGGTCACGTCGCGCTCCAACCGGTGCTGCGAGTCGAGCACCGCGACGTGAAACTCCTCCACCGGCAAATCCTCCAGTCGCGGCGAGAACACCGCAAAAACGTCCCGTGGCGACCGCAGGGGGGCGCCGTCTTCACGCTCCTCGCTCGCGGCGCGCCGACCCAATTCCAGCGCGGCGTGCACCGCGATCGCGCGCGCCGATCCGATCCCCGCGAGCTTCGTGAGCGCTGCGACCGGCTGACCGGCGATGCGTCGCAAGGAGCCGTCGGCCCATGCAAGCACTTCGTGAGCCAGCCCGAGAGCGGAGCGCCCCGCTCCGCCACTCCCCACGATGATCGCGAGTAGCTCGGCCGAGCTCAGCGCATGTGCCCCGTGCGCCTTGAGCCGTTCTCGAGGGCGCTCCGCCCGCGGTAACTCTCGAATACTAAGTCCTTTCGGCGCATTCTGTCGAGCGCCGCGAATCACGTCGAGCGAAGACCGCACGGAGAAACCCCGGGGTTGAAGGATCTCCATACCTAGTCCGTACGTGCGCTCCGACCGGCATCCGTCGAACGCCGGCGAAGGTATCCGCGTGCGATGCGACTCATCGTGAGTGGACGATGCGACGACCCCCCGAACGGTGTGGTGCAACCGCCCGGGGGGCTCGCGTCGGACAGGAAACGATCCAACGAGTAGCGCGAAGAGCTCAGGGCTTGGGCTTACTCATTTGCGCCTTCATGTCCTCGCGGTTTTTGTCGAACACCTTCTGCTGGTCCGGGGTGAGGACGTTGCGGACGGCGGCGTACTCCTTCTGCATGACCTCTCTCCCCTTCGCGCGCGTAGCCGAGTCGGGCGGTGTGCCCTGCTGCATCGGCGGCATCTGCGCGCGGAAGACCTTCTGGATCGAGTCAACCGACGCCTGCTGCTTGGCGTCCAGCGTGATTCCCTGCATCAGCCGCTGCATGCCCCGGCCCTGTCCGCCCTGACCACCGCCGCCCTGCGCATACGCGGCCGGCGCGGCGAGCGCCATCATACCGATGAGCGCTGCGATTCGCGTGAGCTTCATGAGTACATCTCCGAAGTTCAATGTCGTCGAGGGAGTCTCTTTAGAACCCCCTAAACCAAACCACGCGACATAAACCGGACATAACAAGCGATCTAGAGATTCGCGCCGTGGCACTTCTTGAACTTCTTGCCGGATCCACACGGACAGGGGTCGTTGCGCCCGACGTTCGACCAGTCGCCAGTTGCGTTCGCCGCCCCGGGAACCCCCGGCACGCTCGTCGTCGGGTTCAGCGAGCGTGTGCGCCCCGCGCCCACGACCACCGGGTCCTGTCGAACCGCTGCTTTCTTCTTTGGCGGCTCGGCGGGTCCGACGTCCATGACCTTCTCGTCCGCCTCCGGGGCGGCCGTCGCACCATCGCCGTTCTCCATCGGCCGAGCGCTCGCTACCGGCTCCTCCTCGGGAATGTCCTCGAGGATGCCTAACGCGTTGTAGCGTTTCGTCGGCTTGCGCGGAGCCTCGGCCTGGCGCGGCTTCGACCCGTCGCCATTGCCACCCGACGGCTGACCATACTCGCCAGGCTGCGGCTGCTGGAACACCAGCTGCGCACGGAAAAAGCGCTCGGTGAACGTGTTGAAAATGTCGTTCATCAGATCGACGAACATCGAGTACGCCTCCTGCTTGTACTCGATGAGCGGATCCTTCTGGCCCCACGACCGGTAGTGGATCGCGTTGCGGAGCTGGTCGAGATCGTACAGATGATCCTTCCACTTCTCGTCCAGCACGTTCAGCATGACGAGCGAGAGCAGTCGGCCAGAGAAGCCGTTGCCCTCCTCGTCCTTCACACGGTCCAACTCTTCGAGCTTGCCCGCGAACTGGCGTCGCCCCGCCTCGATCGACGCGGTGCGCGCACCCTCGACCGTCGTCGGCGGATCGTTCCCCTCGAACTCCGGGATCGTGAGCAGGTAATGCATCAGCATTTCCTGCTTGAGCAGCGACAAGTCCCACGACTCCTCGGACTCCAGATCACCGAGCCGGTCATCGACGCGCTTCGTCAGCGCCTTGTCGACCATCTTGAGCGCTTCGCCCTTCAGCTCCTCGCCGCCCTCGAGCGCGAACGACCGCAGCGAGTAGATGACCTCGCGCTGCTGGTTCATCACGTCGTCGAAGTCGAGCAGGCGCTTTCGAGACTGGAAGTTCTGCAGCTCGACGCGCTTCTGTGCCTGTCCGATCGATCGGGTGATGAGCGGGTGCGTCAGCACCTCGCCCTCCTGCGCGCCCATCCGATCCATCAGCTTCGCGATGCGCTCCGACCCGAACAGTCGCATGAGATCATCTTCGAGCGACAGGAAGAATTGCGACGCGCCCGGGTCACCCTGGCGACCGGAGCGTCCGCGCAGCTGTCGGTCGATCCGGCGCGACTCGTGACGTTCCGAACCGATGATGTGCAGGCCGCCATCCTCGATGACATCCACGAGCTTGTTGTCGGGATCCTTGACCTGTGACGGCTTCGGTTCGGTCACGCCCGGACCGAGCTTAATGTCGGTGCCTCGGCCGGCCATGTTCGTGGCGATCGTCACGCCACCGGGCTGGCCCGCCTGCGCGACGATCTCGGCTTCACGCTGGTGGTACTTCGCGTTGAGCACGTTATGCGTTAGGCCGGCGCGCTTGAACATGCGCGACAGGGTCTCCGACACGTCGACGCTGACGGTACCGACGAGCACCGGATACCCGAGTTTGTGCAGCCGCTCCGTTTCCTCGAGGATCGCGTTGTATTTCTCGCGCCGCGTCTTGTACACGAGGTCGTGGCGGTCGTCGCGGACCATGGGCTTGTTCGTCGGAATGACCGCGACCTCGAGCCCGTAAATCTGATGGAACTCCGACTCTTCGGTCTCGGCCGTACCGGTCATGCCCGAGAGCTTCTCGTACATGCGGAAGTAGTTCTGAATGGTGATCGTGGCGAGCGTCTGCGTCTCGCCCTTCACCTGAACCCCTTCCTTCGCCTCGACGGCCTGGTGCAACCCTTCTGACCACCGTCGACCCGGCATCGTGCGGCCGGTGAACTCGTCGACGATGAGGACCTGCCCTTCCTGAATGACGTAGTTGACGTCCTTCTCGTAGAGCGCGTGGGCGCGGAGCAGCTGATGCACGATGTGCAGCCGCTCGCTCTTCATCGCGTACTCGCGTTCGATCGTCTGGCGCGCGTCGATCTTCGCCTGCGGCTCCATCTCGTGGTCGTGCTCGATCCGGTGGATCTCGCTCGAGATGTCGGGCAAAACGAACGCCTCGTGATCGTTAGGCGCCATCTCGTCCACGCCGCGATCCGTGAGGTGCACGGTGTGCCCCTTCTCGTCGAGCACGAACAGGAGGTCGTCCTCGATCTCGCGGTATTGCTGCTTGGCGGGCGGCAGCTTGCGGTCGGCGATGTGATCGAGCTCCATCTTCTGGACGAGCTGCTTCACGCCCGGCTCGAGAAGCACCTTCATGAGCCGCTTGTTCTTCGGCGCTCCAAGCTGCGACTTGTAGAGGAGCAGCGCGGCCTTGTCGGTGTCTCCGCTCTCGAGCGCACGCTCGCCCTCGCCCACGAGCTGATTCGCGAGATCGGTCTGGCGCCGCACCAGGCGCGCGACGCCGGGATTGTGCTGGGCGTATTCCGCGTCGGTGTCGTTGCCCACCGCGCCCGAGATGATGAGCGGCGTCCGCGCCTCGTCGATGAGGACCGAGTCCACCTCGTCCACGATCGCGAAGACGTGCTGGCGCTGCACCCGCTGATCGAGCGAGACCACCATGTTGTCGCGCAGGTAGTCGAACCCGAACTCGTTGTTCGTGCCGTACGTGATGTCGACCTCGTACGCCGCGCGACGCGCCTGCGTGCCGGGCTCCGTGTCGTCAATGCAACCGACGGTGAGGCCGAGATAGCTGTACAGGTGCCCCATCCATTGCGAGTCGCGGCGCGCCAGGTACGAGTTGACGGTCACCAGGTGGGCGCCGCGCGCCGGAAGCGCGTTGAGATACAATGGGAGCGTCGCGACCAGTGTCTTGCCTTCGCCCGTCGCCATCTCCGCGATCTTGCCGAGGTGCAGCTCGATGCCGCCCATGAGCTGCACGTCATAGTGGATCATGTTCCACTCGAGCTCCTGGCCGGTGACGATCACCTTCGTTCCGACCAGCCGGCGGGCGCCCTCACGCACCGTCGCGAACGCCTCGGGCAGAATCTCATCGAGCACTTCGGCGATCGCCTCGCGCAGCTTCGCTTCCACGCCACCGCGACCGTCCGCACCACTCAGCTCGTTGTCGATGCGTTCCCGCTCGGCCGGATCGCTCGTCGTCCGCTTCGCGAGCTTGAGGCGCGCGACGTCCTCCTCGAGCTCGTGAATACGCTCGTGGATGATGGAGCGGAACTTCGCCGTCTGCCCGCGGAGCTCCTCTTCGGAGACGCCCTGTAGACGCGCGTAGTGTTCGTTGATCTCGTCGACGATCGGCTGGATGCGTCGCTTTTCGCGTTCGTGGCGGGTCCCGAAGACCTTGCCCAATACGCCTTTCAGCATGCGTTCCTCTATCGATACAGCCCGTGCGAGGCGATGTACTCGGCTACGGGATCGGTGACGAACCCGTGGATTGACCGCCCAGACCGCACGCGGTCCCGAATCTCGGTTGATGAAACGTCGATACGACGCGTTGGGATGAAGGCGGCGCGTCGCGCAAGCCCGGCATCCATCTCCACGACCGTTCCCTGTGAATCAGCGCGGCACAGCACAGCCAAAGTCGCGAGCTCGAGGATGGTGCGCGGTTGTCGCCACTGCCCGAACGTCGACAGCACGTCCGCCCCCACCAGAAGAAACAGTTCCGCCGACGGAAAACGCCGCGAAAATTCCTCGAGCGTATCGACCGTGTAAGATAATCCCTCGCGGTCGACTTCGACTGAATCGGTCTCGAGCCGGGGGTCGTTTCCAGCGGTCAACCGGACCATGGCCAGACGGTCCTCGGTCGGTGCCGTCGTACGCCCCGCCTTGAGCGGCTGCGTGCCCGCGGGCACCAGCACGACCCGGTCGAGCTCCAGATGCTCGAAGGCGTCGGAGGCGGCGAGCAGGTGACCAACGTGGGGCGGATCGAACGTCCCGCCGAAGATCCCGAGCCGCACCGAGCGGTCAGGTTGCGGGCTTCGCGACCGTCGCGGGCGGCGGTGCGCCGCAGACCGATCGCACCTCATTATCGCCAGGATACTTCTGGTGGAGCGTCGTGCAGGCGTCCCGCGCATCGTCACGGTAGTTGATCGATCGGTACACCTCGACGAGCCGGAGGTACGACTCGCGGGCGTGGTCGGTTTCCGGATAATTCTTGATGACGTCCTTGAAGTACAGGATCGCCGAGTCAGGCGCCTTACGACGAACGTAATGGACGCCAGTCAGATAATCCTTGGTCGCCAGCCACTCCAGCATGTGCTGAGCGCCCTTCTCTGCCTGCGGAGCGAGCGGTGAATCGGGATAGAGCTCGAGCATCGACCGGTACGTCGCCAGTGCCGTCTGACCGTACTGGGAGTCGAGCATGGGCTTGCGCCACATTTTCGTGTACTGCGTCGCCTCCGCCAGCATGGCGTCATCGGCGATGGAGTCGTCCGGGAAGGTTTGGTTCAGCCGGGAATAGCCCTGGGCAGCCAGCAGGTGCTCGCCCTTCTGGGCGTGTGCCGTCGCGAGGTACCAGTACGACAGCGGCAGGAGTGAATCGCGTGCTGGAAGGTCGAGGGTGAGACGCTCGAACGCCTGGATCGCGTTGTCCCAATGCCCTTTCTTGTATTCACGCGTGGCCGCGGCGTACAGCTCCGCGTTACCCTTGTATTTGCTGAGCTTGAACGCCGGACCGCACGCTACGACCGCGACGAGCGCGATGTATGTTCCCCGGACGATTCGTGGCCGACTGGACAGGTACATAACGGGTGGATTACCCGGCAAGGTGATTCGGGTTCGCCCAGAGACGGCGGCCGCCGAGCCACATGGCTCCGTCGACCCTCAAGGCAGCAAGCCCGTAACATAACCACGCGGGGCCGCGCCACGCGCGGGCCGGGACTGCTTATCTCGCCAGAACCGAGCGAAAATACTCGATCGTGCGGGTGACCCCTTCCCGCAGGGACACCGCGGGTTCCCACCCGAGCATTTCACGCGCCCTGCGGATGTCTGGCTGCCGAACTTTTGGGTCATCCACTGGCAGCTCGCGCTCGACGATCGTCGCGCCGGTGCGAGTGAGCTCGATGACGAGCTCGGCAAGCTGCCGCACCGTGAATTCGTTCGGATTGCCGATGTTGGTCGGGTTGTTGTCCCCGCGCATGAAGAGGCGGTAGATCCCCTCGACCTCGTCCGCGACGTAGCAGAAACTGCGCGTCTGCGACCCATCCCCGTAGATGGTCAGCGGCTGGTTGGACAGTGCCTGGACGATGAAGTTGGACACCACTCGACCATCGTTAGGCCGCATGCGAGGCCCATACGTGTTGAAGATGCGCACGATACGGGTGTCCATGCCGTGGTAGCGATGGTACGCCATGGTCATCGCCTCGGCGAACCGCTTCGCCTCATCGTACACACCGCGCGGGCCGATGGGGTTCACATTGCCCCAATACGATTCCGTCTGCGGATGCTCGAGGGGATCGCCGTAGACCTCCGACGTCGACGCAAGGAAGAACCTCGCTTTCTTCGCCAGCGCGAGACCGAGCGCGTTATGCGTTCCGAGGGCGCCGACCTTCAGCGTGGCGATCGGGTGTTCCAGATAGTCGACGGGGCTCGCCGGCGACGCGAAGTGCAGAACGCCGTCGAGTGGACCCGCCACGTACGTGTACGTGGAGATGTTGTGCCGCACGAACTCGAATCGCGGGTTGCCCACGAGATGGGCAATGTTTTCAGGATTCCCGGTAATGAAGTTGTCGAGTCCGATCACTGAATGGCCATCGGCCAGGAAGCGATCGGACAGGTGCGAACCCAGAAAGCCCGCGGCGCCAGTGATCAGGACCCTCATGCGCGGTCCCGCCCGCGACCGAGCGAGTAGTATGCGAACCCGAGCGACTGCATCTTGGCGACATCGTAGAGATTGCGGCCGTCGACCACGACCGGTTTCCGCAGCGTCGCCTTGATTCGCGCGAAATCGGGATGGCGATACTCGTTCCAGTCGGTCACCACCACCAGTGCATCCGCTCCGGTGAGCGCTTCGTAATTCGAGTCGGCGAATCTCACCCGGCTGCCGAGCCGTCGCTTCGCCTCGTGGAGGGCCGCCGGGTCGTGGGCGGTGATCGTCGCACCCGCGCTCAGGACATCGTCGATCAACGTGAGCGCGGGCGCCTCGCGCATGTCGTCCGTTTGCGGCTTGAACGCCAGACCCCAAACGGCAATGTGGGCACCACCGATCGACTCACCGAGCGCGCAATGGAGCTTCTCGAAAAGGCGATGCTTCTGGCGCGCATTTGCCTCCTCGACGGCCTCCAGAACGCCGAGCCGCGACCCGGCTTCGTCTGCTGTGCGCACGAGCGCTTTTACGTCCTTCGGGAAGCACGAGCCGCCGTAGCCAGGTCCCGGGAACAGAAAGGACGGTCCGATGCGCGCGTCACTGCCGATGCCCTTTCTCACGAGATCGACGTTGGCGCCGACCTTTTCGCAGAGATTTGCGATCTCGTTCATGAACGAGATGCGCGTCGCGAGCATGGCGTTCGCCGCGTATTTCGTCATCTCCGCGGATGGAATGTCCATGAAGATGATCGGCTTCCCGGTTCGCACGAACGGCGCGTACAACTCGGCCATGACGCTGCGCGCGTAGTCGCTGTCCACACCCAGCACGACGCGATCCGGTTTCATGAAATCATCTACCGCCGCGCCCTCCTTCAGGAACTCCGGGTTGCTGCACATGTGGAAGGGATGGCGCGCGTGTTTGCTCACCGCCGTCCCGACCTTCGCCGCCGTTCCAACCGGCACAGTGGATTTGGTGACGATCACCAGCTCGCGGCTCATGTGCTGGCCGATCGTGTCGGCAACGTTCAGCACGTGACGCAGATCGGCTGAGCCATCCTCATCGGGCGGAGTACCGACGGCGATGAAAACAACTTCCGCCGCCGACACGGCGCCGCCGACGTCGGTCGTGAAATGGAGGCGGCCCTGCTGCTGATTGCGCTCGACGATCGAGTCGAGGCCGGGCTCGTAAATGGGCAGGATATTCTGCTTCAGGCCATCGACCTTTCCCTGATCGACGTCCGCACAGGTCACGTCGTTCCCGGTCTCCGACAGGCAGGCGCCCACCACCAGGCCTACGTAACCCGTGCCAATCACGGCAATCTTCACGCGTGCTCCGATTCGTTGAAGTTGAAAGGCCGCAATAGCTTACCTGGGCGGTGCCTACCACCGCGTCCGTTTGCCCACAGCCCGGACTGAGGACGATCGACTGGCCCGGGCCGTCGCGGAACCGCGGGCCGGGGAGACTTACGTGCCGAAGCCGGGGCAAGGTTGGGCGATTGGTCTGCGCCCGCGACCGCCGCTATGTGAACTGGACGGCGTTACACCGAACACTGCCGCGGTCGGGGAATTTCCCAGGGGCGCACGCGACCAGCATGTCCTTGGCGGGGTCGACGAACACCTCAATCACGGCCGGCGGCTCGTATGGCCGTTTGGTCGAATTGCTCTCTCCCTCGGCGGGGTACTCGTCAGGTGTCATGGCTCTAGCCGGCTGCGGACGTTATGCGGTACAGGGCGCGAGGGGGCGGGGTGCCGGTCGTGAGGGAGGCAACCCGTGGATCGCATGCGTAATATCGCACTGGTACTGGTCTTTCAAGAATGGGCTTCCAGTTGCCAGGCGAGCGCGCGCGGGACAATTGCTGCAGCCGCCGCGGAGGGAGCACCCGCTGCACGACGCATCGGCGGGCAATGGCTGCGTGACCCAGGCACCCATTTCGGACCAGAGCTGGTCCCAAGGCGTCTCGAGAATTGGGAACGAGGGCTCCCGATCGATCACGCAGTGACTGGCGTTTCCGAGCGCATCGACGAAAAGCGCGACGCGACCGGCCCCGCACGTGTAGAGTTCTTCGGTCTCACCTGCCTCGCCACGTACTGAGCATTCTGGCAACGGGCCTGCGGGCCTCGGCGCGCCGTGGCGGAGTTCGTACAGCTGATCGCGTAGCGCGAGGACACGCCGCGGCTCGATTCGGTACAGCGTCGGCTGCTGTCCGCCGTCGTGGCGCGCGTCGATCACCGGGTCGGCTTTGAACGGGAGCGACCGCGCCGTGCACCACTCCACCAACTCGTCCACGTGATCGGACGACAAGGTGCTGATGGGGCATTTCATGAGCAGCGGAACGCCTGCCGCGCGCAGTCGCTCGATACCCCGCTCGAAGCGCGCAAACGACCCGGGTATCTGCGTCGTCGACTCGTAATGCGCTGCGTCCGCCCCATAGATGCTGACTTCCACCGAGAACGGGGGTCGATCGGCGAGGAGCCGAGCGATGGACTCCGTCACCATGGTGGCGTTCGTGTAGAGCGTGACCAGAAAGCCCTTCGCCAGGGCGTGCTCATAGATCGCGGCGAAGTCACGGCGGGAAAAAATCTCGCCACCCGTCAGCGTCAGCCAAAGCACGCCCGCGCGCTCGACAATGTCGAGAACCTGGCGGGACTGCTCGGTGTCGAGGTATGGCCCCTGGTATGGGTCGAGGGCGACGTAGCAGAAATGGCATCGCAGGTTGCATCGCGGTGTGATCTCGAAGAGGCACGACAGCGGTTGTCGCTCGCGTCGCGCGCGAGCACCCAGCGTTTCCTCGAATCGATCCATCGACAAGCGCATGCGTGTCACTCAGCTTGAGCGTCGGTCACCTGGCGGACAGCGCCGATGTCGCACAGTGCCGCGAGGAACGCCTCGACGTCTGCATGTGCGCGACCCGCCACCGTTTCGAACTCGAGTGTCAAGTTCTGCGCCAATTCCAGGCTCGATCGTGGCGTATCGAGAAGCGACCAGAGGTATTCGCCGGTCTCGTTGAGCACGAAGAGCCGTGCGCTCTTGAACTCGGGATCCGAGGCCCGCACGGCGAGCGGGACGAGCACCGTCTCGCCGGCGACGCGCCGCGCAATCACCGAGGCTGCCCGGCGCCAGCGATTGGATCGCGTGTTGTCGGTGGCGGCCACGAGCCTAACGAAGCGCGCGCGCCAGCTGGCGCGTTACACGTCGTGCAGCGTCGGCCGTTGGCGGATACGCCGCTTCCACGAGTGTGGCTTGCGACACGATCGCATCGACGATCTCGAGGGCGCGGTCACATCGAGCCGGCTCCCACAGAGGCATCGACAGCGAGTTCACCATGCGACGGAATGCCTCACCCGGCGATACGTCACGCAGTGCGACGGCATTGCCGTGGCGAATGAACATGACGGCAGACAACGGAGCCGACGCCGAACCGGCCACGCGAGCGGACCCCGGCCATGGCGATCCCCACAGCGTTAGGCTGTCCTCGAGCGTCACGATGGCACGATCATCCGTGAGGAGGTCAACGGCAGGCGCATTGTCGCGCAGGAGGCGGGCGAGAGTCGTCTTCCCCGCCCCGGACATTCCGGGACACAAGACACCCGCCCCCTCCGGAAGGATGAAGGCGCACGAGTGGGCAATGAGCCCGAACCCGCGCGCTGCCAGTGCGAACGAGAATGCCGTGAGCTCGGACTGCAGTGCGACGACTGGGCCGTGAGGTGGTTCGGCGTAGCGGACCACATACTGCGACCCTGGCAACTCGCACGAGAGAAGCCGGTCCACCTCGCCAAACACCGCATGGAACTGCGACGATGGTTCACCTCGCTCATCCAGGTGGAACGTACACCAGGGCGGGACGTCCAGAACTCTCTTCATTCGGCGCGTCGTTACCTCACCCACTTCGTGGCGAATGACAAGCGGGCGCCCTGCGTCCTTCGTACCCCGCCACTCCACCGTCGCGATGTGCTCGAGCTCGATGCCGTCCATGAGCTCGTGGATGATGCGGATACCCGCGACCGGCGCGACGCGTGTCACGGTGGATTCAGCGAGCACGCTGCACCATCCGCGCGAGGCGACGTCGCACTTTGAGCGCCGACACCGTCAGGGAACGCACCGGGCGGCGCCCCAGCACCCTGTCTTCGCCGTTGGTCCGCACGTGCGTCGCGACGCCAATCAGACGGTCGAGGGGTACCGGCGGATCGACATTGATGGACGCGTCGCCTCGCATCACGATGCTGTCGCGTCGCACCGCGATCGCACGATGCAGCACCGGTTCCCCGTCGCCGGTCAGCGCGAGCACGACATCACCCACTCGCACGCCGTCGCTCGGCATTGGGCCCACACGCACGAGCGCCCCGCGCGGGATCGTCGGCAGCATGCTGCCGCCAGGCGCGCGAACGTGCAGCGCCGCGCCAGCGCCCACGACGTCGCGCGTTAGGCTCACCAACGCATCGCGGTTCAACGTCCACGGCCGCATGTTCGATGCGCCGGCTGGAGCCTGTGGCCCAACCTCCGATCGCGCCACGTAGGCACGTGACGCACTGACCAGAAAGCCAAGCCGTCGGCGTAGCCGCGCCAGGGTATACCGTACGAGCGCGCGGCCGTTGCCGCGCACGCGGCGCGGCACCACAAAGGCGCCGAGGAGACGGGCCCGGTCGAGGTTGGAAGCCGCCAGCGCCAGGTGGCGCCAGATCGAATGCGTGTCGCGTCTCCCGCGAGCGTCGATGCCCAGAGCGCCTAACGCCTGCCAGTCGCCGCGTGCCGCGCGCTCGACCAGCATGCCTCGCTCTGCGGCCCACGCCACGTACCGGCCAAGCCCTGCCCTCTCTGCCGCGTCCCGGGCGCGACCGCGCGCCGCTTCGGACATCGTCGCCCAGAGCGTCGCAAAGTCCACCAGCCATAGAAGCGGCGGGAGCTGATGAGTGGCGAGGTGTGCCGCTAGATATGGCGCGACGAAATCGCCCGCATGCACCGGAAGCTCGACGCCGGCAATGACCGCGCGTGCCGAGAGCGCCGACGGCGTCCGAAGATGTGCCAGATGGTCTGAGACGAGCCACGAGTGCAGCTCGAGATGGTACTCGGACCCGTCGGAGATAGCCGACCAGGATTCGTGCCACGGAGCCGCTCCATCCACGCTCCGCCATCCCCGTCCGCGAAGCGTTGCCGCGGCGTGCGCTCGCTGCGCCGCGGGAACGTAAAGGTCGATGTCCGACATGCATCGCACGAACGGATCGCCGTAGAGGCGATCGCCTAACGGCAACCCCTTCAGCACGACGGCGTCGACTCCGACCGCATTGAGCGCCGTGGTCGCGTCACGCGCGAGCTCCAGCTGGTGCCCGCCACGCATGTGTGCCGCGATGGCGGCGCGCCGCCACGTCGCGGTGATCGCGGCGTCGGCGTGGCGTCGGATGAACAGTCCCGACCGGCTCCAGGCCAGTGGCGCCAGCAGCTCGCGTGATGCAGCGTCGAACACCAGCGGCCAATCCGCGCGCGCGTCCTCGGGCCCCGGGCGGCCGAACGCGAGGCGAAGCGCGACGGCGAGCGCATCGCGCGCATCGAACATCACGAGACGTTCCCTCAAAGGGCCCAGCGCCTCACGCATCGTCGTGGCCTCCGTTCCCACCGTTCTCGGATCCTCCACCGACGAGCTCGCGTAGGCGCCGCACGGCCTTTCGCGGATCGGCCGAGCTGCGTCGCTCCGCGCCATAGTATGAGTAGTAGTAATGTCCGTAGCTGCCGTAGTACGCGCCGCTCCGCATGTCCACGTCATTGAGCACGGCGCCTAACAAGCGGCCCCGCACGGAGCGGACGTGACCGAGGGCGCGCCGGACCGCGTCGCGCTTCGTGCGCTCGGTGCGGATCACGAGGATGACGCCGTCGACCATGGTCGCGATGACCGCCGCATCCGTCACTGCGAGTAGCGGTGGCGAATCGAGCAGCACCACGTCAAAATGCGCCTTCGCGTGGTGAAGGATTTCCTGCATCCGCGTGGACCCGAGCAGCTCGGCCGGGTTCGGCGGGAATCGACCACTCGCAACAACCGACAGGTTCGGTACGCTCGTCTCATGTACCGCATCCTCCAAGGCACTCTCGCCGATGATGACCTCCGAGAGCCCCGGCGACCGTGGAACGTTGAATGCCTTGTCCAGCACCGCGCGGCGCAGATCGGCGTCAATGAGTAGCGTACGCTGCCCCTGCTGCGCGAACGTGATCGCGAGGTTCGCGACGGTGGTCGACTTGCCATCCGCGGGGCCCGGGCTCGCTACCACAACGGCCTGCGGAGATTGCTGGGCGCGCGCGAATGCCAGGTTCGTCCGCATGGACCGATACGCCTCGGCGACCGGGGACCGCGGATCGGCGTGGGTGATCAGGCGCGACGACGTGGCGTCCGCCACGCGCCTGCTGTGTCGTTCGGCACGAATCACCGGAATGAGCCCGAGCAGCGGCAGCTCGAGCTGGTCGCGCAGCTCGTCCGGCGACTTCACCGAGTCGTCAAGGCGGTCCAGTCCGAAGGCCAGGGCGACCCCGAGTAGCAGGCCCACGAACGCCGAATAGGCGATCGCACGCTTCCTGTTAGGCGACACGGCGAACGTCGGCAGCGTCGCTTCGTCGATCGACTGAACGCGGCCGCCGTCGACGGATTCCGTTATGCGTGCGAGCTGGAACTCGGACTGCAGGTTGTCGAAGGTGCGCTGCATTGTGCCAACAGTCGCCGTCAACCGCGACTGCTCCGCCTCGAGCTTCGGGTACTTCTCCGTCTCGAGTCGCATTTCGGCGATGGTCTTGTCCAGCGAGCCGAGTCGTGACTCGAGCGCCTGCACGTAAAGCTGGCTCGCGCTGCGGAGGTCTTCCTTCGTTCGTCCGATGAGGCGCTGTACGGCCTTCACGTCGTCGTTTGCGTCCGTGCGGCCGCGCGCATAGAGCGTCTCGCGCTCCTTGATCAGGTTGAACCAGCGATCGTAGAGGTTGGCGATGTACCGGTTCTTCTCGACGGCGTCGGTCCCCACGAGCCGGCGCAGCTCGTCGTCCGCCGTATCGGCCGCGGTCAGCTTGCCGACGAGCGTGTAATAGATCTTCTGTTCGACGAGACCTGCCTGCTTCGCGTCCTCCATGCGGTGGATGCTCTGTACGAGCGCCGACTGCTCGGCGTTCACATCGCCGATCTGTTCGCGCTCCTTGAAATCCTTGAGCGCTCCCTGCGCCGAATCGAGTCGCGTGCGTTGGTCGCGCAGCGACGAGGCAATGAACTGACTCTTCGCGCGCGCATTCGTGCGCTGCAACTCGCTCGAGACTTTCGCGTATTCGCTGGCAACGGTGTTGGCGACATCGCGCACGAGCTGCGGTTCCGTTGCGACGTACGAGATTTCGATGATGTTCGTCTGGGGCAGCACCCTGGTGCCGATCGCGTCGCGAACCTCCGCTGCTGCGGCGGTGAGCGGCAGGATCTCGAGCAGCACACTCTGCTCGCGGATCTCGGGGCGTTCCGGCACAACGAACCTCACACCCGCAGCCGCGATGGCCGTCCCGTAGGGCGCGCTAGCGTAGCGAATCGCTCCCGAGCTCAACGCGTACGCTCGATCGGAGAACGTCACGCGCAGGTCGCCGGGCGGCGTCGTCGAATCGACCATCGGTGGCACACTGCCGAACAGGTCCGCGCGCTCCAGGTTCGTCGGCTGTACGATCCGCAACCGCAGCCCGAGTGCGTTCACGACACGCTCGGCCACCATGCGGCTCTTGATGACCTGCTGTTCCGAGACCATCGGATCGATGCGATAGTCGTACGTCGGCGCGCTCGTCTGAACTCCGGCGATCGGCGAGGTGGCATTTTCGATCCGTACCGTCGTGGCCGCGCGGTAGATGTGCGGCTCACGGAGCGTTCGCCAGATTCCGAACCCGACGAACAGCACGAACACGATCGGTACCGCCCACCAGCGTCGGCGCACCGCACGCACGAAGTCGCGGATGGAGAACGGCTCGCCGCCGGAGAGACCGTCGTCGCTTGGCGCGACCGGAGCGAGGTACGGAGCTCTCACGGGTTGTTGCGCACCAGGAACGCGATGTTGAGAATGGTCAGGAGCAGCGACGCCACGGTCAGTGTCAGCCCAAGGTTCTCACCCGTCAAACCCTTCTTGCGGGCGACGACGACGACGTCGTTGGAGTAGAGCACGATTCGGCCTGCCGCACTGCCCTTGAGCCCGGCCTCCATATCGACACGAAACGCTTGACCTTCGCGAATCACTCGTGTGTCCTTGAGTTTCGCGCGGTCGGTCGGGCCGCCGGCCACCGTGAGGAACTGTAGCAGGCTTGTGCCCGGATCGACCGAATAGACGTTAGGCGAGCGCACCTCGCCGAGCACAGACACGCGAATCATGGGCTGCACGGAGATCTCGGGGCGCGCAAAGCCGCGCTCCACGAGCGCGAGTCGCAATCGGTCAGTGACGTCCGTCGGCTCGAGACCTGCAGCCTTGATGACGCCGAGGCCGGGAATCTGAACGTAGCCGCGCGCGTCGATCGGGTAGTCGCCACTCAACTCCTTGTCACGAAAGACGGCGATCTTCAGCAGATCGCCCGGCCGCAAGACGCCGACCCGCCGGCTCGGCAGGGTGTCCTGCACGGGCGCCGGTGGCGGCGGCACGTTCTGCGCGCTCGCTGGCGTCACGCGCAGCAGCGTGGCTGCAACCGTTCCGAGCGCGAACGCACGCATCCACGATCCCACGACCGTCGACCACGGCGATCCACGACGCACTCGTCCGCCCCGTTGCTCTGGCCAGGAGTTACGGATAGCGAAAGGCATAGGATCCGCTGACGATTGCCCGCACATATAGGGCCGCGGCGTTTGACACGTTCGCGGCGTTCCGAATCTGCGCCAGCTGCAGTCGAATGGTACCGAGTATCGGATGCCCGAGATAGTCCGCGCCAACGTCGCCCACCAGGGCGGACTGCACTTCGGGCCGATCCGGCGTTACGGCTGGGAATGGTTTCCCCGCGTTGCCGTTGGGACCGTTCGATGGCCGCTGGTCGATGCGCAGGCCACCCTGCCGCCATGTGCCGAGGCTGCCCCCAACGCGGAGTCCTCCGCCTATCCACGTTTCGGCGGAAACACGAAGCTGATCCGACCCCGGGCCAAGTACCGAGCCCAACGGTTTGTCGTACTGCTGATAGACGTCGGTGTAGAAATCGCGCATGTAGGTATAGCTGTCGATTCGAGTGAACTCAGCTCGAACATTCGTGGCAGTTCCAATTGGCAGCGGAGCGGAAGCGAACAACCGCCACGCGAGCTGATCGGCCGTATTCTTTCGATCTTGCTCATCGATCTGCACGTCGTCGACGACAAGTTCCGCGCCGACGTGCCCGCGCCCGATCCTCGCTCTGACCCCGCCAAACACCACGAGGTTGTCGCGCCCCTCGGTGCCGGTCCGCCCGGTGTCGTTCTGCGTGATGATGTACGGCATGACCGGGTTTGCGTAGGCCAGGTCGAAACCGCCGGTTGTGCGCGAAGACAGAATCGTCTCACCGAGCGACAGCTCGAGGCCGTCGTTTGGCTTGACGGTGAGGATGTGACCGTACAGCCATCGGTTGTACCGTGTGTCGGGCGTCCCTGGCTGAAGGCTGTCGAGCTCGGCCGTCATGGTCACATCGTTCACCGACGCGATGATCGCGCGCACCTCGGCCACACGCCACCGGATGCCAAGCTCCAGGCGATCCATGAGCGGCCCATTCGCGGACAGCGCCATCGACTCCCTGTCCTCGCCTAACCACGCCGCCCAGCTTCGGCCGAAGGACAGGTCCACCCGGCCTAACGCGGCGTTCACGTAGGACTCGCCGGCGTCCACGATGCCTGAGGTATTGCGGAGGGCCCGCTGTCGAACCGTTGGATCGTTGCGCTGCGAGGTTTGCCCATACAACTCGCCGACGATCACCAGCTTGTCAGACGCCGACCACCCAGCCCGCACGCGCGCGTCCCCCACGACGGCCGGCGTTCCCTCTTCCTTCGGGCGAACGCCGGCCCAGAGTGGTTCGAATTCCCCGCGCCCGAGCGCCGTGCCGCGAATGGTCGCTTGTCCGCCCAGCCGGAACGTCTCGAGCGTGTCCTGCGCCGACTCACGCACCGCAGCCGCCAGATCGGTGGCGACGTCGTGCGGCAAGTCAGCCGCCCGCCGTCTTGTGAACCGTGCCGCAAGCGCCGCGGCGACGGGGCCGGCACACGAGGGGCTTTCGGGAAAGCGTGCGATGGCCCGCTGCACATCGCGCACGTAGAACGGCCGATGCGGGGAAATACGCGCTGGTCGACATCCGACGCGATCGAGCGCGGCCAGTTCGGCGTAGGCCGGATCGCCGGGTGGCAGCGTCGTGAGGGCGTGCGGAGGCGACTGCGCGGCCGTAGCGCGCACGCTCGCCACCGTTCCGCAGGCGACGATTAGACACCGCGCGCATCGCCAGAGGCAACCCGCGCCACCCGGCGCGTTGGAACCGATGGTCAACGTGATGGTGGCAGAACAGGAGAATTTTATGCGGCTGCGACAGCGAGGGCGGCCAAAGGTGAAAGCAAGCGCTGGGCCACGGTCGAGACCGATGAAGATGGAAAACGCCGACCACGACGAAAAGCGCCCGACCGCGCAAGGCGCGGCCGGGCGTTGCTCGGGCTCCGGTTGACCGTGAGTTAGGAGATCAACCGACCGCCGTCGGCTTTCGAGGCGCCGCCCCTCCGGAAACGGCGTCTGCCGCGTGTTTCCGGTTCGCGGCAAGCGACACCACCCGAGCGCGACCGCGGCTGGCCCGCGCCGTCGCGTTGCGGGTGTCAATGACCAGCACGGCGTCATCGACGATCTGTTGATAATCGATCTGAGAATGGTCGGTCACAATCACGACCGCATCGGCCTTGGCCAGCTCCCCGGCCGAGAGATCGACGCCAATGCGCTCGCGTTGATCGCCACCGCCGTCGTGGTCTCCGTCGCGAAAGCGCGGAATGAACGGGTCGTGATGTACGACCTCGGCGCCGCGCTCCTCGAGCAGGCGGATTACGTCGAGCGCCGGGCTTTCGCGGATGTCGTCGATGTCCTTCTTGTAGGCGACGCCAACGACGAGAACCCGGCTCCCGTTCACCGCCTTCCGATCGTCGTTGAGCGCGATGGCGACCTTCTCCGCGACGAACGCAGGCATCTCGCTGTTGATCTCGCTCGCGAGGTCGATGAAGCGCGTCTTGTAGTTCAGCGTGCGCATCTTCCACGCGAGGTAGTGAGGATCCAGCGGGATGCAGTGTCCGCCGATTCCCGGCCCCGGCGTGAACTTCATGAATCCGAATGGCTTCGTCGCTGCGGCTTCGATGACCTCCCACACATTGACGCCGAGCTTCTCGCAGACGATCGCCATCTCGTTCACGAGGCCGATGTTCACCGAGCGGAACGTGTTCTCGAGCAGTTTCACCAGCTCGGCCGCCTCGGTCGTGGAGACGGGAACGACGGTGTCGATGCACGAGGAGTAGAGCGCCACGGCAACCTCGGTACATGCGGCGGTGATGCCGCCGACGACCTTTGGCGTGTTCTTGGTGTGGTACTTGGGATTGCCCGGGTCGACGCGCTCCGGGCTGAACGCCAGGAAGACGTCCTTTCCGACGGTCAGGCCTCGCTCCTCGAGCTTCGGCTGCATCACCTCGCGTGTCGTTCCCGGGTACGTCGTGCTTTCGAGCACGGCGAGCATCCCTGGATGCGCATTGCGCGCGATTGCCTCCGTCGCGGACTGAACGAATCGCATGTCGGGATCGCGAGTCTTGCTGAGTGGCGTCGGTACCGCGATCGAGATCGCATCGCAGCGTCCGAGCGCGCTCTCATCGGTCGTCGCCTCGAATCGTCCGGCCTTCACCATTGCCGCGACGTCGGCGGCGGCAACGTCCTGGATATGCGATTCGCCACGCATGAGCAGCTTGCACACGCGTTCGCTCACGTCATAGCCGATGACGTGAAAACCGGCCTTCGCGAACTCCATCGCGAGCGGCAGGCCGACGTAGCCGAGCCCCACGATGCCGACGGTGGCGCTTCGGTCTTGAATCCTGGAGAGGAGTTGTGCTTTGACTGCGCTCATCGCACCCACGGATAAGTGAACGATCGAAATGCCGCGACGGTCAGCGTCCGTAAAACGCGCGCACCGCAGCGATGACTTCATCGAGCTGGCTCTGGGTCAGCTCCGGGAAGATCGGCAACGATATCACCTCTGCCGCCGCACGCTCGGCCTCGGGACAGCTCCCCGGCTTGTAACCGAGGTACGCGAAGCAAGGCTGAAGGTGGAGCGGGAGCGGATAGTAAATCGAAGTGCCGATACCCCGTTCCTTCAAAAAGGACTGCAAATCGTCGCGGCGGGCAACGCGGAGCGTGTACTGATTGAAGATCGAGACATTGCACCGTTCCACATACGGCGTCTGGACATCCGCGAGATCGGCGAACGCGGCGTCGTAGTATGCCGCGTTCGCTCGCCGCTTCGCGCTCCACGCCTCGAGATGCCGCAGCTTGGCCGACAGCACGACTGCCTGCAGGGCGTCGAGGCGACTGTTGTATCCAACCTCGTCGTGAAAGTAGGTCCTCGCGCCGCCGTGAACCCGGAGCCGCTTGAGCCGTGTCGCGAGCCTCTCATCCTGCGTGAGCATCATGCCGCCGTCGCCGTATGCGCCGAGGTTCTTCGATGGGAAGAAGCTCAGGGTCCCAATCGTCGCACGTTCGCCGGCCATGACGGACTTGCCGCCAATCCGACGCTCGGCGCCGATCGATTGCGCGGCGTCCTCGATGATCGGGAGGCCGGGAGCAGCCTTTTCCACGAGCTCAAGCGCGGCCATCTGGCCGAAGAGATCCACCGGAATGACCGCTTTCGTGCCGGGGCGAACCGCGGCCGCAATCGCGTCGGGCGAGATGTTGAACGTCTTCGGCTCGATGTCCACGAAGACGGGAGTGGCGCCCACGTTATGCACCGTCCCCGCTGTCGCGAAGAACGTGAACGGCGTGGTGATGACCTCGTCCCCTCTGCCGATGTCGAGCGCGCGTAGCGCCAAGAGAATCGCGTCGGTGCCATTGGCACAGCCGATGGCGTATTTCGTTCGCGATAGCGCTGCGACGGATTGCTCGAGCTGTTCAACCGGCTGACCAAGGATGAAGAGCTGATCGTCGACCACGCGCATGAGCGCGGGCACGACCTCGTCCTTGATTGTCGCGTGCTGCGCGCGAAGGTCGAGAAGAGGAACAGGCATATGACTGAAATCGAATCGGAGAATGGAAAGCTAAAGCGAGGCGCGTGATCCTTCGGCTGACGCCTCAGGATGACACGAGTGTCGTGCGCGTCGTCAGCGGGATCGGCACGTCGCGGCCGGTCTTCGCGGACTCGTAGATACCGAGGATCAGCTCCAGTGATTTACGCCCTGCGCGCCCATCGGTCTCGGCTTTGGCCTCGCCGCGGAGCACCGCGAGGACGTTCCGGTAATAGCCCTCGTGACCGAAGCCGTATACCGATGGCGGATTGGTCGCCACCGACTCGACGAGCTTGTCGTCATCGTCATAGTCGGCGAACGACCAGTGTTCCACGCGATTCACTGCGGTGCCGCCAACCTTCACCGAGCCTTTCTCGCCGAGGATGGTGATCGAGCCCTCGAGATTACGAGGGTAGGTGAGCATGGTGACCTCAATGACACCGAGCGCGCCCGACCGGAACTTGAGCACCGCGATTCCGGTGTCCTCGGACTCGATGCGTCGCGCCAGCGTCGCCGTCTTCGCCATGACGCTCTCGACGGGGCCGACGAGCCACTGGATCAGGTCCACGTAGTGCGACGCCTGGTTCATGATCGCACCACCGTCGAACTCCCATGTTCCCCGCCACGGCGCCTGGTCGTAATACTCCTGCGGTCGCGTCCAGCGCACCGTCGTGTTGGCCAGATATATCCGGCCGAATCGCCCGCGATCCACGGCGCGCTTCAACAGCTGGATCGCGGGATTCAGTCTATTCTGCTTGACGACGAAGAGCTGCACGCCCGCGGCGTCGCACTCCTTCACCAATGCGTCGGCGTCCTCGAGCGAGATCGCCATCGGCTTCTCGCAGACAACGTGCTTCCCCGCCCTGGCGGCGAGGATGCCGTGCTTCGGGTGAAGGCCCGATGGCGTGCATAACGCGACCGCGTCGCAGCCTACCGACGAAAGCATCTCATCGAACGATTCGAACGACGGGACGCCGTATCGCTCGCCCGCCTCGCGCGCGCGCTCCGGGATGATGTCGCACACGGCCGCGAGCTCGAGGCCGTCGATCCTTTCGATCGCCTCGAAGTGATTGCGGCTGATGCGCCCACAGCCCGCGAGCGCGATGCGAATCGGCGCTGGATCAGTCACGGTGCTTCGGCGAGCCGCAGGGTGTCGTCATCTCGTTCGTAGTTCGTGCCGCAGGCGGAACAAGTGAGCGAATCGGGAACGGGGAACCGGGAACCGTGCTTCGTAGGAGCCTCTGTTCCCGGTTCCCTGTTCCCGGTGTCCGGCAGTTTCTCTCCGCACCGGCACATCCATCCAACTTGCCGAGCGGGCACTCCGGTCACGAGCGCGAACGATTTCACGTCCGTCGTGACCACCGCGCCCGCACCAACGAACGCATACTCACCCAGTGTCACGCCGCATATCACCGTCGCATTGGCGCCGATGGTCGCGCCACGCCGCACCAGGGTGCGCTGATATTCGTGCTTCCGCGACACCGCGCTCCGCGGGTTGATCACGTTCGTGAAGACCATGGAGGGCCCGCAGAACACGTCGTCCTCGAGCTCGACTCCTTCGTAGATCGAGACGTTGTTCTGGATCTTCACGTTGTTTCCGATGCGCGTGCCGGGCATCACGACGACGTTCTGCCCCAGGCTGCAGCGCTCGCCGATCACGGCACCCGGCATCACGTGACAGAAGTGCCAGATCTTGGTGCCGTCGCCGACGGACGCCCCGTCGTCGACGTAGCTCGACTCGTGGATGAACACGCCCATGCCGTGCGATCTCCGCTGCCTAACGCGCCGCGCCCACAGAGACCGGAGTGTGGCGCGGCGCGGTTTCACGCGTGCCCCCTTCCGCGCGCCAGTTCCGAAGGTCCTCATGCCATTCCTGCAGCGCGCGGATGCTGGGTCGCCGCGAGCGCAGCGCGAGGATGGCGTCACGCGCGGCCGCGGCCGCCGACAACGTGGTCGTATACGACACGCGGTTCGCGATCGCAGCCTGTCGAAGCGTGTAGTCGTCACGCTGCGCGTGCTTCCCAAGGGGCGTGTTGATGAGCAGCTGGACCTGGCCGTTCACGATCAGGTCGATCCCGTGTGGGCGTCCCTCGTGCACCTTGAACACTTCCTTCGCCTGGATGCCACGACCGCGCAGGTACCGAGCAGTGCCCGGCGTCGCATAGATCTCGAAGCCCATCTCGTGGAAGTGATGCGCGATCGCCGTCACCGTCGGCTTGTCGGAATCGTTCACGGTGATGAACACGGCTCCGGACAGCGGGAGCGCGTTGTCGGCGGCCAGCTGCGCCTTCGCAAACGCGCTGCCGAACGAGTTCGAGATTCCCATGACCTCGCCCGTTGACCGCATCTCGGGGCCCAGAATCGGATCGAACTCGCGGAACTTCGTGAACGGGAAGACGGCTTCCTTCACGCTCACGTAGTGGGGGACGATCTCCTCGGTGAATCCGATCTCGTCGAGCGACTCGCCCATCATCACTCGGGCAGCGACCGATGCGAGCGGTACGCCGATCGCCTTCGACACGTAGGGAATCGTGCGACTCGCGCGCGGATTGACCTCGAGCACGTAAACCGTGTTGTTCTTCACCGCGTACTGCACGTTGATCAGCCCCACCACACCGAGCGCCTTCGCCAGCTCGATCGTGTGATGGCGCATCGTGTCCGTGTCCGCATCCGTGATCCGGTAGGGCGGAAGCACGCATGCCGAGTCGCCGGAGTGAATGCCGGCATCCTCGATGTGCTGCATTACCCCACCGATCACCACGCGCTGGCCGTCTGACACGGCGTCCACGTCGGCCTCGAAGGCGTCTTCGAGGAAGGAGTCGATGAGAACCGGACGATCCTCTGAGACTCGGGCCGCCTTCTCGAAGTACTCGCGCAGTGAGTCATCGTCATACACGATCTGCATCGCGCGCCCGCCCAGCACGTACGACGGCCGAACGAGCACCGGGTAGCCGATTCGCTGCGCGACGGCCACAGCTTCGTCGATGCTGGTCGCGGTGCCGTTTTCCGGTTGCTGGATGTTGAGCCGACGCGCGATCTCCTCGAAGCGCTTCCGGTCTTCCGCCACGTCAATGGCGTCGGGCGACGTGCCGAGGATTTTGACGCCCGCCGCCTCGAGGGGACGAGTGAGCTTGAGCGGTGTCTGGCCGCCAAGCTGCACGATCACGCCCTCGGGTTCCTCGCGATGGACGATCTCGAGCACGTCCTCGAGGGTCAGCGGCTCGAAGTACAGTTTGTCGGAGATGTCGTAGTCGGTCGAGACGGTCTCGGGATTCGAGTTGATCATGATCGTCTCGTACCCGCGCTCACGAAGCGCCATCACGGCGCGCACACAGCAGTAGTCGAACTCGACTCCCTGGCCAATTCGGTTCGGCCCGCTCCCGAGAATCACCACCGACCGCCGCCCCGTCTTCGGTGCCTCGCTCTCCTCATCGTAGGAGCTGTACAGGTAGGGTGTCTCGGAGGGGAACTCACCGGCGCACGTGTCCACCATCTTGTACGACGGGTGAACGCCTAACGACCAGCGGCGCGCCCGAACGTCATCCTCTTTTTCATCGCGCAGCGTGGCGAGCTGTCGGTCCGAGAACCCCGCCCGCTTCATCTCCCGGATCTCGTCCGTCGTGATTTCTTCGAGCGCGGCATAACGCCGCTCGGCATCGAGGAGCTCCTGCATCTGATACAGGAACCAGCGGTCGATCTTCGTCAGGTCGGAAATGTCGTCGACCGACAGTCCGGCCTCGAGCGCGCGCTTGATCTGGAAGATCCGCTCCGGAGTCGGCTGCCGGAGACGCCCGCGCAGCGCCTCCACCGTGTCGTCCGGCAGGCGATCGTCCGCCGGGCGATGACCAACAGACCAACCCGGGCGTCCGGTCTCGAGCGCGCGAAGCCCCTTCTGGAACGCCTCCTTGAACGTGCGACCGATCGCCATCGACTCACCGACGGATTTCATCTGCGTCGTGAGGAACGGATTGGCGCTCGCGAACTTCTCGAAGGCGAACCTCGGGCACTTGACGACGACGTAGTCCAGCACCGGCTCGAATGATGCCGGCGTCGTCTTCGTGATGTCATTCGGGATCTCGTCGAGCCGGTAGCCAACCGCGAGCTTTGCGCCGATTCGGGCGATCGGGAATCCGGTCGCTTTCGAGGCGAGAGCCGAGGACCGCGACACACGCGGGTTCATCTCGATCACGACCATCTCGCCATCGGTCGGGTTGATCGCGAACTGGATGTTGCACCCGCCGGCATCGACGCCGATCTCGCGGATCACCGCGACCGCGGCGTCCCGCATCACCTGATACTCGCGGTCCGTCAGCGTCATGGCTGGCGCGACGGTGATCGAGTCGCCGGTGTGCACGCCCATCGGATCGATGTTCTCGATCGAGCAGACGATCACCACGTTGTCAGCGTGATCGCGCATGACCTCGAGCTCGAACTCCTTCCAGCCGAGGAGGCTGCGCTCGATGAGCACCTGGCTCGTGGGGGATTCCGCCAGCCCGCGGCGCACGATCGTTTCGTACTCCTCGCGATTGTACGCGATACCACCGCCCGAGCCGCCTAACGTGAACGAGGGCCGAATGATCGCCGGATAGCCCACGAATTCGCCGATCGTCAGTGCCTCGTCCCACGTGTGCGCGATCCGGCCCTGGGGAACGCGCAACCCGATGCGCTGCATCGCCGCGGCGAACTCCGCACGATCTTCCGCGACCTTGATCGCCCGCGCATTGGCCCCGATCAGCTCGACGTTGTGCTTCTGCAGCACGCCACGCTCGAACAGCTTCATCGCGACGTTGAGCGCGGTCTGTCCGCCCATGGTCGGCAACAACGCGTCGGGCTTCTCGCGCTCGATCACCAGCTCGACGAAGTCCGGGGTCACCGGCTCGATATAGGTGCGGTCCGCGATCTCCGGGTCGGTCATGATCGTCGCCGGATTCGAGTTCACGAGGATGACCTCGTAGCCCTCTTCCCGGAGCGCGCGCGCGGCCTGCGTGCCGGAGTAGTCGAACTCGGCGGCCTGCCCAATCACGATCGGGCCGGAGCCGATTACCAGGATTCGATGTATGTCGGTGCGACGAGGCATGTGAGAACTCGGGCTTATCTCGCTTCGGATCGATGTCGGGCCAGATCCGCTTCCACCATCATTGCCACCAGCTGCTCGAACGTGACTTTTGGCGACCACCCCAGGACGCGTGTCGCCTTCGATGAATCGGCTACGAGGAGGTCAACCTCCGCCGGCCTGAAGAACTTCTCGTCCTGAACCACGTGGTCGCGGTAATCGAGCCCCGCTGCCTGAAACGCCAGCTCGCACAACTCACGAACCGAGCGCGTCACGCCCATTCCAACAACGTAGTCGTCGGGGGTCGGCTGTTGCAGCATCAGCCACATCGCCTCGACGTAATCGCCCGCAAACCCCCAGTCGCGGCGCGAATCGAGGTTGCCCAGCCGCAGCTCCGACTGAAGTCCGAGCTTGATGCGGGCAACGCCGTCGGTGACTTTCCGCGACACGAACTCGAGGCCACGTCGCGGGCTCTCGTGGTTGAAAAGGATTCCCGAGACCGCGTACATGCCAAAACTCTCGCGGTAGTTCACGGTGATCCAATGCCCGTACACCTTGGCCACGCCGTACGGGGATCGTGGATAGAACGGCGTCGACTCGCGCTGCGGAGTCTCGACGACCTTGCCGAACATCTCGCTGGAGCTGGCTTGATAGAATCGGGCGCCGGGCGCGGCTTTCTTCGCTGCCTCGAGCATTCTCGTCACGCCGAGGCCGGTGAACTCGCCCGTGAGCACCGGCTGCGTCCACGATGTGCCGACGAAGCTCTGCGCGGCGAGATTGTAGATCTCATCCGGCTGATACTCGCGGACGGCGTCGACCAGGGAATGCTGATCGAGCAGGTCGGCAGAAACGAACTCGAGGCCGTCGAGAATGTGTGCGATCCGCTCGAATGCGGTTGTCGAGCTGCGCCTGACCATCCCGATGACACGGTAACCCTTCGCCAGCAACAGCTCGGCGAGGTATGAGCCATCCTGCCCCGTGATGCCGGTTATGAAAGCAGTTGGCATCGGCGGTGACCGCTAGAAAAAAGGGAGCCCCGAAAGGAGCTCCCTTTTCGTCGGACGAGATCAGGGTTACGCGACGACGCTGCCACGCGGGGCTCGCTGGACCTTGCCGGCGTGCAAGCAGCGCACGCAGACCTTCACGCGCTGCGTCTTGCCATCGATCACCACCCGGACGACCTGGAGGTTCGGCTTCCAGATTCGACGGGTCTTGTTGTTGGCGTGCGAAACGTTGTTTCCGAATGCAACTCCGCGATCGCAGGAGTAGCATCGGTTCCGGTTGATAGGCATTGTCCTCAGCCCTCGATCAGCTCAATGCGCGCCATCTCCGCGCCATCGCCCTTGCGGTGGCCGGTCTTGAGAATGCGCGTATAGCCGCCGGCGCGCTTGGCGAACCGCGGCCCGATTTCCTGGAACAGCTTGTCGGCCGTCTCGCGCTTGTGCACGTGACGACCAGCGAGACGACGCGAATGCAACGTGCCGTTGCGCGCCTTGGTGATGAGCTTCTCCACGAACGGCCGAAGCTCCTTGGCCTTCGCCTCGGTCGTCTCGATCGCGCCATGCTCGATGAGCGAGGACGCGAGATTCCGCATGAGCGCGAGCTTCTGCTCGCTGGTTCGGCGCAGCTGCCGCCCCGCCTTGCGATGACGCATCGATCTTACTCCTCTTCGTCGTCAGGCGCGTTTGCAGCGGCGCGGCTCGGCGGCGTTCCCCAATCGGTGATCCGGACGCCTTCGCCGTTCTCGTCCCAACGCATCCCAAAGTTCAAGCCTTCACGCTCGAGGAGATCCGCGATCTCCTGCAGCGACTTCTTCCCGAAATTCTTGACCTGCAGAATCTGGCTCTCGGTCTGGCGAACGAGATCACCCAGCGAGCGGATATTCGAGTTCTTGAGCGAGTTCACCGAGCGGACTGAGAGCTCGAGATCATCGATCGGCGTGCGGAAGAGCTCCGCCAGACGGTGCGCATCGCCGCTGGACTGCTCGCCCCCGCCACCAACGGGCGCCGACGCGTGCGAACCGAAGCCCGCGAAATACTGGAAGTGCGTCTGCGCGAGGGCCGCGGCGTAGCTGACGGCCTCCTCGGGCGAGATCGTGCCGTTGGTCTCGACCGTGAGCATGAGACGATCGTAGTCCGTGCGCTGGCCAACGCGTGTCTCGGCAACCGAGAAGTTCGCGCGGCGAACCGGATTGTAGATCGAGTCGATTCGAACGAGGTCGATCGGCAAGCCGCGATCGATCACGTGCTGGTCGGCTTCGATATAGCCCCGGCCCTTGTTCACGTACAGCTCGACGTTGATGTCGCGGTCGTCCTGAAGCGTGAACAGGTGATGGCGATTGTCGATCACGCGGACGCCGCTCTGGTCCTGAATGTCGGCTGCGGTGATCGGTCCGGCCTCGGACTTCGAGATTCGGAGAATCGCTTCGTCGAGATCATCCGCGAGCGAGAGCGTGAGCGTCTTGAGGTTCGCGATGATCTGGTGCACGTCCTCGACCACCCCTGGGATGGTCTGGTGCTCGTGGACCACGCCGTCGATACGGAAGCCCCAAACGGCCGATCCGCGCAGCGACGAGAGGAGCATGCGCCGCATCGCATTGCCGAGCGTGTGGCCGAAGCCGCGCTCGAGAGGCTGCAGCCGGAATTCTGCAACGTTCGCGTTGTCGTCGCGCTTGGTCGCTTCAACCAGCTGCGGACGAACCAACCCGGTGAGATCGATGACTTGTGCCATTTCTTCGGTATCCTGGACGGTCTTACCGAGACATCGCCTCGGCAACGCCCCACCCCGCCCCTAGCGCGCGGTGGGCTCGTAACGGGACTAGGGCCCGGACCAAGAAACGGGAACCGGGATCCGGGAGCCGGGAACCGTGTCTCCCGTTGGAGTCTCGGTTCCCGGTTCCCCGTTCCCTGTTCCCTGCTTACTTCGAGTACAACTCTACGACCAACTGCTCCTGCGCCGCGATCGGGATGCTTGTGCGCGCGGGGCGCTCGAGCATTCGTCCGCTGAACGTGTCGCGGTCCACGGCGATCCACGAAAGCGGGGCGCCGCGGGTGGACTGGTCCATCGCAGACATGATCGATGCCATCTCCCGCGACTTCATGCGCACGCGCACCTCCTCGCCGGGATCCACGAGGTAGCTCGGCACATCGACCGTCTTCTGATTGATCTCGACGTGACGGTGCCGAATGAGCTGACGCGCGGCTTTGCGGCTCGCGGCGAAGCCCATGCGGTACACCACGTTGTCCAGCCGACTCTCAAGTGCTGCGAGAAGGTTGTGACCGGTGATGCCGGGCAGCGTCGCCACGCGCTCGAACGTGTTTCGGAACTGCCGCTCGCTCACGCCGTAGATGCGCTTGATCTTCTGCTTCTCGCGGAGCTGCTTCGAATACTCCGATGATTTGCGACGGCGCGCCGTGTTCTGGCCGTGCTGACCAGGTGCATACGGGCGACGCTCGACGGGACACTTCTCGGTGAAGCACTTCGTGCCCTTGAGGAAGAGCTTCGTTCCTTCACGCCTGCACTGACGGCAGCTGGGACCTGTATAGCGAGCCACGGTCAGACCCTCCGGCGCTTCGGCGGACGGCAGCCGTTGTGCGGAATCGGCGTGACGTCCTTGATCGACTTCACCTGAAGACCGGCGGCGGCGAGAGCCTGAATCGCCGACTCACGGCCTGAGCCGGGGCCCTGCACGCGCACATGCACGCGACGGACGCCGAGCGACATCGCTTCACGCGCTGCCTGCTCCGCGGCGACAGTGGCGGCGAACGGCGTGGACTTCTTGGAGCCTTTGAACCCAGCCTTGCCTGACGAGCCCCACGACACCGCATTGCCATGCGCGTCGGTGATGGTGATCGTCGTATTGTTGAACGTCGCGCTGATATGGGCGACGCCTTCTGCCTCGATGACGCGCTTGCTCTTTTTCGCAGTTGCCATAGGACTACTTGGTCACCTTCTTCTTGCCGGCGATCGCGCGGCGTGGGCCCTTCTTGGTGCGGGCATTCGTGTGCGTGCGCTGACCGCGAACCGGCAGACCGCGGCGATGGCGAATCCCGCGATAGGATCCGATGTCCATCAAGCGTTTGATGTTCATGGCGACTTCAGTCCGGAGCGCGCCCTCGACGCGATAGTCGCGCTCGATCGCCTGTCGAAGTCGATTCACGTCGGCGTCGTTGAGATCGCGGACACGAAGGTCGGCGCTCACGCCAGTGGTCTGCAGAATCTTCCGCGCCGTTGGGCGGCCGATTCCGAAGATGTACGTGAGACCGACCTCGACCTTTTTGTCACGCGGGAGATCAACGCCAGCAATTCGAGCCATAGTCTACCCTTGCCGCTGCTTATGCTTGGGGTTTCGCTTACAAATGATCCGCGTGACGCCGCTGCGCTTCACCACTCGGCAGTGCTCACAGATCGGCTTTACGCTGCTGCGAACTTTCACAGGGCGCTCCACTCAAAACAAAGGAAATTTCGGCCAAGACACTCAGATTAACGGGCTTAGCCCCGTTCTGCAAGGGATGCACCTTGCCTGCTTTTCCTAGACGGCGACGGACGTCAGCTCGTCCAGGACTCGATCCATCGCCTCACGCGGGTCGGGAGCTGCCGTCACCGCCCGCCCCACGACGATGTACCGGGCACCCGCCGCCGACGCCTCCGCGGGAGTCACGACGCGCCGCTGATCGTGAGTAGCGCTGCCTGCCATTCGGATCCCAGGCACAAGCACCGCGAGCGCATCGCCGAACTTGGCTCGGACTGCAGCCGATTCGGCTCCTGAGCACACGACTCCGTGCGCGCGAGCGCGCGCTGCCAACTCGGCCAGTCTGGTCACCTCCTCGCTCGCGACCACATGGGGTCTGCCGGTCGCTTCAGCGAGTGCTGCCTCGTCGAACGACGTCAGCACGGTTACGGCGAGGATTGCAGTCGCGTCGCCCCCTCCCTCGACCGCCGCTTCAATCATCGGCACGCCGCCCGACGCGTGCACGGTCAGCAGTCGAACACCGAGGCCCGCGGCGGAACGCGCGGCGCCGCGCACCGTGTTCGGGATGTCGTAGAGCTTGAGGTCGAGAAAAACGTCGCAGCCGGTGTCACGCACCCGATGCACCACGACGGGGCCGGCCGCGGTGAACAGCTCGCTGCCGATCTTGTAGAATCGACAGCGGTCGCCGAGCGACTCGACGACGCGCATGGCTGAGTCGGCGGACGCTACGTCGAGCGCAACGATCGGCGTCGTTCTCATGCTTGCCATTCGAGAGTGCCGGTGAGGTCGGAGAGAGCGCGGACCCCGTGAGCGCGACACCATGCATCGAGCCCCTTCACGAGGCGCTCCGGCAGTCGTGGATCGCGAAGTGCCCCGGTTCCGATCGCGACCAGTGACGCGCCGGCAATGAGATACTGCAGAACGGCGTCGACGCTGCTGATGCCGCCAATCCCGATGATCGGCACGTGTGTCGCCTTCCGGACCTTCCACGTCGCCAACACGCCCACCGGAAGCAGCCCCGGTCCGCTCACGCCGCCGGTACCATAGCCTAACGCTGGACGCCGGCGCTCGACGTCGATGGCCAGGCCGGGGATGGTGTTCACGACGCTGATCGCGTCGGCCCCTGCCTCGACCGCGGTCCTGGCGGCGCCGCCGATGTCAGTCAGCGTCGGGGAAAGCTTCACGATCAGCGGAAGACCGGTCACCGCCCTGGCGCCCGACACGACCTCGCGAAGCGCGCACGGGTCGGCGCCGAACTCGGTGCCGCCGGCCTTCGTGTTCGGGCAGCTGACGTTCAGCTCGAACCCGTGAACCGGTGCGCCCTCGAGTTGCTGGATGACGCGTGGAAACTCGTCCGTCTGGAACCCGATCACGTTGACGATCGTGCGCGCGTTAGGCAGCGCGCGGCCCATCCATGGCAGGTGACGCTCGCGAACCTCGGCAACCCCGGGATTCGCCAGCCCCACCGCGTTGATCATCCCGCCGTCGAATTCGGCGACGCGAGGCGCTGGCGCGCCGAATCTCGGCTCCAGACTCACCGCCTTCGTGATGACGCCACCGAGACGATCGAGGTTGACCACCTCGTCGAGCTCTTCGCCATAGGCGGCGGTGCCGGCGGCGAGCAGAATCGGGTTCTGGAACCGAACGTCGCAAAACTCCACGGCGAGCAGGCCACGTGGCGCTCGCGCGTCCGACTCGCTCACTGGATCGCGGCGTTCGTTCGCCGCTGGTAACCCGCGAGATACTGCATGGTCGCATCGGCGATGGACGCAGCGATCTCGCGCTGTCGTTGCGGATCGCGGAGATACCGGGCCTCAGCGGGGTTCGTCCCAAAACCGATCTCGACGAGCACCGCCGGCATGAACGCCGTCACCAGCACACGAAAGCCAGCCTGCTTCACTCCGCGGTCCGGGCCGGGATGCATCTTCGCGAGCGAGCGCTGAACGGTTGCTGCGAGCTCGCTCGATTCGCGCAGATGCTGGTTCTGCTCCATGTCGTGGACGATGAAGCTCAGTGGATCGTTGGCAGCGACGTCGTGTGAGATCTCGTACTTCACCACCTCGTTTTCCATCGCTTCCACGCGGCGAGCATCCTCCGTCCTGGCTTCCGATAGAAAATAGGTCTCGAAGCCGCGCGCCGCACCGGGCTGCTTCCAGTTCGGATTAGCGGCATTCACGTGGATCGACAGGAACACGTCGCCTTTCTTCGCGTTCGCTATCCGTCCGCGGTCGCTCAGCGCGATCAGCGTGTCCGTCGATCGCGTCATAACCACGGAGACGCCACGCGCCTGCAGCGCGTCGCGCAGTGCCAACGAAACGTCGAGCGTGATGTCCTTTTCTCGTATTTCCCAGCTTGCCCCGATCGGACCACGCATCCCGCGATCGGGGCCGCCGTGCCCCGCATCCACCACGACAGTGAGACTCCGTGCCTTTCCAGGCACCGGCGAAGGCGTCGTGATCTGGCGCTGCAGGATGCCGCGCCGACTGTCGAACGTGACCCCGGTGGCAACGCGCGGCAAAAAGTCGCTGACGAACGAATAGGGGAGATAGAGCGCCCCGTCACGCACCACCGGCTCGGCCGCCAGCGGCACCGTCTGGTCGCCGACACGCACGAACGGCACGCCCGGCGTCACCGCAACCCGTACGCCCGCCACGGCGACGACGTACTCATCCCGGGAGCGGGTCTCGATCTGACCAGCGAGCGCCGCCGCGAGAGCGTCGGCCGACACGACCGGGCCACGGTCGATGAGCGATACCGAGACCGTCGTCGCCTTCTCGCCATTCCGGACGGTGACGTTCGACAACGGCTGGCCAACAGCCTGCTGCAGAAGCAAGGCGACTGCGATGATCATCGCACCCGCGCCACGCGCGCCATCTCGCGCTCGTCGGTTCGCTTGCGGTCGTCTGCCCGCTTATCGTGCAGCTTCTTCCCCTTGCCTAACGCGATGCTGACCTTCGCGACGCCGCCGCGGAAGTACAGCTCGAGCGGAATGAGCGTGAGGCCCTGGCGCTCCACGGATCCGATCAACCGGCGGATCTCCTTGCGGTGCAGCAGCAGCTTTCGTGTGCGCGTCGGCTCATGGTTGAACTGATTGCCCTTCTCGTAGGGCGAGATGTGCAGGTTCAGCAGAAACACCTCACCGTCCTTCACTACCGCGTATGCGTCGGCCATCGTCGCCTTGCCATCGCGCAGCGACTTGACCTCGGTACCGGTGAGGACGAGCCCGGCTTCCCAGCTGTCCAGAATGTGGTAGTCGTGGCGCGCGCGCTTGTTCCGCGCGACCACATGCCGGTCATCCTGTTTCTCTGTCTGCGCCATCTGCTCCGTTCGTTACCGCAGGCTCGGTGGCCCGACTGGCAATCCGTCTTCACTCGTCCGAACCAAGAATAGGAGCGCCAACCGCGTGGGCAAAGTGCTGCAGCGCACGCTCGTCGCAGCGTTGCCTTTCCCCAGGGGCTCCAATACGTTTCGGCTCCCTCGCCGAAGTGGTGGAACTGGTAGACGCGCTGCATTCAGGGTGCAGTGGGCGATAGCCCGTGGGGGTTCGAGTCCCCCCTTCGGCACTTGCGAGAGATCGCCGACGTCGAGTGGCACGTTCGAAGGGTCAGAGTCGTGATCGCATCGATCGACGACGCTGACCCCTCGCTACATCAACGGCGCGGCGGCGGACTCCCTGTCTGAATCGCGGATGGGGGCACGTTCTCCGGCAGTGTCGCGGTGCCGAACGCCTTGCGCAGCGCCTCGTTCGCCTGCTCCAGATAGCGAGAGACGATCGCTCCAGCTCGTTCGATGTCGGACTTCGTGGGGAAGGACAAGCCGGCCACGAACAGCAACGCCTTGCCCAACCGAGCACCCGTCGGTTCCGGCGACGAGCGGGCGTTGATCGCCTGTCCGAGGGTTCGGAGCCGGGCGTTGAACTGCTGTTCGGCTGCGTGCCGCATATCGGCCGCAATGTTCGGATCCTTCGACCAGCTCTCGCCGAGCTCACGAGCGACCGCCGACGCGGTTCGATCGTCGAGCGCGTCCCTCGCCGCAGAGAGAAGCCCGGTTGCGCGCCGCGCGTATCGGAGCTCCCACCGCGCGCGATCCGAATCCCCGCGCGTGGCGACGTCGCTCAGCCAGGATACGTCACCGTCGTCCGGGTCGGTCAGCAGCGTGCGCACGTACGATGCGGCGCTTCTCCGCAGGCGACGCTGCTCTCGCCACGCCGCAAGAAACGGAGGGGCCATGGCGCGACGGCGTGGTGGCGTCAGACCGTGAGAACGGGAAGACCAACGCGCTGCCGCACCGTGCGCTCGTCGACGAGGAGGTCGCCGAGATGCACGCTCTCGAGCACGTCGTCGATCTTGCGCTGCAAGAGCATCCAGACCGGCCGAATGCTGCAGCTTTGCGCTTCTGAGCACCGCTCTTCGCCGACCGGGTGACTCACGCAGTGCAGGTCAAACGTCGCGAGCTCTGACGCCGCGATCACCTCGCGGACGGAAATGTCTTCCGGCGCCTTGGAGAGCGAGTAGCCACCGCGCGCGCCTCGCGTGCTGTTCACGAGACCGGCCCGCCGCAGACGCAGCAGAATCTGCTCGACGTAATCGGCCGGCAGCCGCTCCCCGGCCGCAATATCACGCCCGGTAATCGGTCCTTCGCCCGCCCGCTTCGCGAGATGGAGGGCGCAAATCAGCCCGTATTCTGCCCACGTGGTAATCCGCACGACGGAAAGTTACAGCCCGCTCGCACGGAGTGTGAGGGCCATCCTATCCGCCCGCGCTCACGCTGTGGGCCCCACCGGGCACACCGATCTCGGTCATCTTCCTGAGATCCAGCACGTCGTCGATCTGCTCGTCGGGAAGAAGCTTGTCCCGCTTGACGAGGTCACGAATCAGAACGCCTTCCTTCACCGACTGCTTGCTGATCTCCGCCGCGCGGGCGTAGCCGATGTGAGGCATGAGAGCCGTCGCGAGGGCGGCCGACCGCTCGACCCAGTACGAGCACATCTCCTCATTCGCCGTGATGCCTTTCACGGTTCGCTCGGCGAGGACGCGGGCTGCGTTGGTCAGAATCGTCATCGAGAGCAGGATGTTATGCCCGATCACGGGCATCATCACGTTGAGCTCGAGCTGACCATGTTCGGCCGCGATCGCAACTGTGGTATCGCAGCCAATGACCTGGAAGCAGACCTGGTTCACCATCTCGGGGATGGAGGGATTGATCTTTCCGGGCATGATCGACGAGCCGGGCTGCACCGCCGGAAGCGCTATCTCGTTGATGCCGGTTCGCGGGCCCATGACCATGAGTCGGAGGTCGCTCGCGATCTTGCTCAGATCGATCGCGAGGCCGCGCAACGTTGCGCTGAAGGCGGCCGGGTCGCCCATGCTCTGCATCAGCTGAATCCGATCCTCGCCAACGCGCAGGTCGAGCCCTGTGATCTGCTTCAGGTATTTGTTCATCAGCTCCGGGTATTCCTTCTCGACCGTCACGCCCGTTCCGACCGCGCTTCCGCCGATTCCCAGATCGCGAAGATAGTCCGCGGCCTCCTGCACTCTGCGAATCGCGCGGCTGATGGAGCCGGCGTAGGCCGTGAACTCCTGGCCGAGCCGGATGGGCATCGCGTCCTGGAGGTGTGTTCGCCCGGCCTTCACGATGTGGTCGAACTCGCGTCCCTTTTCCGCCAGCGCATCGCGCAGTGTCTCGAACGCACCGACGAGCGTTGGCAGCTCGGCGAGAATCGACAGCCGGATGTTCGTCGGAATGGTGTCGTTCGTGGACTGCGCCATGTTCACGTGATCGTTCGGATGCACCGGCTTGTACTCGCCGCGCTTCCCGCCGAGGAGCTCGTTCGCGCGATTCGCGAGCACCTCGTTCACGTTCATGTTGAGCGACGTGCCGGCGCCGGCCTGATACGGATCCACGATGAACTGCGCGTCGTGCTTTCGATCGAGTGCCTCGTCAGCGGCCCGGACGATCGCGTCTGCCGACCGCGCGTCGAGCCGCCCGGTCTCCCGATGCGTGAGCGCCGCAGCCTTCTTGATCCACAGCTGCGACCGCATGAGCGGCCACAACGGCCGTACACCGCTGATCGGAAAGTTCTGGACCGCGCGAACGGTCTGGACACCGTAGAGCGCATCGCTCGGGACCGGGAGCGGGCCGAGGGGGTCCTTCTCGGTTCGCGTGTCGTTCGTCATGACCATTTCCTCAGTGAGACGAGAATCAGGGTGGTGACGTCAGCCACCATCGCGACGCCGAGCCAGGCGACGCTCGCGGCATGGAGGCGGCCGAACGCGATGCGGCGGGGATCGTCCGGCGAAAGCTGCTCGACTGGCCCGGCGATCTCCTTTCGCACGCGCTCGATGCGCGGTGCCACCGCGAATTGTGCCGCGGCGCACGACACCGCAGCGACAATGAGCATCGCGCGCCTAACGCGGATCGCTCGCCCGTGGTCGCCGCTGTCCAGCGAGAGCGAGGCGAGGGCGACGACAAGGCCGGCAATGAACAAAACGGGAAGGACTCGCCCCACCAGCGCACCAGCCAACGTGCGCGAGGGCAGGACGGCGAACGCGGCTGGCGCAACCACCGTCGTGACCAGCACGGCAGCACCCAACCACGCCGAGAGGAGTATCGAGACGACGCCCGCGCGGCTCACGCGCCGACGATCCGCGCTACACCCGTGAGGAACGGGTTCGTCGCCGCCTCCGCGCCGATCGTCGTGGCGGGCCCGTGCCCCGCGTACACCACTGTGGCATCCGGGAGCGCGACGATGCGATCGAGCGATAGCGCAAGGTCCCGCGGGTTCGACATCGGGAGGTCGGTGCGGCCGATGGATCCGGCGAACAGGCAGTCCCCAACCAGCACGATTCCGTGCCCATGGAACACGACGTGACCCGGCGCATGCCCGGGGGCGTGCATGACGGTCATGCGGAGCCCCGCGAGCGCGAGCACGTCACCGTCGCCTAACGCGCGATCCGGAGGATCGGGCTGCTCGAACGGCAGGCCGTACAGCGCCGCCTGACGCGATGCCATCGCGTATAGCGGCTCGTCGAGCGGGTGCAGATAGACGGGAATGTCCCATCGGCGACGAAGGCCCGAGATGGCGCCGACGTGATCGAGGTGGGCGTGCGTGAGCCAGATCGCCGCTGGGTCGGCGCCGGAGCGTTCGACGGCCGCGATGATACGCTCTGGCTCTGCTCCAGGATCGATGATGGCGCACTCGGCCCCACCCGGCGCCATCAGGAGATAGCAGTTCTCCTGAAACGCACCGACGGTCAGCCCGGAGACCGAGACGCTCACAACGCTTTCCATTCCTGCGTGAGATTGACCGGCGCCTCCGCAGTCTCGAGCACCGGCGACTCGCCGAGCCCGAGATGGGCGAGCCACCGCTCGGCTTCGAGCGCCGCCATGCATCCCGTGCCCGCCGCCGTGATCGCCTGGCGATAGTAGTCGTCCATGACGTCGCCGGCGGCGAACACACCGGCCACGCTCGTCGCCGTGCGCCAGGCCTTGGGCGTCTTGATATACCCGTGTCGCGTGAGCTCGAGCTGGCCGTTGAGAAATGCCGTGTTAGGCGTGTGGCCGATCGCGATGAACAGTCCACCCACCGCCATGTCCGTCTTTTCGCCTGTGACGGTGTTCTCCACACGGATACCGGTAATTGCGTCGTAGCCGAGCACCTCGACGACCCGCGAGTTCCAGACCGGCTTGATCTTGGGATGCTTGAGTACGCGGTCGGCCATGATCCGCGACGCCCGGAGCTCGTCGCGCCGGTGAATCAGCCGAACTTCATTGGCGAACTTCGTCAGGTAGAGCGCCTCCTCCATTGCCGAGTCGCCGCCGCCCACGACGGCGAGCACTTTGTCGCGAAACGCGGGCAGGGCGCCGTCGCAGACGGCACAGGCCGAGACGCCGCCACCCATCTGGGCGAGACGCTCCTCGTTAGGCACGCCCAGCCAGTTTGCGCGCGCACCGCTCGCGATGATGACCGTCAACGCCTCGATCTCGTCGCTGTACGACGGCTTGAGACGGAACGGGTGCTGGCCGAACTCGACCGACGCGATGTTCTCCTGCTCCACCCGCGTGCCGAACCGGATCGCCTGCGCGCGCAGCTTCTCCATGAGCTCCGGCCCGGTGACGCCGTCGATGAATCCGGGGTAGTTCTCCACCTCGGTCGTGTACATCAGCTGACCGCCAGGAATCATCTCCCGCGACGGCTCACCCTCGTACACCACGGGGCGCAAGTTCGCGCGTGCCGCGTAAATCGCGGCAGTCCACGCCGACGGTCCGGAGCCAATGATGACGAGCGTTTCGGGGGAGCGCGTGTCCACGGAAGTCAGGGTTCAGGTTGCTCTCGAATTCTACCATCCGGGGCCAGACCACCCGTCAGCGACGAACGTGCCGCCCGCCATCTACGACAATCGTCTCGCCGGTCACGTAGTCGGCCTCCAGGAGATAAATCACGGCACCGGCAACATCGTTCGCCGAGCCCAGGCGCTTGAGCGGCGTCGTTTGACGCAGGCGCTCGCCGACATCCTGTTGCCATCCCTCAGGCAACAGGATCACCCCGGGTGCTACCGCGTTGACGCGTACCGCCGGCGCGAGGGTCTTCGCGAGGGCTCGCGTCATCTGAACGACGACGGTTTTCGACAGCCCATGCGGGATGTACGCGGGCCACGTCTCGAGGGCGGCGAGGTCGGCGATGTTCACGATTGCCCCGCCCTTCGGGGCCATATGGCGGTGCGCCGCGATCGCCGCGAAAAACGGCGCTCTCGAGTTGATGGCGAACGTCGCGTCCCACTGGGCCGGTGTCACCGACTCGATCGGGGTCCGCTGCATGATCGCCGCGGAGTTCACCAACACATCGAGGCCGCCGAGCGTACGAGCGACTTCGTCGACGAGCGCCGCGGGCCCCGACGGCGTGCTGAGGTCGGACTGGAACAACGTCGCCTTGCCGCCTAGCCGCTGAATCTCGGCGGCCGTTTCACGCGCGCCCTCGGCCGAGCCATTGTAGTGCACGGCGATGTGCATCCCGCGGCCGCCGAGCGCAGTCGCAATTGCGCGCCCCACCCGGCGTCCCGCGCCCGTGACGAGCCCAATGCGATTGGCGAGATCCATCGACGGAACGCTAGGCCAATGCGCCAGCGCTGCGACGCACTTCCACGCGCGCGTCCTGCTGTTCCAGCCATGGCAGCGGCACGCGCATGACACCGAGTACTCGCGGCCCCTCTACCGCCCCATGCCAGTCGGAGCCACCGCTGGGCACGAGCGCGAAGAATTCCGCGAGAGCGGCGAGCCTGTTCGTGTCCTCCGTCGTATGCCCCGGGTGTCGAATCTCCAGGCCATCGAGTCCCAAAGCGACGTACCGTTCGATCGTCTCACGTCGACCGTCCGGACCCGGGTGCGCGACGACGGCGAGGCCACCGCCGGCATGAACGAGCGCGATGGCGTCGCCAACGGACAGCTGGTGCTTGGGAACGAACGCGGGTTTGCCAGCGCCCAGGTAGCGATCGAAGGCGTCGCGCGAGTCGCGTGCCCAGCCGCCGTCGATGAGCACGCGGGCGAGGTGTGGGCGACCGATCGCCCCGTCACCAGCACGAGCCAGGACATCCTCGAACGCGATCGGAACTCCCAGCGCGTTGAGCTTCTCCACGATCTGGATTGCACGTGCGTGGCGCCACTCGCGAAACGCCCGGAGCGACTCCTCGATGGCGCCCTGCCGCTGAATGTGCAGACCGAGCAGGTGAACTTCGCGCTGATCGTCGGTGGCGCTCAACTCGACACCTGGCACGACACGAATCCCGAAGGCGTCCGCCGCAGCGACCGCCTCGGCAACGCCGTCCATCGTGTCGTGATCGGTGAGCGCGATGGCGGAGAGCCCCGCTGCCTTCGCCGCCGCAACCACCGCCGTCGGCGATTTGGAACCATCGGACGCTGTCGAGTGCGCGTGCAAGTCGACATGCGGCCCTCCGGGCCCGCCGACGCGGGCCGCTGCGCCGCTCACTTCGTGTAGCCGGCTTCTGGGGACGTGAAGCTCGGCTGCGACTCACCTAACAAACGCATCAACTCGTTGTCGGACAGCTCGGCGAGCGACTGTTCGCGCGACCGAGCGCCCTGCGGCGAGTATCGCGTCACCCGCACCTCACGTTGGTCGCCGGTGCCGGCAATGAACATGATGCCGAACTCGTCGTGCTCGTTCTGCGTGACGTACCCGGAAGGAAACACGCGCCATTCCTTTCCGTCGGCACTGATGGTCCGCGTTGGCATGATCAGGAAAGCTCCACTTCGGTCAGGATGGGTGCGCCGGGATCGGAATCGAACACGGAGACTCGTGCGGCCGTGAGCGTGCTGACGTCGCGCGCTTCGGTGAATTCGACGAACAGACCGGGCTCGGATGGGTCTTCATACACCCAGAAGTTACACGACGCCGCGCGCAGCCGATCGCGCCGCTCGCGGAGTCCGGCGAAATACGCGTCGCGCTCGTGACGCGAGACCTTCGATCGCTCGATCGTGAGCGCCCTCGCCATGGATCGAATCGTCAGCCAACGGTTTCCGGATACGACTCCAGCGCCTTCTTCACCGTCGCAAGGAACTGATCCGCGACGGCTCCGTCGATCACACGGTGGTCGAAGGACAACGAGAAGTACGCGCACGTACGAACCGCGATCGTGTCCTCACCGTCCGGTCCCGTCAGGACCTTCGGGCGCTTCTCGATGGCGCCGATGCCGAGTATCGCGGTCGTCGGAACCGGAATGATCGGGGTGCCCATCAGCGATCCGAACACGCCCGGGTTTGTGATCGTGAACGTCGCGTCCTGGACTTCCTCGGGGCGGAGTTTCTTGGCGCGAGCGCGGTTCGCGAGGTCGTTGAGCTGTCTCGTTAGGCCCACCAGCGACAGTTCGTCGGCGCGCTTGATCACCGGGACGATGAGCCCCCAGTCGAGCGCGACGGCGATGCCGAGGTTGTACTGTTTCCGGTAGATTACGTTGCTGCCAGCGACGGCGGCGTTCAGGATCGGGAACTCCTTGAGCGCGCCCGTCACCGCGGTCAGAATGAACGGCAGGTACGTGAGCTTTTCGCCGGATTGCTTCTCGAAGTCGGCGCGGAGCTTCGCGCGGATGCGCGCCACGCGCGTCAGGTCGATCTCGAAGAACGACGTGACGTGCGCGTTCGTGCGACGCGAGAGCGACATGTGCTCCGCGGTGAGCGCGCGGATCCGGGACATCGGCTCGACGACGTCGCCGGCCCAGGGCTCGGGCAGTGGGCCATGCGGCTCGACCCCGGCGGGGGCGTGCATGGACGGCGGCGCTACGCGGGGAGCGGCTGCAGGTGCGCCGGACTCGATGACCTGCATGATGTCGCGCTTGGTGACGCGACCGGCGATTCCGCTGCCTTGCAGACCCGCGATCTCGATTCCGTGCTCCGCGGCGATTTTCCGAACGAGCGGAGAGGACTTGGTTCGGAGTCGTTCCTCGACGGACCCGCCGTTGCCGGACGGGCGCGCGGTGGGCTGCAATGCAGCGGGTGTGAGCGCGGGCGTTGGATGGGGGCCGCTCGCGGCTTTCGCCGTAGATTGGCTTTTCGGGGGGGGGCCCCCGCTCGCGGCGGTCGCCGGCGCCGCGGCGGCGGGTGCCGATGCCGCAGGAGCCGGGGCCGGCGCTGACACCGTCGCAGCTGCACCCGCTTCGGTTTCGATCCGCGCGACCACCGTCTGGACCGGAACCGTTTGCCCTTCGGTCACCAGCACCTCAGCCAACACGCCGGCCGTCGGCGACGGGATCTCGGCGTCGACCTTGTCCGTCGAGATCTCGAAGATCGGCTCGTCCCGCTTGACTGCGTCGCCGACCTTCTTGAGCCAGCGAGACATCGTTCCTTCCGCAATCGATTCGCCCATCTGGGGCATTACGACATCGACACGTGCCAACGGATCAACCTCATGATGGAGTTCATTGCCTAACGTCGCGGCGCCTGAGGCGCCTCAGCACCAGCACCGGCAGCGTGACAGCGCCCAGCACCCCGCCAACCAATGCATAGGATGTCCAGTTACAGATCGGCAGCCCGTCACATGACGGCGACTGCCTGAGCCCCTCGACGATTCTCCCAATCAGCACCGCGACCATCCCACCGCTCCAGAACCCGACGAACGTCGTAAAGCATCCGACGCCGATGTTGCGCGCCGTCCGATCCTCGACGGTTTCCGGCACCAGCTGTGGTCGTTGTGGTTGCTCCCCCTCTCCCTCCCCTGACGGCGCGCTCATCGATCGCGGACACGGACTCAGTACGCGGCGAGTCGGCGCACCGCTCGCACAATGTCACTCGTCTGCGGCAGGACGAAATCTTCCAGCGATGGCGCGTATGGAAGCGGAATGTCGTGCGCCGTCACGCGAAGCACCGGCGCATCGAGCCACTCGAAGCACGACTCATTGATGCGCGACGTGATCTCGCCGGCGATCCCGCCCGTCCGCGTGTCCTCGTGCAGCACCAGCACCCGGTTCGTCTTCCGCACCGAGGCGAAAATCGCTTCGTCGTCGAGCGGCGCCAAGGTACGAAGGTCCAGCACTTCGACCGACAGGCCGTCCTGCGCCTCCAGCTGCTCTGCCGCCTCCAGCGCCTTCCACACGGTTGCCGCATACGTGATGATCGACACGTCACGACCTTCCCGAGCGATGCGCGCCTTTCCGATCGGGACGGTGTGATCGCCTTGCGGCATCTCCCCCTTGATGCGCCGGTAGAGATACTTGTGCTCGAAGAAGAGCACGCAGTCATCATCGCGGATCGCCGATTTCATCAGTCCCTTCGCATCCTCGGCCGTCGCCGGGTAGACGACCTTGAGCCCCGGTGTGTGGATGAAGCCCGCTTCAGGGTTCTGCGAGTGGAACGGTCCGCCGCGCACGTATCCGCCGCTCGGGCCGCGGACGACCATCGGGCACGGGAGGAACGCGCGATAGCGCGCCGTCGCGACGTAATTGGTGAGGATGTCGTACGCGTTGGCGATGAAATCGATGAACTGCATCTCGACCACCGGACGCATGCCCATGTGACCGGCTCCTGCGGCGGCGCCGACGATGCCAACCTCCGAGATGGGCGTGTCGATCACACGCGCTTCGCCGAACCGGGAGAGCAGCCCTTCGGTGACCTTGAACGCTCCGCCATACGCGCCGATGTCTTCGCCCATGCAGAAGACGTTCTCGTCGCGTTCCATTTCCTCGGCGAGCGCTTCGCGAAGCGCCTCCAGGTACGTGATCTCGGCCATCAGACGCTCCCGGTCCGAGCCGACTGCCACGTGCCCCAGCCTTCCGGGCGCTCGTTCACGTCGACCGCCCGATCCGTCCCCTCACGGAACCAGAGCGGGCGTTCGCGCGGAGGCTCGGCGTAAACGCCGATCAACGCATCGAGCGGCTCGGGTGGCGGGGACTTCTCCGCTTCGTCGGTCGCCGCATCGACCTCCCTCGCCACACGAGCGTCGATCGCTGCGATCTCCTCGTCGGTGGCGCCAAACTCTTCGCGCATAACGACGAGATAGCGGTCGATTGGATCGTTTTCCGCTGCCCACCGATCGATCTCGCCGGGAGGCACGTAAGACTGATTGTCGTGCTCCGCGTGCCCCTTGCGGCGATAGGTCATGAGCTCGATGAGCGTGACGCCGCCGCCGGCCCGGGCGCGGTCCACCGCCGCTTTCGTGACGTCGTATACGGCAAGGACGTCGTTCCCATCCGCCTGCAGTCCCTCGACCCCATATCCAATGGCCTTGTCCACGAACTGTGTCGCGGCCGTCTGTTTCGCGATCGGCGTCGAATAGGCGTACCCGTTGTTCTCGACGATGACCACCAGCGGCAAGCGCTGCACCGCGGCGAAGTTGAACCCTTCGTGAAACGCGCCGGTGGAGGTTGCCCCGTCGCCGACGTACACGAGGCCGACGCGATCCTGCCGTCGCATCTTGAACGTCATCGTGACGCCGGCCATGACCGGTACCATGTCACCCAGCGGCGAGATCTGACCGATGAAGCCGCGATCGGTGTCGCCGAAATGGATGTTGAGCTCCCGCCCGCGCGTGGGTGAGTCGCCTTTCGCCATGTACTGACGGAGGATCTCGAGCGGCGTTGCCCCTTTCACCAGCATGGACCCGAGGTTTCGGATCAGCGGCGACAGGATGTCCCGGCGCTCGAGTGCGTAGGCGCTCCCGACGGCATCGGCCTCCTGGCCTAACGAGCGAAACAGCCCGCCGACGACCTTCGTCTGCCGGTACAGCGCCACGAGGCGCTCCTCGAGAGAGCGCGTGAGGCGCATCCAGTAGTACAAGTCGAGCTTCTGGTCGCGCGTCAGCTTTGCTGACGCACGATCAGAAGCCGACTGGGAACCGGGAACCGGGAACCGGGAACCGTGCGACTCGGTGCGCTTACCGTTGCCCCCCGCATTGCGCGCTCCTGTGCCCGGTTCCCGGTTCCCGGTTCCCGCTTTCCTTTTGCCACCGGTTGGCATTAGTACGACGCCTCCAGCCGATGCGCCGGGTCCGCCTGGCGATGCAGCGTCACGAAGAACCGCTTCACATTCCGGTCGAGGCGGCTCTCGCCCATCTGATCCGTCTGGACCTCGACGAACGTGTAGTGCCCACCCTCTGGCCTCGCCGACAGGGTCAGCGTGCCTAACGTGCCACCGAAGGTCCGCGACCTGGCCTGCGACGCCGACGGCGCGAGCTGCAATTCCGGGAAAAACACATCCGCGGCCTCCATCACCGCCGCGGGCGTCAAATGCGTACGAAAAAAGTGGCGCATGTCTGGGTTACTGGCCCGAACGCGCCTTCGACGCGTCCTGACTCGGTTCGGTGGCTGGCATCACCTCTTGCATCCAGTCATTCGTGCGCTGGAGCTTCTCGCCCGAATTGCGGCGGAACTGCACGCCCATGGCCCACGGCCCCGCCACCGCGAAGAAAAGCTTCGTCCGGTACGTGCCCGGCTCCGGCGCCTTCTCGAACCCGTTGTCGGTGTTCTTGCGGTCCTCGTTCGTCGCGAAGATGCGTCCTTCGCCGATGTCGATCGGCTGGCGCGTCTTCTTGTCCTGCACGACGACCGTGTACTCGATCTGCTCGAGCGCACGAGGCGGCGCCGGGTTCGGCGTGACCCGGATGTAGAAGTCGTCGGTCCACAACCGCTGCGTGTTGGGATCGTTCGCGACGTCGCTGCTGCCACACGCCTGCAGCGACACGGCGCCTAACGTGGCGACGAGCGCCCACGCGAGTCCCGCCAGGCGAGGCCTCACGACGCGTAGTACTCGAGGCCGAGGTGGGTGATCTGTTCCTCGCCCATGAGGTGCCGCAGGGTGTTCTTGAGCTTCGTCTGCTGAATGAACAGATCGTGCTCCGCCTGTAGCCCGGATGCGGCCATCGGGCTCTTGTAGTAGAACGATAGCCATTCCTGGATCCCCTTCATGCCGGCCCGCTGCGCGAAGTCCGAGAACAGCGCGAGATCGAGCACGATGGGCGCCGCCAGAATCGAGTCCCGACACAGGAAATTCACCTTGATCTGCATCGGATAGCCCATCCAGCCCACGATATCGATGTTGTCCCAGCCTTCCTTGTTGTCCCCACGCGGCGGATAGTAGTTGATACGAACGACGTGCGAGAACTTGTCGTACAGCTCGGGATAGATCTCGGGCTGCAGGATCGTGTGCAGCACCGACAGCTTGGACTCCTCCTTCGTCTTGAACGACGCCGGATCGTCGAGCACCTCGCCATCGCGGTTGCCGAGGATGTTCGTCGAATACCAGCCGGCGAGTCCGAGCATTCTCGCCTTGAGGCCCGGCGCGATCACGGTCTTCATCCATGTCTGGCCGGTCTTGAAATCCTTCCCGGAGATGGGAACCCCGCGATCGAGCGCGAGCTCGATCAGGGCCGGTGTGTCGACCGCGAGATTCGGCGCACCGTTGGCGAACGGCACCCCCTCCATGATGCACGCCCACGCGTAGAGCATCGATGGAGCAATCGCGTCATCGTTGCGCTCCATCGCCTTCTCGAACTGCTCGAGCGTCGCGTGCTGCGGCCCGGGTTTGATGTACGTCTCCGTCGACGCACACCACACGCATACGACACGATCCAGCCCATGCTTCGATTTGAACTCGCGGATGTCGTGCCGGAGCTGCTCGGCGAGGTCGCGTTTCGTCTTCCCCTGCTTGACGTTCGTGCCGTTGATCCGCGTGACGTAGCGGTTCTCGAACACCGCCGGCATCGGTTTGATCCCGCGCAGGAAATCGGCGATGGGCTCGAGATGCTTGTCCTCGAGAACGCCTGCCTTCTTGGCGGCGGTGTAGGCATCATCGGGGATCGGATCCCAGGCGCCGAACACGATGTCCTTGAGATTCGCGAGTGGCACGAACTCGCGAATGAGCGGAGAACGCTTGTCGGTGCGCTTCCCCAGGCGAATCGTCGCCATTTGCGTCAGCGAGCCGATGGGCTTGGACAGGCCTCGGCGAATGCTTTCAACGCCGGCTATGAACGTGGTAGCGACGGCTCCCAGGCCGGGAGTCAGAACCCCAAGGCGGCCCGTCGCGGGACGGACGGTCGAACGCGAACCGGTCGAGCTGTTTCCCTGCACGTAAGCAATCTCCTGAAAAATTGGTACCGCTGATCCGAGGGGTCACAGCGGATCAAGGGGTCAAAGTCCGACCCGGGTGATGTCAGCGCGGCGCAGCACCGCCAAACGTCTTGCGCGGGCGCCCGTCGCCAGCGATCGAGACCTGCGATTGATCGGGCGTGTAGCGCGCCATCGGTCGCATCGACTCGAGCTGTTCCGGCGGTAGGTCTTTGGTAGCGTGATAAACGAAAGCGATGCGCTGGATGGCGGTGATCCAAGCGGTGACTGAGAGCAGCAGCACGATCGCGATCAGGACCCAGCCGTTGAACACGAGTCCGAAGAATGCCTGCGGCGCCGAGAGCAGCGTAACGCGCTCGGGACGCTGCATTATCCCCACCTTCGCATCGATCCCAAGCGATTCCGCCCGGGCGCGCGTGTACGACGTGAGGAACGTTCCGATGATCCCGAGCAGCGTCACTCCGACCATCGGAGTGCCGGCCCACGTCGGGATCAGATGATGGAGGTGATTTCTCGCGAAAAAGATCGCAAGACCGCCGAGGACGGCACCGTCAGCGACGCGGTCGAGCGTCGAGTCGTAGAAGGCGCCGAAGATGGTCGAGCGTCCCGTGCGGCGGGCGACCGTACCGTCCAGTACATCAAAGAGCGCGGTGAGTCCGAGGACCCACCCGGCGGTCATGATGTGCCCGGTTGCATAGATGACCCCGCCGGTGATCGAGCAGAGCGTTCCGACGGTCGTGATGGTGTTTGGATTGACCCGCTTGCGGACAAGAAAATCGCCGATCGGGGCGATGATCCGTAGGTATCCCCGTTGAATCCATTCCCACAGGATCTTCATGCCGCGCGGATAAAGGGTGGGCCGTCAGAAGCAGCGCCGGGCTCGCGGCCCGGTGCAAGCGCCTGCGACCAGCCCCAAGCACGAAAACGACACGGGGCCTGGCGTGGTCCAAGCCCCGTAAAACTAAAGAACTTCGGGTACCTGTCACAACCCTGTGGCGGGACGTCAGGGCACCTGCCAGGTCGTCGTCGCGCTGAGCGGCATTGGGTCGCTCGTGTAGGTCTTGCTGCTGTCGGTTCTCGTCGCCTTGAGCCGCACCTGCGTACCGGCCTCGATGTTCACCACTGGCAGGTCTTCCGTGCTGTTCGCCGGGACCTGTTTCAGAAAGTGATCCGTGCCATTGTTGACCACGTACACGTTCACGGCGCTGTTGTCATTGTTGGTGAAATGAAGCGTCACCGCCGCTGCTGCCTTGGGCGCCGTCGAGACATCCACTTTCCGGCTCCCGCACGCTACTGTCGCTATCAACAATGCTCCTGCCAGCAAAGCTCGCATGATTGCCTCCGAACGTTGGTTCTTCAGTCGGGCTCAACCAACGTGAATTTGCAAGACGTATGCGCGCTTCGCACCTTTACGGTACCCATGACATCTCCTGTGCACTCGGAATGTGCGCGGCCGGCCGCCCGACGGACGTGGCGATTGGCGCGGGTTGCGGGCTTCGCGGTCGCGACGTCCGCGTGCGCCGGAGCTGTAACCGTTTCGCCAGGACAGTCGCTCAACGTCACCGCGGGCACTCATCGTCACGAGCTATCTCCCGGGTCGATCGCGATCTTACGCGACTCGGTTCGAGCCGTGCTCGACCAGGCTAGAGCGGACAGTGCCTTTCCGGGAGCTATCGCCGTGGTCGGGAACCGCGATTCGGTACTCGCCGAACACGGTGCGGGATCGCTCGACTGGGCGCCGTCGCCGCGTCCCGACGACAGCACGCTCTGGGACATGGCGTCGCTCACGAAGGTCGTCGGGTTGACGACGGCGATGATGCAGCTGTCGGAGGCCGCCAAGGTGGATCTCGACGCTCCGGTCCAGCGGTACGTCAAGGAATTTCAGGGGCCTAACAAGGAGCGAGTGACACTCCGACACCTGCTGACGCATTCGTCGGGACTCCCGGCTTGGCGCCCGCTATACAAGGAGACCGATAGTCCCGCCGCGGCGCGCGCGCTGGCGGTGGCCACGGCGCTCGACACATTGCCTGGCATCCGGATGGTGTACAGCGATCTGGGTGCGATCATCCTCGGCATCATCGTGGAACGCGTCTCGGGTGAACCGCTCGATGCCTACCTCGCCAGACACGTCTTCGGGCCGCTGCGGATGACGTCCACCACGTACCGGCCTGGCCGCGACCTGCTCCCGCGCATAGCGCCGACGGAGTATGACCCGTGGCGCCAGCGACACATCCGTGGTGAGGTCCACGACGAGAACGCGTACGCGTTAGGCGGCGTCTCCGGGCATGCGGGCCTGTTCAGCACCGGGCATGACGTGGCCCGATTCTGTCGGATGTATCTCAACGGCGGGATGCTGGACGGCGCCCGTATCGTGTCCGGCAAGACGATCCGCCGGTTCACGACCGTTCAGGATTCGACGTTGTCCAACCGCGCGCTTGGATGGGAAACACCTAACGGGACGAATTCGGCCGGGCACCTGTTCACGCGCCCGGCCTTCGGGCACACCGGGTTCACCGGCACGTCGATCTGGGTGGATCCTTCGCGCGATCTATTCGTCATCTTATTGACGAACCGCGTCAACCCGACGCGCCAGAACCTGCGCATCGGGGCGGTTCGAACCGCGCTCGCCGACGTTGTCGTTCGCGTGCTCGATCGGGCTGTTGCTCCTTCACCGTCTCCCTCCCCTCCGCGATGAACCTCACCGCGATCGACTGGGCCATTGTCGTCGGCTATTTCGCGCTGTCGACACTCATCGGCTTCATCTTCACGAAACGAGGCGGCGAGAGCCTCGAGGAATACTTCCTGTCGGGGCGCCAGGTCCCGTGGTGGCTCGCCGGGGCGGCGATGGTCGCGACGACGTTCGCGGCCGACACGCCGCTCGTCGTCACCGGACTCGTCGCCACGAAGGGGGTCGCCGGCAACTGGCTGTGGTGGAACATGGTGATGAGTGGGATGCTCACCGTGTTCTTTTTTGCCCGGCTCTGGCGGCGGGCGCGAGTCATGACCGACGTGGAGTTCGCCGAGATCCGCTACAGCGGCAAGCCGGCGGCGTTTCTCCGCGGATTCCGCGCGCTGTATCTCGGGATCGCGGTCAACCTGATCATCATGGGCTGGGTCACGCGCGCGATGATCAAGATTCTCACCATTTCCCTCGGCATCTCGCCCTACCTCGCCGTCGGGATCTGCTTCGTCATCACCGTCGCGTACGCGGTGGCCGCGGGCCTCTGGGCCGTGCTCTGGACCGACCTGATCCAGTTCGTGATCAAGATGTCGGCGGTGATCGTGCTCGCGATCTACGCCGTGAACAAGGTCGGCGGCATGGATTCCCTGATCGCGGGCGTCTCGAAGCACTTCGGCAGTGAGACTGCCGCGCTGTCGGTGTTGCCCGTGAGGGCGACGCCTAACGGGCTCGAAGCGTACGCCTGGATGCCGTTGCTCGCCCTCGCCGTTTTCCTGTCAATGCAATGGTGGGCCGCGTACTATCCCGGCGCGGAGCCCGGCGGCGGCGGATACGTTGCGCAGCGCATCTTTTCCGCGAAAACGGAACGTGATGGTGTGCTGGCGACCCTCTTCTTCCAGGTCGCACACTACGCGCTTCGTCCCTGGCCCTGGATCATCACGGGTCTCGCCACGGTCATCCTGTATCCGACGCTGCAGGACAAGGAATCGGGCTACGTGCACGCGTTCGTGGACCTGCTGCCGACGCCATGGCGGGGTTTCATGCTCGCGGGGTTCGCTGCGGCCTACATGTCCACGATCGGCACGCATCTCAACTGGGGCGCGTCCTATCTCGTGAACGACTTCTACAAGCGCTTCGTGAAGAAGGACGCGCCTGACAAGCACTATGTGAACGTGGGACGCGCCGCCACGATCCTGCTCTTCCTCGCATCGATCATCGTGACGTCGCAGCTCTCGTCCGTCGAAAAGGCGTGGAAGTTCCTGTTGGCGATGGGTGCGGGCACGGGCCTCGTGCTGATTCTTCGCTGGTACTGGTGGCGGATCAGCGCGTGGAGCGAGATCAGCGCGATGATCGTGTCCTTCCTCGCATCGCTCGTGTTCATGAACGTGGTGCCGCCGCGGTTCGCGGCGGGCGATCCGAACGCGGATGCGTGGATCATGATCGGGACCGTGGCCGTCACGACGGTGACGTGGGTGCTGGCGACATTTCTCACGAAGCCGGAACCTGACGCTGTCCTGGACTCTTTCTATCGTCGAGTGAGACCCGGGGGACCTGGCTGGCGGCGGGTTTCCGAACGGCTGGGTTACGGACGCGAATCGATCCCCGGAGGCGCGCTGGCGTGGACGAACTGGATCGCCGGCATCGTGGCCGTGTATTCCACTCTGTTCGGTCTCGGCAAACTGGTTTTCGGGCAGTTGGGGATGGGCTTCGGATTACTCGCGGTCGCAGCCCTCGCGTTTGCCTGGATCGCGCGAGCGTTCAGAAGTGACCGACTCGCGAGCGACACCGTCCCGGATGCGAGAACGGCGGTGCCGGCGGATTGATCGGAGCCGCGGGACGGTGGTCTAACGAGTTGTCCCGCCAGCAGTAAGCTTCTTGTAGCGGGCTTTTTTAAGGACTATATTTCCGTCGTACGTGGCACCGGGAGCGATTCGCCTCCCAGCCGCGCCTAACAGTGAGGAGGTTTGGAATGAGCACCGTGCAGGAGCCTACTGTGGCCCTCGTGGTAACGCCGGTGGCGGCCACTGAGGTGCTGCGGTTCATGGAGGCCGAGGGCGTTCCGGTGGATAAGGGCGGCTTGCGCGTGAGCGTCCAGCCGGGCGGCTGCAGCGGCTTCAAGTATGGATTGTTGATCGAGGACCAGGCCGCTGACGACGACTTCGTCGTGGACGCGACGGGTTTTCGCATGTTCGTCGACCCGTTCTCGGCTCAGTACCTGAGCGGAGTGACGATCGACTACGTGTCCTCCATGCAGGGATCCGGGTTCACGTTCAAGAATCCAAACGCGACGGGTGGGTGCGGCTGCGGGAGCTCGTTCACCGCCTGACGAGGTGACCCCCAAATGACTCCGGTTGCCCATTTGGACGCCGGCGTATCGAGCGAGGCCCGCGATCCGGCTACGAGTCGCGGGCCTTCTCGTTTGACGCACGCGGCGGCGTCCCAGCTCGAAAAGATCCGAACGATCGTCGTCGACGATCACCAACACATCGCCCGCCTCGTCGCGAATCGCATCGCGACCCTGATCACGGAAAAGCAGGCGGCCGGGGAACGGACAGTCCTCGGACTCGCGACCGGTTCGACGCCGATTGGCGTCTACCGAGAGCTGATACGGATGCACCGCGAGGAAGGGCTCAGCTTCCGCGGCGTCATCACGTTCAATCTGGACGAGTATTTCCCCATGCGCGGCGAGAGCATTCACTCCTACCGCCGGTTCATGTGGGAGAATCTGTTCTCACAGATCGACATCGACCCGCGCAGCGTGCACATCCCGCAGGGCGAGGTGGCGCGCGAGGACGTGGACGATGAGTGTCGCCGGTACGAGGACGCCATCGCGCGAGCCGGCGGCATCGACTTCCAGATCCTGGGGATCGGCAAGACGGGGCACATCGGCTTCAACGAGCCCGGGTCCGGTGCGGAGAGTCGAACGCGCCTCGTCATGCTCGACGCGGTCACGCGCCGGGATGCGGCGGCGGATTTCTTCGGAGAGGATTTCGTGCCGCGCGAAGCCCTCACGATGGGCATTGCGACGATTCTCGAGGCGCGCGAGATCGCGATCCTGGCCACGGGTGAGCACAAGGCGCCCATCGTCCAGCGAGCGGTCGAGGGGGAGATCGACGTCGAAGTCGCAGCCACGTTCCTCCAGCACCACCCGAACACGACGTTCTACGTCGACCGCGCGGCCGCCGCGGAGCTCACGCGGATCGCGACACCGTGGCTCCTCGACGAGGTGGAATGGACGCCCGAGTTGACGGTGCGTGGCGTCGTGTGGCTCTCGCAGAAAGTCGGCAAAGGCATCCTCAAGCTCACCCGGTGGGACTACGCCGAGCACAAGATGTCGTCGCTGGTCGCCCGCTATGGCACGCCGGGCGCCGTGAACGGCGAGGTATTCAACACGTTAGGTGCCAAGATCCGCGGCAAGAGCAAGCTGCCCCGCGAGAAGCGCATCATCTGCTTCTCGCCGCACCCTGATGATGACGTCATCTCGATGGGAGGGATCCTCCGCAAGCTGGTCGAGAACGAGAACCAGATCACCGTTGCATACATGACGAGCGGGAACATCGCCGTGTTCGATCACGACGTGCGCCGCTATGTGGACTTCCTCGAGCGGATCGCGGCCGAGGGCAAGGTCGAAGCGAGGTCGGTGGTGCCGCTGGCGAAGAAGGTGTACGACTTCTTCGAGGACAAAAGCGCGGGCGACGTCGACATTCCCGAGATCCAGGACATCAAGCGCGTGATCCGCGAGGCGGAAGCGGTGAGCGGTATCGAGGTCATGGGCCTAACGCGGGACAATGCCCGATTCCTCAACCTGCCGTTCTACCAGACGGGCAAGGTGGCGAAGGACCCGATCGGGCCCGCCGACGTGAAAATCGTTCGCGACCTGCTCGAACAGATCAAGCCGGACCTGATCTTCGTCGCCGGCGATCTGTCGGATCCGCATGGGACGCACCGAATGTGTAAGGAGGCGATCGACGAAGCGTTGGCGGAGCTTCGCTCCGCGGCAACCGGGAACAGGGAATCGGGAACCGGAGCTCCTCGCGGAGACACTGTTCCCGGTTCCCAGCTCCCAGTTCCCGAGGTGTGGCTCTACCGCGGTGCCTGGCAGGAATGGCCCGTGACCGACGCCACGTACCTCGTCCCGATGTCCCAGGAAGAGCTGCGTCTCAAGATCCAGGCGATCTTCAAGCACCAGTCGCAGAAGGATTCCGCTCCCTTCCCCGGTCAGGATGAGCGTGAGTTCTGGCAGCGGGTGGAGGCCCGCAACAAGGACACGGCCGCGGTGCTCGACCGTCTCGGTCTCGCGGAGTATTTCGCCATGGAAGCGTATGTGGTGGACTGAACCTCCCGTCGTGCTTCGCGCGCTCGGTGAGGCGCGCGCGTGACGCAACACTTCACCTGGCTCGATGCGCTGGTCCTGATCACCTATCTCGCGGGCGTCACCACCCTCGGGATGTATTTCGGGCGTAAGCAGCGCAATGCGGCCGACTACTTCGTCGCGAGCCACACCATCCCCTGGTGGGCCCTCATGCTCTCGATCGTCGCGACCGAGACAAGCGCGCTGACGTTCATCAGCACCCCGGGACTCTCCTACGGCTCCGCACCGGGCACGGGGAACCTCGGGTTCCTGCAGATCGTGGCCGGATACATCCTCGGCCGGATCGTCGTGGCCAGCGTGCTGCTTCCCCGATACTTCAAGGGCAAGATGGTGACTGCCTACGCCTTGCTGGAACAGCGGTTCGGCATCGGGGCGCGGCGATTCACGTCGATCGTGTTCATGGTGACCCGAGGCCTCGCGGACTCCGTGCGGGTGTTCGCGACCGCGATCCCGATCGCGCTCATCATCAGCCCCACGGTCCAGAACAAGGCGTTCGTCATGCCCACCGCGATCCTCATTCTCGGTGCGCTGACGGTCCTGTACACGTACAAGGGCGGCATGAAGGCCGTGGTGTGGACGGAGCTGCTGCAGGCCAGCGTGTACTTGTTAGGCGCGCTGTCGGCGCTCGTGATTCTCGGGCACGCCGTCAGCGGCGGCTGGTCGTCGATCTTGAGCCAGGCGACGTCCGCGGGGAAGACGACGCTCATCGACACTTACGTCGGGCTCGATCGCGCGCACACGATCTGGGCCGGCCTCATCGGCGGCGCGTTCCTCGCCATGGCCTCGCACGGCACGGACCAACTCATCGTCCAGCGCTTGCTCTCGGCCAGGAACCTGCGCGATGGGCAGAAGGCGATTATCGGCAGCGGCATCGTCGTCTTCATTCAGTTCGCGCTCTTCCTGATGATCGGCCTCGGGCTTTGGGCGTTTTATCAGGGACGGATCTTCCCCGCGACCGATCAGATCTTTCCAACGTTCATCATTGACCGGATGCCGCCCGGCCTCGTCGGCCTGATCATCGCGGCCGTGATCGCGGCGACCATGAGCACGCATTCAGGCGCGATCAACTCGCTCGCTGCCGCCACGACGCACGACATCTACCTGCCGTTGACGCGCCGCGCCGCCGATGCGCCGGAGACGCTCAAGATGGGCAAGCTCTTCGCGCTCATCTGGGGTGTCGTTCTGACGGCAGGCGCGCTAGCCTTCCCGCAGGAAACGAACACCCCCGTGGTCGTCGTCGCACTCGGCATCGCCTCGTTCACCTACGGCGGTCTGTTAGGGGGATTCTTCCTCGGCGTGTTCTGGTCTCGCGCAAATCAGCGCGACGCGATCATCGGCATGAGTATCGGCATTGCCGCGATGAGCTTCGTGGTATTCGCGAAGCAACTTGGGGCGTGGATTCCCGCACTGGCCGATCCACTCGCGCCATTCGCGTCGATCGCCTGGCCCTGGTACGTCTTGATTGGAACCAGCATAACGATGGCAACTGGAATGCTTTCTTCGCTCACGCACGCAGCTCCGGCCGCGATCGCACAACCAAGTGGAGCGCAGTCATGAGCGCAATCGTCATTGGCGTTGACGGCGGCGGCTCGCGAACGCGAGTCCTCGTCGCTGATGAGCAGGGTCGAGAGATCGTTTCAGTCGAGGGCGAAGGGAGCGCCGTACGCCCGGGCGAGGCCGAACGGTCCGCGGACATCATCGCGGCGTTGGTTCGAGACGCGCTGGCGTCGAGCGACATGAATCACGTGACCCCGAAGGTCGTGTGCGTCGGCGTGGCCGGCGTCGGCAGGGACCCGGAGCGGCAAGCGCTCTGGCAGGCGCTTGCCAGCCGCGACGTCGCCGAGGAAGTCGTCGTACACGCCGATGCGACGGTGGCGCTCGACGACGCGTTCGGCGAGGGGCCTGGCGTCCTCCTGATCGCGGGAACCGGATCGGTTGCGTTCGGCCGCGGTCCGACCGGCACGTTCGCCCGCTGCGGCGGATGGGGGCCGTACTTCGGTGATGAGGGCAGTGGCGCGTGGATCGGGCGGAAGGCACTGAGCGTGGTGACCGCGGCATTCGACGGCCGCGAGCCCGAGACGAGCCTAACGGGCGCTGTCTTGACGGCCGCGGAGGTGAACGAGGTGTCCGAGCTCGTCGCCTGGGCCGCGGCGGCGACGCCGAGCAAGCTGGCGACGCTGGCTCCGGTCGTGATGAGCGTGGCCGAGTCGGGCGACCTCCGCGCGAACGCGCTGCTCACGCTGGCGGTGGAGGAGCTCATGCTTCACCTGCGCACGCTCGCGCGTCAGCTTTTCGTGGACGAGCGCGCAGCCGTTCCCGTGGCGCTCGCGGGTGGTCTCCTCGCTCGCGGTACGGCGCTGAGAAAGCGACTCGAGCATCGGCTCAAGTCGGCTGTGCCTGGAGCGCAGGTGCGCGCGGAGGAAGTTGTTCCAGTTCGCGGAGCCGTGCGAGGAGCCCTGAGGTTTCTCGGCGTAGCGTCCGCGTAGGGACCCTAGAGAGCCTTTATCTCCGTCACCAACTTGACCAGTGACGCCTTCGCGTCGCCGAACAGCATGCGCGTTCGCGGCTGGTAGAAGAGCATGTTGTCGATGCCGGCGAAGCCCACGCTCATGCCGCGCTTGAGGACGATCACGCTCTTCGCCTCATCGACGTTCAGGATCGGCATCCCATAGATCGGCGACGTCGGGTCGGTTCTCGCCGCGGGGTTCACGACGTCGTTCGCGCCAATGATCAGGGCGACATCCGCTCTGGACAGATCGCCATTGATCTCGTCCATGTCGTAGAGCTTGTCGTATGGAATGTTGGCTTCGGCCAGCAGTACGTTCATGTGGCCGGGCATGCGACCGGCGACGGGGTGGATCGCGTAGCGTACTTCTCCGCCCCGCTTCTCGATCAGCTCCGCGAGCTCGCGTACCTGATGCTGTGCCTGCGCGACCGCCATGCCGTAACCGGGAACTACGACTACGTTGCTCGCGTACGCGAGCTGCACCGCGGCGTCTTCCGCCGATATCGGCGTCGCAACGAGGTCCGATCCTGCGCCGACCGCCACGACCTGCGTCTGCGATCCGAACGCGCCGAACAGCACGTTCGTGAACGAGCGGTTCATCGCCTTGCTCATCAGCATCGAGAGCAGAAATCCGCTCGCGCCGTCGAGCGCGCCCGATACGAGCAGCACGTTGTTCGAGATGGCGAATCCCGTCGCGGCTGAGGCGAGCCCCGAGTAGGAGTTGAGCAGCGCGACGACCACCGGCATGTCCGCGCCGCCGATCGGGAGCACGAGCGAGATGCCGGCGATGAATGCGAGCGTCACCAACGTGTAGAACATCGGCATGCCGCCCTTCCCGGCGACGACGGCGCCGAGAATCACCAGAATCACCGCAAGCAGGCCGAAGTTCACCGCGTTCTGTCCGCGGTACGTCAACGGCCTGGAAGGCAGCACTTCCTGGAGCTTGCCGGCAGCCACGAAGCTCCCCGCGACGGTCAGTGACCCGAGCATCACCTCGAACGCGACGGCGATCCGCTGACCTAACGCCAACGTTTCTCGGTGGTCGTGATACTCGGCGATGCCGACGAGAGTCGCGGCCGACGCCCCGAAGGTGAGTGCGATCGCGATCCGCTGTGGCATCGCCGTCATCGGCACGCGCGTGCCGAGGGGGATGCCCACGACCGTTCCGACGCCCAGCCCCAACGCGATCCAGCGGTAATCGATGATCGTCTGTTGCATCAACGTACCGACGATCGCGATCGCCATTCCCGCGACGGCGAGGTCGACGCCGCGGGCGGCGGTATCGGCTCGACTCAGGCTCTTCAGACTGAGAATGAACAGGACGGAGGCGAGGAGGTAGCTCGCCTGGACCAGGGCTTCTCGCATCGCCAGCGGTCAGACTTTGGGTGCGCCGCTCGGACGGCGATCGCTCCGCTTGAACATCCCGAGCATCCTCCGGGTGATGATGAACCCGCCGACGACGTTGATCGTCGCCGCGGTCACCGCGACGGTGCCGAGCACCGTGCTGACCACACTGCGTCCGGCCCCTGCGGCGACGAGCGATCCGACGAGAGAGATGCCGGAAATCGCGTTGGTCGCCGACATGAGCGGTGTGTGCAGCAAGGGCGGCACGCGCGCGATGACGAGAAAGCCCACGAACCCCGCGAGCACGAACACGTACGCCTGCATGAGCGTCGTCAGATTCACTGCACGTTCTCCATGATCGCTGGTCCCGACGCGGGCTCGAGTGCCACCGTGCCCGGGGCCCTGAGCTCACCTTCCCACCGCGCCATGACCGCCGTCGCGAGACAGTTCCCGACGAGGTTGATCGATGTGCGCGCCATGTCCATCACCGCATCGACGCCGAGGATGAGCGCCACACCTGAGAGTGGAAGTCCGAACTGTGTGAGCGCGCCTGACAGAATCACGAGCGAGGCTCGCGGCACCGCTGCCACACCTTTGCTCGTGACCATCAGAGTCAACATCATCAGAATCTGCTGCGAGAGCGGCATGTCGATGTTCGCCGCCTGAGCCACGAACACCGACGCGAGCGCGAGATAGAGCGTGCTCCCATCGAGATTGAACGAGTAGCCGGTGGGCATCACGAACGCAACGATGCGCCTCGGGACGCCGAACGCTTCCATCTTCTGCATCGCGAGTGGGAGCGCGGCCTCGGACGACGCTGTGGAGAACGCGATCAGCCACGGCTCGCGAACGGTCTTCCAGAACGCGCCAATCGGAATCCTGAAGATCACCGCTACCGGCACGAGCACGACGAGGACGAATACGACGAGCGCGCCGTACAGCGTAAGGACCAGGATGCCGAGGTTCCGGAGGACGCCGATGCCACTCTGCCCCACGGTCACGGCAATCGCGGCACCGATACCGAAGGGCGCGAACGCCATCACGATGCCAACGAACTTGAACATCACTTCGCTCAGGCTCTCGATGACGCCGAGCATCGTTTTCTTCGGACCCGCCGGCGTGCGCGCCACGGCGACGGCGAAGATGATGGACCAGAAAACGACCTGGAGCACCTCGTTCCTGGCGGCCGCGTCGACGAAGCTCGACGGCACAATGTGCTCGAGCACGGCCGAGAAGGTGACGTGGCGCTGCGACAGATCGGTCACCGTCGCGGACACCTGGGCGGTCGTGTCGAGACCGACGCCCTCGCCCGGCTTGACGAGATTCACGGCAATGAGACCGACGGCCAGCGCGAGCGTGGTCACGACCTCGAAGTAGACGATCGAGCGGAACGCGAGCTTGCCGACCTTCTTCATGTCGTCGCCGTGGCCGGCAATCCCCACCACGAGCGTGGCGAAGAGCAGCGGCGCGATCAGCGACTTGATCATGTTCAGGAAGATCGTCGACAGCGGCTTGAGCGCGACGGCGAAGCCGGGCGCGAGCCACCCGAGGAGCACGCCGACGATCATCGAGATGATGATCCACTGTGTCAGCGAAATTCGACGGATCGAGTTGACCATGGAATCGTCAGCGAGAGAATCAACGCCGTGCTGTCATCCTGAGCCGTC
>Ga0207701_10000026_pt1 | contig 112779 bp, 113 predicted proteins | sample KBSSwiSSwithPhiX_FD_184294 | JGI IMG/M metagenome (GOLD analysis project Ga0207701, IMG submission 184294) | Switchgrass rhizosphere bulk soil microbial communities from Kellogg Biological Station, Michigan, USA, with PhiX - S5 (SPAdes) (version 2) | ecosystem: Environmental > Terrestrial >...
ATTTAGGAGGCTTACGGTATGGTTCGGCGCTGAAAGAGGCTTCGTACGAGGCAGAGTTATTTACGTGCGGATATGAGGTCACGCCGCGGAGCGTTAGTCCATTTATACCCGAGCGTGAGCTCGACATTTACGGTGGCCAGCCGAACTTTTTAGTTGCCGAGCTTCGCGCGATGCGCGAAATAACGGTTGCCGGGTGGCTCGGCGAAACGGCAACGCAACCCCTTACATAAGAGTCTTCAGCTATATCTCAGCAGTTTGTCATACAATAGAGCTATGAAGATCCTTGTTGTTGAAGACGAAGAAAAGATTGCCAAGAGTTTAGAGAAAGGCCTGCTAGCCGAAGGTTATGTAGTAGATGTCGCACACGATGGCGACACGGCCGAAGCCTTAAGTGAAGCCAACAGTTACGATTTAGTGCTTTTGGACTGGATGATTCCCGGTGAGCACGACGGGCCGGGCTTGGTAAAACTGTGGCGCGAACAAGACAGTCAAGTGCCCATCTTGATGCTGACTGCGCGTACCACCATCGGCGATCGGGTGGCCGGGCTCGACGCTGGTGCCGACGATTATCTCGCCAAACCATTTTCGTTTGATGAGCTGTTGGCGCGCGTGCGGGCACTGCTGCGCCGGCCAAAAGCCCACGGCGGCAATGCTTTGAGTGCGGCGGGTATCACGCTCGATGTGATTGCCAAAACGGTTACCAAAAATGACGAATCAGTGCATGTGACTGCCAAGGAGTTCCAACTGCTCGAATACTTGCTGCGCCACAAGGGCGAAGTAGTCAGCAAAGACCAATTACTGGACCATGTGTGGGCCGACGACGAACGTGTGCAGCACAACACCGTCGAAACTTTTATTGCTAATTTGCGCAAAAAAATCGGGCCGGACGACGAAGTTATCCAAACTGTTCGCGGCTACGGATACAAAATAGAATAACCAGGGCAAAAATAGCACGAATATGTCAGGCACCATAAAAAAGCAGGGAATTTTTCACTCAGCCCGGGTAAAGCTGACATTTTTCTATCTTGTGACAATCATGATTTTGAGCTTGAGCGCCTCAGCCGCGGTTCGGGTGTTTGCCGAACAAGAATATGCGCGCTCCAACGACGCCCAGCGTAGCGAGGTCAGCCACTTGGCAAAGCTCTATCTGTTTTCTAAAAAGCAGCCGCATCCACCGGAGATGTTGTTTGGCAATGTGCAAAGCGACCAAGCGGCGATCGTGCGCCAGCACCTCAACCAAGACCTAGTGATTATTAACCTGACAGTGCTGATTGTGGGCGGAGCAGTGAGCTATTGGTACGCCGGCCGGACTTTGAAGCCGATCGAAGCGGCGCACGACGCACAAAAGCGCTTTGCCTCCGACGCCAGTCACGAACTCCGTACGCCACTCACCAATATGCAGATTGAGAACGAGGTATTTTTACGGCAAAAACACTTTAGCGAAGACGAAGCGCGGGCGCAAATCGCCAGTAACCTTGAGGAAGTACAGCGGCTGGAAACACTGTCGCGCAATCTGTTGGCGCTGACCCAGTACGGCCAGGCCGCGCTCACACCAGGCCGTTTGTCGATTGCTAAAATTACCAAAGAAGCGCTGCGCCACACGCAAAAAACTGCCGACGCCAAACACGTTACGTTCAAACAAGATCTCAAAAAAGCAGAGGTTTTTGGGCACGAAGAAAGCCTCGTGCAATTACTTGAAATTTTGCTCGACAATGCCATAAAGTACGGACCGGAAAAAGGCGTCGTAACACTTACAGGTACGGTGCAGCCGCATCACTATGCCTTGCAGATAAGCGATACTGGGCCGGGCATTTTGCCGAGCGACTTGCCGCACATTTTTGATCGATTATATCGTGGCGATAAAGCGCGCAACGGCAAGGTGAGCGGATATGGCTTAGGACTAGCGCTCGCCAAGCAAATTGCGGAAGCAAACAAAGTGACAATTCGCGTAGAAAGTACGCCCGGCAACGGATCTGTCTTTGAGGTGCAGTTCCCGCTTACCGGATAAAATTGGTATACTATCGGCATGATACGGTGGCGTCAGCTCTCGGTTACAAAGCAACTCGGCATCAGTTTGGGCATTGCAAGCCTTGTGAGCGTCGGCTTTTGGGTGGTCGGGGTGCTTACGCAACACCGAACGTATGAATGGTATCTTAACTGGAATCTGTTTTTGGCGTGGCTGCCGCTGGTTTTTGCTGTGCTGTTGGTGCGCATGTTGCGGCGCAAGCCGTGGTCGAGCTGGGAAGGGTTGCTTTTGACCTTTTTGTGGCTGGTATTTTTGCCCAATAGTTTTTACATGGTCAGCGATTTTATTCACCTGGCCGAAGTGCCAGACGCTTTTGTGCTGTACGATTCGGTGATGTTCACCTCGTTTATTTTTTGCGGTGCGACACTTGGTTTTTTGAGTGTATTTTTGGTGCACGGCCAGCTCCGCAAGCGCATGTCGGCGCGAACGACCAATTCGGTGCTCGGTACCATCTTTTTACTCTGTAGCTTTGCGATTTACTTAGGCAGAAATCTGCGCTGGAATACGTGGGATATTTTGATCAATCCGGCGGGACTGTTGTTTGATATTTCGGACCGCGTATTGCACCCCGGGGCACATCCGCAGACGTTTACCATCACGCTTAGTTTTTTTGTGCTCCTGAGTGCGTTTTATGCGATGTCGTGGCAAGTTATCTACACCCTGACGCGCCATAAGCCAAACAGTCACGATCTGGTATAATTGAACAGATATGGAAAACTTGGTCACTGCGGTCGAAGCCGCCATCGAAAAATTGTTCAACACGACAGCGAGTGTAGTTTTGGAGCGGCCCGACGAACAATTTGGTGATTACGCGACAAACGTGGCGCTGCAGCTGGCGAAACCTTTGGGTAAAAATCCGCGTGAAATCGGCGAAGTGCTGGCAGCGGAATTACGCGAACAATTGGACGGGCAGGTGAGTGAAGTCATGGTGGCCGGCCCGGGGTTTATTAACCTCAAGCTTGCCGATAGTTTGCTTGGCACGATGGCCGCCGCCGCGCCTGGGTTCCGCCCGAGCATGTACCAAAACGAAGTGGTCGTAGCTGAATATTCCGACCCGAATCCTTTTAAGGTTTTGCACGCTGGGCACTTGTATACCAGTGTTACTGGTGATGCTTTGGCGAACTTATACGAACTCGGCGGCGCGGAAGTACACCGCGTAAACTTTGGCGGCGACGTGGGGCTGCATGTGGGTAAAACGCTGTGGGCAATCGTTGAAGAATTAGGCGGCGAGCATCCTGAAAAGCTCGCCGATATTCCAGCTGGCCAACATGCTGAATGGATGGCGAAATGTTATGTTCACGGTACCCAGGCTTATGAAGACGATGAAACCGCCAAAGCAAAAATTGTCGAGCTGAACAAACGGGTGTATCAAATTCAGAACGAGCAGGATCACGAATCGCCGCTTGCGCACATTTATTGGACATGCCGTGCATGGAGCTACGAATATTTCGATCAATTTTATGCGCGGATCGGCACCAAGTTTGAAAAATATTATCCAGAGAGTGAAGTTGCAGGTTTAGGATTACAAACCGTACAGGCACAACTGAAAAATGGCGTGTACAGCGAAAGCGACGGCGCGGTGGTGTTCGAGGGCGAAAAGTTTGGCTTGCATACTCGTGTGTTCATCAACTCGCACGGTATTCCGACTTACGAAGCCAAAGACGTCGGGCTCATCATGCAAAAGTGGGCGGATTATCACTTCGACCGTTCGGTAGTGATCACCGGTAACGACATCATGGAATACATGAAAGTGGTGCTCAAAAGCATCGAGCAATTCCAGCCGGATCTGGTAGCGCGCACTACGCACTTAACACACGGGCAGGTGAAGCTCGCCGGCGGCGTAAAAATGAGCTCACGCAAAGGTAACATTTTGCGTGCAACCGATGTACTCGACGAAGCTGCTGCTGCAAACAAAGAACTCACCGGCGATAGCAGTGAGCAAACCGTTTTGGCTGCAGTAAAATACGCATTTTTGAAGCAACGCATGGGTGACGACATTATTTATGATCCAAAAGAGTCGGTGAGTTTGGAAGGCAACAGCGGTCCTTACTTGCAATATGCGCATGCTCGGGCGCGCAGCATTTTGCGTAAAAGCAAACAAACACCGGCAAAACTTGCTGAACTTGAAGCGGCCGAACGCAGTCTCGCGCGCAAAATTTCTGAGTATCCCGAAGTGGTCACTCGGGCCGCAACCGGTCTGATGCCGCACCACATTTGCACGTATTTGTATGAACTCGCGCAGAGCTTTAATCGGTTCTATGAACACAACCGTGTCGTGGGCAGCGAACGCGAAGCCATGCGTTTGCAACTGGTGAATCTGTACGCCGATACACTCAAAGCCGGCCTCGGCGTGCTCGGCATCGCAGCTCCCGAGCAAATGTAAACTCCAGCACAATATTGACTTATAAGCATTACCATGATAGAGTAATTATATAAAACAAGCAAAACCATAAAACAGAAACATTCATATGGGCCACAACACGTTTCCCGGCAACCCCGGAGAAAATCCAGAACAACCACCAGAACCACCAACTGTTCATAACGTCATCAACGGCGAAGTACATGGCACGGTTTTTCAAGTCGATGGTGAGACGTTTATCCCTAATGTTGATTTGAGTAACGAAAGCGGGCCGTTTATTTTGCAGGCTGGTAACATCGGAGGAATGCACCTCGGACGCGACGAGCAGAGCGTTCCCACAGCCGCCGACCAAGAGAGTAGCCCTGCTGCAACGCCCGAGAGCGACGAAGCGCCACACCCCGAGACGTTTATCCAAGCCAATGAGATCGGCGCTATTCATGTTGGCGACGTCAATGTCACACCACCGGCTGCCCCGAAACCGGAAACCCGCCAGCCTGGCGAAAATCCTGACACAACGTACGATGGCGAACCGGCGCATTTCGAACTCACTGGCGATGAGCTGAAGGAGTGGGAACGCGAACAGAAGGCCGCTGATCTAGAAAAAGACTGGAAGGCAGACCGCCAGCGCGCCCAACAAGAAGCAGATGCGCTCGCAGAATCTGCGCTCGCCGAAGAAATCCGTGAAGAACTCGTCCGGCTGGGCCTACGGCCGGCATCGGGCGGGTCGCAGCAACAACCTCAGGCAACCGCTCCAGCCACCAATCGCCGCCCGGCTGCGTATGGCGGACTCGTATCATTCCATTCGACTGTAGGGCAGCCCACCCGGAATAGGTTCCGCCCAACAGGAGACGTGCAAAAGAATACACGGCAAGTAGAAGCTGATGAAGCACTAGCGCCAAAACCTCGTCGCCGTTGGCTCCGTAAGTTCCGTAAACCGCCCACACATGAGTAGTAGTTTTGTTTTGTTCGCAGCGTCTCGCAGGCCGCGCCACTTTGCGTATAGTTACATAACGTTGTACAATATATATGTAGTGTAGGAGAGTGTTATGGCCAGTGCGAAAAAACCGGCTCAGAAAACCGTAAAAGCTAAATCAGGTGGAACCAATGCAAAGGCAGATGCCAAGACCAAGCAAAACGAAAGCAAAAGCCTCGCGGCTCAAAAACTCGCAGCTTCAAAAGTCGCAACCAAGGCGGCGGCCGTGAAAAAGCGCGTCAACAAGCAGCTTGGCGGATTCGTGGACTTTTTGCGTGAGCAATCGGTGGTGGGCCTGGCGATCGGTTTGGTTATCGGTTCGCAAGTGCAAGCAATTGCCAAATCGCTCGTCAACGACTTTATAAACCCGCTTATTGCGCTCGTGATGCCGGGCAGCGGCGATCTCGCTAACAAAGCTTTTTATATTCACCGCGAAGGCCACACGGCCCAAAAATTTTTGTGGGGTGACTTTGTATCGGCCACGATTTCGTTTGTGATTTTGGTGGCGGTAATTTACTTTGTGATTAAGGGTTTGAAACTCGATAAACTCGACAAGAAAAAAGACGATGAATAGATTGGAGTTACCATGGGTGCGGACTTGACTGACGAGCAATGGCGCGAAAAACTAACGCCCGAGCAGTACGAAGTGCTCCGCAAAAAAGGTACGGAAGCGCCCGGCACCGGCGCGCTGTTGCACAATGACAAAACCGGTGAATACGCCTGCGCGGCGTGCGGTAATATTTTGTTCGATTCCGGCACCAAGTTTGATAGTCATTCAGGCTGGCCGAGTTTTTATGATGCCCGGCCCGGCAGCGTGGTTTTAACGCCGGACAACAGTGCCGGTATGTCGCGGGTGGAAGTAACCTGCGCCAACTGCGGTAGTCACCTCGGCCATGTGTTCGACGATGCCTACGATCAGCCGACCGGCCAGCGCTTTTGCATCAATTCGGCAGCGCTCAATTTTATGCCAAAAGATAAAGCCGGAAGCCCTGAAGGCTCCGAACAATCCGAAAAGCCCGTCGATCCCAACAAGACGTGATCACGAGAAGTTATAGAATCCCCGGCTTGCACCAATGACGCGCCGGAGTACCCGGTGTGTGCCTTTGGCGCGTCCGTCGGCGGTGTACAGCAGGGCGTTGCCGGGTTGTATCTTGTTATTCTCGAGCTCACTTGTTGAACCGTATTTATCGAATAATCCCCACATAGTTACGCCCGGGCAGTTCGGAATATTGAGGCTAGTGCCGACTACGCCGACGATCTGATCTTGTTGGGCGGCCTTGTCATCACCGGTAACATCCAGTTCGGATGGTGCAAACAGCAGGCCGAGCTTATGAGCACGCTGTGCCATGTTGATGAGTACTCGCGGTTTGATGGTGTCGCGGGGCAGCTTGTATGCATGGCACTGGTCGCCGATGCCGTGGATTGGCACGCCGCGCGCAATCATGCGCTCCACGAGTCCAAACAGCAAGTCCTGGTTTTCGCGGTTGGTCTCGATGCCGTTATCATTGATCCAAAATTCGCCTTCGGGGTCGGCATCGTATGCGGCACGAAATGTCAGGTCGATCCACTCTTCGCCCAGCGCTTTATAAAATATATTGTCGGTGTCGAGCCGCGCGTTTTTGCCATAGCCGGTGAGTACTTCGTTGACAACGTCGTAACTTTTTACGCCGAGTTCTTTGGCGTGTTTCACCACAGTAGTGACATGTGTCCAGATGACCTTGCGGATAAGGTCGGGGTCGGGTGGCAAATCTTCCATCCATTTGGGAAGCGCTTTGGTGTAGAGCAGGGCATGGCCGTGCACCGTTTTGCCAAATCGTTTTGCCAGTTCACAGGTGATGTCGAGCCCCGAAAAGTCAAACACGCCTCGCTGTGGTTGTACAGCTCCAGGCTTGAGCCAGTTTTCGGTGGTCCAGTGGTCTACATCGCCACCAAACATAATCTGGGCGTATTGCGGATCGGCTATGGCGAACTCCGGCGAAAATGCCGCTCCAAAGTAGAAGCCTGGCTTTTTGAGGTTGTCGCGGAGCGTGCCATTTGGGTTGTGGTAGGGCAGTAAGTCGATGGTACTGGCGTCCACAAGCCGCCCGCCTTGGCCGTTGATAGGGCCCGCAGTGAGTTTGGTGAGTTTGGCGGTGCCTTGCTCGCTGTTGGCCCCAAACCAAACGGTGCCTTGCCGGAAGATATGGTTGGCGCCACCGCCTTCGGCAACAACATTGCCGTTTGCCAAAAACGTCATTTTGTCGCCCTCGCAGCGTAAGCCCACTTCGCGTTTGGTTGTCGGGCCATCAAAAGTAAGGGTTTGTACAACCGGTTCCTGGCTACTGCCGTCCCACATGCGGATGCTCAGTACATTGCCGGCAGTGAGGAGTTCGATACGTGATTGTTCGATGCGGACATCGTCAAAACGTAGTGGCGGCGCACCGTAAACTTGCAACGAGACGGGTGTTTTGGCGTCGATCGTGCCGTTCACCATAAAGTCACCCTCGACATGCAGACACGGGCCGAAGATGTTCATGCCCGGGTTGTCGTGTCGCTTTTTATTGGGGTCACGTTTATTGACGATGCTTGCACCGACCGGAGTTAATTCTACGCTGCCATCCAACAGTTGTTTCGCTCCCGACATGTAATCCCATGGGCCGGCTTTGAGCATATCGGTGGGCGTGGTGATCGGTTTGCTTTTCATCGTGACGTGTGGGACGACTACTTCGCCGTCGACAAGATCGTAGTTTTGGGTAAAAGCTTCTTTTAGAGCGAGTCCGGTGCCCACGACGGCGAGCCCCGTCAGTATCGCTCGTCGGGCTATGGGATGTTCATGCTGCGGTTGCGCAGGCTCGGGTGGCATTGGTGCTTGGGAGTGTTTTTCCATATCGCCCCAGTATACGAGGAAATCCTTAAGAAGCTGTGAGTTTTATCGCTTTACAATGCCGTATTGTAAAAGTAACTACCGCTCGTAATTGACTCGTTTTGCAAAAAGGCAGTGGTAGAATAAGCGATTCACGTTTGTGTAGTTTTCGGGTGGCGCTCGGTGAACGGTCGTGCCTTCGGCATGCAGGGTAATACGATGATGTGACGGCCGATAGATGCTCTGGGAGTCGATATCATCAACTGACTCCGACAACGTCGCGCATTCTTGTTCGACTTGGTCCAGCATATCTTGCGGGACGTGGAAATCACCGGCATGATAAAAACGCGATTGAAACGGCTCCTCTGCTTGCATTTCACGGTCGTTTAAACGGGCGTCGGCTGTAAAGCTAACTGTCTGCTCGGGGCAAGCGGTAAAGGTAATGGCTTCAGAATTCGGTGCGCTCATGATTGGATACCTGGATTAAAACTACAGTCGACGGTAATGCGGCTTTCGCCATTGTGCGTGCGGTCGGGCGCCGCATGGACAGTGGTAGCTTCGTTATGGAGGGTGATAGTTCTGAGCGGCGCTTCGGTGATCTCGTTTTCTGGAATGGTGCCGCGGAACATTTCGGAGTCAAATTGATCGGCGCTGTGGCTTCCCGCGGCAAAACGTGTGCGCGGACCGTGCGCGGTTACAAAGTATTTTCGACCCAACGGACGGTGGGGAATATCTTGGTGCCAATCATCATCTTCATCGGGAGAGTAGTGGTACGACCCGGCAGCCGCGGTCACAAAAAAGTTAGCGTCGGGTGCCGTAGCGCGGGTATCTTGTATGACAAATGCCTGTAATCGCCGAGCGCAGGTGATCAAAAAAGATTGCATGAAAGGACTAAGGTCTTTAGGTGATCTGTACCAGTTGACTTCGCCTGTTCGATGGACATCAACCGCTTGTCGGAAATCGCGAATCTGGTCGACCTCCGTGATGGCACGGTTGAGTACACGTCGCGGAATAACAAGCCTACCGACGCTATAAAAAGTGGAGGGAACCGCTTCGCCGCGTCGCCATGCGTCGAGGTTTGCCAAGGCATCGGCATCAAACGAATGCGGCTTTCGCATCGGCTTGCAAGTGATAGCTTCAAGATTTTTTGTTCTGAACAAATGCATAGACAAATACTATATCATTTTATGTGCCACAACGGCTCGCCGTTAAAGGTGTTATAATAACGCGTATGATTGACAAGCATGCCAAACCGACCAAATTGTTTTGGGTGGATTTAGAGATGACCGGCCTTGATGTCGAAAAAGACGTTATTTTGGAAGTCGCCGCCGAGATCACCGACTTTAACTTCAAAACCCTGGCGAGCTACGAGGCGCGCGTCAAGCAAAAACGCGATGTCGTGATCGACCGCATGCAAAAAAACGTCTGGTGGAAAGACTACCCGGAAAACCGTGATGATTTTGTGCGCAAGCTCGCCGGCGCCAAAACTTCCGACGAAGTTGAACAAGATTTGATCGCACTACTGGAGAAGCATTTCGGTAACGAACCGGCAATTTTGGCCGGAAACTCGATTCACAACGATCGGAATTTTATCAAGTATTGGTGGCCGGCGCTTGATCTGAAACTACACTACCGCATGCTCGACGTGAGCGCGCTCAAGGTGTTTATGCAAGGCCGCTACGGCAAAGAATTCGAGAAAAAAGAGATCCACCGAGCGTTCGATGACATCCAAGCAAGCATTGCCGAACTGCAATATTATCTGGAGTGGCTGAAAAAGCACGATGATTAGCGCAGTTGTCTTTGACATGGATGGAACGCTGATCAATTCCCGCGAAAAGATCATGAAGGGAATGGAGGCGACACTTCGCTCCAAAGGAGTTATCCGCACGCATGATCAGATGACGGCGGTAATGGGCAAGCCGATTCCCGTCATGTACGAGTTGTTGGCACCCGGGCACGATGTGCAGGAGTTGGTAGCGCTCAACTTTAAAAACCAGGAGGCGCTCGAACATACGGTGTCGCGATTCGGCCACGCCGTGGAGTTATTGCAGGCGTTGCGGGAGCAGGGAATAAAAATCGGTTTGTTCACCGGTTTTGACGGCGGGACGTATCCGGCACTACGCGAGTACGAATTACTTGATTATTTCGATAGCATATTCGAATGCACACGGTATACGAAGCACAAGCCCGACCCCGAAGGACTCCTATTATGCATGCAAGAGCTCGGCGTGCTGCCGAAAGAAACAGTGTACATCGGTGACAGTATTGCCGACATCACGGCAGGACTGGCGGCCGAAGTTTATAAAACGGTAGGTATTTCACATGGGTTTACGTCGCGTGAGCGATTGCTTGAGGTGGGCGCTGAACATATTGTTGACGACCTAGCTGAGTTCGAAACGTACCTGGCGTCGCTCAATACGGCAAAGGAACGGGTGTAATGGATCACAAAACGGTAGAAGAATATCTGCTGAGCATGCCGAACGCCCGGCTCGATTATCCGTTTGGCGAGGACGTGGCCGTGTATAAAGTTGGCGACAAAATGTTTGCGTTAGTGAGTGAGAAAAGCTCGCCCGTGCGGCTGAGTCTTAAGTGCGACCCCTTGCTGTCAAAAACTTTGCGCGAGCGCTACGAAAGCGTTATGCCGGGGTACCACCTCAATAAAAAGCATTGGAATACGCTCGTATTGACGGGACAGCTGAGTTGGGAAGAAGTCCAGGATCTGATTCGGCATTCGTATATTTTGGTGACCGGAGGCAAATAACCTTGTGTTTTGGCATATCACTATCTAGTGTCCGTGCTCAAACACTGCGGACAGGATACCGCAAACTGCGCGCGTTGACACATAGATAGTGATATGCCAGCCCGAGTTCTTTTAGTAGTCAACTCTAGCTGCCGTTCTGTAGACTTTCCTGAGTCGGAACTTGCTGCAGCAGGGCGTTGGCCGTAGCGAGTTCTTGGGCGAGTAGTTTCTTTTCTTTATTGCCGGTGGCGCCGCTCGAGACTTGTTCGAGTTCAGAAGTGTAGGCTACAAGGATATTTTGCATCTGTTGGGCGAAAGTACTGTCAAAGGTGCTGGTTTGCAACGCCGTTTTGAGGGCGGTATCGGTCGTGGCACTCTTTTTGAGGTTGAGCGTTTTGGTGCCCACCTTGGTTTTTTGCGTTTGCAGATAATCGAGCATTTGCAGCTGATTAGTACGGACAGACAGTTGTACGGTGATAGCAAAATTGCGTACGGTCGATTGCGTTCCCTGGGAAACGCCTTGCTGTGATACGCGGACGATTTCTTGCTGTGCCTGCACTACACCGGTCAGGGCCGGAATGTCAACGCTGCCGCGGCCCATGAAGTTGCTAATCAGTACCCCAACAACGACTACCACAATGGCGACGCCAGCCAGAATAACCACAAGTCGCGCAATAAAAGGATCCTTAATACCGGGCAAACGGAAGCCGCGTTTGGGCGCGGGCTGGGGGTTCATGATAAACCCGTAGGGGTTCTGTTGGTTAGGATCTTCAGGATACATTTCCTTCATTTAAGCATAAGTTGCACGACGCCGCAAAGTGGAATCACGACGGGAGTGAGCCGCACTACGAGGCCTCTACGGAATATGTGCTTGCGGAGAGCTCTATGAATTTTTTCAGGCTCGGTTTCTTTTCCTAGACATCGCAAACTCAATATTCCGTAGAGGCCTCGTAGTGCGGCTCATCGCATAAGAATAGTACAGCGAACAAATCAGTTGGATTTGTTGTTCCCTAGCGATATAAATCGAGCGGTAGCTCCCAGAGGCAGAACAGCGTACAATAATAGCATGGATGCTGTGGACGAGGTCAAATCCCGATTAAACATCGAGGACATAGTTGGCGAGTACGTGGAACTCAAACGTGCCGGCCGAAATTGGCGCGGTCTGAGCCCGTTTGGCAGCGAAAAAACCCCCAGCTTTATGGTGAGCCCCGAAAAACAGATCTGGCATGACTTCAGCAGCGGCAAAGGTGGCAATATGTTCAGCTTTGTGATGGAAATGGAGGGGCTGGATTTTAAGGGTGCGTTGGAGTTGCTGGCGCGCAAAGCCGGGGTAGAGCTCGAACAATATCGTTCGCAAAATGCGGGCGCTCGCGGCAAAGAGAAAGAGCGATTATATGCGGTGCTCGATCTGGCGACCAAGTTTTACCAGGTGCAGTTCAGCAAAAATAAAACCGCGCTTGAATACATTTTTAAAAAGCGCCGGTTCAGCAAAGAGACGGCGCTTGCATGGCGGCTCGGCTATTCGCCAAACACCGGCCGGGCCTTGCTCGATTTTTTGAAAGGTAAGGGCTTTTCGGAACGTGAAATTACCGGCGCCGGACTGACCGCGCGTGCTTACCGCGGCGGTGTGCAAGATATGTTTCGCGGCCGGATCATGATTCCACTACAAGATGCTACCGGGCGGGTGATCGGCTTCACGGCGCGGTTGCTCGCCGACGATCCGAACGCACCGAAATACATCAACACGCCGCAAACGGTGTTGTATGACAAGTCGCGGCATGTGTACGGACTCCATTTGGCCAAAGAAGCTATTCGTAAGAGTAAATTCGTGGTTTTGGTGGAGGGAAATTTAGATGTGATCGCGAGTCATCAAGCTGGTGTTCGGCAAGTAGTTGCCACGGCCGGCACGGCGATGACCGAACAACATTTGAAGGCACTCGGACGATTTACCGGTGATATCCGGCTCAGTTTTGACGCCGATAAGGCCGGAATCAACGCCACGGAGCGGGCAATCCCGATCGCCAGCAAAGTGGGCGTGAGCCTGAGTATCATCACTATCCCGAGCGGCAAAGATCCCGACGAGCTTATCACTCAAGGCGGCGTCGAAACCTGGACAAAAATTATTCAAACGCCGCAATACGCGCTTGACTGGCTTATCGAGCGATACAAAAAAGTGCTCGATATTACGTCGGCGGTCGGCAAGCGCGAGTTTAGTGATGTAATTTTAGCCGTGGTAAAGCGTTTGCAAGATCCGGTTGAGCGCGAGCACTACGTCGATACCGTCGCTAAAACTTTGGGCGTGAGCCGTGAAGCGCTGCTCACCAAAATGCAGCAAACCGAACAGCTGCAAACACAAGCGGTGCACCGCAAAACCCCTCCAACACCGGTACAGCCTACGGTAAATGAAAAGCATTTGGCTGAATTCCGCAAAACCGGCGAACGATTGCTGGCGCTCGCACTCATGCAGCCAAAACTGCGCACACTTCTAGAACCGATCACCGATGACATGCTGGTTGATGAAAACGCCAAAAAACTTGTTGTTTTTTTGAAAGAGCACCTTGACTTTTCGGGAACGGAAGGGGTAGAGGAGTTGCGACCCTTGGCAGACTATGTTAAAATTCTAAACCTAGAGTATGAAGAACTCTACCAAGACCTCGAGCTTACAGAACTTCAATTTGAAGCGGCTCGGAAGCAGGCCGAATTGGTAGACCAATACGTAAAAATGCAAAAACCGTTTTTAGATACCGCGCTCCTCTCTGTTATGGACAAACCTGACAGCGATCCCGAAAAACAAGCGCTGCGCAAAAAAATCGAATATCTCAATAATTTACGAAACACTTATAAACGAGGAATGTAGTCTATGCCAAAAGACAAGAAACCCGCAGCCAAGGCTGCAAAACCGGCAAAAAAAGCAGAGGTAAAAGAACAAGTGCCTCTGACGCCGGCCGAACTGGCCCAAGCCACTCAAAAACTTATTGAAACCGGCAAAAAAGCCGGCCATGTCGACCAGCGTGACGTGTTCGCGATAATCGCCGACAAACCCGAAAACGCCGAAATCCTGGACGCGTTATATGCCACCCTTGCGGAAGCGGGTATCACGCTCACCGCTGAACCGGCCGAGCCAAACACCGAAGACTTCACCGACGAATGGCTCGGCGAAGAAGGCGAAGAAGAAACCGTTGTCGAAGACCAAAGTTACCTCGATGACATTGCTGACGATTCGGTACGTTTGTACTTGCGCGAAATCGGTAAAATCGACCTTTTGAGTGCCGAAGAAGAATTGGCGCTCGCCAAGCGCGTTGTTGCTGGCGACAAAGACGCCAAAGACAAAATGGCCGAAGCAAACATGCGCCTCGTGGTTTCCATCGCCAAGCGTTATGTTGGCCGTGGACTGGACCTGCTCGACCTCATCCAAGAGGGAAATACCGGTTTGCTCCGCGCCGTCGAAAAATTCGACCCTGACAAAGGCTTTAAATTTAGTACCTACGCGACCTGGTGGATTCGCCAAGCGATCACCCGTGCTATTGCCGACCAAGCGCGCACTATCCGTATTCCGGTGCACATGGTGGAAACGATCAACAAATTGCTGCGCACGCAGCGTCGTTTAACGCAGGAGCTCAACCGTGAGCCGACCAACGACGAAATCGCGGCGGCGATGGAAATCGACGTCGACAAGGTCGAGCACATCATGAAAATCAAGCAAGATATTTCAAGTCTCGACGCCTCAATCCGTGACGACGAAGAAGAATCGGTACTCGCCGACTTTATTGAAGACGAAGACACGATTAGCCCGGAAGAATCGGCCACACACCAACTGCTGATCGAACAGGTAAAGGGTATGTTGGGCGCACTCACCGAACGCGAGCAAAAAATCCTCAAGCTGCGGTTCGGCTTGGAAGACGGCAAGCAGCACACACTCGAAGAAGTCGGGCAGGAATTCAGCGTGACGCGTGAGCGCATCCGCCAGATCGAAGCCAAAGCGCTCGCCAAACTGCGCAAGCACAAAGACGCCAAGAAGCTGCACGACTACATTAAATAGGGCGTTGACCAATTGCAAACCTGGTAGCTTGTTACATGTGCACCGCTACGGTTTTGGCAAGTTAAGAATCGAGAGGCTTAAAAACGGCAGTAGATCTTTTTGAATGTGGTTTGCGCGCGGAGTCTTGTGCTATCTGGCTGCTACGGACCAGGCCTCTCAGAACATCACGGAGCGTTCGCTCCGCAATTTCTCTGCCATACTGTGCTTTAAGTGCATCCCGTAGTTCTGCTGTGCTCAGCCCTTTATTTGTTGTGACTAGATTTACCAACTGTGTTTCTAATAATTTTCGGCCACCCTCTTTCCCTTTAACAAGATGGGAGAAGCTCCTGGCTTTTTGCACGAGTGTTCTAAACGCCTCAGGATCTTCGAGGATTTCTTCCGCCATTTGTAAGCCTGTAGAATCGCCAGTCCTCGTTGCCTCAAGCCGCTTGCGCAATTCGGTAATTGGTTTTTTTGCTGCTGGTGCAAAGGTAACTGCAGTGCGCCGTGGGTTATGTTGAACGTGCTCCAGATCTGAGTAGATTTTCTTATTTACTCTATCAATCAGCATTGCGCGCAGTGCGACGGGATTGATAGTTGGGTCGATCGTTAAGGCCGTGGTTACTATTTCATTAACTGTGGTGGTTTGTGCTTGTCCAAATTGTTCGATTGCTGCATAGGCTGCCCGTGCGGCTGGAAAGGTACCTTCAAGTCCGCGAATAAGCGTTTGGTATGAAGCGTGGTTCATAGCAATCTCAGGATTTTGGTCAGTAGTGCGTAGGTCAATTATCCCTAATTCTTGCATTCTTATTAGCTGAGTATACATGTTTGCATAGTTTGGATAACCCTTGCCTTCAAGTAACGCAAACATGCTTTTCACCGTACCACCCTCGTTACCGGTCAGAAGCGCAGTATAACTCCGGTAGCGCATCTCCGGCGCGCGCACATCCGAGTGACTGGCGGTCGTACCAAAGACCTGTTGCACCGACATGTCGGGATATTCAAGACTCCAGCCCAGCAATGTGCCTATGCAGGCAAGTCTTACTTCGCGGTGATCTGGCTCGGCTTCGAATGCAGTTACCCATGTGCCCTGTTCCCCCTGAATTGCGGTCTTTACGACTGCGCCAATTGGTTCAAGGCTGTTGACGCAATAATTCCTTGGTATAGATACGTCAATTTTCCAAACCTCATGATCGTCTTGACCGTCGGTGAGGGCACGGCGCAGTAAAGCTGACGAAAACGCGATATCCGGATATGCCAAAATCACTGCACCGGTGAGAAGTTTTAGCTCATGGTTGCTTGCGCCATTAAGGAAATCATAAAACTGTCGCTCGCCAAATGGTTCGGCGGCGGGTGTTTCGCCAGAGGCTGTCATTACGGCAATTATAGAAACTTTGGGCTTTAATGCAAATCCAGGTCGTTTGAAGGGGACTCCCGCGGGCTAGTTGTCCTTGCCGAAACATTGACTTTTTATTAAAAAGTACTATAGTAGAGCCACAATGAATCGGCCCGCGGAGACAGTAGCTTCGGGTGCGACGCCTCCCATCCCTGTTGAAGTCGCACCGGACGCCTATGCCCGAACGGCGGCTGCCGAAGTAATCGCACAAACGATTGAAACGGAAGAACTCCGAACGGTTACAGCTGAAGCGACTGAGCAGTTATCTATAAGCGGTGACGAGAATCGGATTGCTACGCTGTATCTCAATATACTCGGCAAAATTCCTCAACTAGATGGCCCTGGCGAGATTGCCCATGCCAAACGGATTGAAGCTGGAGTATTGGCTGCCGAAAAACTTGAGATTGCAGACCGAGACGAAGAATCACTTGAAGCCGCGTGTCGTCCGGAGTTTGAAGCACTGGTAGAAGACGGCGCTGCGGCAAAAGAACAGATGATACATGCCAATTTACTGCTGGTGGCAAGCCTTGCAAAACGTCGGCGGCAAAGCGGCATGGCATTTTTAGATCTGGTACAAGAAGGTACGTTCGGCCTGGTGCGGGCAATAGAAAAGTTTGATTTTAAAAAGGGTTTCCGATTCTCGTCGATCGCTGTGCCACAAATCCTCAAAGCCATGGACACGGCAATCGAAAACCAAGCTCGTGTCGTGCGTGTTCCACGTCATCGTAAATTATTATGGGACCGCGTGAAGTCCACTACTCGTGATCTCGAAGCAGAGCATCACCAAGCTACCCCAGAGCGGGTTGCCAAAGAACTGGACATAACTGAAAAAGAACTTGCCGACGTGACCAACGATTTTCAGCCTGCAGACAGTCTGGATCGGGAAGTAACGTGGGGTCGTGACGACACCGAAAACACGCCGATAGGCGAATCTTTAGCCGACCCAGCTGCTCCGGACATGGTTAGGGCTGTCACCGAAACGCCAAGGACGCAATTCGCCGCTATTGAAAGCTTTTTCGATGAAAAAGAACTATTGTATATAAGTTTGGTAAGTGGCCGTGCGCAAACCTCCGAACCCGAAATAGGCAAGGCGCTTTCATTAAACCCGCGGCAAGTCCGCCACATTCGTGATCGCGTTTTTGCCATGCTGCAGCATCCAAGCGCCGCCGTGGCGTCACGCCTCGATGCAAAAACAGGCAGTCCGGTTACGGAAGCTTGGCGTGCTGAAGCTCTTTGCCAAGACGAAGGGCCGCTCGCCTTTTTCCCACGCAAAGGCCAAGGTGCTGCGGTTACGTTATGCGAGGGGTGCCCAGTCGCCAAACTGTGCTTGGCCTACGCGGTTGACCAAGGAATTATAGAGGGGTATTGGGGCGGGCTGTCTGCACGTAAAATAGATCTGGCACGTCGTGCGGCCGAAAAGGCGGGTGAGGAGTACACACTTCCGGAAGTAGGGTAGGCATTAAACAGAAGTCTGGCTAGCTTTTAACTGGTAAGTGCGCCAAAAATCTTATACAATAATCCCGATGAAGATTATTGGCATTGCGGGAACAAACGGCGCCGGCAAAGACACGATTGCCGACATGCTTGCGGATAAACATGGCTTTTTGTTCGTAGGTGCGACCGAAATGTTTTTGGGTGAGCTTGCAAAACGCGGCTGGCCGACCGATCGCGAGCATAAGGCCCGGTTGAGTGCCGAGTGGCGCCGCGAGTTCGGCATGGGAGTAGTTGTTGATAAAGCGGTTGCGGAATTTGAAAAAGCAGGCGGAAAATACCAAGGTCTGGTAGTAAGCAGCCTTCGTCACCCCGGTGAGGCCCAGCGCATACACGAACTTGGCGGTGAAGTGTGGTGGGTTGATGCCGATCCAAAAGTTCGCTACCAGCGGATTCAAAACGCTAAACGCACCGGCCGAGAACTCGAAGATAACAAAACCTTTGAGGAATTCATGGCCGATGAAGCGCGTGAAATGACTCCGGTGGGTGATGCCGCGACGCTCAATACGAGTGCGATTAAGCCACTGGCCGACCGAATGCTGTATAACGACAGTACCGACACGGTTCAACTCGCCAAAGATGTCGAAGCCGCGCTTGCGGAGGCGTAACCGTGCAAGGGACAACACTGGCTTGGTATGAGGCGCGCGTCGCTGAAGATCTTGAAGCCTACGCCAAACAGCTTCGTCACACGACAGAGTGGGAGTTCGGCGCAGCCATTGCTTACGAAATTGAACAATTTTTGCAAACACTTTTAGCGCAAAAACACCTCGGCGGAGCGCTGGTGTTGGTTGGTTATGAGATGGAAGGCGGCAAGGACCAAGATATGATCATTCGCGCCGCTCGCGCTGTGGAAATGTTCCACGCCGTCGTTACCATGCAGCGTAATCGTCACGCAGAACAAAACGCTACCGAAGCGGGCGAACGCGCCGCACAGTTGCTCCTCGCCAATCTTGAGGTTGACGCCGAGGTTAATCGCCGCGCAGTGAGTATTATGAACCGCACATTGTTACTGAGTGCCCATGCGCAAACGGCGCGGAAGCATGATCCGCATTCGGCGCAAGCGCTTGCGTGGGAGGCATTGGAGCGATCGGTCAATCCGATTCATGTCGGCATGGTGCTCGCTGATGCGGATTGTCACGCTACCGACGCCATCACCCCGTTTGCAACCGCATACGGCCAGGCTTTACTGGCGCCCGAAAACGAGGCCCAGCACTATCGCCGCGCCGCACAGAGGGCGCTCCCATCGCTTCAGTCTTTGTGGCCGGCAGCAGGGCCGCTTCTGCAGAGCATGGTACAATCGCTACATGAAAAATAATCGAACTACATGGGCAGTCATCGGTGTTGTATTGGTGCTTGCGATCGGCGCGGTTATAGCGGGTCGCCTCGTACACTCCGATAAAAAAGAAAAAACAGTCCAAACACAGGCAAAACAGAGCAGGGCACAAACCGATCCCAAAAATATTGCTGAGCTAAAACAGATTATCACTACGGCAAAAAATGCGGTTGATGCGCGTTATACCAAAGACACCGACCATAAAACAGATACACGAACATGGTTCGCCGAACAATCAGAGGCCGGACAAGATTTGAAACCGGCAGGGCAGACATTTGTCATTTCCTCGTCGAGCATGCCCACGCTCAGTGTCGAACCGGCGAAAATCATGACCAACGCTGCGGTATTTTCCAGTTTTAAACCGGATCATAACGGACCTGAAATATACAATACGGTCTTGGATACGCTCCATGAAAAATACGACTTTACCGAGGCGGCGCCCGATGATGTGCTTCGCGATCACCAGGCGGCGGAGCTAGGGCAAGGGTATAAAGTTACTGATTATAGATTGATCAGCGGCGACAAAACATGCCGTGTGTCGGTGGGCGATTACACGCTTACAATGACCTGTATTTCACAGCCGGCCGCCGATGAACTGGGCGCACAGTACGCGCCATTGGTAAAATTATATGCAGATGCGATGCGCATCGACTCAAGTGCACTCAAGGTAGGGCCGCTCGTTATTCGCAGTCAAGACAAAGGTGGCAATGGCGCGATTACCTTTAGTAAAACCGCCGGTTACGATATCGCGGAAATGGTAGTTCGAAACGGCAAAAAACGCAGTGACGCGCTGTTTTACGCCAAGGGCGACACATGGCATTACGTAACCGAAGCCAACGACGAATACGGGTTTTCGTGTGAACCGATCATGCGCGATCCCGAGGCGCGCAAAGCGTTCTACGACCAAGTTTGCTATGACTACAAAAATGACGCTGGGCAGATTCGCGTCGATTCCAGCCGCCGCGCGTTGCAGTAGGTGAGGCAGTTCTTGTAGTAACTCCTTAGTTATGGTATGATTTGATTCTCTCAATTTTTGATGTCAAGTCTTTTGATAACTGGAGTTTATATGAATGTGTGTGTTTTTTGTTCGGCATCGGATGTGCCGGACGTATATACCAAGCCAGCTGAACGATTTGCAACCTTGCTCGCTGAAAACGGCCACAATTTAGTGTGGGGCGGCTCGAATGTCGGGTTGATGCGCGACATTGCGACGGCGGCGCAAAACGCCGGTGCAAAATTGTTCGGTGTGTCGATGGAATCGCTCAAACACACCGCTCGTGCCAATGCCGACACCATCCTGATCGCCAAAGACTTGGGCGAGCGCAAAGCGTTGATGCTCGAGCACTGTGACGCAATCGTCGCGCTGGTCGGCGGCACCGGTACACTCGATGAGCTGACTGATGTATTCGAAATGAAACGCCACGGCGTGCACAACAAACCCATTATTGTACTCAACACCAACGGCTTTTATCGGGGGCTAGAATTGCAGTACCAGCACATGCAGTCCGAACGTTTCTTGGACCGCATGCGACCGCTTGACGAAATGATTACTTTTGTAACCGAACCCGCCGAAGTTATTGAGATGCTGGGCGTGGTGCCGCGCGTCGCGTCTGACGACGCCGCTTTTGTATCGGCCGAAGCCGCCCTCTAGCGGTACTAGCATTGCATAAATAAGCCAACAAGTCGTATAATCAGCTTCTATGGCAGAGACACTCACTTTCGAAAATTTCAATATTGCCGACGGCGATATACAAGCGATCGGCTGGCGCCAGGCACAAGAGCGCGGCGTCGTGGGAGACATCGCTCTGGCTTTTGGTGGCTCGGCGCATGATGTGAGCACGCTGTTGAGCGAAGTCGCACCGCACAAAGACCTGAAAGAAAACATTGCTTTTGCGCACGAGACGCTGAGCGATCCCAAAGTACAAAAGAAACTGGGCTACCAACCAGGCACCAATCCGCACCAAATCGGTCACGACTGGGCGGAACGGTCTGGCTTGCAAACAGAAGTTTTTCGGCCTTTTATGGAGCCTGTTAGTGGCGAAACGCCCGAGGATTTCGATGCGGCTGTAATTCCCGACCGTGTTGTCCGTTGGATGACACGCATGGGCGATGTCGCGCTTAAAACCAGCAAGGAGGCTGGTGTGGGCGACCTCCTCATTCTGCCTACGGGAAGAAAGATAAAAGCGGCGGAGAGTGAACATCACGCGCAGTGGACACGCCATCAATTTGCGGCTACCGAACTTGCCCCACGCATGAGTTTGGCTGGAAGGTTTGGTTCGGTGACCCTCGCTGGAGAGCAACTTTCTGAGGCGACCGGTTTTGATATCATGCAAGAAGCGGCCGATTACATTGATGGCCGTCACAACTTGGCAAACCCTCAAGTAAGGGTGTTACTGCCAACAGCAGCAGGCAACTGGATGCAAACGGGCGCGCAAGCGCGTAAAGCGTTCCAGGAACTTGCTCCTGACTTTGATATGACGCCTGGCGAGCGACAGCTTTGGGTGCGTAGCGACCATTTTGCGACTGACCCAACTGGTGAAAAACCAGCAGCTAAGGCGCAGAATTCGCTGAGCGCCATCGGCAATATTTTGCGCGGCGCCAAGCTTATTCAAGACTTACAGCAACAGTAAGCCGCTGTCTAGCGGTAATTCTAAATGCGTGCCGGGCTTTTCGCGCCGTGCACCTTTTGATGGAACTCGATGATCGCTTTTTTGGTGTGTTTGCGGCCGTGACGCAGCGCCAGCCGAACGGCTAGGTAGATTACCGCCCCCAAAATTGCGAAGATCCAATCAGAAATACTGAGCGGGCCGGCGCCAAAGTAGGGCTGTACAAGCGGGTTATACATGATATTAAAGATACAGAAGAACGAGAATCCAAAGGCGATAAGCAATTTTTTATTACTCCATAAGTAGCGGGTAAAGAACGGCTCGCGTTCATCGGTGCGTACCAAAAGCAGGTTCATAAACTGGCACAGTACGATAGTGAGGTACGTGATAATCGTGGCGCTGGCGTACAGGCCATTGTGTGTGCTGAAATACTGCGGGCTGAGATCACGCCGGAAAAAGAACAGCAGGAAGTTGCCATAGGCGAGAAACGCGGCGAGCAGGCCGTAGCCGATAAATTCTCGCACCGCCGTCGGATTAATGATGTGATCACGGAGGTTGCGCGGCTTGTCTTTCATGAGCTCGCCCTGTGCCGTGTCCCAACCGAGCGCGGTAATCGGAAAGACCTGCGCAATCACGTCAACCGCTAAAATTTGAATTGCAGTGGTAGCATTGGGGATATGAAATACCAGCTGCGCGGCCAGGCTGGTGAGCACCGTCAAAAGCTCGCCCGCGTTATCGGTGAGCGCACAGCGCGCCGCTTTGCGAATATTTTGGAAGGTGAGGCGGCCTTGCTCGATCGCGCTCACGAGCGTGCCAAAGCTGTCGTCGAGTAGGATAATTTCGGATGCTTGTTTGGCCACATCGGTGCCCGTGCGGCCCATCGCCACACCGATGTCGGCGCGTTTTAAGGCTGGCGCGTCGTTGATGCCGTCGCCGGTCACAGCCACGACTTTGCCGTGCTTTTTTACGAGCTCCACAATCCGTAATTTATCTTCGGGCGCGACGCGCGAAAATACCGTGCCGCCTTGAGCCACAAGTTTGAGAATTTTGGCATCTGTTAAATGCGGCAACTGATCGCCAAGCACAATATTTATATCGCCGGTTTTACTGCGCAGTCCTGCCTTTTTGGCGATTGCTTCGGCGGTTGTGGGGTAATCGCCGGTGATGATCGAAACTTTAATGTGCGCATCCTGAGCGGCAGCCATGGCGGCAGGGACTTGCTCGCGGATCGGGTCGACCATCGAGACGATACCCATAAATGTCATATTTTTTTCAACGTCGTCGAATTTCATCTTTTTAGGTTTGGAGCCGGCCGGCAATACGCCAAAAGCAAAGCCCAGGTTACGCATAGCTTCGCCGGCGCGTTCCTCGTTGTACTTTAAGAACTGGTGCCGGTCTTTGGTGGTGAGTTTGCGCGTGCGGCCGTGATCCCATATGGTGCTGCTACGTTCCAGTACGCTTTCCGGGGCGCCTTTCATGAAGACCCAGATTTCGCCCTTGTATTTGCGGACCGAGCTCATGCGCTTGCGCGCGGAGTCGAACTGGAATTCTTTGATTTCGTCGTATTGTTTGTCGAGCGCGCCAGGGTCTACGCCGGCTTTTCGTGCCAAGGTTATGAGCGCGCCTTCGGTAGGGTCGCCTACGCAAAACCAGGTGGCGTGTTCTTTGTCGGGCGCGTTCACTTTGGCGTTACTGGCCATGGCGCCGGTTGCAAAGAACAATTCCAACGCTTCGAGCTGTTTTGTGCCAAGGTCGTACTTGGCTTTATCCTGCACCACGCCATTTGCCTCATAGCCGGTACCCGACACAAAATAATCGGTTTTGCCGATCAACATACGCTCCACCGTCATTTCGTTTTTGGTGAGCGTGCCGGTTTTGTCGGTACAAATGAGGTTGGTCGCGCCGAGCGTTTCAACGGCGGAGAGTTTTTTAACCAGAGCCCGTGCTTTTGCGAGTCGTGTTGCGGCTTGCGCAAGTGTGATGTTCACCTCGGCCACCAAGCCGTTCGGAATCATCGCCGCGCTAATACCGATGGCAAAGAGCAGGGCGGCCTTGAGTCCGAAGTCTGAATTCAGCGCAAGAATAACCAGCAGCGTTGCCAAAATAAGCGTTCCTTGGGCCAAACGTCGTGCCAAGTTGTTCATTTCGCGCTGCAAGGGCGAGCTGTCGGCTTTGGTGCTCTGGCTCAGGTTGGCAATGCGCCCGAGCTCGGTTTGCATGCCGGTGCCAATCACGACGCCGTAGCCGTGTCCGATCGCAACGGTCGTGCCCATAAATACCAAGTTATGACGATTTCCGAGCGGCACATCACCGGTGATGGCGTGCACGAATTTACGGCTCGGGTTGCTTTCGCCGGTAAGCGCAAAGTCATTGGTGGCGAGTTCTTCTTCCTGAATAATACGCACGTCTGCCGGTACGGAATCGCCTTCTTCGATGTACACGATGTCGCCCACTACCACCTCGGTAGAGTTAACTTCGGTGAGCGTGCCGTCGCGTAGTGCCTTGGCTTTGGGCACCACGAGCCGCTCCAGACTAGCCATCAAGCTTTCGGCTTTGTACTCCTGCATAAATCCCACGCTGGCGTTTATGAGCGCAATAAAGAGCAGGATAGTGGCGGTTTTGAGGTCGCGGAGATACACCGAAAAGCTTGCGCTCACCAGCAAAATAATAACCAGCAAGTTGCGGAATTGCCGGATAAAAATAAACAGGGGCGGCTGCCGTTTGCTGCGTTCCAGTTGGTTAGAGCCGTCACGACTGAGTCGTGCCGCCGCTTCTTTATTAGTCAATCCATCAGCGGTAGTGTTGAGTTCGGCGAGTACCGCGCTCGGATCCACACGGTAAAATGGGAGTTTCGGAGTATCGTTCTGTGTAGCCATTACCGTTATTATACGGCAGTTTTCCAGGTTACAAACCAATGGCTTTTTGGAGGAATAGCTTTATAATACTTATCCACATGAGCATGCATAAAGCGCTCTCAGGTTCTGCAGCGCTGAACAAGACAAACATACGCGAAAATTTATTGTATAATATCAAGCTCATATGAGTGAAGCATTCTATACCCAAAAGCGTTCAGTTGAAGATCGCGCCGAAATAATAGTACAGAGTGCGCTAGCGCGTGATTATCTTCATCAGCGCTCCCTTGCCGTAGAACTGCCAGAGACGGTGGATCTGCTTGGTGTTTTTGAACAGTCACGCAATACACTTCGACAACTCTACGCCGAACCGACAGGGAAACTCGCACTCCATAGTAGTTTGCGCCAGCAATTTGTGGTGGTGAATGAAGCAAGCGGAGAGGGTACTTGGAAGTACGTCAGTACTAAAAGGGCAGAAAAAATTGCCGGGCGCATCGAAGCGGCATTATGGCCCGAGCACCGCGTTACAGACGCCGTAGACTTCGTTGTAGAACAAGAAAAAGAACGGTCTAAGGCTTCGGTTTCGCGGCAAAGCGTTCTAGCTACGCTTTCGGCAACATGGCGCCGGTTAGGCTCTCTCGAAAATGAATATAAACGGAGTGGATCGCCGCTTGTGTTTGCTGGATACGTCTGTGAAATGTGGCAACCGCATATGCCGCCGCCCAAGGGGATAAAACCACAGACACCAAAAGGTACTGTTTGGAAGCACCCGAGGCCCAGTGGTAGCTCTTGAGCAATAACTCCGCTATACTTTACTTTATGACGAAACGCCTTGTAATTATTGATGGCAAAAGCGTGTTTTATCGCGGCTACTATGCCATGCCCAGCTTATCAACCAAAGATGGCACGCCCACTGGCGGTGTGTACGGATTTGCGGTCATGGCGCTTGAGGTGATCAAGCAGCTCAAGCCCGATTACGTGTGCGTTGCCTGGGACAAACGCGGCACCAACATCCGCTCGCGCCGGGCGCTCTATCCGGCGTACAAAGGCAACCGCAAGGCTGCGCCGCCAGATTTTTATGAACAAATTCCGTTACTCTTGGATTTGCTCGACAGTCTTGATTGGCCGCTCTACGAAGCCGACGATTACGAAGCCGACGACCTCATGGGCGCGTTCGCCAAACAAGCCGGCGAAAAAGATGTGGAAAGTTTTTTGGTCACGAGTGATCTCGACGTTTTGCAGCTCGTTAACTCGCACACGCATATTTACACGCTCAAAAAGGGCCTGAGCCACATCGAACTTTTCGACGTTGCGCATTTCGAAGAAAAATACGGCGTCAGTGCGCACCAGTGGGTGGATGTAAAAGCTTTGAAAGGCGATTCGTCGGATAACATTCCGGGTGTGGCCGGCATCGGCGAAAAAACCGCGTTGGAGCTCATCCACAAGTACGAGACACTTGACGGCGTATACGAACACCTCGATGAGCTCAAACCGGCCGTCAAAGCCAAGCTCGAAAAAGACAAAGACATGGCATATCTGAGCAAAAAATTGGTGACTTTGATGGTCGATGCGCCCGTAAAAATCAATCTTGAACACGCCAAGCTACACGACGCGATCCGTCCGGAATTTGTGGCAATGCTGCGCAAACTTGAGTTCCGTAATTTACTCCGGCAGGCCGAGGCAAATCTCAGCAAACAGCAGATTAAAGAAGCCGAAACAATTCAGCCGGGCGCCGAAATCACGCCGGCTAAAATCGTTGATTTCGACGCCAAGGCCTTCAAACCGGGTGAACCGCGTATCGTAACTACCAATCCCGAAGGCAGTGAGATTTGGATGAGTCCGGAACCGAGCAAAGTTATGACAATCCATTTCGGTATGCTCGACGAAGGCGTAATCAAGGTTTTAGCAAACGGGCCGCTGGTGAGTCACGACCTCAATCCGCTGTTCCGCGCATTATTAAAAAACGAGCTAACCTGGCCTGGCGAGATTGGTCACGACACGCGGATCGGTGCGTTTCTCTTAAATTCGTTGCTGCGTTCGCTTAGTTTGAGCGATTTGCTTGAACAGACCATCGACACTACCGATCCCACCCAAACCACACCGGCAATTTGGCATGCGTATCGCGACCAATCCATGCAATTCGAGCAAGCTCCACAGCTCAGTAAACTTGCGCACGACATCGAATTTCCGACTATTTATCTTTTGGCGATGGTGGAAAATCGCGGCGTGCTGCTCGATAGTGAGTACCTCAAAAAAATGAGCATCGAGTTTGAGGGCAAAATCAAGGACATCGAGCAGGCAATCTATAAACACGCCGGCAAAGAGTTCAATATTTTGAGCCCGAGTCAGCTCGGAACGGTGTTGTACGAAGAATTACAGTTGCCGACGCAAGGAGTTAAAAAGGGTAAAACCGGCTATTCTACCGGCGCGCCAGAGCTTGCCAAGCTGCGCGAGATTCACCCGATTATCGATCTGATCACGCAGTACCGCGAATACACCAAGCTCAAAAGCACCTACATTGACGCCTTGCCAAGGCTCGTTGACGAACAGGGCAAGCTACATACCACTTACGCGCTCGACGTCACGCCAACTGGGCGCCTCAGTTCGCACGATCCGAACCTGCAAAATATTCCAACCCGGACCGATCTGGGCCATGCCATCCGCACCGCGTTTGTTCCGGCCGAAGGCAATGTGTTTGTGGGCGCCGATTACTCGCAATTCGAATTACGGTTGGCCGCAGAAATGTCCAACGACGAAACATTGATCGAAGAATTCAACCAAGATATCGACGTCCATACTGCTACCGCCGCGCAGGTGTATAACGTGCCGCTTTCCGAAGTTACGAAAGACATGCGCCGGCACGCCAAGGTGGTCAACTTTGGCATTTTGTACGGTATGAGCCCGCACGGATTAAGCGTGGCTACCGGCATGTCGTTGATGCAGGCCAAAGAATTTATCCAAAAATATTTTGAGCTGCGCGCCCCGGTTCGCAAGTATATCGACCACACGCTCGAACAGGCATTGCAAGATGGTTACGTCGAAACTATGTTTGGCCGCCGCCGCCCGACGCCGGATCTGAAATCGAGCAACTTTATTGTCCGCGAGGCCGCCAAACGCGCCGCCGCCAACATGCCGATTCAAGGTACCGAGGCCGACCTCATGAAAATCGCCATGCTGGAGCTGGAGAAAAACCTCGGTGATAAGGGGAAGCAGTTACTGCAAGTTCACGACAGTATTCTGGTGGAATGCCCGAAAGAAAACGCTGATGAAGTTGCCAAAATTCTCAAACAAACCATGGAGCAAGTGCATCCGAGCCTGAAAGTAAAACTCAAAGTTGACGTCACTACCGGTGAGTCATGGGGCGCGCTGATTTAACTCGGTAAATCAAGCTATTCATAGCTGGGGTAGTTCAACTATGTTGGTGAGCAGACCGTTGATTGAGGGCAAGTGGCCGGCGACTTCGTGCTGCTCAAGTTCGCTCACCATTCCTTGAATGGCTTCTGCGTCTTCTATGCCAAAGGGTCGGTAAAAAGTGACACCATCCGCATGTTGACGATAGACGACGGTATAAAATTCACCTTGTTGCTTGTTTGGTGGCGCATCAGGGAAGGTAGCTCGAATCAAGATGCCGCCGAGGACAGTTGACTCTTGAGCTTTGCGAAAGACGGCAGCATTGCACTCCTCGACACTGGTAGGAGCGGGGCCTTCGGTCGTTTGGATCTTGGGCAGTGCTTTTGCCACAATTCCCAACTCTCGGAGTTGCCGACCGTGGCGCAGCTGGATGTCACGGAGAAAAAAAGCGCCATCAAAGGCGCTCAAGTCAGGCATATCAAGTTCAGGGAATCCAGTACTCATTTGATACCATTTTTACTATCATGTGGTCGGTAAGTCAAATTATCAAGTAATTTGCACGAGCGATCGTTTGAAAAATAACTCCTTTTATGCTATTGTAACATCTGTAGAAATTGAAAAAGGTGCTAAGCTAACAGTATGAGATATTTCGCCGGATTTTTAGTTGCAATTGGTCTGCTTGTGCTCGTGGTTATTTTGGTAATTAAAGGGTTCACGCACCATCCAGCTAAGGTGCAGGAAATTACGCTTGCAGATTATGCGAGTACCAACACCGTCATGCAATTAACAATCGACGGGCCGTTGACCGCTGATGAACTCCACCAGGGTTTGCGCATCACTATCGGCCAAACGCAGAATGTTATTCAAACCTATCAGGGCTACCAAAATAACGTGACGCTGACAAAATCCTATGCAAGCAACCAAACAGCATATGATCAGTTCTTGCGCGCATTGCAATTATATGGCTTTACCAAGGGCAGCAAAGATCCTAACAAAGCCGATGAACGGGGCTACTGTCCAAATGGCGATCGCTATATTTACGAGATTTTGAGTGACAGCAACAGCAATTTGCAGCGTTGGTGGTCAACTTCGTGCGGCGGGCAAGGGAACTTTGCTGGCACTCCAAACCAAGTGCGCCAACTCTTTATCAAGCAGATCCCCGATTATAACAAAATCGTTTCAAAAGTGCGTTTGTAGGCCGCACTTGCTACAATACGGGCATGATACGAGCGATCATCTTTGACTGTTTTGGTGTTGTCGTAACCGAGGGTTGGTATGCATTTCGTGCTGCACACCTAAAGAATTCCGAGGTTCGTCAGGTGGCGAACGATCTGCACCAAGCGACGAACCGCGGCATGCTGCCGTATGAAACGTTTGAGCGGGAGCTTTCAAGCCTCGCTGGTGTTTCGACCGAAACGGTGCGTTCATTTCTCGATAATAATGCTGATAACGAAGCGTTGCTTTCCTACATCAAAACAGATCTCAAACCGAACTATCGCATCGGAATGCTGTCGAATGCCGCCGCCGACTGGCTTGATACCATGCTGAGTCGTGAGCAGCGCGCGCTATTTGACGCTGTTGTTTTGTCGTATCAGATACAGGTTACTAAGCCCGATCCGCGCGCTTATGAAATAGCTGCGGCGAAACTCGATGTGGCACCCGGTGAGTGTGTGTTTATCGATGATACCGAGCGTTTTTGTACGGCAGCTCGCGAATGTGGCATGCAGGCAATCTGGTTCAAAGATACCGAACAGTGCATCGCTGAGCTGAAAACGATCCTAGCCGATGCGAAAAATTAATCGCTTTTGTAAATCGCACGCTTCTTGAATTTTGACTGCATGCAGCCGCAAAGTATTGGCAAGTGCGGCGCTAGGAACCGTGGCAACGAGTACGGTTCCGTGCACGGCGACGCTAATCGCCGTTTTGAAATGTTCGCTTACATAACGTTTTACCGCGAGCACTTCGGGATCCTCGGGTGGTCCGTAATGGGCGAGTATCTCCTGTAAGCTTTCCATGGCCGCACTATAACCCACAGTGCCGCTATTTTGCAAAACCCTGGCGACGTGAGAATTATCACATAAGTATAACCTCTTGACCTCAACGCAAAACAGGGGTATAACAAAAATTAAGACGTTTTTAATACGCCCGAACAATAGAAAGTAACTCATGACTGCTACACTCAGTGAGGCGACGCAAACATTTGCCTGCGCTGGTTTTGATATTGTGTCCGAAATGGACGCCCCGGCTAGTCCGGCGGCTCTGGATGTACTTGGACCTCCGGCCCCTGATTTGGGGTGGACGCAACTTCTTGCACCTCATGATTTGCCTACAGAAATAATCTCTCACGAGCTGGCGTTGTTTACCCATGTCGGTGAGCTTGCCGAAGAAGACCAACTGCCAGTCGCCGGACGCGAAACGCTTGAACCAAAAGAACCGTTACCGAGCATTGAAGGGAAACTATTTGAAGAATTTTGGCGTCCGACAGAACTTGGTTTTGCGGCAATGTCGAGCCTTTCGATTTGGGGCGAACGAGCGGCTCACAAGCTTGGTACTACGCGCAAGCACGCCGAGGTCCGATTGCAAAAAGCGACTGAGGCGGTGAGATTACTCAGCTCCCGTAATCTTCACTTGTCAGAACCCGAGATACCCCAAACATTGGATGCCGAAGATGCACGGCTAGTTATGCGCGCCCTTAAGTATGAAGAAGCGCATGCCCAAAGTAACGCAGATGAACCGCGGGCACAAACAGTGGCGGTTGCCCAAGACTGGATTATTTCAAAAGTCGTACTGTAGCTGCTTGTGGTGCTTTGATTTGTAGGGCTGTACAATGTCTCTATGCCCGAGTTACCAGAGGTAGAAACAGTTCGCATCGGCTTAAGCCGGCTCTTACCCGGCAAAACCGTTAAAAGCGAGACGCACGACTGGCCAAAAAGCTTTCCAAATGCACAGACTGATGTCGATGCATTTTTGCTGGGCGCCAAAATTGTGGCCGTCACGCGGCGCGCCAAGGTATTACTTATCGAGCTGAGCAGTAAATATTCGCTTGTTATTCATTTGAAAATGACAGGCCAGCTCGTGTTTCGGAGCGACACGGCACGCTTTGGTGCAGGGCACCCGAACGACTCGCTGATAGGTGATTTGCCCGACAAATCCACTCGCGTAATTTTGTACTTTACAGACGGAAGCACTTTGTACTTTAATGACCAGCGCAAGTTCGGCTGGATGCGGCTTATGCCCACCGCCGAGGTGCCGATGCTCGATTTTTTTCAAAAAGTAGGCCCGGAACCGTTGGCTGCCGATTTTACCGCGTCGGATTTTGTCACACGCTTGCGCCGCCGGAACAAAAGCGCCATCAAAGCCGTACTGCTTGACCAAACCATTGTGGCTGGTGTGGGAAATATTTATGCAGACGAAAGCTTGTGGGGCGCGAAGATCCATCCGAACACAATTGTCGCGAGCTTATCTGATGAAGAACTCAAAAAATTGTATGCATCGCTCACAGCGGTATTAAAACTATCAATCGAGAAGGGAGGAAGCACCGATCGCAATTACGTAGATGCCCACGGCAAACGGGGGAGCTATTTGACGTTTGCTCATGTGTTTCGACGCGAGGGCAAGCCGTGTCCACGCTGCGGGACGACCATCATAAAAATCCGCGCGGCAGGGCGGGGCACACATCTTTGCCCGCATTGTCAGCAGGTGAACAGCAAATGAGTGATGGAAATCCTTTTGAGCGTATCCCTGCGCGACCGTTACTGGCAGAGACACCTTTTAGGCCACCACCAACTGGTTTTCCAACCGATGCCGAAACGCGGGAACGGATTGTGAACATGGTCGCTTACACCGGTGAGCAGCTTGAACGAGTAGTCAACGAAGGCACGCTGGCGCCAGATTTGCTGGAGCGCTACACGCGTATAGGTCGAAAAGCTTCAATTCAAGTGGTAGCGTCCAACGATTTGCCCGTGGGGACCGTGATGCAATATCATGCCGCTGCACATCAAATTTCTGTTACACCCGAGTTTGAACAACCCCAGATAACTTGGGGGCTTTTGGCTGCTTCGGGTGGATTTAAAGATGGCGTCGTTGCTCGGGACTCGCTCTGTTTTATGACGGGGGTCGTTTTGCAAGACCATCCAGACGGCGCCCAATGTGACCGTACCGCCGGTGGGGAGCGAGCGGTAATGGAGGCGACCTATATGCTTGCCGGTGTCACCCGACATCAGGTTTCAGCGTGCTTTGCCACACACGGTACGAGATGGCGCAATGACCTTGAACTGGCCGCCCTCATGCAGGAAAAAATAGGTATCAATCTTCCTGGCGAAGTCTCTAATCGTGTGCATCGGGTACAGCTGACAATTTTGGTGAATCAGGGAGAAAGCGCCCCTGATGCGGGGGCGTTCCAGGCTCAAGTACTGGCAGCACGCCATACGGCCCTGCGGACGGTGAGCGAAGAATTGGGTGAAATTCGCCTGGCAACGGGTGAAGTTTATGTTACTCCAGATGGAGCGATCACCTACGACATAGATCGCGCGCGACTAGCCGCGGTTGCGCGTAAAATTTTGGGTGCGTAATACCGATCTCTTGCTCCTCGAGATGGTATGATTAATAGCAATGATGGTAACAATAACAGGGGCGAATGATTTTGCGCGCCAGCAAGCACTGAGAACACTGGTGGAGGCTTTTGTGGCCCAACATGGTGATATGGCTGTGGAGCGCCTAGACGGCGAAGAAACTACTACCGATCGATTACGCGAAAGTGTCGAAAGCCTGCCATTTTTGACCACGCGTAAACTGGTAATACTGCGCGGGCCCAGCAAGCAGAAGTTGTTTACCGAAAATATTGGTTCAATTTTAGAAGCGGTGGCTGAAACGACCGATCTTATTATTGTGGAACCCAAACTCGACAAACGGTCGGTGTATTACAAAACCTTGCGTCAGCAAACTGATTTCCGCGATTTTCCGGAGTTAGATGGGCAAAATGTGGCAAAATGGGTGACCACTTACACAAAAGAGCAAGGGAGAACCATCACCGCGGCCGATGCCCGCTTTTTAGTGGACCGTGTAGGGGTGAATCAGCGGCTTTTACAGAGTGAAATTGATAAATTGGCATACATTTCACCGAATATTACTCGCCAAACGATCGAAGCACTCACCGAGCCAACTCCGCAAAGCACGGTGTTTGAACTGCTTGATGCGGCATTTTCTGGGAATCCTGCGCGTGCACTGGAGTTATACCGCGAGCAGCGCGCCCTCAAGGTAGAACCGCTGGCCATTATGGCCATGCTCGTCTGGCAGATGCACATCATAACAGTGGTCAAGGCGGCCGGAACGCAGGGAAGCGATGAAATTGCCCGAGCAGCCAAATTGAGTCCGTTTGTAGTGCGAAAAACCCAGCAAATAACGCGGAAACTCACGAGTAAGCAAATAAAAACCCTTGTTCGCGATCTGTTGGCGCTTGATATTCGTTTGAAAACTACTGCAATTGATACCGACGAAGCGGTGGAACACTATCTCCTGAAGATTGCGCTTTAAAGTGATGGAAGGGGTTGCATAAAAGTCTGATTCTTGCTATAATGGTCGTCTAAGGAAGGAATCACAATATGCAACCAACCGTACGACAAGAAATCCAACCCCAGTTCGAGCAAATGATCGGCGCTGAATTCGGCCAACAAGCCGCTATTGAAGCACAACAAGCTGCTCCAGTTGAAGCACAGATCCATGCTGAACAAGCGCCTGCTCAAATGAGTGAGGCTATGGCAGCTGCAATTTCACTGTCAATGTTGCTTCAACGCAATAACCCTGAACTTGCCAGCAAGATTCTTGGCATGGGTATCCAAAGCGAAATGATTATCAACCACGGCGCAGCTTTTGCCCGCCAGCAAGAAATGGAGCACGAAGCTCGTGCACATGCTGCTAAGCAACAGGACGAAGAAAAGCGCCCAGCTTTCGCTTCACCTGAATAAGCATTTGTGAGATTCCTAAAAACCGCTCCGGCATAAGGAGCGGTTTTCTCTTTGTATAAGCGTATCGTTGGCAGGATCAGTGAGCACAAAAAAGCCCGCATAACTGCGGGCTTTTGTAATGATCAGGTCGTGACTATTTTTTCTTGGCTGCTGGTTTTTTAGCAGGGGCTTTTTTGGTGACCGTTTTCTTGGCTGCAGGCTTCTTTGCTGGAGCAGCTTTTTTGGCGGCTGGTTTGCTTGCACCTGCGCTGGCTTTTGCGGCCTTAGCAAGTTGGCTCTTTTTGCGTGCAACTTTGTTTTTGTGCATCACATTTTTCTTTGCAGCTTTGTCGAGAGCGCTTTGTGCTTTGCCGAGCTCTTTGCTCGCAGCTTTTTCACCGCCAGCGAGGGCTTTTTGGAAGGCTTTAACGGCCGTCTTTAGGCTTCGCTTGGTTTTGCTGTTGCGAACAGCTGCTTTCTGCGCAGTTTTCACACGCTTTTTTGCTGATTTGATGATTGGCATATAGTGGTACCTTTGTTGTTAATTTCTCAGATAGAAACTATAGCAGACCCCGGTGGTACTTGTCAAAATCGACCGGGGTATATAAAATGCTCGACAAGCATGAGCGTCATGTGATACCCTTTGCTTAAAGTATACTTCAGGGCAAACAAAAATGGACACACAAAAACAACAAATAGTCGATCGCCTCAAACAAGCAAACAATATTTTGGTTACGGTACGGAGCAATCCCACGGTTGATCATTTGGCCGCCTGTATTGGCCTCACGCTTGCGCTCAATAAACTTGGAAAGCATGCAACAGCGGTCTTCAGCGGTGAAATTCCTTCGACGCTTGAGTTTTTGCAGCCCGAAAAAACCCTCGAAAAAAATACCGACTCTTTGCGCGACTTTATCATTGCTCTCGACAAGTCCAAAGCCGATAAATTGCGCTACAAAGTCGAAGACAAGGTCGTGAAGATCTTTATTACACCTTATAAGACTTCAATTAGTGATCGTGATCTCAACTTTAGCCAAGGGGATTTTAACGTTGATGTAGTGCTTGCACTCGGTGTACACCAGCAAAACGACCTCGACCAAGCGATTATTGCGCACGGCCGTATTTTGCATGACGCCACGGTGGTGAGCGTAACCGTTGACGCTGGTCCAAATTTGGGAAGCATCAACTGGAGCAAACCCAACGCCAGCAGCTTATCTGAACTTGCCGTAGAGGTACTCGACGGCCTCGACAAATCACTACTCGACGGCCAGATTGCGACCGCTTTCTTGACCGGTATTGTGGCTGAAACAGATCGCTTTAGTAACAATCGCACCTCGCCGCAAACGATGAGCATAAGTGCGGAGCTGATGGCGGTGGGGGCTAACCAACAGTTAGTGGCTACCAAGCTCGCCGAGCCCGTAGCGCCGCCTCTTGCGCCGGCAGCCGAAGAAAAGGCCGAGCCGAGCGAGCCTGCAAAGAAGAAGTCAGAGGACGGCACGCTCGAAATCGAACATGATGAAGCTGCCAAGACACCTCAGATCAACATCGACGAGAATGGTAGTTTGCAAGGCTTAGATCAGCCTGGCGAGTCAGAGCAGCCCCCAAAAGAGGAACCGCAGATTCATGATGAGGGTATTTTGCCGGAACCTACACCGGCAGCCGAAGAATCCGCCCCAAAAGAGCCGGAGTTGCCCCAGATTAAAGACGTTAAGGATGAATCTGAGGGCGTAAAACTACCCGAACCTCCGGAAATCCCCAAGATTAAGACGGCACATACCGAAGCGCCGCACATGGTGCTTAATCCACCGACGCTTGGTGGCCAACTTTCCGCAGCCAGTTCATCGGATTTTTTTGACCCCATGATGGACAGCGCATCTGGCGCGCCGCCCGCGCAACCTATTCTCGACCGTGAACCTATCGGAGCGTCGGGCAAGGCGCACGATCAGGAGTCGCCAAAAGAAGAAGCTGAGCACACCGAAGTAACACCGGAAAAATCAGCAGAACCTACCGATAAGGCAGAGGCAAGCTCCGAAGCCGAAGCTGCGCCTGCAGACGCCGATGCTCCTACACAGCAGAGCCCGAGCTTTCAACCCTATGAACCCCCAACCGATACTACGGTATCACCGGTAGCCGCACCACCAACCGAACCGGCCGCACCAGAAGAATTGCCTGACAATGTTGCTCAAGAAACATTGAGTGATATCGAGAAACAGTTGCACAGCCCTCATGCTACCGACGTTGTTGCAGGTCCTCAGAATGCACAAAACGCCCAGGACGCTGCGCAGGACAATATGCCCGCGGTGGCAGGACAGCCTGCTGATGTTTCGAGTGCCCGCGATGCCGTTGCTCAGGCGGTAAGTAGTACAAGCGACCAGAGTTTAACGCCCATACAGGCACTAAACGCCCAACCGCTTGATCTCGGTGCGGCAGCTACGCCTCCCGGTGCAGTAGCCACTCCGATAGCCGGACCAACGGTTTCACCTGCAATTATTCCAAACACTGCGGCTTCGTTTGCCCCCGACGGTTTGACATTACCGGGAGTAACCGGAGTAACTGATACTGCAACGTCCCCGGCGGGTGATACGCCGGCTTCTGCCTCTGAGCAAAAACAAGATCCCAACAGCCCACCACCAGTACCGCCGCCGATGCTGCCGCCACTACCCGGCGCGTAGACCTAAATCTTGCAGTTCGATTTGGTGCTGAGGCAAAAGAGCGTATGCTAGGATGATGAACGGCTTACTTCTGATTGACAAACCCCTGGGCTGGACCTCGTTTGACGCTGTTAATAAGGTGCGTCGTGCCATCGAGTCCGCTGGCCTCAATACTACTAATCGGAAACGATTTCCCGTGGGGCACACGGGCACACTCGATCCGCTCGCGGAAGGATTACTGGTGGTCTTACTCGGAGATTACACGCGGCGTGCTCCCGAGCTTGTCAAAGCTAGTAAAACCTACGAAGTTGTGATGACGCTTGGACAAACCAGTACCACCGGTGACGAAGAAGGTGAAAAGCAGGCGGTTTCCGATCGCCAGCCCAAGCTGTACACCATCGAAGAAGTATTTATGAGCTTTGTCGGCGACAGCATGCAGACGCCCCCGCAGTACTCGGCCATTAAAGTGAACGGTCAGCGCGCCTATAAACTGGCGCGGGAGGGCAAAACGGTGGAGCTTGAGCCGCGCCCCATTCATGTAGCACGGATGTTGCTGCTCAGTTACCGCTATCCCGATGTGCATTTTCTGGTTGAAGTCTCAAGTGGTACGTACGTACGGGCTTTAATTGAAGATATGGGCAATGTGCTGACCACGGGCGCGTATATGAAGTCGCTTCGGCGCACAAAAGTAGGGAATTACGATATTCGTGATGCGATTTCGCCCGAAAACATCACCGGTGAGCTGATTCAACAAAACCTTCGGAGTTTATAGAGCACCCCAATAATGAAAAGGGCAGTATCTTGACTTTTAGGTAATTAAGATGTATAATATACCACAGTTAAGAGACGAATCTGATGGCTGGAGTAACAGCGTCCCAACCAGAAACAACTTTTGCGCGTTTACAGCGCGAAGTAGCAGCCCATAAAGTAGCAGAACGCCAACAGATGTAAGAGGATGGACAACTTGAGTGTGGCCTCAGGAGTGGTGGCAGGCTTAGGCGGAGCCCTTATAGGATTAGCCGTGAGTACGACACCGAGTCTTGTTGACCATATGGTGCCCGAAACACCTATTGAATGGGTGGAAGTGGGCGCAGAAGCTATCCTTCTTGCTACCGAGGCTGCAATTTTAGCAAGAACGTTACAAGCCAATCGTTCATTGAACCAATTCGAGGCACAAGCGAGTCAAGCGCTCACCCAAGCCGCCGACATCCCCCCATACCAACGTTAGCAAAAGGGACTTAAATGACCGAACAGGTACCTACTCCTGCCAATGATCAGCAGACTGCTGCTGAGTTACTTCGCAGTCAAGCTCGCCGCAAAAAAGGTATAGAAATCCTCACTACTCTGGGGTCGGTGGCTGCTGGAATTACTATATGCTTTGTAGGAATATACGGGGTTGAGTCTCGCGTGAACTCAGAGGCTTTAGACGAGAGCATTACCGAGCTTGCGTTTTTGGGTGTAGGGTTCTTTGCGACAGCTACTGGCTGCTTATTTGCGAGAGATATGCAACGCCAGGCCAATGAGCTTGATCGTCGGGCAGGCGAATTATCGAAGCAAGTGGTAATAACTCATCTGACAGAGCCGGCTCAAGCAACGCCGCGGCCGTTGTCTTCAGGTCAGCAGGTCGAAGAACCGCCCCTCATTATTCTTTTGCCCGAAGAAGTAGCGACATTGCCCACATCGACCTTTGTACCACCTGGCAGCAGCTAAAGCATCAACTCTGGAGCAGGCGCCGACCTCAGTAGCCACTAGCTCAAAATGACGGACCACCCCAGCGGCAGTGGTAGCCTGAGCAGATCAAAGCAACAGCTTGTATTTCCGAAACTCATCTGTTAGAATGGCTAAAGTATGATTACAACTGACAAGAAAGACGCAGTCGTAAAAGACTTGCAAAAGCACAAAACTGACACCGGTAGCGCCGCTGTTCAGGTTGGTATCGCGACTGAGCGAATCAAAGAGCTCACCGAGCACCTCAAAGTCAACAAGAAAGACTTCGCCGCCCGCCGCGGTCTGTTGCAATTAGTTGGTCAGCGCAAGCGCAACCTGCAATACATCGCCAGCAAAGATGGTGAAGCGTACTTGGCTTTGATCAAGAAGCTCGGCATTCGTCGCTAAAGTGTGTAGACTACGGGCCTCAACCGAGGCTCCAAGCTTGTGCACTTTTAAACCTAACGTTCATCGGTAGAGCTACAGATATACGCTCACGATCGAGTCCGCACAAGGGGCATATATTTGCACCCTGCTGATGAGCACGAAAGGACGGGTACCTTACAATATGAGTGATATCATAAACCCCTTTAATAAACCGATCATCGTGGTTGAGACCGAATTTTGCGGCCGTAAACTAACGCTTGAGGTAAACCGCGTGGGCTTTCGAGCAACCGCTGCCGTTTTGGCGCGCTACGGTGACACGGTAATCCTCGCAACTGCCATGGTTTCACCAAAAGCCATCACCGGTTTTGACTATTTTCCTTTAAGCATTGACTACGAAGAAAAGATGTACGCAGCCGGCAAGATTAGCGGCAGTCGTTTTATTAAGCGCGAAGGTCGCCCTAGTGACGAAGCAGTCTTGATTGGCCGCTTGATCGATCGCCCGATTCGCCCGCTGTGGCCAAAAGGCTACCGCCATGAAGTACAAGGTGTTTCGACTGTTTTGAGCCTGGATCCGGATTTCCGTCCCGACGCCATTGCTATGATCGCCATGAGTGCGGCGTTTATGCTTACCGGTGCGCCGTTTGAGGGGCCAATTGCCGGACTTCGCGTTGGTATCAAAGACGGCAAGATGGCTGCATTTATGAGCCGTGAGGAGCTGAACGACAGCGTACTTGATCTGTTTGTGGCCGGCACCAAAGACGCTATCATGATGGTGGAAGCCGGCGCCAACGAAGCCACCGAAGAACAAGTAGTCGAAGCTTTGGCCTTTGCCCAAGCCGCCATGCAGCCAGCGATCGTCTTGCAAGAACAACTGGCTGAAAAAGTCGGTGTGACCAAACAAGAATACGAGCTGAGCTTGCCAAGCGAAGATATTCAGAATGAAGTTAACGAATGGCTCGACGGCAAAATGGGCGCAAACATTCGCGCGCCATACGCCGAACGCCACGAAAAAATGCACGCCATCCGTGAGGAGTTACTCGCGCACTTTAGCGAAAAACTCGGCGGCGAGTGGGAAAACGTAAAACGCGACTACGAAGATGCCTTTGCCAGCGCCGCCAACAAAGATGTGCGCAAGGGTATTTTGGAAGAAAACCTCCGTCCCGATGGCCGCGATTTTACCGAAATTCGCCCCTTAAGCAGCCAAGTTGGTTTATTACCACGTGCTCATGGCTCGAGCTTGTTTACGCGCGGTATGACACAAGGTCTGAACGTCGTTACGCTCGCACCACTGAGCTTTGCGCAAATGATCGACACCATGGAGCAAGAAGGCGAACGCCGCTACATGCACCACTACAACGCGCCGGGTTACACCATCGGCGAAGTTCGCCGGATGGGCAGCCCAGGTCGCCGCGAAATCGGCCACGGTTACTTGGCAGAGCGGGCATTACTACCAGTGTTGCCAAGCGAAGCTGATTTCCCATACACCATTCGCACCGTCACCGAAATTATGAGCCAGCACGGTTCGACCAGCATGGCTGCAACGTGCTCCAGCTGTTTAGCACTAATGGACGCCGGTGTGCCTTTGAAAGCTCCCGTGAGCGGCATCGCTATGGGACTGATGATCGAAGGTGATAAGGTTGTTGTACTGAGCGATATCGCCGACGCCGAAGACTTCGCTGGCGACATGGATTTTAAAGTTACCGGTACGAGCAAAGGTATCACGGCACTCCAGATGGATATGAAGGTCCACGGTTTGCCGGTAGAAATTTTGCGCCAGGCGCTTGAACAAGCCAAAACCGGCCGTGCGCACATTCTTGAACACATGCTCACGACCCTCGCTAAACCACGCGACACCATGAGCCCGTACGCACCACGCGTCGAAGGCATTATGATTCACCCTGATAAAATCCGTGAAGTAATTGGTAAGGGTGGTGAAGTGATCCAAAAGATCGTGGCCGAAACCGGCGCGCAGATCGACATCAAGGATGACGGTACTGTCATGATCGCAAGTCCTGACGGTGACAGCATCGAAAAAGCTAAACAGTGGATTCAGATGATCGTCGCCGAACCGGAAGTCGGTAAAATTTACGAAGACGTTCCAGTAGTGAGCGTCATGGACTTCGGCGCATTCGTGCAGATTTTGCCAGGCAAAGACGGCTTGGTACACGTGAGTGAAATGGCCGAAGAACGCGTCGAAAAACCAAGCGACATCGTTAAAGAAGGCGACCGCGTGACGGTAAAACTCGTGGCTATCGACGACCGTGGCCGTTTGCAACTCAGCATGAAAGCCGCCAAGCGCGAGCAACAGGGGAAGCAATAATGGAAGGCGCTCCATCTGGCGGGACTCCAGAACAACCGCAGCAGCCGCCAAGAGTTGAGGTTGAGATGGAGCTCCGCGTGCCCGAAGGTAAAACACCCATCGGCTTTACGCTTGTAGAAGGCCTCGGGGTATTTACGACCGCCGAAGGATTGGCCGCAGCCACGGGCCAGTCACCAGAAACAGATGAACAGAATGGAAAAAGCAACTAAACCTACCACCAACATTTCTGTCACCACCTGGCGCTTTAGCTGGCTGGTGGCAGGAGTGGTTGCGCTTGTACTAGCATATTTGATGTTGCTGCGAGCGTTCGACACCGGAAGTCTCCAGCAGTACGGCATCGTGCTCATCACGTTCATTTTCAGCATAAACCGTTTCGTAAAAGCAGCACGAGGAACTGACCATGGCAAAGACTGACGACACCGACGACGCAAACATATCACAAGCCAAGCAACAACGGCTTGACCAGATTAAAGCAGAGATTATCACAGCAAATATCTGCCCGGATTTGGCCAAGACGGCCACGAACCTGGTATTCGGTGATGGAAACCCGAACGCCCAGATCGTATTCATTGGAGAAGCACCAGGAAAGAACGAAGACCTCAAAGGAATTCCGTTTGTCGGCGCTGCCGGCAAGTTCTTAGATGAGATGCTCGCTATGATCGGTTTGGAACGTAAAGACATCTACATTACTAATATCGTCAAGTATCGTCCGCCAAACAACCGCGACCCATTGCCCGCTGAAAAAGCTGCCTTTTTGCCGTATTTACAGCAACAAATTGAAGTCATCCGACCGAAAGTTGTGATAACATTGGGACGCCACAGTATGAATTGCTTTTTACCCGGCCTGTACATCAGTAAGATCCACGGCCAGCCAAAACGCATTCGTATCAACATGAAGCAAGCCGCCGACGCCTTGAGTGCCGGTGACAAGCAAGCTTCGCCTGAATCAAAACAGGGAGAGCCGATCGTCATTTTACCGCTGTTTCATCCAGCCGCTGCACTGTATAACGGTGCGATGCGTCAAACGTTAATCGATGATTTTGCGCAGATCCCCCAGATTATGGAACTTATTAAATCTTGAATTTCTGAGAAACGAAAGGAATCTTATGGATAACAATCAACAAAATAACAACCGGCCACCAAGGCGACCTCGAGCAAACGGCGGTCAAGATGGCCAAAACCAAAACGGCCAGAATCAAAACCGCGCAAACGGCGGTCAGAACCGTGGCAACAACGGCGGTAGCAACAATAACGGCCAGAAAAAGAGCGGTTTTAGCTCGGCTTCGCGCGGTGCGGCAGTTCGTGCCCAAAAACGCGCCCAAACCGATGCCCAACGCATCGCCAACCAGTATTCAGCTGCAGTCGTGCCCGCAGAAGCACACGAACGCCGCGCTAACTTTATCGACGACAGCCCCCGCCTGAAGGTGATCGGCCTCGGCGGCATGAACGGCGGTGGTTCGAAAAACATGATTCTTGTTGAATACATGAACGATGCCGTAATTATGGACTGCGGTAACGATCTCGGCGTGGATTTGCCCGGCATCAACTACGGCATTGCCGACACGACGTACCTGGAAAGCATTCGCGAAAAACTACGCGGCTATGTGATTACACACGGACACCTCGACCACATCGGTGGTTTGCCGCACATCGTGCCAAAATTCCCCGCGCCAATTTACGGCAGTAAATTCACTATCGGCCGCGTGGAAGAAATTTTTGAAAACTTTGGCTTGCCCATGCCAGAAGGCTTTGCACTGCAAACGGTTACTATGAACGAAACCACGCACGAACGCCTGAAAATCGGTGAGTTTTACGTAGAACTGGTGCGTGTAACGCACTCGATCCCGGGCAGCACCTGCGTTGTGCTTGATACGCCGGTTGGTCGCTTGATTAACACTGGTGACTTCCGGTTCGACCAAAATCCACTCGACCATGAGCGCAGCGATATCGAACGGCTTAAAGAGCTCGGTAACGAAGGCGTTTTGGCGCTGCTGAGCGAAAGTACTACGGTGGAACGCCTCGGCCGTACCCCGTCGGAAAGCACCATCGAACAGAGCTTCATCGACATTATGCAACAAGCCCCGGGCCGGATTTTTATCGGTTTGTTTAGCACCAACATGAACCGTGTCCAGATGATCGTAAACGCCGCTGTCCACAATGGCCGCAAAGTTGCTATGGACGGCCGTAGCATGGTCAGCACCCTCGAAATGGCGGTGCGCCACGGCTTTATGAAAATTCCAAAAGGCACATTTATACCGATCGCTTCGGTTGCAACCATGAAGGATCAGCACGTGGTGGTGGTTTGTACCGGTAGTCAGGGCGAGCCGAGTTCAGCCTTGCAACGTATGGCGAGCGGCGAACACAAGCACGTCAAACTCAAAGATCAAGACACTGTTGTGTTGTCGAGCACGCCGATCCCGGAAAGTGGCAACGATAGTCTCATCGGTGACATGGTTGACGGCTTGACCCGTAGGGGTGTGCACGTCTTTGAACACCGAAACCACGAGCTCGACCACGTTGGTCCGTTGCACGTTTCCGGCCACGCTTCGCAAGATGAATTCGCTGAAATGATCCAGTACACCAAGCCGAAGTTCTTTATTCCGATTTACGGGGCATTTCGTGTTAAGCAACGTCACATTGATTTGGCGGTTGAAAATGGTGTACCCCGCGCCAACTGTCTAAACGCCGATAACGGTGACGTAATCGCCTTAACTCCCGACAAAATGGAGTTGCAGGGCACCGTACCGAGCGGCACCATCCTGGTTGACCAAACTGGTGCAATCGTAAACAGCGTGGTCGTCAAAGATCGCGTATTGCTCAGTGAAGAAGGTTTAGTGGCGGTTGTTCTGACCATTGATAAAAAGTCCGGCAATCTGCTTACGAGCCCAGATATTATCAGTCGTGGTTTCATTTATATGCGTGACAACGAGGAGCTCATGAACGGGCTTCGTACCGAGCTCCGCCGCGCCGTCGGCCAACGCTTCAAGCGGGTTGATCTGGATCGCTTCAAGGCGGAACTAAAAGACCACGTTACGCACTACTTGTTCGAACAAACGCAGCGCAGCCCAATCGTGATTCCGGTAGTAAACGTTATTGGCGGCAAGGTTGAAGCCAAAACGGTTCATCAAAACGCACAAACCAAAACTGGCGAAGAAATCGCCGCCGAACAAGAGCGCCGCTTTAAAGAAATGCGTGCTCGATTGCTTGCCCAAGACGCTCGCGTTGACTAAAAATGGGCGGCTTACAGCGACAACACAACCCTTGGAAAAATCCAGAGGTGGGGATTCGACGTGCGCCTGTGAGTGATTCGATGCGTATACGAATCGAGAATCGTGTCACGAGTCAAACGCAGCTGGCGCGTGTCGTGCTTGCGAGCGAATTGATACTACCGACTCATGTAAAGCAAACAAAGGCCAGCGAGGAACTCATTACTGACGTCGCACATTGTATGCGTACGATTGTTGCCGAGAGGCCGGATGATTTTCAAGGTTTTTGCCCCGGATTCAAGCTTGCCTATGAGCCGCTGCCGGTTGTTGTTGACAGCGCAGATATGTTAGCCATTACAGCGTTGACACCTCATCCTGAGGCGGTGCAGGATCAAGTCGACCTGGCATTTGAGATATTGGTTTTACGCACAAACGCTTCTTTGCCGGTGGAATCACCGTTGCGTATTCCATGATGAACGTAAGCACTTTGACATAAGTTGTAATTTTTGCTATAATAATAGTTGTAACCAATAGCGGTAAGTCTGCTAGAATCAAACTGTAATGGCACAGAAGAAAAAACAAACACGAAAGAAAGCTGCACCAGCGCCCGTTGTCGAAGAATCGGCATTTTGGCCGCTCGCGGGAGCAATTCTACTCTTTATTGTGGCGATTTTCTTACTGCTTGGTGGTTTTGGCACCGGTGGGCCACTGCCCAAAAACCTCTTTCATGGCGGTTACTGGACGTTCGGCTGGGCGGCATATTTGTTGCCGTTTGCATTAGCGTACTGGGGCGGCTACAAATTTAAGAGCGAAGATCGCAAAATCCCTTTGGCAAATTTGCTCAGCATGGTTGCGCTGTTGGTATTTTCGGCCAGTTGGTTGATGACGGCGTTTGCAAATAAAATGGCCGACGGCACGATCCGCGGGGGTCACGGCGGGCAAGTGGGTCACGGCGTCGGCAGCGTAGTGCTCGGGCTACTCGATAAGTTCCCGGCATCACTAATGTTTTTTGTATTCGCTATGTTGGCGCTGTTCTTTTCATTTAGTATTTCGCCAAAAGTTTTGCTCAAACTGGGTGGTTTGTTCAAGCGTGCCGAGCGTGAAGACGCAGGCGAAGGCGAGCTAGGCAAGTTGAAGGCTCGCGCTGAATCCAACGGTTTCAAATTGAACGAAGGTGTCCCGATAGAGCACAACGAGCAAGACCACGAAAAAACACCACGTATGGCGAGCCTCAAAAATACCGCGCAAAAGCTTAGTGGCAACGAAAATCACGAGGCGCTCACCACGGCGAGCGACCCTGATTGGCAATTTCCGAGCGTTAACTTGCTCAACCAAAAACAGGAAAAAGCCGATCCGGGCGATGTTAAAGCGAGCGCCCAACTTATTCACGACACATTTGAGAACTTCAATATTACCGTTGAAATGGAAGGCGCCAACGTCGGTCCACGCGTTACACAGTACACCTTAAAGCCGCCCACAGGGGTGAAGCTCACCAAAATTACCGCACTCGAGAACAACCTGGCGCTCGATTTAGCGGCGCACGCGATTCGCATTGAGGCGCCGATTCCAGGTAAGCGGGCTGTGGGTATCGAGGTGCCAAACGTTAAGCCGGCGGTGGTGCGTTTGAGCTCGCTCGTGCAATCACGCGATTGGAGCGACATCAGCAGTCCGTTAGGTTTCGCGATTGGTAAAGATATCGCGGGTAATTCTGTGGTTGCTGATCTGGCGAAAATGCCCCACCTTTTGGTTGCCGGTCAGACTGGTTCGGGTAAGTCGGTGATGATCAACGACATCTTAACGAGCTTGTTGTACCGCAATTCGCCGGCCGATCTCAAGCTCATTTTGGTCGACCCTAAGCAAGTAGAGTTAACGCCTTACAACGACATCCCGCATCTATTAACACCGGTTATTAACGAGCCCGAAAAATGTATTAGCGCACTCAAATGGGCGGTAGCCGAAATGGAGCGCCGCCTTCGCACCATGGCCGAAGCCGGCAAACGTAACATCGCCGAGTACAACAACCTCAAAAAAGAGGAAGGCATGCCGTATATCGTGATTGTGATCGACGAGCTTGCCGATCTTATGATGATGGCGGCGCGCGATGTTGAAGCTTTGATTGTGCGTTTGGCGCAGAAAGCGCGCGCGGCTGGTATTCACTTGGTGCTGGCAACACAGCGGCCGTCGGTTGATGTTATCACCGGCCTTATCAAGGCAAACGTACCAGCACGGATTGCATTTACGGTAGCGAGTCAGGTTGACTCACGCACGATTATCGATCAAATGGGTGCCGAAAAACTACTCGGTCGCGGTGACATGCTGCTGTTGACCTCTGACATGCCCAAGCCGAAACGTGTCCAGGCTGCGTTTATCGACGACGAAGAAACAGCCAAAGTCACCGATTTTATCCGCATGCAGCGACCCCCACAATATGACGACGAAATTATCAGCCAGCCGGTACAACTCAACGGCAAGGGTGGTGTGGTCGCCGATTACGGTGCCAACGACGCCGATGATGACATGTGGAAAGATGCCGTACAAGTGGTTGTTGAGGGTGGCAAGGCCAGTACAAGCTTGCTCCAGCGACGATTACGGATTGGCTATGGCCGTGCGGCGCGCTTGATCGAGACTATGGAGGAGCAGGGAATTGTAGGCCCAGCCGATGGTGCTCGTCCGCGCGAGGTTCTCGTAACGAGTGTAAATGATGTGTTTGGTACAGTTGCCCCAGTAGCACCGGCCGAATCTGAAGAACCCCCGACAGCCTAAGATAAATTCTTGGTAAAATCCTTGAATGCTACACATAGTAGGTGTAGCATAAATAAAAGGATCAGCAATTGAATTATTTGAAAGGAATGTGATGTCTATTATCTCTAGCGCTAGTGTGGAAAATTTAGCATTCGGAGGCAAACGTAGAATAACCGTTTGGCCAGAAGAATACTTGGCACCCCACACCAAGAGCCGCGAGAGTTACTTTGATCACATATATCCTTCAGTTGACGCGGTAGCTGAATATAAAAGTTCCACTGCCGAAGCCAAAGATCAGCAGGCACCAACTGGCGCGGTAGCTGAAATAGCTGTCGCGGCTACTGTTGAAGGCGCTGCGGAGAACAAGCTTGCACCTGCAAGGGAACACGTGGGCGAAACGGTTGCCGCAGCAACAGTTATTGCAACGCCTGACATCCTGGCGTTGGTTGAACCTACAGAGGTGGGCGCGAACGCCTAAAACGCAAGTATCAAATAGGGTGGTCCGGCAAGTCCGGGCCACTTTTGGTTTTGACACGTATTGCAATATAACACCTTACATTATATAATTAGCGTATAACTTAATCCAGAGTAAAAGAAGTTACCCCTATGAACCGTACTCCAGAAACTGCTTTTATTGCCCTTGCTACCACTGCAGCACTGGTTGCTGGCCCCATGCCTGAAGTAGCGCCGCACCAACCCGAAGCGCGTATTGAACAGCAAGAAGCGCTCGGCGCCACAGCCGCCCACGCAGTAATGCACACCGAAACTTTAGCGACAACAGTCCAGCAAGAGCGTCCCAATGCACCACGCTTTAGTGATAGCCCAGAAGCGACCGCGCCGCCAACCGATCGCCAGGAAGATCAATTTGAATTTGCAGTTCGTCGGGCAACAGCTGGCGGTCGCCGCTTGCGATTACTCGAAGTTACCACAACAACATCAGATGAAGCTCGCAGTACCGCGGCCGACCGCGTTACGGGCGGTGTCGGCATACAGGATCAAGCAAACGAAGCACTCGCTGAAACTACGAGCAGTGCCGTTGCCCCAGTGTACGAACGAATCGCTGAAGGTGTCACCGGTTACGAGGTGCCTACTCATGTTATGAAAGGGCATGAGGTGGTCCATCCTGAGCTGGCCGCAAAAGTTGTCGAGCTGGCACGCGTAGCAAAAATGTCACCAACTCGCCTGGTCGGCGCGTTCAACACAGATCCGGCCAAACTGTCACAAGCTGCTCGCACAGCGCTTGATGTTTTCAAACACGACCGCACGGTTCAGGTTGCATTAACAACCACGCGGGAGTTCGCTCTACCCGAGGCGCCAACTGCAGTACCTACTCCTCGAAGAAAAGAGCCGACGCATACTTTGCAAGAGGGTACCAACCAACTGCCCGCAGTAATGGGCGGCCCTGGCTATAACGATTTTGCCCACGGTGCAGGAAACAAGCGATCAGCCGAAACGGCCGGCATTACTAGTGCGCAACATGGTACAAACCAAACGTCGATAACCGGTCATGGCATAAAACAGCCGCGCCCGTCGAATTACTCTGGTGCCAAAGGCGATAACATGCCACGCAACGGCCGCGCCCGCGGCGGTAACAAGTATTAAGTAGCAGCAAGCCTCTCAGTACAGGGCTATCTGGAACCCGAGTTTGCGATGTCAGATATAAATTAGAAAACTTAGGAAGTTTTCTCCGGAGCACCAGAGGCTCATGTTCCAGATAGCCCTGTACTGAGAGGCTTGCCCTAGCCTTGCGAATTATCTCCTAAGAGTGTATAATTACCTCTGTTATTAACTCAGCTCACAACAGTGGTGTGTGGGCGTAACCAAAGGAGTACTTATGCAACACCAATATGAAGTTGCTGTGCTGTATCACCCAGACCTCGAAATCGATCTGGAAAAGGCGAGCAGCCGTGTGGAGAAAATCTTTACCGATAATGGTGGTAAGATCGTAAACCAAGACAATTGGGGCAAGCGCAAGCTCGCATATCCAATCAAAAAAGTTGAGCACGCCGTGTACGTATTTTACACGCTTGAGCTGCCAGCTGAATCAGTGAAAAAAATTGAGGGTATCCTCAACATTACCGACGAAGTGATCCGCTTTTTGATTACACGTCCCGACCTCAAGGCAATTGCCAAAGCTGACGCTGCTAAAGCCGAAAAGGCCAAAAAAGCTGCAGAGCGCGGTGAAGCTGCCGAGAGCGAAGAATCAACAGACGAAAAAAACGCATAGCGTAGTAGAATAGACCTATAATTGAAGAAGTGAGGGGAGCCAAAACAATGGCAAGAAGTTTGAATCAAGTGACGTTAATGGGTAACTTAACGCGTGACCCGGAGCTTCGTCAGACGCCAAACGGCCAGCAAGTATGTAGTTTTAGCCTTGCGCTGAACCGCAGCTACAAAGACCAAAGCGGCGAATGGCAAGAAGCAACCGATTACGTTGACGTAGTCGCTTGGGGCCCGTTGGGTGAACGCGTGGCGCAATACCTCAAACGGGGTAGTCGCACGCTTGTACAAGGGCGCTTGCAAAGTCGCAGCTGGGAACAGGAAGGTCAAAAACGTAACAAAGTTGAAGTACTTGCAAACGACGTGACATTCCTCGACAGTCGCGGCGAAGGTGGTGAATCTAACAATATGGGCGGTGGCGCAAACAACAGCGGCCCGGCCAAACCGAGCAAACCAAACAAGGACGTCGTGATCGAAGACATCGGGGATGACCCGATCAACCTCGACGACATTCCTTTTTAAACTAAGGAGATAACTATGGCAAAGATTTTTAAGCACAAAACCGATGTAGCCTTCTTTGACTACAAAGATTTCAAAACCCTGCAACGGTACGTGAACGTATACGGGCAGATTGAAACCCGTAAGAAGACTGGCTTAACCGAGTCACAACAGCGCCGTTTGGCACAAGCGATCAAGCGCGCCCGCCACATTGCATTACTGCCGTTTGTGGCAAACAACTAGGACCGGTAACAGGGGTGGAAGAATCGCCGTTAAAACTTATCCAAGGGCTGAACACGCAGTTCAGCGCGATTCTTTCACCCATCGACACGCATAGTTTGCCGAGGGAAACGCAGAAAGTTATTTTGCCGATTCGCCAGCATATTATCGATGCGCGGCTAGATGTACGCGATTACGAACTAGCCGAAACTCGTGCTGAACAAATTCGGCTTCGCGGTGTTGCAGTGGAGCGACTCACGGGTTTGCAGGAACGCCTGCTTGCCGCGAGCTCGCACGGGCTTTTCGGTCCGGCCGACGTCGCGCAGATTTCGGCGCAAATCCAGCAAATTATTTCGTTACTAATATGAGGAGCAAATCATGGGATTAAGCATTACCGACCTCAAGAAAGGTACCATCTTCCAACTAGAAGGTGTGCCATATCGTGTGGTTGATTATAATCAAAAAGTGATGGGCCGCGGCGGCTCGATTGTGAATGTGCGCATCAAAAGTTTGCTCGACGGCAAGGTGCTCGAAAAGACCTTCAAGGGCAACGAACAAATTGATAGCGCAGACGTAAGCAACCAAAACGCGCAGTATTTGTACAACGACGGCAATACGTATTTCTTTATGAACGAGGACACGTTCGAGCAGTTCGAAGTGCCTTCGGGTTTGATTGGCGACGGCTCGGGCTATCTCAAAGAAGGTGATCGTGTGCAATTGCAGTTTTTTGATGGCCGACCGATTAGCGTTGAGCTGCCGAAAAACGTACCGCTTTTGGTAACGTACACCGAAAATGTTGTCAAAGGTGACACCACCAGCAACGTTCTCAAAGACGCTACGCTCGAAACCGGCATCACGGTGAAAGTTCCGGCATTCATAAAGCAGGGCGAGGTTATCTCGATCGACACTGCGACGGGTGCTTACCGCGAACGCGTAAAGGACTAAACTTATGGCGGAGGCCGGCGATTACATACTGGTTTATTTTGCCGAGCCGGTAGAGGTTGGGTTCCGCTTTGAGCGTCGCCGGGGCGACTGGCCGTTGCATATTACGCTCGCGCCTTGGTTTTACGGCGCCATGGACGCGCCTTTGCAGCGTGCCCTCCACATAGTTGCGCAGCCCATCGCGCCGGTCACGGTGCGCGTCGGTGGTGAAGCACTTTTTGGCCCAAACAAAGATATTCCTGTTAATATAATCAGCAATCCCGAAGCTTTGTACGAACTGCATGAGTCGTTGCTTGCGGCGGTGCAGACGGCAGATGGTGTGGTCGAAGATTCGCAGTTCATCGGCGACAACTACATGCCGCATATCACGCAGCACGACGGGAATCGGCGCCGACACGACGGTGACGAAATATTCTTGGATGATTTTCACCTGGTACAATTGGATGAGCAAAATATGTGTCAGGTAGTGGCACAATTTTCACTCGGGGAGCATGACAATCAGGAGCGACATGAGTAAGCAACGGCTCGACCAGGTTTTGGTGGCGCGCGGGCTTGTGCCGACACGAAGTCAGGCGGAGAGCTGGGTGCGTATGGGCAAGGTTTTTGTCCGTGGGCAAGCGGCAACCAAGCCTGGTATGTTTGTGGCCGAAGATGCTGAGATCGAACTGAAGGCGGACGGGCAATATGTATCGCGTGCGGGTCACAAACTTGCTTCGGTGGCGCAGGTTTTGCATCTGAATTTTAGCGGTAAAGTGGTTTTGGACGTTGGAAGCTCCACGGGAGGGTTTACTGATTATGCGTTGCAGCATGATGCGCGCAAGGTGATCGCCGTTGATGTGGGAACCGATCAGCTACATCCGAGTTTGCGCGGCGACCCAAAGATTGAACTTCACGAACAAACCGACATCCGAAACGTCTTCACTGACGTGGGGGGTCCTGTCGCCTCGTCCGCCCCTAAAAATGAAAGTGCTGGGGCAGCACCACCTTCATTTTTGGGAGCTGCCCCGCGAGGCACCACCCCTCAGTCAGAGGTTTCCACGGAGGCGCGTAATCGCGCAACTTCAGGCGAGGAACTCAGGCGAAGTGCAGCCGGGGGTTGGTCCGGAGAGACCTTAGGCTCGCCGGCCAGCCCACCGCGCGGAAACGGTTCCGAGAATGAAGTTGCGCGATTACGCGAGCGGCAAGTGGTTATTTCGGAAGTGCCGGACATAGTGGTGATCGATGTCAGTTTCATATCTTTACGAGAAATTTTACCGCACGTTGCGCGTTTGTCGGGAAAAAACACTAAAATTGCCGCGATGCTCAAGCCGCAGTTCGAGGCCGGCCACAACGCCAAGCATAAAGGCGTCATTAAAAACGACGCCATGCGCCGCACTATTTTAAAAGATTTTGAAGCTTGGTCGCGGACACTGTTTATTATTCTCGACAAGGCTGACAGCGAAGTGGCCGGGACAAAAGGCAACCGCGAACGCTTTTATCTGTTGCAAAAACTGCCAAAAGGTTGAGCCGGTGTAGCACCGGATGCTACACTTCTAGCATGTATTTCAAAAGCCGGGTTGCAGCCGGGCAAATCCTCGCGGACCAAATTGCTAAAAAATACGCTAACAAACCTTGTGCTGTTGTAGCATTGAGTGATGGTGGCGTGATGGTTGGCGCACAAATTGCCATGAAACTGCATGCGCCGCTCATGATGCTGCTTAGTAGCGCAATCGACCTTCCACGAGAAGACGTCGCCGTGGGCGGCATTACCCAAGACGGCTCGTTTTCGTACAATAAAGATTATTCAAAATTTGAGCTCGAAGATTTCGTGAGTGAGTATCACAGTGTAATCGAACAAGAAAAGCTTGAAAAATTACAAGAGATGCACCGGCTTGTCGGGCGCGGGGGCTTGATTCGCAAAGATTTACTGCGCGACCATCACGTTATTTTGGTGAGCGACGGCCTGAGGAGCGGATTTTCACTCGACCTGGCCGCAGAATTTTTAAAGCCGATCAATACGAAACGGCTATTGATTGCTACGCCCCTCGCCAGCGTACCGGCGGTTGACCACATGCACATCACGGCTGACGAAATTTTTTGTTTGAGCGTAGTCGAAGATTACATCAGCACCGATCACTATTACGAAATGCAAGATGTGCCCGACCATGATTTGGTCGTGAAAACGATCGAGCAGATCGTTAGTCATTGGAAATAAGACCTGGCGGCTATCTACTTTACCCCACAAAGTGCATTACACGCGGGGAAATCTCCTTCGGCCTTATGAGCCGAGGGATTTCTCCGGTTGCATTACGCTGGACCCTGTTTGGTGCAAAGTAGTAGCCGTTTGCCAAAAACTATTCCAGATGCTGACGCAACCCGTCGACATCCAGCAAAGTAATAATCGATTGTTCGGTTTTGAGCAAACCTTTCCGTTCCAGGGCGGCTAGCTCGCGGCCGGTGGTTTCGCGCGTGGCGCTGATCGAACTGGCAATATCCTGATGCCGGAGCGGCACGTCGATAACGATAGTGTTAGTGGTGCGGTCGGCGCCAAAACGCCGTGCCGTCGAAAGCAAAAACGAAATCAGTCGTTCACGCACTGTACGATATTCTAAGTTAAGGATTCGTTCCGAGTGCAGGCGATACATATCAACCAACATGCTCACCAGAGGCAGCGCCATTTCAGGCCGGGTGTGGAGGAGGTTGATAAACTCGTCGCGGCTCACTTGCCATACCGTGGTGGGCACGAGGGCTGAGTATACAATCCCACGCTCCTGGCCGGTGAGTGCCCAGGTAAGCCCGAGTAGCTCACCGGGTTTGCGGATAATCAAAAGGTTTTCTTCACCGTATTTCGTGATGTCGTAGGCTTTTACCAGACCAGACTCGATATAGAAAATTCCCGAAGGCGTGCTGCCGGGCCGGATCAGAAACTCGCCTTTGTTGTAAGTCAGTTTGGTACCGTTACGGAATAGGTCGACGAGTATCGAAAGCGGTTCATTTCCCGTTTCCATGTGATAATTATCGCATTATTTTTCCACAAGTGCAAAGACTTACGCATCACCTACATACAGGTGTGATAAATATCGCCGCGTGTTAGTGAGGAACCTAACGGCATGCAAACTCCGCCTCTCGTATGATAAAAGTACTTAGCCAATGAAGGTTAGGGAAAGGAGGGAGCCATGGTAAACCTGAGCGAGGTTGAGCAGCAACTCAAGAACGTGGGATACCACTTTCGCTTATTGTGGCGCGCGGAACGACGGGAGCTAAGCCAGATCTTGCAACCCGGTGAAACGATCCAGCGCTGCGCCAATGGACAATACGAAGGGGGCTTGGCAATCCTCTGTATAACCGATCAACGAATCTTACTGATCGACCGTAAACCACTCTACCTGACACTTGAAGATATCCGATTCGACATGGTAACAGAGGTGGATTATCGGCATCGCTTGCTTAACGCATCGATCCATATCACGACGCCAAATCGCACGCTCGTCTTTATCGGCTGGAACCACGCGGAGCTTCGCGAGCTGATGAACTATACGCAGCGCCGCATCATGGAGCTTCGGCAGCAGTACATGCTACAGCAGTTCCAGCAAGCACCAACAACGGGGGTGGACCAATCGCTGGCACAGTCGCCACTGGCGAGTGGATTGGCGTACGAAGCAACGCCGATGGCTAACGGCACAGGCGCAATGCCTTTGCGAGGGCCAAGCAATCCATACACGGCTGTACCGCTCTTGAGCCACCACCGAATATCAAAATTCTAACAAATACGAGCAGCCCGGTTAGACGTTGAAGCGAAACTCCACAACGTCGCCGGGTTGCATCACGTAGTCTTTGCCTTCGGTACGAACTTTACCGGAGGCTTTTGCTGCAGCTTCGGAATCGGCAGCGATGAGGTCGTCGTAATCAACAATTTGTGCAGCAATGAAGCCGCGTTCGAAATCGCCATGGATGACGCCGGCGGCTTGTGGGGCAGTGAAGCCTTTTTTGATTGTCCAGGCACGAACCTCTTTTTCACCGGCAGTTAAGTAACTTTGTAGCCCGAGCGTGTTGTATGCCGCATGAATCAGTTGCACGAGCCCGGACGCTGTCTGGCCGTAACTTTCGAGTAATTCTTGTGCATCAGTTTCGTCGAGTCCGCGTAATTCGCTCTCGAGTTGCGCGCAAATGAACAAACTTTGTGCCGGTGCGACCAACTCGGATAATTCTTTTTTTCGTGCATCGTCGGCAAGGCCTGCTTCATCCACATTGAACACATAAATAACGGGTTTGGCGGTGATGAGCTGCAGATCGGCGATGTGCTCAAGCTGTATGTCACTGCTCGCTGAAAGCGGCTGGCCGTCGTTGAGTAGTGCGTGCACTTTTTGCAAAGTGTCGAGCTGCGGTTTGAGCTTTGCATTGGCGCGGGCTTCTTTCTCGAATTTTGGCAGGCGTTTTTCGACCGTTTGCAGATCGGCGAGCACGAGCTCGGTGTTAATGACATCGATATCTTTCCGCGGATTCGCTTGCTCGTCTACGTGTATAACATTTTTGTCCGTGAAGGCGCGCACCACTTGTACGATGGCATTTGTAGTACGAATATGACTCAAAAATTGGTTGCCCAAGCCTTCGCCCTGGCTGGCGCCCGCGACGAGCCCGGCAATATCTACAAACGTCACGGTGGCTGGCACAATTTTTTGCGCATTATACAGCTCGCCCAGTTTTTGCAGCCGAGGATCGGGCACGGGCACGATTCCCGTATTCGGCTCAATCGTGGCAAACGGGTAATTCGCTGCCAAAATATTGTTATTCGTCAGTGCATTAAAAAGGGTGGATTTCCCAACATTCGGCAACCCGACAATTCCAATAGAAAGTGAACTCATATGTGAGCATTATAACAGAGGAGGTAGATATTAGTGAGCTATATAATTATGACCAGTCAATCTCTTGGTACGTACGAGTCGGAATTCTACCCATCTTTTTTACAAAGGCGGACGTGGCTGCGACATCAAGTTTGCCGGCAGATTGCACCACGCCGAATCGTTTCACTACTAACAAATTATCCGACGAATCATCGTAATTAATATCTCCTGGCTCAGCGCCTGCGAGCTGTGTGGCGGTATCGTATAGTGCTTGTCGTTTTTTTGCATTTGGTAGCCCGATGTTGACGCGGGAAGGCTTGGCTCCAGGTACATGAGACATAAGCATTGTAGTCCGAGCAGAAGTTTGAGTATCAGGCTTTACTCTCAAAACTGCATAAGGTTTGGGCGCGGTAATCTTGTGAGGTGTTGTAAGTCGCCCAAGTCCTTCACTGAACGTCACTTGCGCCTGTGTGGCACCGAGACCGACGTGTTCATCAAGATCATTACCAAAACGAGCGCGCTTGAGTACTAGTCCACCTAGCTCGTGTACGGTTCCATAATTGCCTTCGCCAAGTAACTTTGCATTCGGATTGTATTGGCCACCTTGCTGGGCGAATGCAAGCATAGTCTCAATATCCTGAGCGGTTGGCTTCTCTGATGTGTCGTCTGGGGGGCGTACATACAGAGTACTGCTTAAACCGGGTAATTCATGTACGTTCCAGTGCACGCTCCTGTCAGGGGTCATAGGTATAGTTGCATCCGGACTATGTAGTAGGGGAGACTCGTAGAGAGGCATATACAAACATTAGCATAATATTGCTTATTTATCAAATATATTTGTATGATTGATTGTCAAAGATGCGTGCTCAGGCCGCGACGTTTGCCGCTGAACAGCTAAGTGAACAAAGAAAACCATAGCCACGCTTATGCTTTCCTTGTATGATAGGAACAGGTAGAGCTTTTTCTAGCTCTCGTTTATGTAATTTAATTCAAAATGACTACAAAAACACACACAATAAGGGCGCTAAAGCAGTGGGTTTGCCGAGCTGGTTTATTCGGTAGTGTGGGTTTTTTGCTAGTAACTATTGTGGCGCCGGCCGCCGTGTTTGCTGCGGGCGCGATTTCGCAAGGATATAAAACTACTTCAACCAACGTGAGCAAGGGTACGCTTTTGAGTCTGGTCTCCAGTGGATCTACCACTGTTGAGCCGGCCAATAGCACGACTAATGTTGCTAAACTGGTTGGCATCGCTGCCGACAAACCACTCGTTGAACTCAGCAACGGTGCTGCCAGCGATACACGCGTGGTGGTCAGCGGTTCGACCGAAGCATTGGTGAGTGACATGAATGGTACGGTCAACGCGGGTGACAAGATTACCGCCTCGCCCGTAAGTGGTATCGGCATGAAATCAGTGCAGGCTGCGGAAGTGGTCGGTACTGCTCAAGCAAGTCTCAGCTCGGTATCGCTTGTGAATCAAACAGTTACTGGTACTGATGGTAAAACGCAGACCATCAAAGTGGGATTGTTGCCTATAGCCGTTAACGTCACGTACTATTCGGCAGCAACACAGCAGGGAATTGTGGCGGCATTTGTGCCACCGTTTTTGCAATCGCTCGCCAATGGTATCGCCGGACGGCAAGTTTCGCCCCTCCGAGTGCTGCTTGCGGCAATCGCACTTCTTTTAGGTTTTGGTGCCGTAACGGTGATGCTCTATACCTCTATTCGCAGCGGTGTGATCTCGATTGGGCGTAACCCCTTGGCTCAGGCTGCGCTTCGGAAAAGTCTTGTCGATGTCGTGGTCGCGGCAATTGGGCTACTCGTAATAACCACGGTAATTGTCTATGTTGCACTCATCATCTAATCAATAATATTGACGAAATACATAAACTATGCTAATGTTTATTTATAGATCGTAGAAGTCAGCAACTTCTCCCAAAAATAAACACCACAAAAAAACATGAATAACGAGCCACCAACTCCCCAATCCCTCCAGACGCCTGATCGGCCTACTGAGGAGAATAGCTTGCAGCCACAGGTTGGGACTGGTTCGGTACTCGACCGGGCGCCACTTACAACCGAAGAAAACACCGATGAGGCAGTTGTAGTGCATGCGCCGAACCGTCATTCATGGCGCCGGATTTTGGGGATCGCGCTGCTTCTGGCGGGTTTGGCTGTCGGTGCATTCTTTTTCTTTATGACCAACAAAAACAAAACCACCGACAAGGCCGACACGAGTGTGAGTTCGCGCATCAAATCACAAACCGTGCCGCTTGCCGCGCTCAGCAACCGGCTCGCTAATGCCGCTGCGCCTTCGGCAAGCACTTTTACGGTTAATGGCCAGGTTGTTGTTGGCAATTCGTTGGTATTACAGCCAACCGCACAGCCTACAACAGGAATAGCTGGCCAAATTTACTACGATCAAGGCGGCAACACACTCGCATTTTTCAACGGCTCGCAGTTTTTGAACTTACTCGGCAGTACCACCAACCAGCTCATTACGAATAACGTCGTTACCACAGACAGCTCCATCACCAATATTACGAATGTTTTTGGCGGTGCAACTGGTGGCATTGATGGCGAAGGTACGCCGGGCACCATCGCGATGTTTAGCGGTACAAAAACCCTCACCGGCTCGATGATCAATCAAAGCGGTACAACGCTCAACATTGGTTCCACTGGTGTTGCAACAAACAGCGTAAATGTCGAATCCGGCAGCGCGGGCACCTTGCAAATCGGAAACGCGGCAACCAGTCATACTATTCAAATCGGAACTGGCGCAGGCGTGCAAAACACTACCGTTGGTTCGACAAGCAGCAGCAGTGCAACTACGGTGCAGGGCGGCACTGGTGGGCTCGCGCTGGCAACGGGCAGCGGTAGCGGAGTAACGGGCGCCATCACCATAACTACCGGCAATTCTTCTACGACGGCATCAGGTAATATCACCATTGACACCGGTACGGGTATCATTGACGGTTTGGTGATTGAGGATAAAACCTTCGAAACTGGCCTCGACAACATGAACGCTTGGTTCGGGAACACGGTTGCGCAATCGACCGCTCAGGCTCATACGGGTACACACAGCTTGGCTGAAACCAGCAATGCAGTGAACTGGGGTGTCATTGAAACCTTGCCGGGTGTGAGTGTGACGGCCGGACACCAGTATCTGTTTAGCTTATGGGTACGTGCTGCCACCACGCCACGAACCATTACCGCCCGGGCAGTTTGGAACGGTACCTCTGGCTCCGTTACGCTCAGCCCGGTCGTCGACAGCACTACAGGCTGGACGGAGATGACCGGTTTGGGCGTAGCTCCTGGCGGCGCTACCTCGGTGTACTGGGAATCGCAAAGTATCGGCGTAAATGGTGAGACACACTATTACGATGACATGACTGTTACCGATTTGAGCTCTGCCTCGGCTGCTTCATCAATTACCATCGGTAGTGCCAATGCCAAGATGATAACGCTCGGTAACATCAATCAGATTGGTGCCACCTCGATTTTTGGCGGCAGCGGCATTAACTTGAACAGTGGAGCAGGCGGTTTGACACTAAATGGTGGTGTGGTCTCTGTTGTCGGTAGCGCACCTTCGTCGATTAGCACGACCGCCGGCGCACTGACTATTAGCTCGGCAGAATCAGCTTCTTGGGGAATCGCAACTGCAAACGCGGGAGTGGGCGGTGATCTCACTGTGCATGGTGGCCGCGGTGGTACAGACAGCAATAATAATGGTGGTAACTTAATTCTTCAGGGCGGTGCGCCCAATGGTACCGGCCTCGCGGGAAGCGTGATTATCAAACCGCCCGCCGATAACGCCACTGCCTTCCAGCTGCAAAGCAGCACCGGTGTACCGCTTCTCGTAGCTGATACCACAAACATGGTGCTCACGGTACAAGGTACAGATATCACCTTTAGTAGTCTAGCTATTACAAACGCACACCTCAAATCGACGCAAACGACACCGCCGACTGTGGCTACTCCCGCAAACTGTGGCACTACGCCGACGGCAGTCGTTGCTGCGGGTTCGAGCGATACCGCTGGCTCATTTACTATTACCACTGGTACCGGCGGTACTTCATCAACCTGTGACACCGTGCTGACATTCCACAAAGCTTATGGCGCGGCACCCAAATCTATTATCGTCGTGGGTAGGGCAGACGCTGCTTCCGCTGGCCGCCAGATCTATGTTTCAGCGGCAAACGCCACTACATTCACCGTGAGCTTCGGTGTAAGCGCCGGTGGTGCCAACAGTACTACTTACAGCTACAATTACTGGGTCGTAGAGTAAAACTAAACGTAAACAGAATACTTGCGTTTTTAGCGAATCTGTGATATAAATGTAAGTATGACAGTACATGAATCACCAGATGCAGGTCTCGGTATCCTCAACCAAGCAGAAGTTGAAAGGCTGGGCGATTTCCCCCTCCGCACTTCTCACGATATCCTTGAAGGTGTTTTTCGTGGTGACTTACATGATACTCCGCCACGACCAGAACCTATGAGTGAGGCCCACAAGGTTGATGTGGTAGCATACGCGGAGCATCCAGGTGCATATCCAGGCAAAAAATTCTATGGTTATAACCGCGACCAAGAAGTGGTAGTTCCCTACGCGGAAAGTCTGGTGCTTCCGCAGGCGCTTTCCAACCTAGTTCGACAAGATGGCTTGGCTTTTGGTCGTACGGGCGTCGTAGACCTCGATAACCAGCGTACACCTAAACCGCTGAGTGAGATGGGTGCCGGCTATCTATACCACGGTAAGTTTCATGGAGATCCTGACAACCGCGACCAAGCGCGAGATTACACCATTCTCTCATTTCCAGTACCTTCTGAAGGGCCACAGCAGCTCACTTCGTGTACCGTTGTAGTAAAGGGCCAGAAAGACTTTGAAACAGTCCGCCAGCAGGCAGACTTTTATCTGCCAAAACTTATGGATGGCATTCAATTGCCACGGTCTGAGGGGGGAGAGGGCGTCCGCATTCATCCTGCAGGCGATGATTATGAAATTGAACTCCGCCCGGAACAAACTATCAACGCTCCTCAGCCACCAAGTTTGCATGAACGTACTGATTTTAGCGAGTCAAGTATTCGTGAAGATATGGAATGGCTGGCGATTGATACCCGAGCTGCTATGGATATCGCGCTGAGTAATAAACGTCCTGGCACAACTCGTGAACAAATTGCCGATAAAGTTTTGCTTGCGCAAGAATGGCAAATCCAGTCCCTGCTGCACAATTCAAAATTGTCGGCTGAAAGTGTTCCAGCACTGCGTGAACAGCTTGCCAGCATGGTTAGGATAGACAACGACACAGACCTGGGTAACTGGGTTGGTGAACGCGGAATAGCGAAGGCAACTATTAATGAAATTAGGGCCGATGAAGCGGCTAGGATTACGCCGAGCTTCCCCGAGGATGCTGTGAAGCCTCGTCGGCAGCGACGCTTGTTTGGTGGCAAAAAAGATCGTGGCGGAGAGCAGAGCTCTACCGGTGACGGTGATGAACTTGCTTTTCCTGAAGAAAATGCAGTGGGCGCTGTAAAGGTTGCAACCCAGAAAGATCGAAAACCAGAACCACGCGGCCTCAAAGCATTTCATAGGGCGATGGCGGCACTCGAACTTAAGCGTACTGAAATGATCGTTGGTGGCTCGGTTGAAAAGTCACATCGACGCGTTCGTCGTATGCTTGGCGCCGGGGCCCTTGCTTTGACGGGCGTTGCAGGAGCGTATCTCGCATTCCGTAGTGGTGGTCCGTTGCATGGTTTCGGTACGGCTGTTGCTGATAAGCTTGGCGACACAAGCGTTGGACATGGTCTCGCACCCGGCGCCAACGGGGAACTTATACCGTCAACCGGTGGTGTCGGTGGACAAATTCCAAGCGACATCCCACAAACGCCATCAACACATTTTGGCACTGAGATTATGCCACCATCTGGCGGTACTGGTGCGGTTACTCCTCCAGACCAAATTCCTGGTACGCCGCAGGTTCCAACGCCTGATGTTCCAAAGCCAGGTACCGGTACCTTTGACCCGAACGCAATCGGCATTACTACACCTGACACCAATACGCTTCCTGTCGGTGACTTCCACCTGAACCCGGGCCAAAGCTTGAGTGAATACATTCGTGCTCAGATGCCTGGTGCTTCGACCAATGCTGTTTACAACGAGGTTGCCCGCGTTATGGAGGCAAATCACTTACCAGTGAATTGGTCGGCTCCAGACCCCTTTGAGGCGGCCCGCCACATTCGCCCTGATATGCAACTTCACACGTGATAGTTTTCGCGTAACACCGAAACAGCTGTGTATAACCACAGCTGTTTTTGTATAAAATTGTTGTTCTATAATGCTTCTGCTTTTGCTATACTGCAGATGAGATGGCCGACAAAAAAGAAGCAACGGTAGTTGTTGAAAAGAAACGATTGAGCCAACGCCAGATCATAGGGTTGGTTTTTGTTGTGGTGGTACTTGTCGGACTCGTAATTGGTTGGATGATCTACATGCATCGGCCGAAAAGTACGGTGCCGCAATATGATAGTGCCGGATTGGTTAATGTGGTGAGTCAAGATGTGGGTAAGCGCGATTTCGACGGCGCTATCAAACTTATCAAAGGCCAGAAAATCTTTAAAGAAACGAGTACTCAGAACTTACTCGCTACTGTGTACACGAGCAAAGGAGATTTTACCTCGGCGCTCGCCGTATACGCAGCACTCGATAGAGATAATAAACTAAGCTACGGCGCGGCTGCCTCCGCTGGTGCAATTGCCGAGCAGGTAAAAAACAATCAAGTAGCGCTGCATTATTACCAGGTGGCCTTGCAAAAAGCGCAGGCCGACAAGAATTTGCCAAATGCCGATCTTGTTCCTACATACCAGCAAAAAATTGCTGACTTGCAAAAGAAGGGGGCGAAATGAGACGGCTGTTTAGCAAATCGCGATTCATGTTACTTGGGTTGGTATTTTGTAGTGCCCTGACTTTTGCCTCGACATTTTCAGTGCAGCACGTGAATGCTTACACTTGTACCGACAATGGCCTGGCTTGTGATATAGGATATTTCTCGCGGGCAAACTTAGCGGCTGGCGCGCATCACAACTTGTACTACGGTAACGATGGTACTTGGGGCGGGAGTCCGTTCCTACTTGGTTTGCGTGTTAATAATGCATACGATCTCGAGGTTACGATGCAGCGCCGGCTTAACTGTAAGCCAGGCTTTACAGGAGTTACAAACCCGGCCGATCAGAACACCGTTGGCGCGGCTTTTACCGTGCTCACCATGCTTGGTGCTCCTCCGGGAACGAGTAAGGACGTTGCTTGCCAGCGCTTGACTGAATGGCAGTTTTTAATTACTGATTATGACAATGCCCACCTCATTCACTGGGCGGAATGGCACAATCTTGATGGGGTGAACACGCGCCTCAGTTTTAACGGCGGCACCGATGTCACCTATTATGCTGACAGTGAACCGCCGAGCGATCAGAGTATTGCTTTTTATGCGTCTGATGGAGTCACGGTTTTGTACAAGATTAAACGTGACTGTGGTAACCCGATTGGACGAAATCGATCACTGCCGGCGCTTACCTATAGCCTGCATGGCAGTGTAAACTCTACCCCAACCGGGACGGTTGAACCGGGAACGAACGTTTCATTTAACTACACTATTACGAACAACCCGGCGCAACGTCCTAGTGATGACACGACCTGTACCATCTACACTATTGTTCGCAACGGATATGTTAGCGGCACGCCACCCCACACGGGTGGTGATCCGTCACGCACTGTTTCTTGTCCATCGGTCCCTATCGGTGGCACATACACGATACCGGGTTCGGATAACTTTACGGCTGCTGCAAACAAAACTTATTGCCGAGAGCTTGTTATAAATAAGGCCGATCAAGCCGGCGGCACTTCGAGTGCGGAAAGCTGTGTAGTGGTAGTGAGCAAGCCGTATGCCAGTGTATTTGGCGGCGATGTGTCGGCAGGAAATGGATTTGGTACGAGTTGTACAGAAGACACCCGAGCAACAGTAGTTGGTTGGAATAAGCGTTCACCGTCATTTGCGGGCGCTGGCACCCAGTATGCTGCATACGTTCTGAATACTTTAACTGACTTTGCTACCGCTCAAAATATTGCCGCCGGGAGCGCGGTGGCACCGAGTGGTTTCGCGTTTAGTAACTCGAGTATAACGATAGGCAATCAGGCGAGTGGTATATTTGGTCAAGCGCTTGGTACCTCGCTGCCATGTTTGCCGGATTACTCAAATAATATGCCTGCGAGCGCCAGTCCGGTTAGTGGAATACCTGGTCCCGGTTTGGCAGTGAACAGTTTGCCGAACGGTCCGTCAAAATACACAGGTAACCTGACCATAGCGGGGGGTAGCCTGGGTTCCAACCAAAATATTACTCTGTATGTGACTGGAAACGTGTATATCAAGGGCAATATTACCTACACGGGCAGTTGGGCAACCGTAGATCAGATTCCTAATCTGCAGATTATTGCCAAAGGCAATATCTATATCGACGGTGCTGTTACGCAGTTGGATGGCTCATATATTGCGCAGCCAAATGGTGCGACAGATGGCGTAATATATACCTGTACCGACCCGGCAACACCCTTCGCGCCCATTGCAACAACCAATCCAGGGAATCCTATTTACAACGCTTGCTCCAATAAACTGGTGGTAAACGGAAGCTTCACGGCACGACATGTGGAACTCCTCAGAACACGAGGAACGTTGGCACAAAGCAGCACCGGCGAAACCAGTGGCAGTAGTAATGCGGCAGAGGTGTTTAATTACAACCCAACATTATGGATAGCCCAGCCACTTCCTGGCAGTTCAACAAGTAATTCGAGCGATACGTACGACTCTGTCGTTAGTCTCCCTCCGGTTTTGTAGCATGACACGCCAATTTCCAGAGTTTTACACAGATAACGCACTTGCATACACCCATGGTGCTTATGCTATAATCAGGCCAATATGAGTTTACTGAGTGGGGTATCGGCATTTTTTGGACTGGACATCGGCACCACGGCAGTGAGGCTGGTTGAGCTCCGCGGTAATGGACCAACAAAGTCCTTGGTGAGTTATGCCTATGTGCCCGTTGATAGCAAAGTCGTTTTAAGCGACTCTAAAGCAGATCAGCAAAAGCTGGCGCAAGTTATTCGAGGGCTTTTAGATCAAGCTAAAATGACGACCAAAAACGTATCGGTGGGTGTGCCGTCGGGTAAAGTGTTTACGACGGTGGTGGATTTCGACCGTCTGCCAGCCGGTGAAATGGCGAAGGCGATTCGTTACCAAGCAGATTCTCTTATTCCGACACCACTCGACAAATCAAAGCTCGACTGGGCGGTGATAGGTGACTCACCCAAAGATCCCACAAAGGTCGAAGTGTTGCTCTCAAGTGTAGAGAATGATTTTGTTGAACAACGGCTCGACTTGCTGGAATCCATTGGCCTTGAGGTGATCTCGTTTGAGCCCGACAACTTGGCTCTGACGCGCGCTATGATCGCGCCCGACGCGCTGGTGCCACAAATGGTGCTCGACATCGGGAGTAAAAGTACCGACCTTGTGATTGCCATGAACGGTGCTCCGCGCTTAACACGCTCAATTCCTACGGGGGCCGAGGCGATTATTCGGGCTGCGGCACAAAACCTCAACATCGACGACAAGCAGGCGCGACAGTTCGTGTTTAAGTTTGGCCTCAGCAAAGACAAGCTCGAGGGCCGTATTTACGACGCAATTCTAAGTACCGTCGATATACTGACCAACGAAATTGACAAATCAATCAAGTTTTTCCAAACACGGTACGGTGACACGGCAATTGCCCGGATCATTGTTACCGGCGGTGCATCGGCTTTGCCAGAATTTCCACTCTATCTTGCCAATAAGTTTGGTATTGAAGTTGAGATTGGGAATGCATGGCGCAACGTAGCATTTGCGCCGGAACGGCAAAACGAGCTATTGGCTGTTTCTAACCACTTTGGCGTAGCGGCAGGGCTTGCGGAGAGGAACGAATAGATGGTTCAGTTTAACCTGCTTCCGGATGTCAAGATTCATTACCTCAAGGCCCGGCGCCAAGAGCATTTGGTTATTTTGATTTCGACGATCGCGACGATCGCCGGTATTGTGCTGGTCGTATTACTGCTGAGTACAGTGTATGTAGTGCAAAAGAAAAATCTCAGCGACCTCAACCACGATATTAAAACCAATTCCGATCAGCTGAAATCGACGCAAAGTTTAAACAAGATTCTTACCGTGCAGAACCAGCTCAAGTCATTACCCGCACTGCACGACAAAAAGCCGGTGGCGACACGCATGGCTTCGTTCTTGAGCCAGATTACGCCATCTCCAGTTAGCATTTCGAAGCTTACGGTGGACTACTCACTGCACACTATTATTATCAACGGTAATGCCGACACGCTTGATACGGTTAACACCTTTGCGGACACCCTGAAGTTTACAACTTACACGGTGAAAAAGAGTGGTGTTAGCGGCAAACCGGCATTTTCAAAGGTGGTGCTGACGAATTTCTCCCGTGATAAGAAGGGCGCAACCTATACCATAACTACGAGCTTTGACCCTGTTATCTTTAGCGAAGCCAGTGATGTGGCGCTGACGGTACCAAATATTATCAGTACACGTTCGGCGGTTGAGCAGCCGACAGCACTTTTCCAAAACTCAAACGCGAGTGGGCAATAGGAATATCATGGCAAAAACACAATCACTCACCAAACGAAATCTCATCACTCAGGCCAATAAGCGTATTGTAACTGCTACGGCGATCGCGGCGTTTGTTGTGGTGTTCTCGCTGTTTGCGGCGAAATCGTTGATTAGCCAAGCGGCATACCAAAACCAAGTGATTTCGGGTAAGAAGAAAGCCGTTGCACAGCTGAAGGCTGACTTAAACGCGCGTGATGATCTGGTCACGTCTTATAAAGCTTTTGTAAGTACACAGCAGAATATTATTGGTGGGAATCCGACAGGCACGGGCGCTAAAGACGGTGATAATGCCAAGATTATCCTCGATGCGTTGCCCAGCAAATACGACTTCCCGGCGCTGACAACCAGTCTCGAGAAGATCATCAACGACCAAGGATTACAGATCACCAGTATTAGCGGTACCGATGATGAGATTGCGCAGTCGGCAAATCAAAGCAGCAGCTCTCCCCAGCCAGTACCGATGCCGTTCCAGATTCAGGTCAATGGCTCATACGCCTCGGTGCAGAACCTCATCAGTGTTCTGGAGCGCTCAATTCGACCATTCCAGATCAAGTCGATCGAGCTTACCGGCAACGATAGCAGTATGGTGGCTTCAATTAGCGGACAGACGTACTACCAACCAGAGAAGAATCTAAACATCAAAACTGAGGTAGTGAAATGAAACAAAAAGATGTCATCCTGATTATCGTGATCGCCTTTGTGAGCGCGGTGTTGTCGTTGGTGCTGTCGAACATGATTTTTGCCTCGCCAAAGAATCGCCAGCAAACTATCGAGGTGGTAGATGCAATTACCTCTGATTTCCCAACGCCCGATAGTAAATACTTCAACAACAATGCAGTCGATCCGACCCAACTTATTCAGATTGGTAACAACAATAACCAAACACCGTTTAATGGCCAGTCATCTCAGTAAGAGTTAGGGGTAGCCATGAGTGTTCTATCTGCAGCAACCCAGCAACAGGTTGAGGATAACCTCGTAAAAGAGAAGGTCATTGAGCAGAAAAAGCTTGATGAATTACGCAAAAAAGCGGAGGAAGAAAAGACTCCGCTCCTCGGTTTATTGGTGTCGTCGGGCGCGGTGACCGACGAAGTACTGACGAAAACCGTGGCGGAAGTTTCGAAGGTGCCGTATGTGAACCTTACGACGGCGCATGTTGATCCGAAGATTCTTGATTTGCTGCCTCAGGACGTGGCTGAGCGTTATATGGCAGTTCCTTTGGGGGAAATGCAGAATCGCCTCGTGGTGGCTATGCTGGACGCCGATAACGTGCAGGCGGTGGACTTTTTGGCAAACAAAATCGGCCGGCCGCTCAAGGTGTATGCGGCGAGCGAAGCCGGTATTCGCCAAGTGTTGCACCAATACCAGACTAATATTTCGCAGAAAGTTGTCGGCGAAATTAGCGCCATCGGCACGTCGCAGGCTGAAATCGAGCAAAATGTTCGCCAGCAAACCATGGCCGCTTCCGATGGAGCGAGCAAGAACATCAAGACGATTGTACAGGACTCGCCGATCAGCAAGGCGCTGTCGACTATCCTGGAATATGCCGCCAAAAATCATGCGAGTGACGTGCACATTGAGCCGCTCCAGAACTCGTTACGCATCCGATGCCGTGTGGACGGTATTTTGCGCGAGATTTTAAATTTGCCGAAAACCACCGAACCACCACTCGTGTCACGTATTAAAATTTTGTCGAACTTAAAAATCGATGAGCACCGCATTCCACAAGACGGTGAATTTAGTATTCAAGTCGGTGATCATGCGATCGACCTGCGTATTGCAATTTCACCGGTGGTTTGGGGTGAGCAAGTGGTGATTCGTCTGCTCGACAAGTCCGGTACAAGCCTGAAACTCGAAGATATGGGCTATGTCGGGCGGGCGCTCAGGACGATCCGTGACGGCATTAAGAGCACGAGCGGCATGGTGCTTACCAGTGGTCCGACCGGCTCGGGTAAATCGACTTCGTTGTACTCATTGCTACAAGAGGTTAAGAGTGACGCCATCAATATTGTTACGCTGGAAGACCCCGTTGAATACAAAATGGATGGCATCAACCAGATTCAGGTGAACGCTGATGTTGGGTTGACGTTCGCAAATGGTATGCGCTCGATCTTGCGTCAGGACCCGAACATCATCATGGTGGGAGAGATTCGCGACCGCGAGACGGCTGAACTTGCAGTGCAAGCGTCGCTGACGGGGCACTTGGTGTTCTCGACGCTGCACACCAACTCGGCAGCGGGCATTTTGCCGCGCTTGCTCGACATGAATATCGAACCATTCTTGATTGCCTCGACAGTGAACACGGTGATCGGCCAACGCTTGGTGCGCCGCATCGGACCAAACAAAGAAACGTATCAGTCAGACAAAGTAGAAACAGAGGCCATCAAAGCCACGATCGGCCACTTGTTGCCGGAAAAAGAAGAAGACCGTGAGAAAGTCGCCAAAGATCTCGGCTACGAAACCTTGCCACTTCGTGACCAAAAAGCTTATACTTTGACCAAGGGCGTTGAAAGCCCTGGCGCACCAGGAGGCTATAAGGGCCGCATGGGGATTTACGAAGTCTTCCACATCACGGAAAAAGTCCAAGACTTAATCCTGAAGCGGGCGACCTCGGCAGAAATCCAAAAAGTTGCACAAGAGCAAGGAATGATTACCATGCGCCAAGACGGCTATCTGAAAGCCTTAGCCGGGCATACAACGCTAACAGAAGTAAACCGTGTCGCTGCTGCCGACAGCGCATAAACGAGAGGGTGGACATGCAAGGGCCAAGAATTGAAGTATTACTGGAAGAAGTCGTTAAAAAGAAGGCGTCCGACTTACACCTGCAGGTGGGCTTGCCCCCGATGCTACGTGTTGATGGCGCATTGATGCCCGTTGCTGGTGCCGACGTTTTAACTGACGAAGCAGTCGAAGCATTGATTTTTGCGATTCTCGATGAAGACCAAAAGCAGATCTTGCTGAAAGACAAAGAGTTCGACTTCAGTTTTGCCTTTGGTGATCTCGGTCGTTTCCGTGTGAATGCCTTCCACGAGCGCGGCAACCTTGCAGCCGCACTTCGGCTTATTACGAACGACATTCTTTCCATCGAGCAACTCGGCTTGCCCGCGGTAGTGAATAAATTTGCGAATTATCCGCGTGGCTTGGTGCTGGTGACTGGTCCGACCGGTTCGGGTAAGTCCACGACGCTTGCGGCGATGATCCACCAGATCAACAGTGAACGCGCAGAGCATATTATTACTATCGAAGATCCGATTGAGTACACGCACCGTTCCAAAAAATCGGTGATTGTGCAACGTGAAGTGCACTACGACACGTACTCGTTCTCGGCGGCGCTGCGTTCGGCGCTGCGTGAAGACCCGGATGTGGTGCTGATTGGTGAGATGCGTGACCTCGAGACCATCGCTTCGGCAATTACTATCGCCGAAACCGGGCACTTGGTGTTCGCAACGCTGCACACCAACTCGGCAGCACAAAGTATCGACCGTATGATCGACGTGTTTCCGCCGCACCAGCAGCCGCAGATTCGCGCACAGCTCAGTAACATTTTGATGGCGATTTGTTCGCAACGTTTAGTGCCGTCGATTGGCGGCGGGCGTATTGCGGCAGCCGAAATTTTGGTAGCAACACCAGCGGTGCGTAACATTATTCGTGAAGGCAAGACGCACCAGCTCGAGGCGGTTATTCAGACCGGTTCGGAACACGGCATGCAATCTATGGACAAAACCCTTGCCGGATTGGTACACGCCGGAACAATCACTTACGAAGATGCCCGTAACGTTGCGGTTGATATCGATGAACTTGATCGGTTGATGAGAAGTTAGGCAAACAGATGTTATCGTATCATTACACAGCACGCGATCCGGCAACCGGCCAGTATACCAAGGCGAATGTTGAGGCCGACAACGAACAGGCTGCGGCAAAATTGATCCGCGCCGAAGGGTTAGTGCCGATCAATATTGAATTGAGTGATAAAAAAGTTGCCGGTGGCGGCCGACGACACCGGGTAAAGATCAAAGACAAGGTGTTGTTCTCGCGTCAGCTTTCGACCTTGATTAACGCGGGTTTGCCGCTGGTACAGAGCTTGCGCACGGTGAACGCGCAGTCTCAGAGTAAGCCGCTCAAAGTGGTTATTAATCAGGTTATTTCTGATGTTGAGGCCGGATTAACACTTTCGGCTGCTATGTCAAAACACCCGCAGGCTTTTGACCAAGTGTACATCAGCCTGATTGCCGCCGGTGAAGCGTCGGGTACGCTCGATAAAGCGCTGGAACGGTTAGCGATTCAACAGGAAAAAGACGCGGATCTTATTAGCAAACTCCGCGGCGCGATGATTTATCCAATCATCGTGTTGCTCGTAATGGTCGGTGTAGTCGGCTTTATGATCGTGAAGGTATTGCCGCAGGTAAAGACATTGTACGATGGTATTTCCGGCGGTTCATTGCCACTTTTGACGCGTGTGTTGCTGGCAATTTCGAGCTTTACAATTCACTACTGGTGGGTGGTGTTGATTGTCCTCGGTTTACTTGCGTTTTTCACGACTCGCTGGGCTCGTACGGGGCCGGGCAAGGAAGTTATCGATCGCCTCAAGATGCGCATGCCTCCACTGGGCGCGCTATTTATGAAGGTCTACATGGCGCGATTTTCCCGCACTGGTACCACGCTCGTTGCGAGTGGTGTGCCTCTTATTCAAGTGCTCGAGATTACTGGCACGGCCGTAAACAACGTGCATATTAAAAGGTCGCTTGATCGCGCTATCGAGAAGGTAAAGGGTGGTAAGGCGTTGTCTGATTCGTTGTCGAACGACCCGAACTTTTTGGAGCTGGTGCCAAACATGGTGCGTATTGGTGAACAATCGGGTTCGCTTGAACAAATGCTGGCTAAAACTGCTGACTACTACGAAAAAGAGGTGGACGACCAAATTAAATCCATCTCGACCATCATCGAACCGGTGTTAATGGTAGGACTTGGTATCGCGGCGTTTATCATCGTGGCAGCAGTATTATTGCCGATTTACGGGTTGGCGAACAAATCGTTCATCCAATAGTAGTAAAACACTTGCATTTTAATTACAACAACCGTATTATCTAAGCATAACAATTAACAAAGTAGCAAAGGGGGCATTTGCATGCTTTCGAAAACAAATAAACGTCAAAGCGGATTCACGATTATCGAGGTGCTGATCGTGCTCGCTATTGCAGGATTGATCATGTTGATCGTCTTCCTGGCCGTCCCAGCCCTCCAGCGCAACGCACGTAACAGTCAGCGCAGCCGCGATGTATCGTCATTGCTTGGTGGTATGAGCGAGTTCGTAAACAACAACAATGGCAGCCTACCAACAGGCGGTACATTCTCTGCAGGTACAACGGCAACTATTGGTACGAGTGGTACGAACACCGTTCCTGTATCGCTTTCATACTACGATGGTTCAAAGATTAGCATCGTGGACGGAAGCGCAGCTGCCGTTACCAACCCGAACAGCAACGAAAAAGTTATCATTGTAACCGGTGCTACTTGTAGCAGTACGGTGGGTGATTCTGCAGTCGGCCCAAGCCGCGGCTACGTTGCTCTCTACACACTTGAGAACAACTCAAAACAGTGTAAGAGCTCATAGGCTAACAGCTTAGCTCAACCAAAACGGACTCCACCTCGGAGTCCGTTTTATTATTATTTCATTATATTTGCAAAGCGTAAGCATTTACGATTACTATGAACCTGCATCAATGCGGGAGGTGTCTATGAAAAGAATATTGCGGTATAACTCACTTTTAGTGAGCTTTTTTATTCTGGTTGCGGCGGTCATGGCACTGGTGGTTTTTGCTGCCAAATCGACTCCGAGCAACGATTACTTGTCCCGAACAAAAATCGTCAACAATACCAAGGGCCGCTCATTCTTAGGTCTTGTTGACCAACGAAAACCTAAGCACAAACTCAATCCAACTTTCGCGCAGCTCGACGGTGACTTGCCGGTAACGCAAATAATCGGAACCCTGAGTAGTGATCAGACCTGGAACAGTAACACGGTATATATGGCAAGCGGCGTGATTGTACCGAGTGGCGTTACACTTACTATTAACGCGGGCGCGATTGTGAAAGCCACAAACTCATATTCAAATGGCATAACCGTGGAAGCGGGCGGCGCAGTACATGTATTAGGCAGTTCAAGTGATCCGGTGATCTTCACCAGTTATAAAGACGATACGGTGGGCGGCGATTCTAATAACGATGGGCCGTCGATCAACAGCTATAGCGACTATGGCACCGCAATTCGCACAAACAATGGCGCACTTGATGTCGCACATGCGATTTTCCGCGGCGCCAACCAAAGTGTGAGCGCGGTTTGTTCTTCGTCGCCAGCCAGTGTATCGGTTCAGGATAGCGTGCTAAACAGCCAGTTTTATGCAAGCAGCTGTGGCGCTAATATCGTAAGTTTGCAACGCAATGAGCTTGATGTGCAAGGAGGAGCAACCGCAATATATTTGGCGTCATCTGATCCTTCGGGCGTGCTACTTGCTGGGGCGGACCAGAATATAGCTACCGGCAGCGATGCCGGAAAAGCGGTATACCTAAATAGCAATACTGTTAATACTGGTAAAACGTGGGATATTTCCGGGACGAGCGGTGTCATCGTTATGACCGGTGGGTTGAACGTGGATGGAACCATGAACGTTGGATCTGGTGTCATAATAAAAACCACTAATTCATATTCGAATGGCATCGCCGTATCGCAAGGCGGTGCTTTAAATGTTACTGGCACGACAAGTGATCCGGTGATCTTCACCAGCTATAAGGATGACAATGCAGGAGGTGATTCAAATAATGATGGCGCCTCACTCGGCGGGTATTACGATTACTCGACAGCCGTTCGTGCAGATAACGGCACGATAAACGTTGCTCATGCTACGTTTCGTGCCGGCAGTCAGGGCGTCTATGCAAACTGTTCGACGGGCGCCAATACGATTACAATTACCGATAGCATATTGAATAGCCAAACAGCTTTCTACAACTGTAGTCAAGGTGTTGTTACGATGCTGCGTAACCAGTTTGCGGTACAGGGTGGTAGTATGGCCGTTCAAGCATCGTACACAGATGTGGCTGGAATTGCCTTGAGTGGTACGGACCAAAATACCGGCACCGGGAGCAATGCGGGCATTGCGGTGTTTGCTTATGGTGCAACCGTTGCGAGTGGTGAGACGTGGAATGTTTCGGGAACGAGTGGCGTGGTAGTGCAAGTAGGGGGTGTCACTGTTAACGGCGCAATGAACGTGGGAGCTGGAGCTATTATTAAGACCACGAACTCATATTCAAACGGTATCGAAGTAACAGAAAGCGGAAGCTTGAATGTGACCGCAACTGCATCGAGCCCAGCTATCTTTACGAGCTATAAAGATGATTCTGTAGGTGGAGATACGAACAATGACGGCCCCTCGGCAGGAGGCTATACCGACTACTCTACAGCAGTACATACAACTAACGGCCTTATCTCAGTTGCTCATGCCACTTTTCGCTCTGCTAGTAATGGCTTTTACGCGAGCTGCTCTACGGGTGCAAAGCATATAACGATTGATGACAGCCTGCTAAAAAGCAATGCGTCGTTTTATAATTGCGGACCGGGTGTGGTCACTATGCAGCGTAACCAGCTCGCAACCCAGGGAGGCTACGCGTCGATATATGCCAATTATACGGACATGGCAGGTATCGAACTCGCCGGCGCGAACCAGAATGTCGCCACTGGTAGTAATGCCGGTAGGGCAGTACAAGCATATAACGGTATTATTGCCGCTGGTGAAGCCTGGAATATTTCAGGAACAAGCGGCGCGGTTGTGATGGCGTCGAATGTAGTGGTTGACGGGACGGTGAATATTGGCGCAGGGGCCACTATCAAGACTACAAATGGCTTTTCGCAGGGATTTTCAGTTAGTCAAAACGGCGTATTCAATACTGCGGGTACCCCTGCCAGTCCCGTAATCTTTACGAGCTATAAAGATGATACTGCAGGTGGTGATTCAAATAATGACGGTCCCTCTGTAGGTGGCTATACCGACTACTCTACAGCTGTTCGAACCGATAGCGGGACACTCAATATCGCACATACTACTTTCCGCTCGGGGAGTCAGAGCATCTACGCAAGCTGTTCATCGAGTGCGCACACGATCTCTGTAACTGATAGCCTGTTTAAGAGTCAAGTGTATACATTCACTTGTGGGCCTGGCATACTGAGCTTGCAACGCAACCAGTTTGCCGTACAGGGTGGTTACTCGGCCATCAGCGCGAACTATACTGATCTCACGGGCATTGCCCTAAGCGGTACAAACCAAAATATCGGCGCGGGCAGCAATGCAGGAGTAGTGCTTTATGCGTACAACTCATCGGTAGCTAGTGGTGAAACCTGGAACGTTTCTGGTACGAGCGGCATGGTCGTGATGCTTAGTAATCTCACCATTGATGGCACGCTGCATGCGGATCCTGGCGCTATCTTCAAAATCCAAAACTCCGGTGCATATGGCATTACACTGAACCAAAACGCGACGCTTGACGTTGCCGGCAGCTCGAGCAGTCCGGTGATCTTCACGAGCTATAAAGATGACACTATCGGTGGAAACTCTAACAACGATGTTTCTACGGCTGCAAAAGGCGACTATTCGACGGCCATAACTGCTAACCAGGGTGCAACTGCACAGCTCTCCAATGCCAAAATCATGTACGCGTCGACGGCGTCGTATTCCCAGGGTGCTACAGTTACGACTAATAATACCGATGTTTCGTACGCTGGTACCGGCTTTTACGTTCCCAGTGGCCAAGCAACGCTTACAAATACCAACATCGCGCACAGCGACACCGGAATTTACGCAAATTACAGTGGTACCGTTGCATTCCGTGGCTCAATGAGCGACATCGGCAACAAAGCAGTTGTAGCATGCAATTGGAATTCAGGTACGAGCTGTGGTGTCGATGCCTCATATACTGACTGGGGAAGTGCCAACGGCCCTGGAAATCTCGTGTGCGGCCAAGTAGAGACCATCCCCTATAAGTACAATAGTACAACCTACAACGGCAGCAGTGCTTTCGTAGGCAATTGTGACGGTTCGACGCCGCCCGATCAAAACATGGATCAAAGCATCACGCACTTTAGTCAGCGTGTCAGCAGTCGCCAGATAGATTGTAGCGGCGGTTACCAGGATGCCTGCGATGCCATCCACAACGCCTTTGCATGTTTGAGCGGCGCGGTGAACCTGGCGGGATCAACGTCGCCAATTCCATTACCGCAGATCCACGAGGACGGTAGTGTAGATTCGTGGGGGTCGACCGTCAAGAGTGGCGCGGCCGACTACCTTCGTAACAGCGCTATCGAAGCAGTATTACCCTCGCAAATGAGCCAGATGTTTGACAAAATGATGGGACTTGTCGGGCTATTCAACAGCATGTCATCGGCCTATAACTCCTGCGCGCCGTAGCCTTGGCTAGCTGTGGTACTATAATTGCATGATTGTAGTTATGCTTGCGGTTTTTGGGCTGATCTTTGGCAGCTTTGTGAACGCGCTGGTCTGGCGCATGCACGAGGGGAAAGATTGGCTCAACGATCGTTCGGAGTGCACGCACTGCCATCACAAGCTCGCGCCTAAAGATCTTGTACCGGTGTTTAGCTATATATTTTTGAAGGGCAAGTGCCGCTACTGCCACAAAAAAATCGAGGACAGTCCATGGATCGAACTCGGTACTATGGCGCTATTTTTGCTGTCGTACTTTTTATGGCCGGTGGCTTTTGAGGGTGCAGGATTTTTCAAATTTATTATTTGGTTGCTGATAAGTGTTGGACTTATGGCGCTGATTGCTTTTGATCTCAAATGGTATTTGCTGCCAAACAAAGTTGTCTTTCCGCTCATCGGCCTGGCGGTCACTCAAGTGCTGGGTATCGCTTTGTTTTATCACGGCGGACTGCATGAAATCATCGGCGCATTGGGCGGCGTGGTTATTATTGCCGGACTTTTTTATCTTATTTTTCAGATCTCAAAAGGCACTTGGATTGGCGGCGGCGATGTAAAACTCGGTATCGCACTAGGACTCCTTGCCGGCGGCCCGCTAAAGAGCTTACTTTTGTTGTTCGTGGCATCGGTATGCGGCATTATCATCTCGGTGCCGATGGTCGCGAGCGGCAAAGCGAATCGTAAAACGCAGCTGCCATTTGGGCCATTTCTGATCTTGGCACTCGTCGTTGTACAACTTTTTGGTACACCAATTGTTGATTGGTATACGCGCTTCGCACTTTAGAAAACTAGTACTTTTTCCGAAGGAGCTTATGGTATACTGAGGCGTATGAAGGGTGGCTTGCAGGCTTACTCCCAGCGCAACGCATTCCGACGTCGGACTTCAGCAGGATTTACGACGGTGGAAGTGCTCATTGTGCTCGCGGTGACGGGTATTCTCTTTGTGAGTGCCGCGACTTTGATTGCCGGCAAACAAAGCCAAGCGGCATTCCAACAGGGTGTCCAGCAATTGCAGTCACAGATGCAGCAAGTAATGAATGACGTTTCGAGCGGGTATTATCCGAATCTCTCTAACTTTACCTGCACGAACAGTGGGGCCGGTGTATCGATAAGTGGCGGCAGCAGTGAGCAGGGTACGAACGGCGATTGTATCTTCTTGGGTAAGGTCGTACAGTTTGGCTCTGGTGTTAACGGCGGTTCAGATCAGGAGAAGTTCGCTACGTTATCCCTCGCAGGCTTACGCAGTGACACGAGTGGCAATCCCATTACTACGCTTGCTGCAACCTCGCCTACGGTAATTCCGAGCTCAACCGCAACAACACCGCTCGAAGGCGGCTTGACTGTTAGCGGCATGTGGTACGACGGCAATCGCTCTCAGCCAATTGCCGCGCTCGCTTTTGTCAGTACGCTTGGCCAAACCAACGGCGTAGGAGTCCTAACTGGCACTCAGCGGCTCAATGTTATCCCCATCACTGGCACCGTACTGACGCAAAGCACCAGTGTTACGCCACCCATCATTCACAATGTTTTGAGTAGCCCGGCAGCCATTGTAAACCCGCCAAACGGCGTGCAAGTTTGTTTTACGAGCGGTGGCACTAACCAATCTGGCCTGTTAACTATCGGTGGTACCGGAACCAATGGCCGGCAACTCGATGTAGCGTTAGACATAAAAACGGGGAGGAGTTGCTAAATATGATTCGCGTACCTTTCCGCAAACTTAACCAACGCGGCGATACAATTGTTGAAGTTTTGATCGCCATTACCGTGGTGAGTATGATCCTTGGCGGCGCTTATACCACTACAAACCGGAGTTTGCAGGCTTCACGCAGCGCACAAGAACAGGGCGTGGCCACAAAGTTAGTCGAGGGACAACTTGAGCAGCTCAAGGCACTTGCCGATGTACCAGGGGGCCTAGCCAGCGCGCCGGCGTCATTCTGCATTTTACCGGTAAGCGGAAAGCCTACGCCAGTTAGTACGGCGGCGGCTGGCACGCCATGCTCGCTTAACAATCAAGGAGCCACGGCCGCTGCAACAGATCAGCCGGCCTATCGAATAGCCATAACCGAACCTACCCCCGATAACTACAAGATCACCAATACCTGGATTAATGTTAACGGCAAACAAACCGACTCCATCGAGATGAGTTACAGGACTTACGCCCAATGAGCCACGTAGCGTTTCGCCGCCAGCAAAAAGGGTTCACGGTTATCGAACTATTAATTGCAACAGCGATTTTCTCACTCGTGCTGCTGATGGTTACTTTTGGTATCATCCAAATTACGCGAGTGTATTACAAGGGTGTTACCGAAACCAATACCCAAAGCGCTGCGCGATCGATTGTCGATACCATTTCGCAGTCGATCCAGTTTGGCGGTACGGGTAATATCCAGGCGACCAGTGGAAGTACGCCAGGCACTTCGTATGGTTTTTGTATCGGCAATCAGCTGCTGAGTTATGTCTTGGGTTACCAGGTGGTAGATAGTCCGAACTCCAGCCTCAAACAAAGCTATCACGGATTGGTAGTAAGTAGTGCGGCTTCTTGTGGCGGTCCGGTCGGTCCGGTAGCAAACTTGCGCACCACTGCCAACATCCCTAATAGTCGGGAGCTAATCGGTAAAAACATGCGACTATCGAAACTGAGCGTGCAGCCAGTTGCGGGTACCTCCAATCTGTGGAACATTACGGTGAAAGTAATGTACGGCGATGATGACGTCTTTACTACGGCGGCTGATAACCCGAATGCTGCATGTAAAAACATTGTTCAAGGCACGCAATTCTGTGCGGTTTCGGAACTCAACACGATTGTAGAAAAAAGGGTACAATAAAGGCAGTAACCATGAGCAATATCAAAAAAACTACGCTAAAAAATGAATCCGGCATGGTGTCGATAATGGTCACGATGATCTTGATGGTGGTCATGAGTTTGATCGTTATTGGTTTTGCGCAGATTTCGCGACGCAATCAGCGTCAGGTGCTAGATCGCCAGTTAAGCACACAAGCTTTTTATGCTGCCGAATCCGGAGTAAACGACGTGCGGCAACTCATTAAAACGAAAGGTGTGCCGCCGGCCAAAACCGATTGTGCCAACACTGGTGCGTATTACTCCGGTTTACAACCTACCGTAAACACTGGGAACAAAGTTTCGTACAGTTGTGTGCTTGTGAATCCGACTCCCACACAGCTGCAGTTCAACAGCGTCGATAACACGTCATCGACAGTTATTAGAATTGAATCTGCCGATTCTACCGCTCCAATTAAGACCCTGACGCTCACCTGGGAGCCCAATGCCGCGGTTGCTTCGCCACTCGCTCTTTGTCCCACGAGTGCAACGAACGCCTTCTCGACCTCCGCCAACTGGAAGTGTGGCTATGGCGTGCTCCGCACTGATTTAACTTCGGTAGATGGACCCTTTGATACGAGCACACTCGCAGGTAGCACTATGACAAGCTTTAGTGTTCCCATTGCCGGTGCGCTCGGCACGACCATCAACTACGCCGCCGGCGCCAGTAACCCGAACACTTTGAAGGGAATTTCTTGCACAGTCGCAAAGTGTCAGCTCAACATCGACAACATGCAAGTTCATTCGGCATATTATCTGCGTATGCTTTCGTTGTACATCGGCGTACCGCTCCAAATTAACGGCACGGACATCAATGGTAATGCCGTGAAATTTGTGGGCGCCCAGGTTATTATCGATTCAACAGGGAAGGCGCAGGACGTATTACGCCGCATCCAAACTTATGTCTCGGCAACCGGCCGCTCCGACCGTAACGCCAACCCCGACAATGCGGTTAGTTCGTTTGGGCCGGTTTGTAAGCGATTCTCGGCAACCGGTGGCTTTTTCTCGAACGACACCGCTGGCATTCCAAGTTCGGTCGTCACTGATCCGCTCGCCGACCGTTTGTGTAGATAACATAGGTGGCGGTTGGCTTATTTTTCTTGATTGTGATGGAACCGTTCGTGCACGCTCTTGAGGTGCGGATCGGTCACGTGTGTATAAATTTGTGTCGTAGCGATATTGCTGTGGCCAAGCATTGCTTGCACTGAGCGTAAATCGGCACCGTTCATAAGTAAATCGGTAGCAAACGAGTGTCGCAAGGTGTGTGGGCTGACATGTTTGGTAATGCCGGCCATGAGTGCGTAATGTGCCACGAGCCGCTGCACACTGCGCACGGTTAACCGGTGGTAATTACCGCTGAGATCAATTTGCTTGCGACCGCTGTAGCGAACAAATAACGGCTTGGTATTGTCCTCGCGCTTTTGCAAATAATGATCAAGCCATTTGGCAGCCTCAGGGCTAATAAAAATCGGCCGATCTTTCTGACCCTTACCGCGCACCATAAACTCACGCCGCTTCAGATTGATGTGATCACGATCAAGTCCGACCAGTTCTGACACACGCAGCCCGCTCGAAAACAGTAATTCCAAAATTGCTCGATCACGGAGGCCGGCAAGTTTATTCAAATCGGGCTGGGCAAATATTCGCTTCAATTCTTCTTCGTTTAGGAAGGTAACTTGTTTGCGCACGGTGCGGGCCAGCTCAATTTTGTCTACGGCCAGCGCCGGAATATCACGCTTGGCACAAAATTTTAAAAAGCTACGCAGCGCAATTAAGTGGTAGTTTTGTGTGGTTTTTTGCAGTTCATCCGATACGTTAGTACCGAGCCGGTTGAGCCACAATCGCCACTTGCGCACCATTTCAGCGTTGATGTCCGACACCGAAATGTCCCCGGCAAAGTCACTCAGTCGCGTTAAATAGTGGTCGTAGTTGTGAATTGTTTTTTGCGAGCGGTTTTGCTCGATTTCCAAATATTCTAAAAAGTCGGTCTTTGCTTTACGAAACTGCATATCCTTATTGTACGCTGTTGTGGAGAATACGTGCCACCTTATATACTCGTAAAGCGGCGTTAGGCTCGCGTGCTCTGATCTGTTACAATGTGCCCATAAAGTAAACAAGGAAGTACATGGAAGAAACACTCATTATCGCGAAACCGGACGCCATTCAACGTGGCCTTGTCGGGGAGATTATTTCACGTTTTGAGCGCAAGGGTTTGAAATTGCTTGGTCTTAAGATGATGCGGCTCGACAGTCCGCTGTTGCAGGCGCATTACGCCGAACACCTTGAAAAACCATTTTATGCCGGCCTTGAAGAATTCATGAAAAGCTCGCCTGTTGTCGTGATGGCCTGGGAAGGCTTTGAATGTGTGAACTCGGTGCGTATTTTGGTTGGTGCAACGAACCCACGCGAAGCCGCTGCCGGCACGATCCGCGGGGACTTCTCGATTGGTACGGGCCGCAACTTGATTCACGCTTCGGACAGCGCCGAATCAGGTAAAGCCGAAGTTGCTCGATTCTTTAAACCACAGGAGTTACTCGACTACGACAAGTCTGAGTACGAGCAGATTTACGAGTCTTTTGAGCGGAAATAAATTCGCTCATTCGCCCCCATCTCGCTGCGCGAGATGCCAGGCTCACTCGAAGAAAGATTTTATGTAAACACAAAATCTTTCTTCTCATTCGCCCCCATAGTTCAATGGATAAAACAACTCCGTCCTAAGGAGAAGCTCTACGTTCGAATCGTGGTGGGGGCACCAAGAAGGACTATGTTAAGTAAAGAAGAAATCCAAACCGTCGCTACCATCCTGAGTAAGCTGCAGCCGGGACTCATGCCATTCGATATTTTTCACCAGTTTGCGCGGATCGCGGTTTTGCCTATTGTTGAAGTTGTGCCACTCCGCCTCCAAGGTGGCAAAGTGGAAGTACTCCTGACACGCCGTGAAGCCGACGACCCAATCTGGCCCTCCAAGCTGCACACCACGGGTACGGTACTTCGTGCCACCGATGAAGCGGGCAGTTTCAAGACAGCTTTTGAACGAATAAACGCCGAGCTTGGCAGCACGCAACTAGCTCCGCCGGTATTCGTCATGAATTCGTTTAACGGCTTAGGCCGCGGCCGAGAATACGCCGCAATTCACTGGGCTGAGTGCTTGGGCGAACCAAAAGCTGGTGCATTTTATCCGGTCGATTCTTTGCCGGATGATCTCGTAGAAGGGCAGCGTCCGTTTATTGCTGCCGCTGCCGCAGCCTTTACCGCTGCGCGAGTTGCCGATAAATAACCGAGATTTTTTTGGCAGCCACTGGTACAATACGCTTATGCCGCAAAAATATTTTGCCGATCAATTTGATGATGAGGAAGTACTCTTTATCTTCCGCAAACATCCAATTGTTATGCGACGGGGGCTGATTGTCGGTGGTCTTGGGCTGTTGATTGGCCCGTTGTACAGTTTGTTTCTGATCTATACGCACCCTAATAATCCGCCGTCTATGACCTTCTTTTTTGCCAGTCTCGGAGTGAGTGCCGTTCTAGGGGCAGTTTTATTCTTACCGTGGTGGATTGGTTGGCACTTTAGTGTGTTCATCGTAACCGATCAGCGGCTTATTCAGATCACTCAAAAGGGGTTATTCCACCGCAGCGTGGTCGATATGGGCCTGAGCCAAATCCAGATGGTAAATTATCAAATTGCCGGACTTGCGCAAACCCTCTTCGGATTTGGTACAATAATGATGCAAACTTTCGTAGGAGATTTGGTAATCCATACCGTGCACCATCCGGCCACGATCCAAAAGAAGTTGCTCGAAATACTGCGTCAACAGGGAGTATCGGCCAGCCCATACGACCAAAAAGAACCTATATTGGAAGAAAATGAAGCATAAAATCAAGCACGCGTTCAAGCGTGTCAAACGGGAAGGGCACAAGAAATCGCGTCTCGACGAGGCGATTGAGAGCATCCCGCGCATCACCAACGAAACTGTCGCCGAACACCGCGAAGAAGTGCTATCGAGTGCGCGCAAATATATTTACCCCTTGCAGCATTCTATTCACAAGATCGTTACTATCTCGATCTGGCTATTTATTGTGCTGATCGTGGCGTTCTTTAGTTATTGTTTGCTCGCGCTGTACAAATTTCACACCACATCGACCTTTGTATATCGTATTACCCAGGTGATTCCGTTCCCGGTGGCAAAAGCTGGATCACATTTTGTTTCCTACGAGAGCTATCTGTTTGAACTGCGCCATTACATGCACTATTACGAAACGCAGCAAAAAGTTGATTTCAACAGTACTTCGGGCAAACAACAGCTTGAAAATTTCCGCAAAACCGCGATGCAGTCGGTAGTAAACGACGCCTATGTAAAAGAGTTGGCCTCGAAGTACAAGGTTTCGGTGAGTTCGCAAGAGGTGAGTAACGAAATTACCTTGGTACGGCAAGAAAATCGCTTGGGCAACAGTGATCAGGTATTTGCCGATGTCTTAAAAGAATTCTGGGGTTGGTCGGTCGATGACTTCAGGCGCGAGCTCAAACAGCAATTGCTTGCTCAAAAACTTGTTTCAACACTCGATACCGGGACGCATGATCGTGCAAATAATGCACTCGCGCAGCTTCGTGCGGGGGCGGACTTTGGTGCGCTCGCCGCCCAGGTTTCGGATGACGCCACGACTAAAAATAACGGTGGACAGTACGGAGCGCCGATCGATCAATCCAACCGTGACTTGCCGCCACAGGTGATTAACGCGCTCTTTTCATTGCAAGCCAACCAGACGTCAGAGATCATTAACGCCGGCGGAACGCTCGAAATCCTCAAGGTTCTCTCGGTAGATAATGGCAAGGTTCAAGCAGCACATATATCGTTTAACTTCGAACACCTCGATAAATACTTGGCGCCGCTCCAAAAGAAAGAGAAGCCGCTCTACTTTATTAGTAATTAGCGGCAAGGTTGGCCGCTCCAAAGGGTTGCTTTTCGCCGCGATGCCTGCTATGATTACCTCTGTTCTTTACATACAAACATGTTGCATTAGGCAGCAGCATGATGTGGGCTCGTAGTGAAGCTGGCCTATCACGCCTCCCTGTCACGGAGGAGATCGCCGGTTCGAATCCGGTCGGGCCCGCCAAATCCAGAACTTGAAATATTCTACTTTTTATGGTAGGATATTTTTATTGAACTAAAACAAAATTATGACACACGAAAGCCACAACCAATCGCAGCAACCTTTTGCAAACGCCTATCCGTTACCGGACGATCAGTTTGGCTTTGAAGCAGAGGCACGTGAGACTTTTGCGCAGCAATTTCCGGGCAAGGAACCACTGTTAAACGCGGCCCTCACCGAAGTACATCGCTATGCAGGATTCGACTCGCCGCAATACAAAGTTCAGGAAGAAGACATGGTTCCTGCAATCATGGACAATGTGGCAGATGATTTAGGCTATCTGAACTTGGGGACGGATCGTGGAGGTGGTATGAGCTTACTGACGCTTACCATGCCGGACCGGACTGTGACACCTGAGGCTTTTGAAAATATGTCTGACATAGATCGGCGTGTAGCTGGCGCAAAAGTAGAGGGTATGTCGGTTGTCGGTGCTATGCCACCCGAAACGGTCGCTATGCTCGAGTCCGTTTATGGGGCCATCGGCGCCAAAGTAGTGCGTGACGATCGCGCAGAGGGTGCGCAAAGTGGCTCCGTACTTCGGGAAGGTGAATACCAAGGCGAACCTATCTTTGTTGTCGAGGACTATCACAACAATCAACCGCATCTTGGCGGCCGCGATAGTTTATCGGTGCGTATTGTTGGCACGGATATGGCAAGAAAGGTCAAAGATGAGCTGAGCGATTCAGAAGTAGCTGCGTTTGCGACGGTTACTGGTTTGGCGCTACCGGAAGCGCGCCAGGAGATCCGCAAAAACGGCGTTGACCGTACTAACGTTGCCAACGTGGTCGATGTATTACGCCAAACACAAGCTGTGCTCGGCGCGGCACAGACTGAACCGCAGGGAGTATCAAAAGCGGAGCAATCAACGAAAGCTCCAAATACTCCTGAACAAAAAGTCGGTAGGCTCACCAGCGCCGCGCGGCGTATAGGACGAATCCTCGGCCGTCGCCAACAGTAAAAGTCCACGCGTAAAAAAGAAGGCAAAAACGACCTGCTTTTCCTGAGCTACACCACATAATTGACTTATTGATAGTTTTATGCTAATGTTTATCTATAGCACTAAAACAAATATAAATAGGTCAACATATGTCAACCAATCTTGAACTTCCTCCAGCGGTACAGCCCGAAGCCATGGAACAGGCTGAGCGTAATGTTGAGGCCGCTATTGCACAACTGGGTGCTATTTCTTCGCGGAGTGAAGTAGTGGTAGAGCCACTGACCGAGGAAGACATCAAGCAGGGCATTGAGGAATTAGAGGCTTATGCAAACGATGCCAGCGTTCGAGAGGAAGATGCAGGACGTGTTCACGATATCGAGGCTGCTTACAAAGCGGCCAAAACCGAAAACGAAATTTTTGATGTTTACGAACAAGCTCAAAAAGAGCATGCAATGTTTGAAGCGCACGCAGAAGCACTCAAAGAGAATGAAATGGTCAAGGCTTACGAAGAAGCAGTAGAAGAAAACAAGAAATTTGATATCCGCTTCTCGGAGCTTACAGCAGAAGAAAAGCAAAAGCAGGAGCAAGCCACCGAGGAAGCTGCCCAACAAAAACAAACAGAAGATGCTCAGGCAGTAAAAGATGCGCGAACACAAGCCGAAGCACGAAAAGCTAGCTCGGTTGATTATAAAGTGCAAGCCGAAGCCGCGCTCAAGCAGGCAGGCTACGACGCGGAAATTCCTACTGGCAGTCAAGTGACCAAAGACGCTAAAACCGGTGATATTTTGATCGCTCATGACAACGATGTTCGGGTGCTCAGTCCGCAGCCTGATGGTAGTGCGCCAAAAGTAGTAGATTATCATTTTGACGCTGAATCCCAGATTATTACCATTCGCGATCAAGGCGATGTAGTCATGGCACGCGTAGGCAATTATGTACAAAGCCAGGCCGCCGAGGGTCAGACCCCCGAAGAAGATGCCATTGATTTACCGCCGGCTGTTAAAAAGCTGGTTGGATTTGAGCGTGCCATCCCGCTCTCAGTTGTTGAGTAACGCTAAACTTTGTGAATAATTTTCTTCCTCTGGTATGCTTGGTGCATGGTAAAGGCAGAGGGATCTGAAAAAGATAAGTTTCCTACGTTTTCGCGACGGGAGTTTACCTTTCGGCAATCGGCACAGATTATTGTAGCCTGCGGTCTCACCGGCGGGCTTATAAGCGTTCTTGCGGTGCACGTAGCTACTTATGGTGAGCACGATGATGCGCCAATAGTGGTGACTGTTCCTGATGAAAGCGCCGAGGCCGGTCCGCCCATGCCAAACTTCGATTTTATCATTCCGCGTCGGCAGACACCCGGTATTACTTACTTGTTGCGCGATGATACCGAGCAGAGGGCGCGTGGTGAGGTAAAAGAAGGCGTGCAGTATGCTGGGTATGGGACAGCGCCGAATGCGGATTTATTTCTACTCGATACCGGAGCTAAGATAACTCGCACAGGAGATGTGGTAGAGGTTTTACCGCTTTACGGCCCGGATCAGCCAATTCATTTGCCACTCGAGGTATTGGGGCGTGCACCAGCATCGGTCGCCTTCCAAGAGCACGTACTCACTATTGGTACCACCCCAACCGATGTGCACGAAATTATTGACTACATGGCTCCCAGGAACGTTCTCCCACCGCCAGGCATGTTTCGACAACAAGGATAGCTTATCACCAGCGGTCTCGTGACTTCTTACTCTGCTATACTTCATATCATGACAAAGCAGCAGCGATTGGTTTTGGTAGTATGTATTCTGGCCTCCTTTGTGGCGTTTTTGGATGGTTCCGTGGTCAATGTTGGACTGCCGGCAATTGTTCGCGATTTAGGTGGCGGCTTAGCCGTACAGCAATGGGTCGTCGATGCTTACTTGATCACGCTCGGCTCATTGATGTTGGTTGCAGGATCATTTTCTGATTTATTTGGTCGTAAAAAAGTACTAGCTTGGGGTTTGGGCGGTTTTTTAGTTACGTCAGTTTTGTGTGCCATAGCACCTGCAAGCGGCTGGCTCATCGGCAGTCGTGCTTTGCAAGGTGTTGCTGGCGCGCTTTTAGTACCCAGCTCACTCGCTTTTATCATTGGCGCGTTCTCGGGCAAGGCGCAGGGGAGAGCAATCGGAATATGGACGAGCTGGACAGGTATCGCATTTATTGTCGGGCCGTTGCTTGGTGGCTCGCTCATTGATTTATTCTCGTGGCGAGCGATTTTTGCAATCAATATTCTGCCAATCGCGGTTGCTTTTTGGCTCATGCGTGGGCTTGATCAACCCGAACAGATCAGAGAAAAGACCCGTATTGATTGGCTCGGTGTTGTGCTGGGTGGGGTTGGCCTCGCGGGCCCCGTATATGGATTGATCGAACAGCCGCATTTAGGCTGGACGGACCCGCTGATTCTAACTGCAATAATCGGTGGTGCTTTGGTGTTTGCCGCTTTTCTGTACCATGAAAAACACAGCAAACACCCCATGCTACCTCTTACGTTGTTTCGAACGCGCAATTTTAGTGTAGGAAATATTGCCACGACGAGTATTTATGCCGGTCTCTCAATTGCCACCTTTTTGATAGTTATCTTTTTGCAGCAGATAGAAGGCTATTCGGCTATTTCTGCTGGTATTGCATTGATTCCGGCAACGATTGTTATGTTCGTGTTATCGCCGCGACTTGGTAGTTTATCAAGTACTTTTGGGCCACGGATTTTTATGGCAGTAGGGCCTATCATTGCCGGGCTCGGATTTTTATACATGCTGCGCATAAGCGCGCCACTCGCATACTGGACAGAGCTATTACCTGGAATTTTATTGTTCGGGCTTGGTTTGTCAGTTACGGTTACACCACTCACGAGTGCAGTTTTGGGTTCAATTCACGCCGAACAAGCTGGAGTGGCATCCGCAATCAATAACGCCATTGCCCGTATCGCCGGATTGGTAGCTATTGCTGCTGTGGGTCTGATTGTTGGTCCGACTATGACGCTGCATGGTTTTCGCCACGGCCTCATTGCTACGGCCATACTACTTATTATTGGTGGCGTGATTTCTGCGATCGGCATCACAAACAAGGGCATTAAAAGCGACGACGACTTGCCTAATGAACAAAAATAGTGTTCACATGTAACAGGGGTGATCCGAACTTTTCAATGTATTTAGACGGGGATGGCGAGTATTTACCAGGAGGTATTCTTTTTTGTTTTAGTGGCATTCGGTAAGATAGTTCTAGCGTGTTCACCCAAGAGTTTGTTATAATAACAGGCGATTTGTTGCCACCTTAGCTCAGTTGGCTAGAGCATCGCTTTCGTAAAGCGGGGGTCTGGGGTTCGAATCCCCAAGGTGGCTCCATTTTCATATATGCGGGTATCGTATAGCGGCTATTATGTAGCCTTCCCAAGGCTGAGATCTGGGTTCGACTCCCAGTACCCGCACCATTTTTATAGCATTACGGACTATGCGAACGCCTCCCAAAGGCTTACAATAGAACTTGCAAATATGCCAACGTCAAAAAAATATTTTCACGATCGTCTTATCTTATTGCTTCTTAGCATTAATGGGTTTCTTGCATTCCTTTGTATTATTCTTGTTTTTCTTCGTATTGGAGCAGGTACGGGCACGCAGGGCTACATTGTGCAGTACCGCGCTAATCTTGGTATCGGCGCGTTCAAACAAGGCGGCGTAAGCAATTTGGTTGCGTTTGCACTGTTCGCAATTATCACCTTAGGGGCACAAGTGGCGCTGAGCATTCGAACCTATCCTATTCGCCGAGAACTGGCTATTGCCGTATTGAGCCTTGGCCTCCCGCTCTTATTGCTGGCGGTGATTGTGAGTAACGCACTGCTCGTCTTACGCTAACTACTATGACAGACCTCGAAATTCCTCTTAAAAAAGACCGCGATGCTCGCTACCGACTTTTCGAAATTTTGCCCGGTGCGCTTAGCTGGTTCATGCTGTTGTTACCTTTCATACTGAGTCTTATAAATGTCACACTTGCTGCGCTCTTTGTATTGTTATATCTTTTGGTTAACTTTACACGGGTGTTTGCAACTGCGATACGTTCACTGCATGGCTACCGCGAAATGCGACAACATCGTAGTCTTGATTGGCGCCAAATGCTTGAGGAAATACAAATTGGCAAAGTCTCTGATGCTAAAGCCGTACGGCCAAAATGGCACCTTGACCAAATTCTTCGCCGCAGTGTGAAGCCGCCGATTATTGAGCCAGATGATGTGCTGCACGCCATTATTGTTGCGACATACAACGAAAGTCGGGAAGTCCTGGAACCTACCATCCAGTCTATTTTGCGCTCAAACTATGACATGAAAAAAGTCATCTTGGTGCTGGCTTACGAAGAACGCGGCGGCGATCGTGTCGCAAAACAATCAAAAGAACTCATTGAACAGTACAAAGGCCAATTTTTCCACGCTATGGCGGTAGGACACCCCAATAATATTCCAAATGAGGTGATTGGTAAGGGAGGAAATGTCACCTTTGCCGGCCGCCGTCTCAAAGAGTATCTAGAGGCAGAAAAAATTGACCCTCTGCGCGTAGTTGTTACGACCCTTGATTCGGACAATCGCCCTGACAAGCAATATCTCGCCGCATTAAGTTATGTGTACGTTGCATGCGAAGATCCACTTCGTTCTTCGTTCCAGCCTGTCTCAATTTATAACAACAATATCTGGGATGCGCCGGCGCCTTCGCGCGTACTTGCAACAGGCAACTCGTTTTATCACTTAGTGCAATCGCTGCGCCAGCATTCGCTCCGTAATTTTTCATCCCATGCCCAAGGTATGGCTTCGTTAATCGAGACAGATTTTTGGAGTACCCGGACCATTGTGGAAGACGGCCATCAGTTCTGGCGCGCATATTTCCGCTTCGATGGGAATTATCGAGTGTATCCGCTGCACGTACCGATCTATCAGGATGCCGTGCTCGCCGATACGTATATGAAGACGATGAAAGCGCAATTTTTACAGCTTCGTCGTTGGACTTGGGGCGCTTCTGACATCGCATATATTGTGAGCAAAGGCTACTTTAAGTCCAATAAGGTTCCAAAGCGCGACCTGTTGGTAAAACTGCTTCGCACCATCGAGGGACATGTCACATGGGCGGTTGGGCCTATTTTGGTGCTGGTAGGCGGATTTATTCCAGCATTTTTCCACCCTCAAAGCTATGCCGCCAACGAACTGCCACTACTCGTGAGCCGTATTCAAACCGTAGCTTTATTTGCAGGACTCGCCACGATATTTGTTTGTCTCAAAACTTTACCGCCTCGACCCGAACGCTATAAGCGTCATCGAACACTATTCATGCTATTGCAGTGGGCATACCTGCCGATTACAACGATTGTCTTTAACTCGTTTGCTGCGCTTAACTCTCAAACGCGCCTGATGTTCGGACGCTACATCGACAAGTTTGATGTCACCACCAAAGCCGTTGTCACCGAAAAGGGCGAAGTTATATCGTAATTTTATGCCGGTAGCTGGTGATACGCTGCGTAAATAGCTGCCGCTGTCGTGTCGAAATTGGTGAGTGTTTCATGGGCAACTGCCGCAATGGTGTCTCGCTCTACAACACTCTCATGAATTGTTTTGAGGACCGTCGCGAGAATTGTCTCAGTGAGTGCCGCGCTTTCGGTGAGCACGCGGGGGCGATGTTTGCAGGCTTCGTAGATACTCAAGAAAAGCCGGTCGCGGTTTAACGGTTCCGGCCGCTTCTTTGATATCTTTTGAACTAGCACGCTTTTGGGCAGCACAGGCTGTTCATGTGTGGTGAAGGTATTTTGGCATACGTCGCACATTCTTCGGCGCCAGGTCGTATTCTGGCGCTTCTGGAGTCGAGAATTGATAACATGCGTATTGCCGCCGCAATATAAGCAAACCATGACTATATAGTGTCATACGACTATTCAAAATGCTAGTGGAAAAATATAGAATACGTGGGGATAAGGTATAAAAAATCCCCCGCGGCGTTAACTGCGGGGGATTTTTGATCAGTGCTACTTAGCGATTGATCGGATTCTTCGAATTCTGGTTGCTTGAGAAGCGAATGACAACTCCTCATAGAACAGCTTGAATGTATCAAGCGTACTTGGTTTTTTGGTACTCACCAATAGGCCTCTTAACTGGTCTATAGTAGCAAAGAGTTGCCTGTGTGTCAATGATGTGTAGGTTTATTTATAGAGGAAAGGCCCGAGGGAGGCTTGCGTTTTTGGCCCTGATCACGTATAGTTCTATCTGTTTTATGGGCTCTTAGCTCAGTTGGCTAGAGCGCTTCCTTGACGTGGAAGAGGTCAGAGGTTCGAGTCCTCTAGAGCCCACCATACAAAAGACCCGAATGTATGTATGTTCGGGTTTTTTGTATGTCCTTGAAATGCGGAGTACTATCCCATATATGGTAAGTGAGCCGACATGAGGATATTACGATATATCATGAAAAGTATATTCGGTGAAAAATAAGAAGGGAGCTTATCCACAAGATGCTGTGTACAAAAGACAACATAATTGTACTAGCCATATAATACCAACATTGCTATAGTTGTACGTGCAGGTGAAGTTTTGCGATGTGTTATACTACTAATGAGTCAGGGAGGCTCACTAGTGGAGGTCATAAAATTCTGACCAACATATCGAGCGGCGAAGCGGTCTAACCATCCGCTGAGCTCCGTCGGCAGCTAGAGCGTGCGTTAACGTGCTAGAATGAGTGCCTTTCGAGTTAGAAAGGAAGTCCGGTGGAACCGCCCACAATTGTGCGACACGCACAAAACGGGTCCGAGACGCGCTATTAGATTAAATACATTTGCGAGAGTATTTAATCTACGGCGCGTTTTTGTATATATAAAAAGGAGTCATCACATGGACCTCAACAAAGAACAGCAACTACACGCAATGCGCCACAGTTTAGCGCACATTATGGCGACGGCTATCACACATCTTTGGCCCCAGGTAAAGCTTGGCGTCGGTCCGGTGGTGGAGCATGGTTTTTATTACGACGTAGACCTCGGTGACGGAGCGCTGTCAGAGGACGACTTCAGCAAAATTGAAGCCGAGATGCAAAAAATTATTGCCGAGAATCAACCCTTCGAACCCTTTACATTGCCGATTGACGAAGCTATTGATTGGGCGGGTAAAGAAAATCAGCCGTATAAATTAGAATTGCTTAACGACCTCAAACGAGCCGGCACCACCAGCGCCAAAGATTTAAACGTGGAAGAACTCGGCGTAGCAACAGATGAAGCAAGTCAGGTGGCTGAAGTTTCATTTTATAAAAACGGCGACTTTACCGATTTATGCCGCGGGCCTCACGTGGAATCCACAGGTAGCGTTGGCGCATTTAAACTCATGCGTGTTTCGGGCGCTTACTGGTGCGGCAAAGAGGGTAATCCTCAGATGCAACGGGTATATGGCGTGGGTTTTGCAAACGAGAAAGAATTACGTCAACATCTCACCATGCTTGAAGAAGCAAAAAAGCGGGATCACCGAAAGCTTGGCCAGGAGCTTGATCTTTTCGTAGTTTCAGAGCTAGTCGGTTCGGGCTTGCCGCTGTTTACACCCCGCGGCACGGTGCTCCGCGAAGAGCTCATTCGCTTTTCGAACGAGCTCCGCGAACGTATTGGTTTTCAAAAAGTCTGGATTCCGCATATTACCAAACACGAATTGTATGAAAAGTCGGGGCACTGGGCGAAATTTGGTGACGAGCTGTTTTTGGTGAAAAGCCAAGAAACCAGCGATCAATTTGTCATGAAACCAATGAACTGCCCGCACCACACACAAATTTTTGCCTCTCAACCGCGAAGTTACCGTGATTTGCCACTTCGGTACCTCGAGACCACTACCGTATACCGCGATGAAAAAACCGGCGAACTTGGCGGCTTGAGCCGCGTTCGCTCAATTACGCAAGATGACAGTCACGCCTTTTGTCGCCAAGACCAGATAGAAGGTGAAATAAATAATTTGTTGGCTGCCGCAAACGAGCTTTATCAAGCGGTAGATATGAAATTGCGCGTACGGCTGTCGTATCGTGATGATTCAGATGCATATTTAGGTGCACCGGAATTGTGGCAATCTGCCCAGGCGCAGTTGAAGGCTGCAGTTGAAGCAAATAATTTAGAGTATTTTGAGCAAGACGGGGAAGCGGCATTTTACGGACCTAAGATTGATTTCATGGCAACGGATGCATTAGGCCGCGAGCACCAGGTAGCAACGGTGCAGCTCGACTTCGTGATGCCGGAGCGCTTTGCACTGGAATACACCGATGAGGCGAGTGCACAAAAACATCCTGTCATGGTTCACTGTGCATTACTCGGTTCGGTAGAGCGATTTTTGAGTGTTTATATTGAGCACACCGCTGGTAAGTTCCCGATTTGGCTGGCACCCGAGCAAATTCGTCTCATTACTGTTAACCAAGAGGAGTCTACGCGTGCGTTTGCGGCAAAAATTGTTGAGCAAGGCCGTGCTTTAGGCTTACGCATTATTGCCGATAACGATAATGAGTCAGTTGGTAAGAAAATTCGCTCGGCGGAACTCAAGAAAGTGCCTTATGCCGTTGTGATCGGTGAAAAAGAAATGGAAACCGGCGAAGTCACGCCCCGTATTCGTAAAGATATGGTGGTGAGTGAACAAACTGTGGCGCGAACGATTGACGAATTTCTGAAAACGGTAGCGCATGAAGCTAAGAGTCGGGTAAGCAAAACCTCGTTATGAGTAAACCGGTCATAGCGATTGATGTCGATGATGTGTTATCGGCAAGTGCTGAAGGGTTCGCCGCGTTTAGCAACAAACGTTGGAATGCTGGTGTGACTGCTGATGACTACGATGAAGACTGGGCAAAGTTTTGGAAAGTCCCGCTCGAAGTTGCACTCAAGCGGCGCGAGGAGGCGCATAGTTCCGGTATCTTCGGGGAGTACGCGGCCGTTGATAAAGCTTTTGAGGCGCTCGCTCGATTAAAAGCAGACTTTGAGTTGATTGTCGTTACTTCTCGTCAGGTTAAGCTCAAGCCGCAGACCGATGCTTGGATCGCAAAAACATTTCCCGGTATTTTTTCGGCCGTGCACTATGCAGGCATTTGGGACACCGACGATGTAAAAACGGCGCTACGGCAACACAAAGCAGGGCTTTGCAAGGAGTTAGGTGCTGATTATCTGATCGATGATCAGTTGAAACACTGTATCGGTGCTGCAGAGTGTGGCATGAAAGCGTTGCTATTCGGTAATTATAAATGGAATCGAGTTGATACGTTGCACGAGCGAATTACAGAAGTTCATACTTGGGACCAAGTGCTGGAGTATTTTTATGGCAAGCATTGATGCCGCATTCGCAGATCGTGTATATGATTTGGTCGCTCAAATCCCTCGGGGACGAGTGATGACCTATGGACAGATTGCAGGACTCTGTGGCGATGCGGAAGCAGCTTGGGAGGTCGGGCAAATTGCGCACTCTGGGCCAGCCGACTTGCCATGGCAGCGTGTGGTGAATAAACAAGGAGGGCTAGCAATAGGGTGGCCAGGCGGTGGCCGTGATGCTCATCGGGCGGCGCTCGAAGCCGACGGGGTGGTTGTAAATGATAATTACACGGTGAAAGTGAACGAATTGTTGTGGAATCCTCAGCAGATAACTCTCCTTTAATAGTAATCGTAGGGCCGACTGCTTCAGGCAAGACAGCGCTTGCAATACAAATTGCTGAACAACATAATGGCGAAATTATTACAGCTGATTCTCGTACGATTTATCGACGGCTCGATATTGGCACTGCCAAGCCCAGTCGCATAGAGCTCGAGCGCGTACCTCATTATGGTATCAATGTAGTTGAGCCCAATGAAAGATTCACGGCCGCTGATTTCAAAGAATTGGCCCAAATTGCCATTACTGACATTAGTGATCGAGGCAAATTACCTATACTCGTTGGCGGCACCGGACTTTACGTAGACAGCGTTCTCTTTAATTTTACATTTTTACCCCCTGGAGAGCTCGCCGAACGCCAGCGTTTGCAGCAATATACCGTAGAAGATTTACAGCGATTGCTTCAAGAGCGCGGCCTCCCTCTGCCTAGTAATGAACGGAATCCGAGACATCTTATAAGGCGGCTTGAAACGGGCGATATCCCGGCTGTATCGAAACCACTGCGGCCGAATACACTTGTTATTTGCCTAGATGTTGACCTCGAGATTCTGAAGCAACGGATTGAGGCTCGAGTAGATGCTATGTTGGCGGCCGGTCTCGTAGGGGAGGCGATGATTTTGGGCAAACACTATGGCTGGGAGGCGCAAGCTTTGCAGACTATCGGGTATCGTGAATTCAATAAATATGCACAAGGAGATCAGACGCTTGCCGAAACGCGCGATATGATTATTCGTGATACGATTTCGTATGCAAAACGTCAGCGCACATGGTTCAGACGTAACAAAAGTATTCATTGGGTCACTGATCAGGAGAAAATCGAAGATTTAATAACAACGTTTTTGAGCAAATAATCTATAGTTGTCGTGCATCGTCTGATACAATGAACATATGATTGAGCAATTGTTCGGGTCCAAAACGAGGGTTAAACTGTTACAACTGTTCTACAGTAACCCGAATCGGTCGTTCTATGTGCGTGAAATTACACGTAAAATTGACGAACAGATTAATTCGGTACGCCGAGAGCTCGCAAATCTTCTTAATATAGGTATCATCGTCTCAGATACGACGAATAACCGTTTATATTATGAGGTGAATCAGACATATGAATATTACGAACCACTGTTAGTAGTGTTCGGACAAGGGCAAATGCCCAAAAGTGAAGACAAGAAGACGGCTAAAAAGCCCAAGTTAGTTTCGCACGAGCAGGAGCAACTCAAGACGCTTGGGAATGTAGAACTTGCGCTTTACACCGGCCAATTTACTCGAGATGAATCAAGCGGTATCGACTTTATGATCGTAGGCGATGTAAACCAGAATGCGTTGCATAAATTCGTCGTTGAGCTTGAAAAAAAAGAAGGCAAAGAGATTCGCTACACGCTCATGCCGCTGAATGAGTTTAAATATCGCCAACAAATCAAAGATCGCTTTATTAACACAGTGCTGGATGCAAAAAAGCAGGTGTTAATTGATAAAAGTGATCTGTTGGAAGAAAAATAAGGAGACCTATGGAGTTACTATTTCACGGTGCGAACTGCATTACCATTGCAACAAAAAACGCGCGCCTCACCATTGATGACAATCTGGCTGATCTTGGCGGTAAAACAGTTGAGAAAGCAGGCGATATTGTAGTGTTTACCGGAGCTCATGCCGATCCCGCGCAGCCAGCTCGTTTGCTTATCGATCAACCGGGTGAATATGAGGTGGCGGGAATCTCAGTGTTTGGAATCCCGGCTCGGGCTCACATTGATGAAGCCAATGCTAAAACGGCTACCATGTACAAATTGTTGATCGACGATGTGAAAGTGCTGGTGGTAGGTCATATTTACCCCGAATTGAGTGAGCAGCAGCTTGAGGCGATCAGTATGGTGGATATCATGCTGGTGCCCGTAGGCGGTAACGGCTACACCTTGGACGGTGTAGGTGCCTTGAGTCTTATCAAGAAGATAGAGCCAAAACTTGTTATTCCTACGCATTACGCTGCTAAAGGGTTAAATTTCCCAGTTCCGCAAGCCGCGCTTGAAGACGCATTGAAGACGCTCGCCATGGAAGCTACCGAGACGGTGACTCGATTCAAACCAAAGGCTGCCGACCTCACTGATTCTACACAATTGATTGTAGTCGAACAATCGTAGCGCGATCAATAGTCCCGACAAAACAAAAATCCCCTTACGGCAAGGGGATTTTTTATAAGGCAAAGTTTTGCTATTTTGCAGCAGCTTCAGCAGCTTGAGGAGTAGTTAATAGCCCCTTCTTTTTCAGGGTGCGAATAGCCTGGGTACTGATCTTCAGCTTGACCTTTTTGCCATCAATGATGACGGTCTTTTTCTGCAGGTTTGGAGACCAAACTTTTTTGGTGTGACGCTGCGAAAAGCTGACGTTGTTCCCAAATTGCTTGCCTTTACCGGTGATTTCACATCGTTGCATAAGTTTTCCTTAGATTTCAGTTTCTTATTGTATCTGTTTTTTAGTTAAGAGTCAATAACTTACCTCTGGAATGGTATACTGTATGCATGTCGTTTGGCTTATCGTTCTCAGATCTGTTGACAGTTTTTGTCGCAATTATTATTTCCATGGCATTTCATGAGGCAATGCATGGTTTTGTGGCTCACTGGCTCGGTGACACGACCGCAAAGGACGAGGGACGTTTAACCCTTAATCCAGCGAAACACATTGACCTCTACACCACCATATTATTGCCGCTCGTACTTATCTTGTTCCATGTTCCTCCGTTCTTTGTGGCAAAACCGGTGCCCTTTAATCCTTACAAAGTGAAGTTTGGCGAATATGGTGCGGCGCTTGTCGGTATCGCCGGCCCCTTTACGAATCTTGTGCTCGCAGTGGTGGTGGCGCTGATTATGCGCTTTACCGCAGCGATCGGTACGGAAGTCTACAATGTGCTAAGCATCTTTGTATATGTAAACCTCGGGTTCTTTGTGTTTAATATGATTCCATTTCCACCGTTGGACGGCTCTCGATTGCTCTATGCATTTGCGCCCGATCCTTTGCGAAAGCTTATGGCGCAGATTGAAAGCGGCGGCTTTATGGTGATTTTGCTTTTTATGCTCGTGCTATTTCCATTTGTCGGACCGACTATTGCATCAATTGTGGAAAATATATACACTTTTCTCCTTCAATAGTGCAGCTATTTGGGGGTATAATAGTAGTGGCTGGGCAAAAGCCGCAATATGATTATCGATAATTTGTGTCTATAGGGAGTTCAATATTTGTAGCGACCGTGGTTGCTACGTGAGAACACCCACCTGGATTTTCCGGGTAAATCATAACGGCTCCAGCCACTTTGTTGTATTTTGGCGAGATCTTATAGTGGCGAAGAAATTCTACACCTGCTAGAATAAAGCGATTCGGGGTGTAGCGCAGTTGGTAGCGCGTACGGCTGGGGGCCGTGAGGTCGCAGGTTCAAGTCCTGTCACCCCGACCATTTGCATAAGCGAAATGGCATCTCAAGAAGGTGCAAGTTCAAACAAACGTCATCTGTTCGGATGGCGTTTTTTACTACAGAAACGTAGGCGTTGGGAAAAGCTCGAATCCAGTTGCTTTATTGCACTTCTAGGTGAGAGATCTAGCTACTTGATAAACTGGTAGATTGCTTATCTTGGGAGGCAAGTCTACCCACAAATCGCGCCAACTTTTGCTGCCACGTTTCGGGTGTAATGACTCCAGTTTCGCCTTGTTGGCATATAAGATAGTAGCCAGTGGGATGCGCATTATCATCTTCGCCACCAGGATATTGTCGGATAAGTTCGTGGAAGGCGGGATCAGTATCAAAAAGAGCGACACGTCTTCTAAAGCCAGTAAGCTCCAGGTTAGCAAGTAATGAGAGGTAATCTGGATGCAGACCTTTGCCAATACGACTGTGGTACATGTCAAAGTTTGTCTCTCGCAGAATGAGAAGACCGTCATCGGCAAGCACACGCGCTTGCTCCCTAAAAATCTTCTCAACACTTCGAGGGTGAACACCAGGTATGAGCAGTACGTCACGCATGAAAGTTTCGCGAACAGATAGGGCGCGGTCTCTCCTTTCTTCTGGCAGGGTGTGTCGATCCCTATCGGGAAAGGGTAGATTCTGAGCATCGCCCCACATAAACTGTGCCGACTGGGTATTGGCTTTTGCTGGAAGGCTATTGGCCATTTTCTTTATCATGTTCCTTAGTGGCCCGATTCCGTATTCACCCCAGCCCTCATAGCCGAAATTGTGTTCACTTTTCCCACCGTCGATAGCAACGTAGTCAATATTCTCCCTGGAAGTGCCGATGGCATACGGGTGTGAAGCTGCGCCGACTTCTACATAAAAGCCTTCCGGTGGTTCAGGCGATAAGACCTGGGATAGCATCACCTCCTTAGTCGCTTCGTCTACGGATGTCTCAAGGAGAAAACCTTTGCGATCCGCGCGCTCTAAGTGCGCAACGTAGTCTGTATCAAGAGGAAATGAATTATATGATTTCATACAGTTTCGTATTATGACACGGGTGAATAAAGTGTCCAAACTGCTGTAGCCTCATCTTCAGCCAGATCAAGCGATGTACGAATATCATTTTTGAATATTCTTTAATCTGAAATCAGCCGCTACGGGTCTTTAGTAAGCCACTGTGGTTGCCCATTCCTTGGCTTATAAAATAATTATTAATATTTACTACTTAACCCCTAAGCAGACTGTACTTTTACGCGGGGAAGGGGCATCATTCTCGTGAGCAGGGGAGGTGAACCCTCGAGCATCTTACGGTGGATTTTAGTATCTCGCGTTATAATGATGCTATGAAAACTCTGAAACTTGAACACGAGCTCGCGCTGATGGTTATGGCCGGCGAAAAGGATTCGACTTGGCGTATGTTTGACGATAAAGACATTTCGGTTAATGACGACATCGAACTTATTGATAAAGTTGATCCCAAGAATCGCGCAACCTGGCGTACTATTGGAACGGCGCATGTGAATGAGGTGGTAGAGAAACGCTTAGGCGATCTTACAACAGATGACATGACAGGTCATGAACAATTTTCGTCTCCAGAAGAAATGCTTGCTACATACCAAAGATATTATGGTTCTTCAGTGACACACGGGACACCCTTAAAAATTATTCGATTTTCATTTACACCTAACAAAAGCAATCTTGCAGATATCGAAGATAAAAATACAACAAAAATAACAGAGGTAAAGTTGTTTGCTGATGGTGGATCTCGAGGGAACCCGGGGCCTTCTGCAAGCGGCTTCGTTGTACTTGATATGCAGGACAATGTTTTATTAAAGCAGGGTATTTATTTGGGTGTTACCACCAATAATCAAGCGGAGTACCAAGCGTTAAAAGTGGGCTTGCAAGAAATAACTCGCCTGGGACACATCCGCGACGTGCATGTCTATATGGACAGTCTGCTTGTAGTGAATCAAATGCTGGGCATTTTTAAGGTCAAAAATCGTGACCTCTGGCCAATACATGATGCTATCAAAGAATTGGTAACGCATTTTCGTAAAGTAACGTTTACCCAAGTACCAAGAGAATATAATAAATTGGCTGATAGGGCTGTGAACGAAGCTTTGGATGCGGCAAGCGGAACGTAAAGACTAACCTGAAGATAAGTGTTATAATGGTACACGGCCAGATTACCGGCTGATCGCTTGTATTTATTACAAGAGGAAAGTCCGGGCAGCATAGGGAAAGGCAGTTGCTAACAGCAACCAGGGGTAACCCTAGGGAAAGTGCCACAGAAACTATACCGCTTTTTAGGAAGCAAGGGTGAAAAGCGTGGGCCCAGCTTGTCTGGGATAAGGATTTGGCGCCCCAGGCGTCAATAACCTAAAGTAAGAGCCCACAGTTTGCATCGGTGACGCTGCAAAATGGTAAACCCTGTCTGCTGCAAGGGGGCATGCTCATCGGATTTATCCGTGGTTCCCGCCAGAGTGTGCCATGTATCCGCTCGATCTCGCTGGCAACAGCGGGGCTAGATAGATGATCGGCTAAAACAGAACCCGGCTTACGGGTAGTCTGGCCCGAATAAAAAACACCTTCCACTAAAGAAGGTGTTTTTTATTGTAGCTGGTCGTTTACTTACTTGGCGGTCTTTACAACTGCGGTAAAGGCCTTTGGCTCATTTACGGCAAGTTCGCTCAGAACTTTGCGATCAAGCGTCACGTTTGCTTTCTTGAGGCCGGCAATAAGGCGACTATAAGTGGTGCCGTTGAGACGAGCGCCCGCGTTAATACGTGCGTTCCACAGTTCTCGGAAAGAACGTTTACGGTTACGTCGGTCACGGTATGCAAATTGTAACGCTTTGGTTACGGCCTGTTTACCGCGCTTAACACTTGCGCGGTTCGAATGGGTCATGCCTTTAGTGGCCTGACGGATCTTCTGGTGTTTATGGTGTCCTGCGACACCTCGTTTTACGCGCATGTGTTTAGACTCCTAGTTTTGCTTTAATGGTCTTGCTGTTGGTTACACCGAGTGTGCCCAAGCCAGAAAGGGTTCGCTTGCGTGAACCGCGCTTTTTCTGCATGAAGTGGCTCGTGTTGGGGTGGCCGGCACGCACTTTACCGTTTTTGGTGACTTGCACCCGGTCTTTGGTACCGCTATGCTTCTTTAGCTTTGGCATGACTGCTCCTTATTACAAAATTGAGTTGTTTTCCGGCGAACTGTGGTGCTTGGTCGACTACGATAGTATCGCCGAAATCACTGATCACCTTTTCAGCAAGTTTAAAACCGAGATCTTTATGGGCAAGCTCACGTCCGCGGTAGAAAATAGTAAGCTTTACTTTGTGGCCAGTTTCGAGAAAGTCGGTAACTTTTCGAAGTTTCACCCCAAGGTCGTGCTCGCTGATCTTTAAACCGAATCGCATCTGTTTAACTTCGAGCGTCTTTGCGTTGCGTTTATTTTTTTGCAACTGCTTGGTGCGCTGATAGTTGTACTTACCCCAGTCGACGATTTTCGCGACTGGCGGATTTGCATCTGCCGAAATTTCGACGAGATCCAAATCTTGCTCTTCTGCGATGCGTAATGCCTCGTTTCGAGAGAGAATACCAAGCTGATTTCCATCTTGGTCAAGCACTCGCAACTGAGGTGCCCGAATCTCGCTATTCAGGCGGTTTGTCTTGCTGATAGACAATCTCCTTTTACTATTGTTTGTATCAAGATTGTAACAGATGTAAAAACAGAGGTCAAGCAGGCCTTTACTATGATTCCGTTGCGTAGGCTTGACTACGGTACTGCAAGGCCTCGCTTATATGGTCCGGCAAAATTTCGGTTTGGCTCCCAAGGTCGGCGATTGTGCGGGCAACTTTTATCGTTCTCATGTAGCTTCGGGCGGATATACCAAGCGAGACTGCGGCCTGATCAAGCACGGATTTTGCAGAGGTAGATAGCTGGGCAAGTGATTTTACCTCACGATTATTCATATCGGCATTCCTTCGGGTAGGTGAATCGTAACGCTTTTCCTGAAGGTCGCGAGCCTTGGCTATGCGGGTGATGATCTGCGATGCATCGTCGCCTTTCGGGGTTTCTTGAAGTAATAACTTGTGCTCAACCTCCTGGACTTCTGTATAAATGTCGATTCGATCAAGAATGGGGCCGGATATTTTTCGTCGGTACTGCTGGATTTGATACGGTAGACACTGGCAAGCTTTGGCAGTACCGTAATGGCCGCAAGGACAGGGATTTGCGGTGGCGATGAGCGTAAAGTTTGCGGGAAAGGTAACGCTTTCTTTCGCACGGGCAATAGTAATTGCGCTGTCTTCAAGGGGCTGCCGGAGCGCTTCGAGTATCGTTCGAGGAAATTCAGGGAATTCATCAAAGAAAAGAATGCCGCCATGACTCAGACTTATTTCGCCCGGTCTGATTTTTTGACCGCCGCCGATGATGGAGGTATGACTTGCGCTGTGATGCGGCGCTCTGAAAGGCCGTGCAGTAACGATGGACTCGTAATCATTCGTAGCCAGGCTGTGGAGGTGAGTAATCGTAAGCATTTCTTCGTGACTGAGCGGCGGTAATATTGTGGCCATGGCTTTTGCAAGCATGCTTTTTCCTGTACCAGGTGGGCCATTCATGAAGACATTGTGGCCTCCGGCCGCTGCAATTTCTAAAGCTCGCTTTGCTCGGGATTGCCCCACTACCTCATTAAAGGAGGGAATATCTTTTGAATTGCAGGGCTTTGCTTTAAGGTATAGCCCACCTTCAGTATGCTCCTTAGTTAAAACAGTAGAACCAAATAGTTCAGCGTGGAGATCTTTGATATTGTCGGCGCCTACTACTGTTATGCCGGGTACCATGCGAGCCTGGTTTAGATTTTTCTGTGGCACATAGAAGGTTTTAAGGCCTTTGTCCCTCCCTACAAGTAATTTTCCAATTATGCCGCGGACAGGTCGGATAGTACCATCGAGGCCTAGCTCTCCAATAAGCGCTGTGTTTGAGAGTAACTTTGCGGATTGATTTTCAGCAGTCAATATAGCAACTGCAATTGGAAGATCGAAGCTCGTACTGTCTTTTGGAATGTCAGCTGGCGCAAGATTTATCGTAATTCGTTTGCGCGGCAATAATAGCTTTGTGGATGCAAAGGCGCTGCGAATGCGTTCCTTGGCTTCCTCGATTGCTTTGCTCGCGAAGCCCACAATTACGATATTAGGCAGCCCATTGGAAAGATGACATTCTACGTCTATGATGACGCCGTCCGAGCCGGTGCTTAGTATACTTTGAATTTGCATGGCGTAGTTGTAATACGAAATGCATAGAATGCGCAAATAAAAAACGACCTGCTTTTTGCAGGTCGTTCGCGGAGTTTTTGAGTTTGGAGGTTTATTATTGCTATTGGTTTTTCATGGAACAACGGCTTGCGAGAAGCCGTTGTTTCGAGGTCGTTTTTGTTTTTGAGCACTTTTTTTATTCAAGTGCTACTGCTATCTTATAAATTACATTTTGTGCTGTCAATAACAATTATGGCTAAAATCTTTCAAACCTGTGTATAACTTTTTTGCCGTCTGGATTATCTCCCGGGTGAGTATTTTTTTGTGCCAAAAAATACCTATGCAATTGCAACGGGTGTATACATAAACAATTAAGAAAAGCGCTTGTGGCTATTGACTTTTCAGGAAACTCGTAGTACCATAGTTTCTAGTAAGTCAAAAACAAAAACTTACAAAACAAAAACAAATTAGCGCTCTTTCTTACCCTAAAGGTAAGGGGAGCGGTCAGTCAAAGCCAAAGGGTAGTAAGCGCCATAAAATATTTTTTTGAGGGCGGATTTGCTACCCCAGGCTCCAAATAAGTATCAAAAAGAAAAAGCATCTTATAGTAAAAGATGTTTTTTCTTTTATAATGTAATTACTATGAAAAAGAACATTTTGAAGCTTGTGGGTGCCATGCTCGTTTTGCTCACCTTGTTCCTCACGACGGACCCACAAAAATTGCCGTCCATAATGCTGATCCTGCCATTCATCATATTTTTCTTACTCATTTTTTTTGCCGCAAAATGGGTGCTGGTGCGACGCATTGCAAGCCCCCGAAAGGCAACACGGGTTGCTGTTTTGAGCGCCGCCTTACCGACATTGCTTTTTGTTTTACTTTCGCTTGGACAGCTGACGGTAAAAGATGTAGCTACTACGGCCATTCTGTTTATTCTTTCTTATTTTTACATCTCGCGTAACAGCTTTGAGCGGCAATAGTATAACTTGCTGTCTGGTGTAGCATAAATAGGGCGGGAACTGTTATAATAATGCTAGCTTATGGAACCCTCAAACACTCACTCGCAGGATTCACGTGTGGTGCAGTCATCTGACGCAGTTCACCAGGCGTATACGGACGGTAGTATTTCTACGCCTTCTATACCTACGGCCCCTCAGCAGGCTGCACCCCAGTATGCACCTGCAGTTGCAGCTCAGCCTGCTGATGAAACAGCTATGGAACAAGAGTGGATTGAAAAAACCAAAGATGTCATTGCGCGAACACAAGACGATCCATACATGCAGAACAAGCTATTAAGTGAACTAAAAACCCAGTACTTAGCCACACGATATGGCAGAGTTTCAGAAGTCGGCAAACATAAATGATCACGATAATTATTGTACTGATTGTATTGCTTGGTGTTGCGGCGGCCGTCGCTCCTATTGTTTTTATCCAAACTCGACGCCATGCACGTGAGCAAAAAAGCTATGAGCGCGGGCTCAAGATGGTTTCACTTCTGATTCACTTACCGCCGCAGAGTGAAGACATTGAAGGAACGGGTCGCGACGTGCGCGATGTATTGGACGAAAATATTTCCAAAGCCCAGATCATTTATAACTTGATCGCCAGTACCTTACAGAAAGGTTTCAAGAGCAAGTTCTATGGCCAACGTCACTTTGCTTTTGAAATTGTCGGTACAAAAGGATTCGTCTATTTTTATGCGTCAGTTCCGTTGGGACTCGTCGAGCTTGTTAAACAGGCCATCATCGGTGCTTATCCAACTGCGCGTCTTGAAGAAGCGGAGGAGCCGAACGTATTTAATCCGGTCGGCCGTATGAGTGGTATTGCTGGGGGTGAGTTTACTTTGAAGGAACCGTTCGCGTACCCTTTGGCTACGTATCAAGATTTAAAGCGCGATGCCTTGCAGTCGCTTTTGAACGCACTATCCACGCTCGATAAAGAAGATGGCGCCGCCATCCAAATCCTTATGCGCCCCGCTGAGGCTAGTTGGCGAAAAGCGGCCCACGAAATTGCGAGTAAGAAGCGAAAAGGTGAGGAAAGCAAGAAAGGTTCTAAGGCTGCGTTGTCTGTAGCACAACAATTTGCGACTGCTTTTGTGAAGCCCCCAGAAGCTAAACATGACGAAGGCAGTAAGCATGAGTTGTCTAGTCTCGACCAAGCTATTTTAGATTCGATCGATGAAAAAACGCGACACCCAGGCTATGAAGTTTGTATTCGAGTTGTGGCATCGTCGAATGTTTCACAACGTTGTCAGGCCATTTTGAGTAGCATGGTTGCGTCGTTTGCTTTGTTCGATGCACCGGGGAAAAACGGCCTTTCATTTTCGCCAACGCGGGATCTAAATGAGCTAGTGACGTCATATATACTACGATTTTTCCCGGCTTCACAAAACAAGATGATTCTTAACTCCGTTGAGCTTGCAACCCTCTTTCATTTTCCAGATCAAAAGAACATTCCTACGTCTCAGCTCGAGCGCCAGGCTTCAAAGCAGGTGGACGGGCCACGTAACATGCCTGATAAAGGCTTGCTGCTTGGCTACAATATTTTCCGTGGCGTAAAAAAGCCAGTACGTCTTTCGTTGCAAGATCGACAACGGCACATGTACGTAGTTGGGCAGACGGGTACGGGTAAATCAACCTTCTTGGAAAACCTGGCGTTGCAGGACATGCTCAATGGTGATGGTTTTGCATTCGTTGATCCGCACGGCGATACGGCAGAAAAATTGCTTGCAATGGTGCCACGCGAGCGGACAGAAGACGTTATTTATTTCTCGCCGGCTGAGATGGAATATCCATTGGGTCTAAACCTGTTCGAGTTCCAAACGCCGGACCAGAAAGACTTCTTGATTCAGGAAGTCTTGAACATGCTGTATAAATTATATGACCCGCAGCACCAGGGAATCATGGGGCCGCGCTACGAGCACTTGTTCCGTAACGCTGCGCTCGCGGTCATGGCCGATCCAAATGGCGGCACCTTCATTGATATCCCAAAATTGTTCCGTGACCCTAACTTCGTGAAGCAGAAACTACAGTACGTAAAAGATCCGAATGTGCTGGAATTTTGGCAGAAGGAAATGCCGCAATCGCAGCGATCAAATGACTTTGGTGAGATTGTCGGATGGTTTGTGAGTAAGTTCGGCGCATTCCTATCGAACGAGATGATGCGTAATATTATTGGACAGTCCAAGAGTGCCTTTGACTTGCGTGACATTATGGATAATAAAAAGATCTTACTTGTTAATTTGAGTAAGGGTCGCACCGGACAGCTCAACATGCAGTTACTCGGCATGATTTTTGTCATGAAGTTCCAGGCTGCGGCGATGAGCCGGGCTAACATTCCTGAAAGCGAGCGCGTCGATTTCTCTCTATATGTGGATGAGTTCCAAAACTTTTCAACTGACTCGTTTGCGACCATTCTTTCCGAGGCGCGAAAGTATCGCTTAAACCTGATCGTTGCGAACCAGTTTACGACGCAGCTTACCGAAGAGATTCGCGAAGCCGTATTTGGTAACGTTGGTACCACGGTTGGATTCCGCGTGGGTGATCGCGATGCCGAGACATTGCGTAAATACTTCCGACCTTCATTTGATGAGACCGACCTGATTCATTTGCCAAACTACAATGCAATCGTTCGTACTATGGTGAGGGGCGTGCCGACGCAGCCCTTTAGTATGGCGACTCTGCCACCGCTCGGAACGCCCAATACACAGCTTTCTGATGCCCTCAAACAATTGTCTGCAGCTAAATACGGTCGGCCCAAGGCGGTCGTTGAGGCTGAGATTTTTGAACGTATGGCTACAAAAACGCCGCCGGCACCAAGCCCTAGCTTTGGCGGCGGTGCTCCGGGGGCAGCGCCTGTATTTGGTGCCCAGCCAGCTCGACCCCAGCCTGGTGCTATGGCGGGGCAGCAACCGTTGCCACCACAGCAAAAGCGCCCGGGGAGTGGCTCGTTTTTGGATGATTGGCTTACGAAACGGCAGGCACCCGGTATGCCGCCAGCACCCCAACAGCGTAGCCCGTTCGCGAATCCTGCGCCCGTACCCGCTCCTCCAGCGTCTCTTATGCAACAACCATTACCGTCACCCCAACCACAGCCATATCCAAATACGCCCCAACCGATCCAGCCAATGCCGCCCATTTCCTCTCACGGTACCCCGCCTGCAATGGGCTATCAGCCGGTAGTGCAACATCCTACCGTTGCGGTCCCGCCAACTCAAACCCACAATATCTCCAGTACGCAATTAGAAGCGGGTGAGGTTGATACTATCGCCGAAGAAATTGAACGATCACTCAATCAGCAAAAACTGACGCCCGCTGCACCAACAACACCTCCTAAAAATAGTCATCATGAGGGCGAAATTCAGCTGCGTCCGACCGGTCATAAGCCTGATGCTTCAGCACCTCAGGATACGATTTCTATTGATCAAGAGGGCAATCTTAAGTACCAGGATGAGGGCAAAGAGGGCCCGCATTCCCCCCCTGTTTAACGGTTGTGATTTGCGGTAAAAGGGACTATACTATAAGGTAAGTGGGAAGATCTTAACGGATTAGAGGGTTTTTAAAAGTGGCTAAACAAAAAGATTATACATCAGATCAAATTCAGGTTCTCGAAGGTCTAGAGCCTGTACGAAAACGACCCGGTATGTACATTGGTGGTACCGGGATAGAAGGACTGCACCACTTGGTGTGGGAGCTCGTTGACAACGGTATTGACGAAGCGCTTGCCGGGCATGCTACACAGGTAAGTGTTGTTATACAAAGTGACGGGGGCATTCGTGTTACCGATGACGGCCGCGGTATCCCGACTGATATTCACCCCAAGACCGGCAAGAGTACGGTAGAAACCGTATTAACGGTGTTGCACGCCGGCGGTAAGTTTGGCGGTGGCGCCTATAAAGTTTCTGGTGGTTTGCACGGCGTCGGTTCGAGCGTGGTAAATGCGCTGTCTTCGCGCTTTACGGTGAAGGTATATCAAGGTGGCAAAGTGTTTTATCAAGAATATGCCACTGGTGTTCCACAAGCTGATCTTAAAGTTGTCGGCAAGACTGATCGCACAGGAACTGAGCTGGTGTTTTATCCGGATGCAACGATTTTTGAAACTACGAAGTTCAGCTACGACACGATCATTGATCGCTTGCGTCACCAAGCATATCTCACAAAAGGTGTCAGAACTTCAATCGAAGATGAGCGAACCGGAAAGCGTTACAGTTTTTATTTTGAAGGCGGTATCAAATCATATGTTACCCATCTTAACTTCGGCAAAGATGTCGTTGATGAAGATGTTTTTTACGTTGACAAGGAAGTGCATGACGCACAGATTGAAATTGCTGCTCAGTATACCGATGGTTTTAGCGAGACGATCAAGCAGTTTGCCAACAACGTCTTTAACCCCGATGGCGGCACGCACTTAACCGGTTTTCGCTCGGCTTTGACGCGGGTAGTGAATGAATACGCCCGTAAGACCGGTCTTCTGAAAGAGAAAGAAGAAAACCTTACGGGTGAAGACTGTCGTGAAGGTTTGACCGCCGTTATCTTGGTCAAGCTGCCTGATCCACAATTCGAAGGCCAGACCAAAAACAAGCTCGGTAACCCTGAAATCCGTGGCTATGTTGAACAAGTGATGACAGAGTACTTCAACTATTACCTCGAAGAACATCCAGCCATCGCACGTAAGATCATTGGCAAAGCCCTGCTTGCGGCCCGCGCTCGTAAGGCTGCTCGTGCAGCTCGTGAGAACATTATCCGTAAAGGAGTGCTCGAAGGTGCCAGCATGCCGGGTAAGCTTGCCGACTGTTCCAGCAAGGAACCGATGAATTCTGAACTCTACTTGGTAGAGGGTGACTCAGCGGGCGGTTCGGCAAAATCCGGCCGTGACAGTAAAACACAGGCCATCCTGCCACTCCGGGGTAAGGTGTTAAATGTTGAACGCGCTCGACTCGACAAGATGCTTGCGAACAACGAGATCCTGAGTCTTATCAAGGCTATGGGGGTCGGTATCGAGGATTCATTTGATATCAACGGGTTGCGTTACGGACGCATCATTATCATGACCGATGCCGATGTCGATGGCTCACACATCAGTACGCTGCTCTTAACTTTCTTCTTCCGCTTCATGAAAGAAGTCATCGACGGCGGACACATTTATCTTGCGAAACCGCCACTGTTCGAGCTGGTAAAACCGGGCCGTAAATCCAGCGTCTTTATATATGACGAAGATGAGTTGGAAAAAGTCCTCGATGAAATTATCGAGAAGCGCAAGAAGGAAGGCCTCAAGGTTACACCTACCGATGAGCGTTTCCGCCAAGCCGGCTTCATCGAACAAAAGCGCTACAAGGGTCTTGGCGAAATGGACGCCGAGCAGCTGTTTGAAACTACCATGAACCCCGCAAAGCGTGTACTCGTGCAGGTTCGGGTCGAAGACGGCGAAAAGGCTGATGCAATTTTCAACAAATTGATGGGTACAGAAGTGGAGTTGCGTAAGAACTTTATTCAAACGCACGCCCGTTTTGTGAAGGACTTGGACATTTAATATGGATCAGAGCAACATGGACGATCAAGTATCAGACAATCAAGAATCAACCCTAGATATTACGCAAGCTCATTCGCGTATGGTTGAGGCACGTACCGTTGAAAATGTCATGGAAGACAGCTATTTGCGTTATTCCATGAGCGTCATCATCGATCGTGCGCTACCTGATGTGCGCGACGGCATGAAACCGGTGCATCGTCGTATTCTTTACAGCATGAATAACGATGGCCTCCGGTCAAGTGCTCGGCATCGTAAGAGCGCAAACGTTGTAGGTGCTGTCATGGGTAAGTACCACCCGCACGGCGATTCCTCTATTTATGACGCAATGGTTCGTATGGCGCAGCCGTGGGCAATGCGTTATATGCTTGTGAACGGGCAGGGTAACTTTGGCTCAATGGACGGAGATCCGCCGGCTGCTATGCGCTATACCGAGGCTAAGATGGCTCGGCTCGCTGATGAGCTTTTGGCTGACATCGACAAAGAGACGGTTGATTTTCGCGACAACTATGACGGTACCACACAGGAACCAACTGTCCTCCCCGGTAAAATGCCAAACCTGTTGTTAAACGGACAACTAGGTATCGCTGTCGGTATGGCAACCAATATTCCCCCGCACAACTTAAACGAACTGATTGATGCCACCATTCACCAGATTGATAATCCAGAGGCAACACTTGACGATTTACTCGGCTACATCAAAGGGCCGGACTTTCCGACCGGCGGCGTGGTATACGGTAAAGAGTCGATGCGCACTGCTTATGCCACAGGCCGCGGCGGCGTTGTAGTTCGGGGTGTAGCAGAAATCGTAGAGGGTAATAAGGGTAAGCACCAGATTGTTATTACAGAAATCCCTTATGCCCTGAACAAGGAAAACTTGGTAATCAAGATTGCCGATCTTGTAAAAGAGAAGAAAATAACGGGTATTTCAGACATCCGTGATGAAAGTGCACGTGGCTCAGTGCGTATCGTGGTTGATCTTAAAAAAGATGCGTATCCGAAAAAACTGCTTAACCAACTTTACAAGTTGACGCCACTTCAGACGGCATTCCACTACAACATGATGGCGTTGATTGATGGAATCCAACCTCGCGTACTTGGATTACAAGACATCGTCCAGGAGCATATTAAACATCGTCGCGTCGTGGTACGTCGTCGCACTGAATACGAACTTCGCAAGGCGAAAGAGCGTGCACACATTTTAGAGGGTCTAAAAATCGCGCTCGATCACATTGACGAAGTAATTAATACAATTCGTGCAAGCGAGACGACCGACGAAGCGCAAGCTAACCTTATGAAGCGGTTCGGGCTGAGTGAAATTCAGGCCAAAGCGATCCTGGCGATGCAGTTACGTACGCTTGCCGGCCTGGAGCGTAAAAAGATTGAAGACGAGTTGGCTGAGTTGCTGAAGACAATTGCTAAACTCGAAGCGATCCTGTCAGACGAGCAGAAAATCCTCAATATTATTAAGGACGAATTCCGTGAACTCCAAAAACAGTATGGCGATGAGCGTCGAACGAAGATTGTGCCACAAGAGCTGAGCAAGTTGAGTGACGAAGATCTTGTTCCAGATGAGCAAGTTGTGGTAACGCTGACGTCGGCTAATTATATTAAGCGTAGCCCTATCGCTGAGTATAAAAAGCAGGGGCGTGGCGGTAAGGGCCGCCGGGGTATGGCAACGCGTGAAGAAGATGTTATTGAGCATGTCGTCAATGCAAGTACGCATGACTTCCTCTTATTCTTTACGAATAAGGGTCGCGTATTCCGCTTAAAGACATATGAAGTGCCGGCTTCAAGCCTCAGCGCAAAGGGTATAGCACTGGTAAATCTGTTGCAATTGCAACCGGAAGAAACCGTAAGTGCGGTCATTAATGTGAATAAACAAGTTGCGGTTGGCGGTAATCTCTTTATGTGTACAGTCCGCGGTGTGGTCAAGAAAACGCCGTTTGAGCAGTACCAGAATGTACGTAGTTCGGGTTTGATCTCGATCAATCTTGATCAGGGTGACGAGCTGAAGTGGATCCGCATGACTTCAGGGGACGATGAAATTGTTATCTCTACCTCTATGGGACAGGCTATCCGTTTCCACGAAAAAGACGTGCGTCCTATGGGGCGTGCTTCACGAGGTGTTCGCGGTATCCGTTTGCGCGCTAATGACCAAGTAATTGGTATGGATATCGTTCAGCCGGGGTCGAGCATCTTTGTAATTAGCCAGTATGGTTACGGTAAGCGTACGAAGGTTGCTCAGTTTACGCCGCATGCTCGTGGTGGTGTGGGTATTCGTTCGGCTGTCGTAAATGCAAAGACAGGCAACTTAATTGGCGTCAAAACGTTAGTCGGTGAGGCGCAGGAGGTGATTATTATTTCGTCTCAAGGCCAGACAATTCGACTCGGCATGAAGAATATTCCTGAGCTTGGACGTGCCACACAAGGCGTGCGAATTATGCGTTTGAATGACGGCGATGAGGTTGTCTCACTTGCACTTGTCGACGCTGATGAAGATGAAGATGAAGACTCTGAAAGCGAAGTAGCGTAGCTAACACCTACGAAAGTGATGTAAGAATCACCATTATTTTAGATACATTTATCTTGACAATAGTGGCGGCGCCAAGTAGTATAGTGAACAGAGCTTTCGGGGGTTGTATTAAAACGTCTTCGAAAAGTTCATTAAAAATTTGGTAGTGCAAATCAACGTCGATTCACGCGTTACCTAGATCTTCGGATCGAAAGTATCGCACTTGAATTGTTTTAAAATTAGTCAGTTTGATTGATAGGGAGTCATCCCTTGATATCGGATGTTCGACTGAAGTTTAGGCAAATTCTTTTTTGGAGAGTTTGATCCTGGCTCAGGATGAACGCTGGCGGCGTGCCTAATACATGCAAGTCGAGCGGCAGCGCGAATAGTTTACTATTTGGCGGCGAGCGGCGGACGGCTGAGTAACACGTAGGAACGTACCCCAAAGTGAGGAATAACTGCCCGAAAGGGTGGCTAATGCCGCATGTGCTCTAAGGAGTAAAGCTTCGGCGCTTTGGGAGCGGCCTGCGTCTGATTAGTTTGTTGGTGAGGTAATGGCTCACCAAGACTACGATCGGTAGCTGGTCTGAGAGGATGATCAGCCAGACTGGGACTGAGACACGGCCCAGACTCCTACGGGAGGCAGCAGTAGGGAATTTTCCACAATGGACGAAAGT
>Ga0207701_10000027_pt1 | contig 112600 bp, 111 predicted proteins | sample KBSSwiSSwithPhiX_FD_184294 | JGI IMG/M metagenome (GOLD analysis project Ga0207701, IMG submission 184294) | Switchgrass rhizosphere bulk soil microbial communities from Kellogg Biological Station, Michigan, USA, with PhiX - S5 (SPAdes) (version 2) | ecosystem: Environmental > Terrestrial >...
CTCGCGGCAACCTTGTTACTGGGCTGGCGTTACGCGCACCGTGTTAGGCAAAAGAAAGCGCGGCGTGCAATCGAGGGCGTCATGCTTGGCTATACCGTTTTCATCATTCCGGCTACCACAGTAAATTTGGTAAATCCCGCAACCATATCGGGAATTCCTTCGATTATGTGCGGATTCGCGGTGCTGCTCGCACTAGTGCTTGGATTTGTCGTATTGCCGGCGGCGGCCCAGCGCCGCGCGTGAGTCGCTCATTGTGGTGGGGCTTGGTACTTGCTCTTTAAGCGCTGGTGCAGTACAATTACCCCTGTTACAAACCGCGCGGACGTGGCGGAATTGGTAGACGCGCTAGTTTCAGGTACTAGTGAGGCAACTCGTGGAGGTTCAAGTCCTCTCGTCCGCACCAAGTAGAAATTACAGATACAAAAGTGTTCCACATTGGAGCACTTTTTATTTTCCTAAGTTTTGTATCTGTAAAATGGGTTCAAGTCATCTTTGGTTTGAATGGGAAATGCTATACTTAAGGACATGCTTTCTGGCCTTATTTACTTGTACTCATGAAAATAACTAAAAAATACAGTACCAGCTTACTTTTTAATCGCTCTTGTCTGTATTTTATTTTGGTCTGAGAAGGGGGGTAGCGCACCTCCTGAGGAAGCGCAGTGACCGAAAAAAACGCTTGCGCCCTACGCCGCCAGAATATTAGCGACGTCAACATTAAGCTGGGCGAAGAGGTGCGTTACTAAGCCATTGAAAGGACAGGCATGCCCGGTGCGCACTGGCTTTGTAGGTGCTAGCTTACCGGATGATCGCTGTAGGTATGTCTTCCACTGCTGATAATGGAAATTCCGGGCGCGATAGCGACGCATAGCTCCCATAGTTGCAATATAATCATCACTGAAGGTGATGCGGCCCGTATCATCATCTATGTTGTAAATATCTTTACGATAGCGGCCGTGTAACGCGCTTGGTCCTACGACGGCTAGCGGAGTTATTGCTGTAGATTTGCTTGGCAGACGTTGCGACTGTAGAGCGTTGAGGGCACATAGGCTCTCGCTATATCCCGGGACACCGCCATGAGTTAGCCAGCTCAGTTTTTCACCAACCGATTTATTTGCTTCTTGTTGTGTACTATTTAACGCCTCTATTATGTGGCGCCTATCATGCGCGCGTAGCAGGTGATCTTGCAAAAAGTTACTAACTTCCGGGTTCTCGGTAAGTTTTTCCATATCAACTTGAAACAATCCTTCTGCAGAGGTGAGAAAGCCTACGACATAATTTGCACACGCCAACAGGCGAGCAAAGTCTACGCCGTACTTCCCAACTGGCGTGCGACTTTGCGTATTGAGCCAGTGGTCTGTCGAATTATGGGTCAAGATAAAAGAATCACATTGCTCAGTAGCCACATCAAAAAAGCCACCTGCACTGGTGAAATCGTAATTAGAAGGATATGTCATAAATGCGGCATTATATTGCAATGCCACATCGGGAAAGTTTGCCCAATATTGCCATCGATACCTATGCCAGCGCTCACCACTTGCACTATCCGTGAGACTGGTATCGCCACTTTGGCGACGACGAATAAGCTCTTCTAAAAATCCCCGCCGAACAGCTTCCGTTGTCCAATTGCCAAAATTACGATGCAAAGCTGGCGCATTGCCGTGCTCCTGCCAGAGCATCCTGTCGTGATAATACGCCCAGTCGTTTACAAGTCGTATACCCTCGGCATCTGTTTGTGGTAAAAACGGGGTGACGTTTTTTATATGGTCGAAAAGATTAGGCGGCAAAGAGGCCACTGAGTAAGACAGCTCTCGCCCGCCCGCCATAGTAGCTATCTCCCGTATCTCGTCTGGGTTCTCCTGTATACGTTGCTGGGTGCGTTGTGCTAGCTCAATCAGAGGTGGCCCTAACAGCTGCTTTAGCCGTAGATGTATAGGGTAGGTCCACTTTTGCAGTTGCGAGGCGACCTCGACATCTTCAGGCGTTTTATCCCATATGGGCGCAGAAATATCAGGACGAGTCCGTGAGCGATCCTCAAGATATATTGCATCATCTGCACGCCCCTGTGCCGTAGCAGCTAAGTAATCTGGCGCATTGCCAAAAAAGGGAGAAGGGTTTAAGGGGTTAATGGCAAACTGGCGAATCGAGTAGCCTTTAGCCGGAACTTCGTGAGCACTAGTCCGGTGGGCCTCCTTACTATATTGTATAAACTTTGCAGAGTGCTGGGGGCTGTTGCTAAACGGCTCGCCCTCGATATACGACATTCCATTATAACTATTAGCCATTTTCACAAATAGTTTACTCCCTTGGAGCGTATCCGCAAGTACTCTCCGTCAGATATATTGACTAGCTTTTCGTACATCAACTCTAAACTTAGTAAAAGTGTGTTCCACGACAGGTCGATGTGGCGCACCATGAGATAATTACAGATACAAAAGTGTTCCATGATTGGAGCACTTTTTTGTTTGGCCTGGATTTTCTATCTGTTGCATGTGTTCAAGTCCTCTCTGGTTAAAAACTGCTATAATAATGCCTATGCCAAAATCCCTGTACCAAGATGAAACTTTTGCTAGCTATTGGAATGATCGCGCTGGAGACGCTGGCGAGGTCTATAAGCGATATGTACTCGATCCGCTCATGTTCAACCTCATAGGTGACTTTAAAGATAAGACGATTATAGAACTGGGGTGCGGAAATGGTTACCTGGCTCCTAAGCTGCTTGAGCAGCGACCCAAACAGATCATTATGACTGATATATCTAAGTATAATTTGCAGTATGCGGCTGAAAAGTGTCGAGATCCCCGAGTAAGCTTTTTGGAGCAAGATGCAACCGAGGCATGGAGAATTGAACCTGCGGCCGCTGACATCGTTTATTCCAACATGATGCTGAACGAAATTGAGAACATCAAAACACCTATTCGAGAAGCATTTAGAGTACTGAAAGATGGTGGAGAACTTGTCTTCTCGGTTACACATCCTGCCTGGGATTTGTTTATGTATGCCCAGGAGAAAGCCGGGCAACCGTCTGACAAGATTAAAGAACTGGGCGGTTATTTCAAACGTGGATTTGCTAAATACTTGATGGGTGGTGATAACAAAGCTAACCCTAAGCTGAAAAATAAATACAGCAAAGCATTCGAAGTTGAGCACTACCAACGACCCGTTGCCGATTATTTTAGTCAGCTCGTAAAGGCTGGCTTTATAGTCAAACAATTGCTTGAGCCAGAACCAACGGCTGAGCTCCTGCAAGAGGCACCTCGCTTTATTGATCATACTGACCATCCAATAGGCTTGATTCTTTACTGCACTAAGCCGGGCGCATCCCAGATATAAAAGTGATGAGTTAGCTCGCATGATAGCAGCTCCTATCGGTGGCTGGCTCGACAATATGAATTTCTCCGTTGTAACAAACCCAGCCAAGGTCGGCTAACTTTTCATACATCAGAATTAAACTAGATTCTAGAGTGTTCCACGACAGGTCGATGTGGCGCACCAAATTAAAACCACAGATGAAAGTCTGTGGTTTTAATTTTGGTCTGAGGATGGCTCGCCTCATTTTTCATTTGCTATCTGGATATGGTAGCATCAGTTTATGAAAAAGATCACTGCTCCTAGGCAGTTTAGGCCATTTGCTAATTTGCTAACTCGACAGTGTCCGAGTGCGACCATCGAAGGTAAAAATTGGCAGGAGGGCGCCTTCATTACTGAACTAGAGTGTTATGGAGTGATTGCCGAGCTGCATCCGGAAGCTGTTGAGTGGGACATGAACCCCGGGCACGTTAACGCCTTAGCCTTTCTTAGCCTAGGACTGAGTGTCTCACAAACTGCAGACGTGACGGGTCAGCCAGAAAACCAGGTTCGCTTCTATCGCCGGTCGCTTATCCGGCATGCGTATCCTTTCACGGCCACTAACAGCAATGTTTTCCTCGGAAAATGCGTTACGTCGTTCGTAACTAATAACGTTATTCAATTCGACAAGACCCCTGAAGCTGGCTTGGATATACCGAGTGATATCCGTGCGGGGATTATCGCCTTATCAAGCCAAGGAACCCTGGATGAGATTTATCCTATTATAGATGCTTCCCCGAGAGAGTTTAATGAAAGGCTTGCTAACTTTGGCGAGGCTCAGGGTATTCCTGGAAGAGGCCCCGGTGGTCTCGTTATGTTTGGGCATGCTACCGGCATACAGGAGGCTCAGTAGTTGGACTGAGCACGTGTGATGCTTGCTTGGAAGCCGGACAATCTTCCAACGAGATTCAGATTACATAGTTCTTCGTTCTGCACGACCATGCGACAATTTTATGTCCACCTTTCACTTAGTTTTGCTATCATAGAGAAGTAAAAAGGAAGGCCATATGAACCCCGACTACAATAACAATGCGCAACTCGCACCAACACAACAGCAACCCAATCCTCAGTACGACGCCTCTCCCGTCGGCAGTCCGGCTCCTAAAAATAAGAAGGCGCTTCTGTGGGGTGTGATAGTCGTTATTGTTTTAATAGTTATCGGCATCGTGGTGTTCTTTATGAATCGCTCCGACAACAAAAAAGAGGATAGCACTACTAAAACCACGAATTCTTCCACCAGTAACAGCACAAACTCTGGTAGCAGCAACAGCACCAGTGCGGCCAACGGAAAATTTGAAAAGTATGATGTTACCGATCCGCTAGGGAACTATTCGGTATCATTCTATAAAGGTGCTACCACGCTCGACAAAAATAGCCTGCACTACCTTGTTGCCGGGGCTGAGGGCTCACAAACAAGCGCTTATATTTCGCTTGGCTCAGGCACCGAGATTGACTGTCAGGGATCGCCATCTACAACAATGAACGTTGCGGGTCAATCTATAAAAGTTTGCTACCGCGAGGACGGCAAGGTATATTCCGGCCAGTTGGCGGTTAAGGGCGTGGCTACTCGCGTAAATGTTGCCGGCCAGCAAAGAGTTAGTATGGAAGACGCCAAAGCTATTCTCGAAAGCTTTTCGTTCAAGTAGTGAGCGCACTCGTGCAGGTAGACTAGAATATGCAGAAGAACCCGATTTAACGGGTTCTTTGTATGTGGTTACGAGGAATCCTGTTCTAGCTAGGCCCAATTTTAGAAGATTTAAGGATGTATAACTTCTAGACGGGAATCCTATAAAGTGTTAAAATATACAACTTATGACAGAACCAGGCGAGCTCGGCTACACGGGCGAAATAGACTATATAACGCGGGCGAATGACGTCATGGATGCGGCGCGCGAAACTTTCGATGCCGATATGCCCGACCTTGCTGCCGACTTTTTGCTTTTTAATGGTGGCAACCAGCTGGAGGTAGACGAAGTTCTGGCGCTTTTGCAAAGGCAAAGAGTATTGGAAAGCGGTGCGACTTCAAACATGCAAGCCGAGGTGTTTCGCTCGCTGCAGGCACCTGATATAAGCCAAATTCAGCAAGACGCTATAAACACTGCGCGTGTGTTCACTAGTTTTGGCAGTCGGCTGGCAAGAGAAGTAGTGCCCGAGATTTCCGATGAAACGCCAACCACAGAAATCAGCGATCAATTGCGCGCTCAAGGACGAGATCCTTTTGAGGCAATGGTTCGCTGGCATGCGGCTGCTGATATTTTGTTGACGCGCTCGGCTGCTATCTTCTCCTCGATTTTACCGACGGTAAAGGACGGCAATAACCTTACCGACAAAGATCGGGAGCTTATTAAACAAGACGAAAAGGCCATACTTGCCCGGCCTACTGAGATACCCGGTGTTCACAAGGCAATGGAATACATAGCCGGAAAGGCAAAAGGCAGGGCGAGGACAGCAAATGTGATGGTCGACCTTTACCGGCAATGGCAAGACGCGGCGCGACTTCGCGATAGCAGCGACATTCACACGGCGATCGCTACGCTCAATCACCGAGCTGCAGATCGGCTAGAGGGGCGCATAGCCGAGGAAACGGCACAGCAAGCTGCCGAAGACGAACAGATGCGTTTGGCGGTAGAGGCGTTGGTTGCAGAACTTGCCGGGCTTGTCGATGATCACGTTACAAGATCGGAGCAATTTCGAACCAGCTGGAGCCAGGCGCAAAAAGCCAAGCTGCGCGATTTTAACACCGGATTATTAGCGCTCGCACGTAGCGGCGAACTCGAATTAGATCCGAAAGATCAGTCAGGTATGAGCAAGCGCATCACCGGTGTACTCCGGTCGCTCCAGCAGTTTGGCCAACGTGAACGACAGGGCCACATAACTCCGGAAGCAATGGTAGAGAAGTTTGCTGCACATATAACGATGGAGCAAGATGTAGACGCCCGGATCGCACAAGCCAAAGCGGCGCTTGGGCAGGCAAATGTACAGCCCGACCTCAGTAAGTGGCTGCCGGTCGGCGAAGATCTCGATTTTATCCAGACGCACTGGGCACAAATGCGGGCGCTTATAGAAACCAAATGGAGCACGCAAGATGGTACGAAAAGTCAGGCCCTCGCCGATATTGATACCGCTCGCCGGCACTACAATCAGGCAAAAAAGGAGCTGGACAATCCCGAACAGCGGCTCAAATACATCGCCCGAGCGCTCGGCACCGTAGCTTTGCCGCCTGAAGCCCGTCCGCAGATCAGCGATGCGGGGCGCGAACGCAAGCGACAAGCTGCGCAAAATGCACTCAAAGAGATCGTCCAGAACCCGGCGCACCCCGAAGACGCTCGCATGCGTGCCGAGGTGATTAACCGCATTATGGATGTTGCAACCAGCCAACGCACACCCGAAGACCACCCCGATTTTGGCGACTTGTTTTATTCGGAATTAGCGGAAGGCGGCGAGCGCTATTTCTGCGTAACCTTCCGAGACGATGCGGGCAAAGAGTGGACGCTTCTAGAGAGCCTCGCGCTTGAAACGGCAACCTATGTTGTTCCCATGGAGTTGGTCCGCGACTACGGCACGCTCGCCGAATTTATCCGTGATTTCGGCAAAACTGCGCAGCGTGAGCTGGGTAGTCGGCAAGTTTTCCACGTTCACGGCTGGACACCGCAGACGCACATTGCCCGTATTTACGACAAAATGCGGACTGCCCTCTCGAGTTAGTAATACCTTCCAAACTCTGCGGAAGTATTGGTGCCGCGTCTTAATATGATTCCTGCTCGGGGGGTGCAATTGCCGCGACAAGTTCGGGGGCGATAGAGATATGCGGAAGCGAAGTGATGTCCCATACGCGGACGAAAGGCGGCTCGACGATGGTATCCAGCTCGATGCCGACACCCATGCCGGCCAACATACTTACGGCAGCGACCTTACTCTCGATGGTCCTATCGAATTGACCGCTGTGGCCTTCTTCGGGCTGGCTCTTTAATATAGAAGCTTCTTCGGGAGGGTACGCGAATCGGTGCGTGGCGGTTGCGACGCGTGCGGCTGTATGGCGGCCCAGTATTTCACGTTTACGGATTGCTTCGGTGCTGACTTGTCCGAGATTACAGAGTAGGGTTTTGTAGCGGGCGGTCACTTCCTCGGGTGTGCCAGTGAATGTCTCTAAAAGTTTCGCCTTATAACGACTACCTATACGCTTCATGGTGACTCCTTATAGTTATTTCTGCAAGGAGTCAAGATACCGTATTGAGTGGGTTTTCGTCAACGTGGCGGCAGCTACAACTGTAAAAGATTAAAATTATATGTTTCGTCACCAGGTGCGCGGTCGAGTACTTGCACGGTACCAATGACTCCCTTGTATACACCGGTGCCGCTCAAAACGACTGCTGTGTAGTTGTGCTGAGAGGTGAGAAACGTTGCATGGCCGGTAATGGTGCCGCCGGTTAAGGTAAAGGTAGCGTTGCAATCCAGCAGCAGATCAGTGGTAGTAAAGAGGACGACTCGGCAGGCGATAAACGCAGAACCGGCCAGGTTGCCGTTGCTGTCTTTGAGGTTTTCGCTAATGGTAATGGGTTGGCCGGGCAATGGTGGTGTTGTAAGGTGGCTGAAGTCAACCACGGCAGTTGTCGGATCACTCGTCAGACTGAACTGAGTGTTGGTGAGCGCGCTCGCAGAGCTGGTAAAAAAAGTTGGTGTCAAGAGCATCGCTGCTACTGCAAGCATTTGTATAAATCTTTTCATGAGAACCTCCTGTTTCACCATGAGTGTTAGTATTGTTTTTATTATACAAACTTATGCACAGCTTTCAGTAAAATTTAAGATTCTGCTTGCTGGAACGCGATAATTCTGGCATGATTCGAAGATAAAGAGGGTTTGATAGGAAATGAGGGAGACTATCATGGGTATGCACCATACTGTAGTAAGGGCGGCTCGTTCGGCACGCCATAAGATAGGTTTGCCCGTTGCGGCGACCGTAATTGCGTTGGGGTTAGGCGTGGGCGTGGTTTCGGCTTTGCCGTCCAGCGCCCAGTTAGTCGCGCACTGGAGTTTTGATCAGTCCAGCGGCACGACTTTAATTGACAACAGCGGTAACGGTCACACCGGTAGCATTTCGGGCACACCGACCTGGGGCGCCGGGAAAATCAATAACGCGCTGACGTTCAAGGGTACCGACAATGTGGCCTTGGGCAACATTACGCAGATTAACAATGTCAGCCAAGTTACCTTAGCTACCTGGATGAAGCGAACTACGGCCGGCGGGAATGTTTTTGTCGGCAAACAAGCAAGCGGCCAAGACTTGGGCATCGAAGCCTACAGCGATGGCAAGGTGTATTTTGACATGAGCAAGGGCTCGACGGTCTATGGAACAATCACGCTGAATGACACCGCATGGCATCATGTGGCGCTGGTTTTTGACGGCACCCAAACCGGCAATGCCAATCGCTTGAAGGGATATGTTGACGGTGTACAAAAGACGTTAACTTTCAGTGGCACCGTGGGTACGACCACTTCAAGCAACACCACGCCATTTAATATTGGCAAGATGAGCGGCGAATACTCCAAAGGGCAAGTGGATGACACCTGGCTGTATGCGCGCGCTTTGAGCCAGGCCGAGGTGCAAGACTTGATGCAGCCAACCGCAGATATTTTGGCACCAAGCGTTCCGACTAGCCTTAACGCTACGGCAGCTTCGCAGAGCCAGATAAACCTTTCGTGGTCGGCTTCGACCGATAATATTGGGGTTGCGGGCTACCGCGTGTACCGTGGTGGGACTTTAGCCGGCACTACTACCAGCACAAGCTACCAAGACACGGGCCTTACCGCGAGCACCAATTACACCTATACGGTTCGTGCCTATGACGCAGCAGGGAACCAAAGTGCGGATAGCACGGCTGCTAGTGCCACGACTTTAGCTCCGCCGCCAGTGCCGACGGTTTCACTTACCGCGACTCCAACCAACATCCCGGCGGGCGGTTCATCAACGCTTTCCTGGACAAGCACCGATGCCACAAGCTGTGCGGCTTCGGGCGGTTGGAACGGCACAAAAGCAGTGAGCGGCTCGCAGGTGGTGAGCGGTTTGGTGACGCAATCTACCTACACCTTGACCTGTAATGGTGCGGGTGGTCAAGCAGTGGCTTCGGCAACGGTTACGCCTGACCCTGACACCACTGCACCCACGGTTTCACTTATCGCACCCACGGAGGGCGCGACACTAACGGGCGTCGTGCAGCTTTCGGCCACTGCTTCTGACGATGTAGCGGTTAACAATGTAGCTTTCTCGGTCGACGGCGTACAACAAGGGAGTACCATCATAACGGCGCCTTACGAGACTTCATTTAACACGGCGACCGTGCCAAACGGTGTGCATGCGGTTCGCGCTACGGCTTACGACGCCTCGGGTAACACCGCCTATAGCGAAGTTTCAGTAACGATAGACAACCAGGCCCCACCGGCCGACACCACACCGCCAACCGTTGCTTTGACGGCTCCCGCAGATGGTACGACCGTTTCAGGAGATGTAATCGTTACTGCAAATGCGGCTGATGACACTGGTGTCGCGGGCGTAAAATTCTACTTGAACGGTACCCAAATTGGCAGCGAAGCAACCATTGCGCCATACAGTGTAACCTGGAATACGACCACCGTGGCTAATGGCCCCGCCCAGCTGACCGCTGTTGCCCGCGATGCAGCCGGTAACACTACGGCGAGTGTTGCTGCAAACGTAACTATTAACAACGTCACCCCCACCACAAAATTTGTGAGTGGCATTGCGCCGGGCGGCCGCTACTTCATTGACCAAACGGGCGCACCGATGCTTGTCAAAGGCGATTCCCCGTGGGCTATGTTCAGTCAATTGTCACCAGCGCAAGTGGAGCAATGGGCGGCTAATCGTGAGAGCCACGGTTTTAACTCGGCTATCATCTCGCTGGTCGGGGCTCCAGTAAACGGCGGCCCGGCTGCCAGCGGTGCAACATACGACGGCATCCTGCCATTTAACGGGGGCAACATTACCAGTTGGAACGAAACTTACTGGGCACGCATGGACAACTACCTGACCATTCTCAAAAATCACGGCATCACGGCATTCTTGTATCCGATGGACGGCTGGAATACGCTTTCGGGCTGTGTGTTTTACCACAAATCAGCCGCCGATAGCTACACCTACGGCCAAATGGTTGCCACACGGTATACCAGCTATCCCAACATTTTCTGGATGGCCGGCGGCGACTACAATGGCTTTGACAGCGCAGTTAACACCGAATTCACCAATATGCTTTCGGGCATCCGCTCTACCGGCAATAACAAGCCTTTCTCGACACAACTCAACAACGAGAGTTTGACCACCGATGTCAGCACCTACGAACCGATAGCAAACTGGAACTTCGCATATACCTATTCGACAACATACCAAAAAACACTCAAAAGCTACGATCGCACCGCAAGTGCTCGGGATCCACGCCCGGTACTGTTTGGCGAGGGTAACTATGAGGGCGAAGACAATTACGGTGGCCCGGCCACCACAAATGAAACATTGCGCCGTCAGCAACTCTGGGCACTCACCAGTGGTTCGGCAGGTGAGTTCACCGGTTCCCAGGATTGGCAATTCAATAGTGGCTGGCAAACGCGGCTCGACACGACTTGGATAACGCAAATGCAAAAGAACCGCACCTTCTTTAACGGACTGAGCTGGCAGTTGATGGTTCCCGACGAAGTAAATCCGGTAGTGACTGCTGGCCGCGGCACCAAAATCACTGCCGATGGCTACCGCGATGTTTTACAGAACGATTACGTCACCGCCACGCAAACACCGGATAAATCCCAAACGGTTGTCTATGTGCCCACCAGCTTGAGCGGCGCTTCGACTGCACGCACACTCACGCTTAATCTGAGTCGTTTGCCCGCCAGCTACACCGCTCTGTGGGTTGACCCAACCGATGCTACGGTAACGCAGCCGGCAGTCATTGACGGCTCCGGCCAAGTCACGACTCCGGGACTTCACAGCGACGGCACACGCGACTGGTTGCTATTCATCAAACAATAAACAGCTAAAGTACAAAACAAAAGCGCCGGGTTATATACTCGGCGCTTTTGTTGTAAGCTACTCGCTGATCAGATATGCAATAAGCTGGTCGCACATCGTTTGGTGTTTTGGCAGCCAGACTGGTAGTTCATGTGCCACACCACGCAAAATGTCGATACGAACCTCCTGGGCAGATACCTTGAGCCGATTCATGAGTGCTTCAATTACGCCCCACGGAATTACCGGATCTTCGGTACCGATCACCACGATGGCCTTACCCGTAAATTGCTGGGCATCGGTGAGTGCGAGCGACGACTGCCAGCTGCCATGGTCATGCAAAATGCGGGTGAATTCCTCGGTAAAAGGCACGGTTTCGGCTTCGGAAGCATACAGGGCCGGTTGTAATAAGCAGAGGCTGCGTACTTGCTCACCAAGCTGTGACGCCACCCGTAAAGCTGTGTGGCCGGACATACTCGAGCCGCATAAAATCAGTGGTGTGGTGGCGTTTGTCCAATGCCGAATGACCGCCAGGGCGTGCTCGGTGCGTAACCGCAAACTGTTTTTATGCAAATCACCGCCGGTTTTTCCATGACCTAAAAAGTCGAGCAGCACAACCGCTACACCTTTGGCCGAAAGTGCCTCGGCGAGGCCGTGGAATCGCTCGCTGCTGGCTGTACCCGCGCCGTGCATCAGCACTGCGGTGAGGCCGTCGGAGCGCGGTTGCTTTGCCGGCAAATATGCGGTGTAAACCGAGATATCATTAATAGAAAGTGAGGTTGTTTGCAGTTGTTCCATGCATCTACTATATCGCACTCGACTTTCTTAAGGCTGCTACTTTCCGTTTAAAGCTTTTTGCACAACCAGTGCCATCGTACGACCGTCGAGAGCTTGGAGTTTTTGCAAATGTCTCGAAAGTGCCTGCTTGTCGGTTAATAAATTTGAAGCGACCACCCGATGGCGTCGCGCTCCAGGCGTTTCGCCGTCTACCGTAAAGTACATGATATCCATGAGAAAATGCGTCCTATGGCCTGCAGTATCAACGGTACATATCAGGTTAAATCGCAACGCGTGTTCGGGGTTGACTGATGGTCTGTCGGGTAGCTTTTGGGTAAATTCTCGTAAAGCTCGGGTAGTAGGAAGGGCAACCAACAGTGCGCGTTTTGTTCCCGGCACGGTAGCGAGCGAGTCTGCCAAGCAGTGTGCGGGATTTTGCTCGGGCAAGTGCAGCCAGGCTTCCCATGTTGACTTACCGAATTCACGGGAAATGTGCTTATCCAAGGTGGCAATCCCGCAAAATAATGCGTTTGGCATCTCGGCCGGTGAAGGAAGCGAAATCGTTGCACCCTGTTGCGGCAGGGTCTGCCATAGGCTTTGGTTCTCTCGTAGTTGTGCGGCCCAACTTTCCATATCTATTGCCCACTTTTGTTTGTGCGGGTCACATTGTTCTGAGGAGGTTGCGGCACGTAACGCGTTCCGTCGTTCTAAAGCGGCTTGCGCTCGGGCAGCGAGAGCTTCAAATTTAATAGAGTGACGCATGAAAGTAATGATGAGCTGGCTTGAGGAAATTTCCGGATATTGTTTCTGCGCAGCCTCGAGTTGAGAAATATCGTTACAAAACAGTGTATTTGTCTCGGAGGCGAGCTTGATATGCGCCTCAAAACAACCGGCGGCAATGGCAAACTCGAGGAGCTTTATATGTTGGTCAAGAAAGATTCTGCGGACAGCTTTTTGGAATTCGCCTGGTTTTTCGTAAAGCGAGAGGCCTTTGCTTTCTGTGGCGAGCTCGGCAATCATATCGCTAATAGTGAAGAAACGATCGAGCTGCTTGGCTAGATTATTAACCATGACAGGGGTCGCTTCACGCGGGAGGTTTTGATTAGTAACCTCTGGTTTAAATATGAGTGTGGCAGCACGGGGTGGCGCCAGCTCGGGAGGAACTGCGCGCAGATATCGGTAGGTACCAGTAGAGGTAGGGGCGGCATTAACGCTCCGCACATATTCGCGTACTCCTTCGATGTAGGTCTCGGGATCTTCGCTCAAAAGTTGTGGCGCTACCGCATCGACCCTATCACTAAAGTATATTTTTTTGAACCCTGAGCGAGCGATAGTGAGTGGTTTTGCTGCAACCGCGATTTCGAACGGTACTTCTGGTGCGGCTTGTCCGCTTTCACCTTGCAAGGTGTGGTATTGTTCATCGGTTATAACAAAATGACCGCCCCTAAATCGTGCGCCCTCGGCAAATAACGCAGTATCGCTCAGCGTCCATGTAACTTCCGGTGAAACTGAGGTTTGGAAGTGCGGCAATTCCATGATCATACCTAAGATAGCACGATATAGGCAACCGCTCTATGTCGCTCGGCGATTTACGCTTATGGTACAATAAGCTTTAGAACAAACGCTAAGATGCAATAAGCGAGGAAGCATGAATCCAGATGACAATACTCCGCAAAAACCGGTAACCCCGCCGACAGGTGGTACTGAGGAGCCCCGGCCCACTCCCTGGGTGCCGTCTGGGGAGTCAGATGGAACAAATGCTGGCATAAACCCCGTTGACAGCACTACTGATGCGCCCGTGAGCGATAGCGGACTGGGCGATGCAGCCGGAAATCCGGGTGCGTATGCCGCGCCAGACACAACACCCGAAGGAGGCCCAGGCATGCCTGAAACTCCAACCCCACCGACATTCGATACAGCAGCTGGTATGCCTCCCATGGACCCAACGCCTCCACCGGCTCCCGGTGTGGGTGACCCTCTGTCGCCACAACCACCATTGCCACCTACGCCTGATCAGCCAGGCATGCCGGGTGGCGCTCCCCAATTCGGTGCGCCGGTACAGCCGGGTGTTGCCGATGGCAATACACCGTTAGTGCCATTGCCACCCGAGGGTCCCCAAGCGGGCGTCGGCCACACCAGCCCCGCACTCATGATAGGCTTGCTCGCCTTTGGTGTGCTCCTCATCATCGGGTTCATTATCTACCTGTTTGTAAGAAAGTAGATTTATCTCCCAAATACAACAGCGCTACATAGGTAGCGCTGTTTGCGTTTTATAAAAAATAGGGAGTACAATATTTTTAATGAGTAATTTAGAGCTTGCTTTGCCGCGTGATCTACCGCCTGTTTTGACCCAGATGTTGGTCGAGGCAACGAGCACGACCAACAAACTTGGTATCTTTTTCACTGAAATCCAAATGGAGCGCCAATTACTGCCGGCCGATCAGCCGCCGCCAGCAGGCGAAATCTCGTCAGATGATGTAATCGGGGCGCACCTCATCGAGGAACTGCCACTCGATCGCGCCGAAAAAGTACCAATTCAGAGCAAAGAAGAAAAGCTCGATCGGTGGGAAACGTGCCTGCGCGAGCAGCACGAAGCAAATGTTCAGAGAGCCGAAGCGGCTCTGTGGGAGCTGGATGAAGTGCTCAAAAAGCAACGCATTGATTTTGTTGCAACAGCCGCAGTGCTCGAAACAGTTACGCCATATGAAGGCGGCGGGCAAGTCGTAGCACAACGCGTCAGTCAGGTGTTCCAGAGAATGCGATGGCGTATGAGCCTTTTCGAGCACGGCATGCCCCTCTTGGGTCTGCAGCCGGCGGGCACCGATCAATACACTGCAATCGGCGGTGTTATTCAGGAAATTGAAAAGAGTCCTGGCCAACATGGGCGGGTGATACTGGGTATAACACTCAAAGAGCAAGACCAATTTTTCCGCGCGCTTCCACCACTCATTGATCAAAACGACCCAGGCCATTTGTATTATGCCCGGCGGGAACGGGCGGATTTTTCCCAAGCAGCATTTTCGCGGGGACTCAGCGTGGCACAGGTTGAAGCGGCATTGCAAGCATCAGGCGTGCTGTAGCCATAACCATAACGCTGTATTTTGTGCTATGATAGCTCGTATAAGTAACGACAAAACTGGGGTAACAACGAGTAATGAGTAAAGTTGCGCATTATCTACAAGAGCACTTGATGGGTGAAGTGACCGTTTCAGCAGACGCGCGGCGCTATTTTTCAACCGATGGAAGCGTATTTACACTTATGCCGTCATTTGTTGTCTATCCTCGGAACGAGAATGATGTTCGTAAAACAGCGCGTTTTTCGTGGCAATTGGCAGAGCGTGGACGCACTATCCCCATTACGGCGCGTGGCGCGGGCACTGATCAAGGTGGTGCGGCGCTCGGTAGCGGGATCATTCTAGCATTTCCGGCGCATATGAACCGTGTACTGGAACTCGACGACAAAACCGGCGTGGTGGTTGTAGAACCAGGCGCGAACTACGGCAAGCTGCAACAAACTTTGCACACGCATGAGCGGTTTTTGCCGCCGTTCCCGGCCTCGTTTGAATATTCGACTATCGGCGGCGCAGTAGGCAATAATGCGAGCGGTGAAAAGACCTTCAAGTATGGCGATACGCGCGAATACGTTCGTGGTTTACATGTGGTGCTGGCCAATGGCGAGCTGATCGAAACCGGCCGCTTAAACAAGCGCGACCTCAACAAAAAGCTCGGACTTTCAACCTTTGAAGGCGAAATTTACCGTGCACTTGATGCGCTGATCGAAGAAAACCAAAAGCTGCTCGAAGATTTCCAGCTGAGCGTCACCAAAAACTCGGCCGGCTACGCACTGTCGCTCGTCAAACAAAAAGATGGCTCATTCGATTTAACGCCGCTATTTGTAGGCTCGCAAGGCACATTGGGGATCGTAACAGAAGTTGCTTTTGACACCGAAGCCTACACGCCCGATTCTACTTTGTTGGTGGGACACTTCGACTCTATACAGGCCGCACAAGCTGCGGTTACGGAATTCCGCAAAATGCCCGAACTGCCGTGTGCTATCGAAATGGTCGACGATCAATTGCTCGATCTTGTGGATAAACTCAATCCGAACCAGCTTAAAGAAGTAATCGAAAAGCCATTTCCACGTGTGGTGTTATTGGTGGAGTTCGACACGGCGAACGAACGCACGCAGAAGAAGCTGCTCAAAATAGCCAACAAAATTTTGGAAAAGCACGCCGTGCACCACCGTACGGCGACGGACTCGTTGCAAAAAGAGCAGCTGTGGAAAATTCGTCACGCTTCGGCAACGGTAGCGGCACATAGCGAGGGCAACCTTAAGGCCGTGCCAATCATCGAAGACGGCGTGGTGCCGATCGAAAAATTCAGCGAATATCTCGACGGCGTGTACCAACTGTTTGCAAAGCAGCGCTTACATGCGGCCGTGTGGGGCCATGCCGGTGACGCCAACGTGCATATGCAGCCATTTCTGGACTTGTCCCAGGTGGGCGACCGCCAAAAAGCATTCCGCTTGATCGAAGATTACTACAATTTAGTAATTAGCCTCGGCGGCAGTACGAGCGGTGAACACAATGACGGTCGCTTGCGTGGACCATACCTCGAGCGTTTGTATGGTGCCGAAATGTATGGCGTATTCCAAAAGGTTAAACAGATCTTCGACCCTTACGGCACGCTTAACCCCGGAGTAAAAATGAACGTGACGCTTGACCAAGTCAAGCCGCTTCTCCGTCAAACCTACTCGCTCGACCACTTGCACGACCACATGCCGCATTCGTAAAATGGATGAGATGCTGACGGTCGCCTTACATGCTGCTTCAATGCGTGTGAATGTATGCGTATCTTTATAGGCTATGCTCAGCTTGCTTCATACTGACACGAGACACTCAGCATTTCAGACAACATGTAAGGCGACCGCCAGCGTACCAAAAACACTTGAGTTTTTTGCAAAAAACAGATAAGATAGTGCAGTCACGCGGACGTGGCGGAATTGGTAGACGCGCTACTTTGAGGTGGTAGTGAGGCAACTCGTGGAGGTTCAAGTCCTCTCGTCCGCACCATGAGATTATACCGATAAGAAGTGTTCCACATTTGGAGCACTTTTTGTTTTGGATGATTCCTAATCTGTAACATGGGTTCAAGTCCTCTTTGGTTTAATGGGAATGCTATACTCAAAAGATGCTTTCCGGCCTTACCTACAATGTTTTCTTAGGCATGCATCTCCCGGCATTACTGCAGTGGCTTTATACTGACACTGAACTGCTAGACTTCTATTGTTTCCAGGAATTTCCAAAGCACCAGATCTCAGATTTAAAGATGTATTTGGATAAATTAGGATACGATTTTATATTTGCCCCTGGCTTTGTACGATACGGCCTAACTTATGGCGAGCTCACTGCCTTCAAAAAATCTAAACTAAAATTTCTAAACACAGAAACAATTTCACTAGGTGGCAAGGGCGAACAAAATATAGTCTTCACGCATAATGGGCTTAAACTTTTTAGGGTTGATAAAACGGAGATTGACAAGTCAGCCCTGCTGACTCGTTTCCAATACCAAAATCACGATTTTACATTGGTTAATACCCATCTTAGTACAGACCTGCATAATACCCGCAAGCTCAAGCAGCTCGCCATAATCCGGAAGGTGCTTTCAGCTGACAAGAAAGCCGTTATTCTGGGAGACTTCAACTATGTAGTGGGTAAAAGAAGACTAGCTAAAATAATGGAGAGGGAAGGATTTAGAAGCGGTCTGCAAAACGAAAAAACATTTCGTTTTGCATCAGGTGTCGCTTGGCAGAATGATTATATTTTTTATCGAGAGTGCAAGGTTGAGGGAGTCGCTATTAAGCGGGTGCAGCACTCTGACCACTATCCGATATTTTTTAAATTGGCGATTCGTGATTGAGTCAGAAGCCTAAAATAAACAGAAAAGACGTGCTTGATTCAGTTCAGTATCTTGCACGTCTTTTGTGTCTCTAATTATACCGAAAGCTCATAAAATTTCAATGATCTTTTTGCTTTTGGTTATTACCAGTACTCTCTTGAAATGGTGAGGCATTGATAAGTAAAAGTTAATACGGGCATTCGCTTTGCTCTGGTGCATTTTGATACGACGCAAGTCTATGACGATATTCTTTGACTGTTTGCGTGCTTCATTGAAGTTGTTGTCGATAGTGCGTTTACCGTTGCCCATAGGGCTTTTGATTTCCCACTTTACACCGCTTATGTCCACATCCGGGATTTTTCTCCTCGCGCTGGTCAAGGCGTTTCGATAATTATCTTGAACGCAAGGCACAGAAAAAACTTGATGGTGTAGCGCGTCATACGTCCCAAGCGGTCGACGCTATCGGTAGTGTTGCTCGACCAAAAGAGCAATTCATCACTGAGATTACTGCCGTGTATACTGATTCGCTGCAGCATCCGTCACTTCACGAAGGATTGATACAGTCGTTGGAAACTGCATTTGATGACCATGCCGCAAATTCGAGTGTTACTGATAAAAAGAGATCATATCGGCTTATGCCAAAGCTCAATCAGCTCGGTCATGTGAGCAGTAAGTTGGATCGTCTGAGTATCCGCATGGCTGCACCGGAAATTATGCAGGGTATTGAACAGTTTTTGCGTCGCCAAAGTGTCGATGTTCCGCAAGTTGCTTCTACGGAAAAACCTACGCGTATGCGCCACATCATTGAGCGTATAAAACCGGGAAAACTCGAGAACACACCAAGCCAAATCGCCGAGATGTTGACCTCGATTTACAATGTCTTGCCAGATGACGGACAGCGCTTTAAGGACGGTGTGTATGCGATCTGCAAATCAGTAACGGCCCGCGCGCGCCAGGGTGTAAGCGGACGGGAACTGACGAGAAAACTTTTAGACGAAGTCTCAGATTTTCTGCATAAAAAGTAAGCGCGTTTAGAATGCCGCAGTTGATTTATATCACAAATATTGATTACAACTGTAAGAGGTTGAATGTGTAAGTTCATCCCAGGCGCGTGGTAGCCCCGACACTTGCCTATGACGCCGCTTGTCTCGGGAACGGCAGTGTGCCTATCGATCGCCTGTCCGCCATCACGAAACCAGTGTTAGTAATGACCGGTTCAATGTTGGCACCCGGTATGCAAGAGTTACAGCCCAGTTTCTTCGCTGAAGCGGCGAAGCTCCTGGCTAAGAGTCTCCCGAAGGCTGAATATCGTGTACTCGAAGGTGAGTCGCATGTGGTAGACTCTAAAAAACTCGCCGCCCCTCTCCATGAATTCTTCAGCAGGTAGAAAGCTTACTGCGGCTGGACACGATATTCAGGCGGCAGTGGATAATAGGTACGGATAGAACACTCGTTACGCCACATCAAGACTTCTGGCCCGCCGTTTGTGGTCAATTCCATACTAACAGGGAGCTCATTGGGGTCAAGCCTGATCTCATCAGCAAAATTACCAGGGATACGTGCAAGATGTAATGCACTGTGTCCAAATCGCGAGTAGCACAATAGAGAAAGTTGATTGATACCGTCATCTGGTGCTTCATCAGGCTCTCGCATCCTGTCCATGGCACGCTGTATATCAGGATGGCTTCGGGCGACTTTCGTGCTTACCGCCCAGTTAAAATCGTAGACGCCAAAACTGCATAGGTCGTTGGTCATTTCGTTAAGTTGGTGATGTACTTCTTCGGGAGCATCTGGTTGCAAGGTAGCTTGTGCCGTTTCAAAAAGCTTTTTCTTATAATCTAGGTCAAGATAGCCAAATCGAAACCCATAGTTAAAGACGCCACTATCGATCTCGCCTTTTGTGTTTACACATGGCAGGCTGCCTAATTGGCGGGTAGGGGGAAACGTTTTACTCTGACGGAACACTTCTCTCATAAGATCCGTAATTATACAACCCTATTATAGTTATGTCAACACTATATAAGTAAAAACATGGTATAATATAGCTATTCTGTCACTTAAAATATCAAGTATAAGCACAATGGCAAGCGAATGTCTTGCTAAATCGCCCCTGTTGAGGTACAATTTCCTGGTACCAAGATCCGGGTGATTAGCTCAGTTGGCTAGAGCATCTCGTTTACACCGAGAGGGTCGGGGGTTCGAGTCCCTCATCACCCACCATTGTTTTTGAGCACTTTACCTCTGGCGAAAGCCAGGGGTTTTGCTTTTTTGCGCAAGTAGTGGCATAGTGGGCTTATGAAGTTTGTTATCGAAGCAGGTGGGCGGTTTACCGGGCCGAAGGCGAGCAGACCGGCAGGCGGATATTTAGAGGAGTATGGCAATCCCGGCGAGCGCGATATCACGAAAGTACTTCGTTCGGCGGTGCTTGGTGGCGTAGCAACCAGTTTGCTGACACTCAGAGAGGGTTTGGCGGTAGAATCAGCAATCGAAGCCGTACCCACGAAACGGTTATTCCGCGTGCCAGAAGCTGTTGCAACGAACGTGCAGTTTGCACTTGGAGAGCGCTTCGAAGAATTATTGGCGGCCCGAACTCGAGCGATCAAATTCCGGGTAGAAAATTCTGATGCGCGACCTGACATGCGAGACGAATATGACTGGAATACTGAGTACTTGAATAATCCTCACCGCGTAGCGCCCGTGCATGTTACCAACCGTGGGTTTGTAACGGATGCTGGTTCGCAAGACCTGGTGTATGACTCGCTGTACGCAGTTGATGCGCCACGATTAACGCACGAACAGCGGCAATTCGCTGTGGCGCGCGGCTTTACCTTTGCCGGGCAGTACGTTCCATTGCGCTTGAGTGATTTGCACGAGCCAATTGTCACCGGACTTCCAGTTCCGACAGTTGGTATTGAGGACCGCGGCCAATACGTGCCACAAGTTGTGATGCATGCACCCGACCAGCAAGATTGGCAGTCGGTTACTTGGTAGACTTAGCTGCCTCAAGGTTCATCCTGAAATAGAAGGCTAACCCACGAGTGGTTACGGTAAGCAGATCAATCAAATCGTCGCCGTAGGACTCAACCCCCACACGGTCGCGCTCAAAGGGTGATGTGCGGCTGTAGACTTTGAGATAACGGTCGAGCTCGGCTACTTGCTCGGGTGTGGTTTCGCCAGATTTAGTACGCAGCACTAATTCCATAGTGCGGCGTACGGGGTCGACGCCCGGCGGCAAGTTCACGATATGTTTGAACAGATCATCTCGGTTGCGCGCCGCAAGGACAATACCCAACTGTTGCTCGAATGACAAAGCAAGCTCACCCAAGAGAAATTTACGGCGCTCTATCTGTATTTCTTCACCATTAGCGGAGGCGGATTTTTTTGTTGTTTCGGGCCGTGTTTCTACCGGCGCGGCTTTGATGGCCCGCCGGAGCTGGCGTCGTCCCCACCAAAATGCTGCACGTTCACGAAGGGTACCCGGCATGGGCGCGAATCCACTGCCAGAGGCGGCCGTTTCATAAATCTGGTAAATACCATCTGGACTTCGAAAAGCTAACTGGGCGTGGGTTGCGGCAGTGATGATGCCGCTTGGTGAGACGGTGTGCCCGCTCACAATACGCGCCAAGCCTTCGCCAAACATCGTGTCAATGGACATTTTTACAAATTCAGCAGAAATCGAGCACTGCGCCACCAGCTTGTTGTCTCGGATGAGCGGTTTAAAGTCTCGGAACTGGCGAGGAGTAAAGCTGTGGGGAAGTGCTCCCTCGCTAAAACCCGATGGTATCACTGTTTTAGGGTAAGGGTAGCGGGTGTGGTGCTGAATTGCGCGTATTAGCTGTTCCAGGGTCAAGTTCGGGTCGCCGAGATAACGGGTTATTGCGTCAAAATCAATCTGAGCGTATTCGGGGAGGAGCAGCGCTTGTCTTTCGAGGCTCAAGGGAACAGAGGCGGGTTCATAGGGATCGCGGTCGGATTCTATAAAGCCGTATTGATTGCCCTCTCGGCTTATCAAGTGATAACCCGGGAGATAGGGATCGAAATGCTCATAGTCTGCGTGATCGAGGTTAATTACCAAGCTGACGCCCGAGGGATGCGGCGGCAACGTGTCGGTTTTAGGTTGGAGGGTAATAACGCGTGTCGTACCGGGGTTGCCATATTCGACGCGGCCGATTATCGTAGCACTATCTTTTTCGAGTTTGTCTTTGGTGATAAAACCGGCAGTGTGGTTGGCGGAGTTTTCATGTATTTTTTCCCCGGATAAGTAAGGGCCTTTAGGTGCGGCCATTATATCGGAGAGCAGAGGATGCATCAATAAGTCGTATTGGCGATAAGGGGTGCCTAGCAGGTTGCCGAATAACTGGTTAACGGTCAATCTTGTTGAGATCTCGAGGATATTGTCGTAGGAATCGGTGGGTACGGCAGTAAATATTTTCCGCACAAAATAGCGTAACAGTGAACCATCAATTGCAAGTTGACGGGCGTTAAAATCATTGTCAGGATTGATGCCGCGGAGTATATCAGGGGCCTCCAGGATTTGTAGGCTGCTCAAAGCCGCTGGAGCGGGTTTGCCACTCCGAGGATCGTAATTAACAAGTGCATTGATTTGGGAGGTGTAATCGATATTTGGACCGCTGAGCCATTTTTTGGCAACTATAGGTGCGAAGAATCGTCGGGCGCGTTTTAAAGCATCCTCGGATTGCGGTGCTGGTTGCTGCATTGTTTCCCCGTCGAGGCGACTAAGGCCTCGTTGGAGTAATTGCTTGCCCGCAAACCAGTGGGCTGCTTGTACGGCACTCTGGGGTAGTGCATTTTCGAGCGTTTCTCCATCGAAAGCTTTGTGTATTTCGCCGCGCCGTGCACTTCGGCGAGCTTTATCTAGGGGGACTTCGGTGGGAGCCGCGGGCTTTTGGAGGTTAAACGAGCTGAGGAGTCTGTAAGCGTCACTCGTGGTAAGTACGGCGGTAAGTTGGTTGGTAATTTCCAGTTTGCGACCGGCAAGATCATTTGATACGGCATCACTGACCTCATCAAGACCACATTCTATAAGTGTTTGCCGCGCTGCCATGTACTGGTTCATACCCAAGCCCTGGTAGGGGTCACATTGAATATTCTGTATTCCGGGGAGGGTGTAGCAGTCGCTCAGGGTAAGGCCTGGCGGTAAGGGATCACCCGTTTTTGCAAAAAACTGCCACCGCAATACATCGGCGGCAAGCGTTACTGCATAATGTTCTTCGGCTGTTACCGAGGTTTCTTGAGCAGCAGCAAGGGCGGCGGCAATTCGGGGTTCTTGTGCGGCCTGAAAAGCGTCGGACGGTCGAATAACTTCAGCCAGCCGCATTTCTTCGGGACTCAGGGTATAGAGCTCGAATTGGTTTAGTGGCGATGTGACAAATTCCGGGCTGCTCATGCGTGTTCCTCAGCTTTCACTGGTAAATAATGCTGCAACTTGGTGGCGGTAAGGGCGAGCATGTCTACAAGTGAATCGCCATAAGATTCCACGCCGACCTGGTCGCGCTGCTGCGGCGTGGTAGCGCGGTACACCTCGAGGTAGCGGGCGAGCTCGGCCACATCTTCGCCCGTAGCCGTGCCGCTGCGAGCGCGCAGGCTTATTTGGACGGTGCGCTTGATTGGGTCCACACCTTCCGGCAGCTTAACGACTGTTTTATAAAGCTGTTCAAGAGTGACCGTGCCAAGCACCTGAACAAGCTGCGTAGTTAGGCCGTCGTGAATGCCGGCAATCCGTTCGGCTGTTGGGATTGTTTTGGGCTGCGGTTCCGGTGATATCGTTGGTTCGGCTTTTTCGATCCGCTCGGCCTCTGGTTTTTGCCGCGGCTCAGGAATAAAAGATTCTTCTTGGGGATCGACGACGGTCACGATTTCTCGGATGGCATTGGCTTTGACGCCAAACAGACGACGTCGCGCGTCGACATCGATAACCATTTCTTGCTCTTTGCTGGTGGCGTCGATAATACGCGTTGTACCGCCAAGATTCACCACTGTTTGTCGGTGCGACGCACCAGTAATCCGTGCGGTAAAGGGGCTAATAACATGGCCGTTTATCGCAGTGACAGCGCGCCTTCCTTCTGGTAGTAATTCACCTAAAACGAGCCGAGCAAAACTGTCGGAGCCAGTACATTGCGCCCAAAATTTCTTTTTGAAGATGAAGCGCCGCAGATCAGCGAGCCGGTCGAGATTATATACACGCGGCAACCCTCGGGGTGCTCCGTCTTTTCTTGACAACGAGAACCCGGATTTTTCTGAAGGCGCGGGATAACTCGTGTGTCCGGACAAAATATTGGCGAGCTCAGTTACCGTGAGGTTTGGTTTCGCAAGTTCCGGTATATGCAAGCCGAGTTTCCTCAACTTTTTTGATACTGCTGTGAGGTCATCCGGCAGGACGGTGCCGTCTTCTTCGTAGGGGTCAAACTCGGCCTTTTTAAAACCGAACTGTTGCCCCTCGCGGCTTACTAAATCGTAACCTGGAATATCGGGGTCGAACAGGCGGTATAAGGCTTCGCGGTCGTCTAAATGAACGACTAAATCGACATCTGTCGGGTGCGGCCCGCGGGGCTCCTGCCCTTGAAGACCAATGACGCGTACGGTACCGGGGTTGCCGTACATAATAGTACCGACTTTAGTCGCATCTTCTACTCGTAGCCTTTCGAGCGATCGAATTTGATTGATGCGTTCGGGGAGTAGTGGTAGTGGTTCTTTGGATTGTGTAATATTGCTGACGAGTACAGCCTTTGGCGCTAAAAAGTATGGCGACAACGCCGGGTTGCCGTACCGATTAAATTCGGTAAAATCGATGGTCGTTAGTTGTGCAGCATACGCTTCCGCGACTGCTTTGACGGCGGTATCGAGAAGATCACGGTAGTTGCCCGCGCCTTGATGATTTGGGTTGTAGAGCACGGGAAGTATTTCTTTTAACAGCGCACTGCCCAGCAAGTGATCGAGGGGGTTCAATCCTTGAGCGTTATCGACGAAAATTGCATGCTGATCGATGTCGAAATCCGTCACGTTGAACCGCACCGTTACGTCGCTATCACCGCGGATAAGTCCGTTTATAAAGTGGCGGCGTTTTTGCTCGTCGTCTGTGTGGATGTCGTCCCGGGGCGGCGATAATGTATCAACAATCGTAGGTGCAAAATAGGCTCGCACTCGCTGAAGCGCGCTCGGCGCTGCTTTGGGCTGTTGTATCATGCGTGTTTCGAGATTAAGCGCAAAGCTTGCACGTTTCAACGCAAACTGGCCGCCGAACTGCTGAGTGATCTCCTGCGGAGTGCGGGGACGAATCTGCTCGAGTGCATCAGCGTCATATTGTTTGCGAAGCGCGCCGCGCTGCGCCGTCTTTGTTGCCTCATCGAGTGGTACCTCAATTGCTTCGTTCGGTCCGGCTATCGCGAACGATTGCAATAACTGGCATGTCGGTGTTTTGGTGATCAAACTGGTCAGTCGGTGTTCTATTTCGGGTTGGCGGCTCGCGATGTCGCCGGCAATGGCTTGTTTCACGCTGTTCAGACCGTATTGCTCCAACCGCTTACAGATGTCACCGAATTGCAAGCACGAAACTTGTTTATCTGGCTCAAATTCGACACTCAAGAAAGCCTGGTTTCTCTCCCAGGGAGTAATCGCCAGGCCTTCCGGAAGCTCGTCGCCTGGTTTACCGAAATAGCGCCACGCAAGGATATCGCCGACACGCTCGATCTGTTTTTTCTCGCTTTGGAAAGCCGCGCCGGTCATCGCGTTTTGAATGATAGCTTGTAGCTGTGGTGCCTGCGTGGCTTCTACCTCCGGCGAGGCGACGCTCGCGCTCGCAATTGCATGATGGTCGGGGGTATTTTCGGCAAATTCAGGTACCACTGACGGTGCCAGCCTATTCGGATCGCTCATTTTGTATATTATATCATAAATTAAAGTATAAGTCTATTGTCTACCGTGTAATGCAGGGGTTTCGATCTAAAACGGATTACGGAATAATCGCCATAAGAGTCCCGGGCTGTTGACGGGTCGCTCTAAAACGAGTTTTGCCGTTGTTTTGGTTGATCCGGCGAGCACGGTCAAGGTACCGACTTGTGCGTTCTGAGCTGTTGGTTTCGTGATGGATTGTACATCTATCGTAGGGGTGGTAGTTTTGCCGTTCCACACGGTAGTCGCAACGTCTTCGGGAGCGATAGCATGTACGATGCCGCTCCAGGGTACCTGATAGCTTGCTACGGTCTGACCGGCGTGTACGAAAGTTTGCACGCTAAAGTTCTGCTTGGCAGATTCCAGCAAAGCTAGGGAAGATTGGAGTGCGTCGCCGAGGTCTGTCGCTCCCATCACGGCACCGATGATCGTAACGGTGTGATTCGAAACCGGCGTGTAATTGGCGGCAAACAAGAAACAACCGCCCGCTTGATCGGTGTTGCCGGTTTTGATGCCCACGATGCCGCTGCGTCCGAGCAGTACGTTCACGTTATGTACCGCGCCTGCTACCGGTAAATTGGCCTGCGGCTGTGATACGACTTGTGCCAGAACCGGATTTTGCATGGCCACAAGGCCGAGTTTTACTAAGTCGCTTGGTGTACTCACCGTTCCTGGCAAAAAGCCGCTGGCGTCATCGGCAATTGTCGTGTGGGTGAGTCCCAACCGCTTTACCATTTGGTTTGCATATTCGGTGTAGCTCGGCAGTGATCCAAACGCCCAGATTGCCGCTGAATCGGCGATGTTATTGGCGCTCGGTAACATCAGCGCTTGCAAGATCTGATATTCAGTCAGTTCTTCGCCCAGGGTTACGGGGACGAGCGAACCGTCCTGTGCAGCATATTTTTGGTACAATGCAACGTCGTTTGCCCCGATCGTCAGTGCCGGGCCTTGCTGATTAAGATTGAGGGGTTTTTGCTCTAAAAGCGCCAGGGCAGTGATAACCTTGGCAATACTGGCGGTAGGGAGTGGCGTTTCGGGGCCGTGGGTGTCGAGTAAGCCAAAGCCTTGCGCGCCGATCGCTGCTTTGCCGCGCGCCGGCCAGGTAAGATTCGTCGTTTTCGTAGGGTTTTGGGTCACGTCGGCCTTGGTTGCTGCCAAAGTTGGAAATGGTTTCGCCAGGTTGGCTACGCCGGTCGCGGCAAAACAAAATACCAAGGCAACGACAACAAATCGCATTCGCCGAGATTTAGGCGGGGTATGGCGGTGATAACGTGGATTCATCCCTACCATAATACAAGCTTTTTGCCGTGGTTGCTGTAGATTTGCCCGGTAATTTTTACTCGCAGGGAACTACCTATGAAATAAGTGTTATCAGGCGGCAACTTGCTGTATACTAGATACACAGATATAAGGAGTTATAAGATGATGGTATGGATTATTGTTGCAGTCGTCGTGGTGCTGATTTTGGTAGTGGTGGCGATGTACAACAGTTTGGTGAAGCTAAATGTTCGGGCACAAGAGGCCTGGAGTGACATTACCGTCCAGCTGAAACGCCGCTATGACTTGATTCCAAATCTTGTTAACACCGTGCAGGGTTATGCCACGCACGAAAAAACAGTCTTCGAAGACGTTACCAAGGCTCGCAGCCAGGCCTTAAACGCGCAAGGGGTAGAAGAAACAGCCCAGGCTGAGAACCAATTCAGCCAAACGCTCAAGAGCTTATTCGCCGTTGCCGAAAACTACCCACAACTGAAAGCCAGCGATAACTTCCGCGCATTACAAGACGAGCTCACCGACACCGAAGACAAAATCCAAGCTTCCCGCCGCTTTTATAACGGTGTGGTACGCGACTTTAACACCAAGCGCAAAACGTTCCCCACCAGTGCATTCGCCGGCATGTTGAACTTTAAATCCGACAAGCCGTTCTTCGAGCTCGACGAAGCCGAATCTGCCAAAGTCGCAGAGCCCGTTAACGTCAAATTCTAGTTTGCACTTTTACGCATCTAAGTAGGTTTCGATAATGTACAGTCAAATTGCGAGTAATAAGCGAAAAACCGTTTTCATCATGTTCTTCTTCATGGTGCTGGCTGGTGGTTTGGCATGGTTTTTCGGCCAGTACAGCGGCAGTCAGAGCTGGACGCTGGCCGTATTGATCGGTGCACTCTGCTACGCGGCGATCAGCTATTTTGCCGGCAGCAAAATGTCGCTGGCGCTTAACGGCGCGCACGAAATTCAAAAATCCGATAATCCACGATTATGGCGCGTTGTCGAGAACCTTGCTATTACCGATGGCTTGCCGATGCCCAAAGTGTATATTATCGATGATCCGGCGCCGAATGCTTTTGCAACGGGGCGTGACCCGAATCACTCTGCTGTATGTGCAACGACAGGCTTGCTCGATATCATGACTGATAACGAACTCGAGGGCGTCTTGGCGCACGAGCTCGGTCACATCAAAAACTATGACATTCGGGTAAGTATGATTGCGTTTGCATTGTCGGCAGTCATTTCGATCATCGCCGACATTATTTTGCGCATGACCTGGTTTCGGAGCGGGGACCGCGAAAACAACAATCAGGTCGTTATGATTCTTGGTATCGTTGCAGCGATTATTGCGCCGATTGTGGCGACCATGATCCAGCTGGCGATTTCCAGGAAGCGCGAATATTTGGCCGATGCCACGGGCGCGCTCACCACGCGTTATCCTGAGGGGCTTGCGAGCGCTCTTGAAAAAATCGCCCAAACCGGTAGCACCATGCGCCGGCAAAATACTTCGACCGCGCATTTCTTTTTTGCAAATCCGCTCAAAGGCGGCAGTTTTATGGGTCTGTTTAGTACGCATCCGCCGATCGAACAGCGTATCGCCCGCCTTCGCGACATGGGGACGCACGCGTAATGGCGGTCAGGCCTACAAAAAAACCGGCAAAAAATAATTCCAAAAAGCGCACTCCTGCAGACGCAAAAACGCTGCTCTCAAAAAATCGTAAGCTAAAAACGCCGAAATATCGCAGTTTCCGCTTGCAAAAACGCATCAAGGCAACCGCGCCCAAATTACCGAGCATTTGGCGATTATTCCGCACGAGCGTGAGTACGTTATGGGCGCATAAAAAATTATTCGCCGGCGTTGTGGTGGTCTATGGATTATTAAATATTTTGTTCGTGACGGGTATTAACGCCGGCGGGAGCATCAGTGGATTAAAAACCAGTTTGCAACAAGTTACCGACGGCAGTCTTAATACCGGGGCGGCGCTGTTTGCATACATGCTCGGTAACACCGGTAGTGCTACCGGAAATGGCGCGGGCTATCAGGTTATTTTGGCAGTGCTTGCGAGCCTCGCGGTTATCTGGACGTTACGCCAAGTGTATGCCAAGGTAACTATCAAAGTTCGCGACGCATATTACCAAAGCATGCGCCCGCTCGTGCCATTTTTGCTGGTGGTTGCGGCTATTGGTTTGCAGCTCATACCACTTTTGTTGGGCGCAATTCTGTATTCCACCGCTGTCGGCGGCGGCGTGGCCGTATTCTTGGTAGAGAAAATCATGTGGGGCGTGCTGTTTGCTTTGCTTGCACTCTTGTCGCTGTACATGGTGAGTTCATCGGTGTTTGCTTTGTATATTGTGACGCTGCCCGACATGACACCGATGCGCGCGTTGCGATCGGCGCGCGATCTTGTGGCTAACCGCCGCTGGTCGGTGGTACGAAAAATCATCATCATTCCGATCATTTTCTTGGTGCTTGCCGCGGTAATTATGATACCGGTGATTCTGTTTTTGACCCCGATCGCACCCTGGATGATGTTCGCGCTCTTTATGATTGCAATCGCCATTTTTCACAGTTACATGTATGCGTTATATAGGGCTTTGTTGTGACCGAATTTACGAAACCGCAAGCTGCCGAACGAGTCAAAAAACTACGCGAGCTGATCAACGAGTATCGCTATCATTACCACGTGCTCGATGAATCAATTATGAGCGAGGCGGCTGCGGATTCGCTCAAACACGAACTTACCCAACTTGAAACACGGTTCCCGGAGCTCATCACTCCCGATAGTCCGACGCAGCGCGTGGCAGGCCAGCCGCTCCCCGGTTTTAAGCAAGTGCGGCACCAAACGCGCATGATTAGCCTGAACGACGTGTTCGGTCGCGAAGAAGTCGAGGCCTGGATTACACGCACCAAAAAATTATTGCCCGACCAGCCACTGGAGTTTTTTGCCGACATAAAAATGGACGGTTTTGCGTGTTCGCTGACGTATCAAGACGGCGTATTCACCCAGGCGGTGACGCGCGGCGATAGCTTTGTGGGCGAGGATGTCACGACCAATATTGCAACCATCGAAAGCGTGCCGTTTCATTTGCGCGAAGTAAAAGGTTATGAAAAGTTTTTGAAGGGACGAACCGAAATTCGTGGCGAAGTCATCATGTATAAAAAAGACTTCGAAGCCTTGAACGCGCGCCGCGAAGCTGCAGGAAAACCGCTGTTTGCAAACCCGCGTAACTCAGCGGCAGGCACCATCCGACAGCTCGATCCGAAACTGGCAGCCGAACGACCGCTGCGATTCCGCGCTTATGATCTGCTCCGTGACGATCCCAGCGAAGTGCCTACTAACACTTACGCCTACGAGGCCTTGCGCGCCCTTGGCGTTGCCGCCAATTCCCAAGCGGTGGTATTCAAAGATGTCGACGCAATTATGAAATTCGCCGAAACATGGGACACCAAACGTCACGATTTACCCTTTAACACCGACGGTTTAGTAATAAAATTGAATGACCGCGCACAGATTGCGCGGTTGGGTGTGGTTGGCAAAGCGCCGCGCGGCGCTGTGGCATACAAATACGCTGCCGAAGAAGCGACCACCATCGTGCGTGATATTGTATTGAGTATCGGACGCACCGGTGCGGCAACACCGGTCGCTGTTTTTGATCCGGTCGTTATAGCCGGAACTACCGTGCAACACGCCAGTTTGCATAATGCCGATGAAATTGAGCGTAAAGACATTCGGGTTGGCGACACCGTGGTTATCTTCAAAGCCGGCGACATCATCCCGCAAGTTTTACATGTTTTGCCCGAACTTCGTCCGAAAAAATCGCACAAATTCGATATGGAACGCGAGCTCGCCCGGCAATATCCCGAGCTTTCATTTGTCCGTCCCGATGGCGAGGCGGTGTACCGGGTGAAGGGCGCCACAGCCAAGTTGCTCCTTAAGCAAGCGCTTGAACACTATGCTTCCAAGGGTGCTCTCGACATTGACACCTTGGGCGAGAAAAATGTCACAGCGCTGGTTGATGCAGGGTTGGTGCATGACCTCGCCGATATTTATACTCTGACGAAAGCGCAAGTGGTGGAACTTGAGCGTTTTGCCGAAATCTCTGCTGGAAAATTGATTGATGCGATTCAGGCGGCCAAAAAACCGGAATTACCGCGCTTTATTTTTGGATTGGGTATCCGCCATGTTGGTTCGCAAACGGCGATTGATTTGGCCGAACACTTTACCTCACTCGAGAAATTACAGGCTGCGACTATTGATGATTTGTTGCAAGTTGAAGGAATCGGAGAGGTGGTTGCTGAGTCGATTATTGGCTGGTTTGCTGACGAAGATAATCAAAAACTGATTGAAAAATTTAAAACGCTGGGCGTAGAACCGCAATACGAATCGCACGCCGATGGACCCTTGAGTGACAAAAATTTCGTCATTACCGGCACATTGGAAACTATGAGCCGGGACGAAGCCGCGGAAAAAATCCGCTCCTTAGGAGGCACGTTTCAAACCTCGATCGCCAAAGATACCACTTATTTGGTAGTAGGAAAAAACGTGGGCGCAAGCAAGCTCAAAAAGGCTGAAAAACTGGGCACAAAACAGATCAGTGAAGCCGATTTACAAAAACTGTTATAAGGAGGAACGCGATGATTGACGAACTGAACGCGGCAATTGAAAGCTATCATGCAAAGTGGCACGCCTTGGTCGCCGGGCGTAAAGACCGAGCATTTTTTCAAAAGTTGCGTCCGACGGCCGTAGCTTGGAAAGCAGTTGATCGCACAGATTTTGATACGCGATTTTCGCTGCTCCGAGATCACGCCGAACAAATACATATGGCCTGGATGAACGGCCGATGGCTGGCGACGTTTTATTTGCGCGACGAACTGCCTACTTGCGAACTTCGAGTCGTAAAACTTATGGAGCGGCGTCCCGGGTCGAGCGACGCAACCGGTCTCGATCATCTGGATTTTTTGATTACGCAAGGTGACGCAAAACAGGTTTTAAGTGCGGAAGTCGATCTCAAATGGACCGAAGAAAAAAATGGAGATCATTGTAAGTGGATCTCGTTGTGGTTTGGCGGCACCGAGGCAAAACTGCGCAACAACACCGTGCTCCAGATTTGCGCCGAAGAACTCATCGCTGCACACAAGGATTTATTGACGTGATGGATCTCGTATTTATCACGGGTAATCAAGCCAAGGCTGACTATTTGGCAGAGTGGCTAGGACGCAGCATTGAGCATCAAAAAGTTGATCTTGATGAAATTCAGTCGCTTGACCCTATTCGCGTGTTGCAAGAAAAGGCACGCCGTGCCTACGAAATTGTCGGGCGACCGGTGTTGGTCGAAGACGTATCGCTCACGTTTACTGCCATGGGGCATTTACCCGGTACGCTCATAAAATGGTTTTTGGAAGATCTTGGCGAAACAGGCTTGGCGAATTTGGCACAAAAACTCGCACACCAAAAAGCGATAGCGGCCATAACGTACGGCATTTTTGACGGCGTAAAGCTCGTAACCTTTACCGGTGAAACGAGTGGCGTGATCGTGCCTAAGCCCCAAGGCAAGAGCTTTGGCTGGAACACTATCTTTAAACCCGACGGCTTTGATCAAACGTATGCTCAAATGTCTCCCGAAGCGTTTCACCAGCATAGCCACCGCGGTATTGCGCTTCGAAAAATGCAGGCATATCTAAAAACTCTTGAGTAATTGTCACCGCACGAAACACCAGTAGAGTATATGTAATATTAACTTTTCATTACTTTTTAGAAAATACGAGACCATACTCTATAATGCCCAGATTATGAGTGAGCAAGCGCCCCACGAGATGGTGCGATGGAGTTTTAACGAACAGGGAACACTGGGTGATATAGAGCTGCCTCCGCATGAAGTGCTGGGGCAGGGATCCCAGGCTTTCGTGTTGTACGGTACAGATCCGGGTGGTAATGAGTACGCTGTCAAGATTCATCAATCGGCAACCGACGGCGCCAAGCCTGAGCAGCGTAAGGCTAGTGAGGCATTTCGCCGCGAGGCCAAAATTCTTGAGGAGCTTAAGCATCCGAACATCATCGGTATGTATGGCTCGGGTGTGCATTATCATAAAATACCCATAACCGGTCCGAAAGGTGAGCAGGTTGACTACACCGTCGCCTACGATTACATCGTTACTGAATTTGCGGCCCACGGTTCGGTGGCCGACCGTATTCGGCGGCTCGGCCCAGAGCGTATTTTGCCACCTACAGAATCGGCGCTGGTGTTGCTGCATGCTTCTGCAGGACTTATTCATGCCCATGCCAATGGTGTGGTTCATGGAGATATGAAGCCTTCGAATATAATGCTTTTGCCTGGTACAGACGGCTTGGTGGCCAAAGATGCGGACTTTGGTATTGCTCGCGGGGGTGGTGACACCGTAGAAACAGAATTGGGCACCGCACTTCGCGCCTTTAGTGCACCGTATGCTTCGGCGCATCAACTTGAGGGCGGCTTGGCTCGTGAGCGAGACGACATCTATGCGCTCGGTATTACGGGCTATTATTTGTTTACGGGCGACCATCCCATTAAGCCGCAAAATACTTATCACGCCGAGGCGCATCGCAGCACGATTGTTCGGCCTATGGAGCCAAAGCTGTTGGAAGGCCGTGAGATCGTCGAAGAGCTGAACCCGGCAATCATGCCGATATTTCAGCAGGGTGAGCGTGATTTTACTTTTCCCTATTCGTCGATGGGCGAATTCCAGGATGCACTTAAAAAAGGCTTAGGCCGTGCCGAAGCTCGTGCCGCCAGAGCGACGACATTTATTCTTTTGAACGGAACCGAAACTACCTGGCCAATGAAATCAGACGACCTATTACATGCTGAACTCCCGGTCGAAGGTCAAGAAGCAAAAGAGGGGCGCCCGGTTGCATTGCCACCGTCCCAAGCGGCGTCCGCCCCCGCTTCTAATGAGCCTGTGGCCGGTACGCCTGAACTGCGCATCGACGAGTTCGCGCCGTTAATGCCACAAGGAACGCACAAAGACTTGTTTGATGTAACGACCGCAATAGTTAATACTCCATCTGATACAAAAAATCTAATGACACATACGCGCCGGCAATTTTTGAAGTTTGGCACCGGCATTGGTGCACTTGCAGCGGGTGCAGTGGTTGCTGGCGTATGGATCGATCCGTTTGGCGGTGAAAAATCAATCGACCCCGCCGAACAAGAAAGGATCAATCGAGAGCGTAAGGCAGTCGTCGATATGGCTTATAGTGCGGTGGACTATGTGACCAGGAATAGTTACGAAAAGGACATACCCGATTTATTGCGAGAACTGATCCCTTACGATCCGGCGCGCATTGAGCCTTACCTTGAGAAAATTGCGGTTGATTTGGATTCAACAGACGCAGCAATGTTGGCCTCATACCTCGTACCCTATAATCCGGCGGCTGCCAATCGTTTCATGCAGGACGCGGTTAATTCAAAGAGTTATGGTGACGCGATTCGGGTGGCGATCTGTTTGGCTTCTTTTGCGCAAACTCCGGCTGGAAAAGATGGCAACTGGGAGGCTGAAGTGCAAAAGGTGCGCAAGGCGTTTGCCGATTCCAATAATGCAACGGAGGAGAAGCAGAAAGTTGACCAACTCCTCAACGCTGCACTGAACCCACGCGATCCGTCGGCACTCGACGTGCTGAAATATCACAGTGATAACGACATTGAGTGGGCAGTTGAAGTTTTGGGCGCTGCCATGGCACCTCACAATCCTGACGGGGTTGCCGAAGTATTCAACCAGCGTATTGAAGCAGCTAATCGTACCTACGAGGATAATGTGGAATATGAAGCACGCGGCAAGAAGTATAAACTAATTGACTCACTGGGCCGAAGCCTGGTTCCGTATGCACCCGATGCGGTGACGCAGGGGATTTCACGAATTAGGTCAGATGGGAAATGGGAACTTAGCACGCAACCTTCTGACGCTCAAATGCGCCTTGCTGTTGCCTCGGCGCTCTACAAGCCCGAAGCTGCCACTGAATATGTAAAAGCTAATAATAAAAACCTGAACGAATTGGAAACACATCACAGAGATATGACGACTTTAATTGCGTTGTCTGCTACCAATGCTGACTTTGTGCGCACCATGCGCCCGCACATTACAGACGTAAATCTGTATAGCAATTGGATCGACTTTGGCCTGAACCCTACCGAACCTACTGTCCAAAAGAATGCCCTCGACATACTTAAGACAATTACGGGAGTATATGTCTCGGATATAAAATATGTGGTAGAAGCCCTGCTGCTGAGTCGTCAGCCAAAAGTAGAATAGTACTTTTTGTAAAAACTGTGTTTAAAGTAAAACCTTGGGAAACTTTTGGGTGAGCCCCAAAGTGTAAGTGCTGAGTAGTTGACAGAATCAGAAATTCGGTTATGCTTAAGGTAGTTCGTGCGCCTAAAGCGGCGCGTGAAAACAAAAACCATAAAACAAATATGGCATATACAGCAAACCACCCGCCGCAGGGTGGGCGCGCACGAAACAAACCGGGCTTTATGCCCGGTTTTGTAAGATGGCCTTACAAAACCGCTCAGTGTACAATAGCTGTAAGGGGAATATTATGATCAAGCACTACTACCGGAGTTTGCGCCGGCAAAACATTCAAGAGCTCGACGAATATAAGCGCGGATCCTGGGTGTACGCCGAAGCGCCCTCGCTCAAAGAACTCGAAGCACTCGCCGAACAATTCAACCTTGAACTAGGCCATTTGAAAGATGCCCTCGACGAAGACGAAATGCCTCGGCTGGAAAAGGTTGGCGATCATGTGTATATCTTTGTCCGCTTCGCCTACAAAAATGTTGATAACGAAATCGTCACGGCGCCACTGTTATTTGTGTTTGCAGACGATGCGCTGTTAACCATTTCGCTCGTTCGTTTCCCCTCACTCGATCGCTTTCTGGCAGGACGAGTAGATTTTGCCACCACCCAGCGCGCCAAATTGGTGCTGCAGATCCTGCACGAAATCGTTGAGCAATATGATGTTTTCATTTCTGGCACCAGTAAACAGATCAAATTTATCCGTTCTCGATTACGAAGTCACGGCATAAGCAACAAAGACTTTGCCGATTTTGTAATCATCGAAGACGAGCTCAATGAATTCCTAGGCGCTTTACAGCCCACAAACGCAACCCTGCGCCGGTTGCTACTCGGGCGGCATATCCCCCTTTTCGAAGAAGACCAAGATATCGTAGAAGATTTGCTGCTCGCCAACGAACAGTCTATCGAGGCAAGTAGCTCAAACATCAAGTCTATCGTGAACATTCGCGAAGCGTATAGCTCTATTAGCTCCAACAATTTGAACCAGACCATGAAAGTGCTCACGGTAGCGACCGTAATTATCGCGCTGCCCAATCTGTTTTACGGCATGTATGGCATGAATGTACCCTTGCCATTGCAACACGAACCATGGGCATATTGGGTGGTGCTTGGCTTCACCTTGGCGGTAGTGGTGATTGGTCTGTGGATCGCACGCCGCAAACGAATTATTTAGTTGACTCTGTAGCAGATGCCTTTTTCGCATACTGTGCTTGTGTGATGCCGCGTTGTCTACGTCCTCTCACTTTCTTTTTCGGGGTTATTTTGATAGAATGTCACTGTTCGCGATGTGCTCTGGTGTACCGCCCTGTGTACTTTAGACGTACATCCAAAGCGCAACACGTGGGGCTGTAGCTCAGTTGGCTAGAGCGCTTCCATGGCATGGAAGAGGTCCAGGGTTCGAGTCCCTGTAGCTCCACCAGATTGGCCTTACTCGAACCACGGTCGTGGAAGATCGAGGCCAACAGTTGAACAAGGTTCTCATCAGAGGCCGTTGCCCCATCCGGGCGGCGGCCTCTTGTCTTGTCCATGGTCACTCGTTGTCGCTCAGCGTGATCGAGCGCATCCGTGAGGGTTCTGTCAACGGCAGTCCACTGCCAGGCCGCCTGTGCGGCGCTCAGAGCGTCGAACGGGGTGGCAAGCTCGTGGTCGGTGACTGTCACGTGGCGATCGTCGTCAGCGTCAAGGTAGAGCTTGCCGAAGACGGCCTTCACGAGCGCGCCCCTGGCGGCCTCATCCTGGAGAGCGTCATAGACGCTGTCCGGCTGACTCAGCATGTCGAGCCCTCGGGAGAATACCTCACGACCGGCTTCGAGCGTCACTTGCGCGTCGGCAAGCTGTGCGTCGATGCCCTCGCGTTCACGCCGTACCTGCGCCATCCGAGCGTTCAGCTTGTCCTTTGGCCATGCCGGATCCCCGACGAGATCAAACAGGGCATCCTCTTTCGCGGCCAACTCCTTTGCGCGTCGGTTAAGCTCTCGCCGCACCAAGGTGTCTGTCTGGACTTCATCCCGCAACGTGTCGGCAACCATCTCGCCGATCTGTGCAGAAAAGCGGGTGTCAAGCCTTACAGCTGCGAAGTGCTTGCTGATAACCGCCTCCACACCGACGCGGTCAGCAATCGGCAGGTAGGGCAGGGAGCAAGTTTTTGTTTGGCGGCCGATGCAGAAATAATAGAAGAACGTGCCCCCGTTGCCGGTCGCCTTGGCAATCAGTAGGCGTTTGCCACAGCGGCCACAGAACAACCGCCCCTTGGCATGGTGCTTGTGGACACGATTGCGGCTCCCGCCTCCACGCTCAGTCGTAATGACTTGCTGCACGCGCTCAAAGACATCTTCAGACACAAGTGCAGGGTGACGCCCCTTGTACTCCTTGCCCTCATGCGTGACGTACCCACAGTAGTAGCGATCAGTGAGAATCCGCCCGATGCTATGGATTGAAACCGGCCGTCTCCCTGGCCACCGTTGGTCCTGCTGAGCGCACAAGCCCCGCTCCGTAATGATCTGTTGCACGTCATAATAGCTATACCGCCCCGTGGCATACAGATCGAACATCTGTGTAATGAACAGTGCGCGATCTTCGTCAAGAACAATGTCGGCAACTTTGCGTCCATCGTCGAGCACAACACGCACATTCTTATAGCCGATCTTGGCGCGACTAGCCGTACCACCATTCTTGATCTTCTCGCCCATCTTGAAGGCGATATCTTTGCCGTCCGCCTTGATTCGATATTCGTCTACATAACTGAGAATACCTTCGATCATCTCCGCTTCAGGCGTGTCCTCAAGCGCAAGGTTAGCGGCGATGATGCGGACACCCAGCTTGCGAAATTCCCGAGTTACGATCGCTCGATCAGCCGCGTTGCGGAATGCGCGGTTGAAGGCGTAAACAATAACGTAGTCAATGTCACGCTTAGTTTTGATTCGTTGACGCAACTCCTGGAATACTGGGCGCTTTTCAAGTTCCTTTGCAGAACGTCCGGGTTCGATGTACTCCTCGGGCACAACTAGCGCGCCAACCTCGCGAGCACGCTGCAAACAAGCTTTACGCTGAGCTGGCAGCGAAATGCCTTCCGGGTTGTAGTCGGTCTTGACCTGCCCAGCGCTGGACACGCGCAGATAAATCGCCGCCCGCAAAGGGCGCTCTGGTTTTACACGGGAATCGGTCATATATCCTCCAATCTCATCAAGACGCAGTGCTATTGCCTAAGCGGCGCTTGTGAAAATCCGCCGCAATTTGGGCTACAACCTCATCGGCCAGACCATACTTCTCACGCAAGTAGTCCTCGAACTCCGGCAGGACCACTTTGGCGCGTGCGCGCAGTTCAACCAGCAGTGCGTAGAGGTCGAGATCTACCGCATCGCTTAACCGCAACAGCGTAGGTATAGATGGTAGCATTTCGCCGCCCTCAATGCGCGATATAGTGGACGGTGCAACACCAGTAATCTTCGCTACCTGCGGCAAGTTCAGTCCCTTAGCGGCACGCTTCTCGCGCACATAATTACCGATAATATTCGATTGTCGTTCCATATCCCCTCCAAATACTCTCTGTATTATTACACTGCCTTTGCGTATCCGCAAATCGAATCATGGTCGAAGCTCCTGAAATACGAGCGGCGCAAGTTGAAGTTGCGTCGTTGTCTTGTATGTCATGCGTAGCTGGCCCTGAGCGGCAATCTCCCGGCTGATCGCGTCCGCGCGCGTCTCATCGCTTGCTGCGAACAACACGTGCGGCAGAACGCCGTTCGCGCCCTCCCTACCGGTCAAGGCAAACGCCTCATAGGCGGCTATCTTCGAGCGGATACGTCCGAGACTCTCAGTCCCCTGGTCGATTTCCAGCCAGGCAGTAGCCTCGTACTGCTCGTCTTCGACGATCACCAACGCATCGGGTCGCAGTAGGCCACCCGTGCCATCAGGCCACCAGCTATGCGGTTCAGCAAGAAAGCTTCGAACGCGAACATTGCTCCCGCGCGAAATCTCGACCATCGACGTAAACGCCTCGCTCACCGCAAGAGCGTGCCGCAGGAACAGCGTTCCCGGCGTTCGCGGCGCGCGAGTTCTATCGTTGGAGGTGGCACCATTCAGCATGTCCGCCATTCGTTGCCCGACTCGACCAAGAGCGTAGACCAATCCAGCAGAGCCAGCACGAACACCGCCGATGCGCCGCTCAAGTGTGGCCACCAAATCAAGGTCAGCCAGGCGTTTTAAAACACGTCGCCGAATATGACTTTGATTATCGGTCGAATAGCAGTGAAAGGCGAGGCGTTCGAGCTGTGTACCAGTCAGTACCCGTACCCGGGCGAGCAAGCGAATAATCTCCTTGTCACGCTCACTTAGCCGCTCAGCGAGTGCCACGACCTTTGCCCAGCTCACGCGGGCACTCACGACAACCTCCAAAGGAGGTTATAAGTCGTTGGCACTACGAGCGCAGAGACCCAGTCTGACCAGGGTAAACCTCGGCTGGCACTCGACGCGACCAGACGGGCGAGAAGACGGCGCAGATGATTACTCATGCGTGCTTCCTTTCGTACGCCGGTTCGTCCGCTTGCCTTGCAAGGCGATGCGAGCAGCTAGGCCAGCTTCAATATCCGAAATTTCCGTGGCATACCGAAGACGACTTTTCTCGACCACCTCAGCTAGACTTTTGCAGCTGACAGGAGGCGGATAGGTGACAGCAGTAACGGGCGCGACCGTGGAGCCAGAGACGGAAAGACGCAGCGCGATTTCGTAGGTGCCCAGGCTTTGCAAGTCGTCGGCTGTCAGTGGCGCGAAGCGGTGCGCAAGCGTGAGCGCGTCCTCATGCTCTACCTGGAACACGGCCTGACTGCGCGCAGTGCCCAACACGGCGTGCTTGAGTTCCGGCGTCAACTGACCGATGTACTGGTGCGCGAGCGTGAGACCCAGCCCGAGGCCGCGCGCTTGAGTCAGCATGTCGGCGAGATCGAGCGGAAGCCGCATAACCTCTTGGAACTCGTCGGCGTACAGCCATGCCGGCCGCCTCCGTTCGCGAGGGACATTCGCCCGGCTGAGCGTGGCTTGCCAGACAGCGGCCAGAACAAGCGAGCCAACCAATGCGGTCGTTTCCGCGCCAAGAATTCCCTTCTTGAGCGGCACGAGCACAATCTTCCGATTCGTGAACACCTCTCGAAAGTCCACGCCTCCACTCTGGCCGAGCGTCAGCCTCAGCGGCGTTGACAAGGTGAAGTTCCTGAGCTTATTGAGCACTGGCGAAATCATCAGCGACCGCTCGCCTTGGCTCAGGTTGGCGTACCACGCCCAAAAAGCGCGTAGCGGAGGTGATAGCGGTTGACTGGTCACGAAGCCCCGGAACTGGTCATTGCTCAGTAGCTCGGGCAGCTCAATCAGCGTCAACCGGGACCCGTCAGCGGCCTTGGTATTGGCCAGTGTCAGCAAGCTGGCGCGCAGCATGTCAGCCGTGCGCACTCCCCAGCTTGCACGGTAGACCGAATGCAATACCGACAGCACATGTTCGGCAGCCAACTCCTTGCTGCGCGCATCGCGACCCATTGCAAGCGGGTTGAAACCGACGACACGCTTGGTATCTGAAGGGTCGATGATGACGACATCATCCCGTCGGTCTTCCGGGACGGTATCGAGCACGTCACGTATCAGGTCGCCGCGGGCGTCGATGACAACAAGTCCGTCGCCGCTTCGCATATCTTGGTTAATCGAGTTATGTAGCAGCGTGCTCTTGCCGGTTCCGGTCGGTCCGAGCACCCATAGATGGCGGAGCCGATCGTTTCGTGTGAGTGCAATCGGCCGGCGGTCTCCGACATCGTTGGATTCGCCGATAACGAGACCACGTCGTGCAACCATGGATGGCGTAGGCAGCGTACGCGCGACACCCGCAGGCATACCAGGCAGTCGTACACCATCGGCGGCCATGCCAACGAGCCCAGCCGCTTCCTGCACGTTGACCTGTAGCGGCCACCAGGTGAGGGGCAACTGCACATCTCGTATCCGACCCGCCACGCTTCTTGTCGGCACGTGCCAACGCCGTATGAGTCGTACGCCCGACGCGTCCATGCCACCGTGAGCCGTCCACACCCGGTGGAACATTCGCAGTGCGCGCGCAGTACTGCTGGCCGTGATGCCAACCCGCAGGGATGCACAGAGCAACGGCGACTTGTACTTATTGCGTTGCTCGCGCACATCGTCGGCAGTCGCCAAGGCTTCGGCGTCCATCCACCACGGCGTGTGGTCACTCTGGACAGCTTGACGCGGAACAGAACGGGCTACACCAGAGAAGATCCATTGCAACGTCACTGTCTCAGTGCCGAGCGGTTGCAATGCGGACAAGATGTGCTGCGAAGTCTCTGTCGCGCGGTCGGTCGCTAGCGACCGCTTGTCGTTCGTCAAGGTGGCTTCGGCGGCCACCCTGAAATTCGGCCGGTGTGCAAGGTAGTTCGGCGCCTCCTCGGCTCGCACATTCGGCAGCGAGGCTCGAAGGCTTGCCAGTACGAGCTGCTGCAAGCGGGCCGGTACGAGCACCGTATGCGTGATGACGCCACGCCGTGCAGTTACCTCAAGGGCGATCGGCGAGTTCGGAATCAAGTACCAGCCGGGGCTTTCGGTCATCACGTGTACCCGTGCGAGCCATCGGCCAACATCGGCGGTTGTCGTTGCTCCTGGTAGGCGTAGCGTCAAGGCGACAAGTGAACGCCGCCACGTCCGGCCATTGAGCCAACGAGCTAGCAAGGTGAACCACAGCACACTTAACGCGCCAAGCGTGGTCATTAGCGCGGCCATCATGCTTTGTCCTTCGACTTTCCTTGCTGGGCTTCGCGCTGCTCTCGCTCCCAGATCTCTCGACCGAGCTGAATAATCGCTTGTGCGATCAATGCGGCATTAGGATGCTTACGCTGGTTTCCTCGTACACGTATTCGGTGGATTTTTCCCATGTCGAACCTCCTTTACGTTACTTGTCTTATCCCAGTTGCTTTGCGGATGCGCAAAGACCCGTTTGAGTTATATTTGCGTATCCGCAAATATTCAAGCACCGCAGTAAATTCCGCTACACCGATCGGTACACGGCTACCAGGAGGAGAGTGTCCACATCCCGCGCGTAGGTCTTATCCACAACAGCTGGACGCTCGCCGTGTCGGTCGCATGGCTGCTCGTAGGTTCTCGACATGTAGGGGGTACCCGTGGGTACCCCCTACATCTTGTGGTCCTAAGACGGTGACGGCGGCCAGCTCGTGCCCGGAGTCGTCGAACGCGGAACGGGCGAGAGTCGCAGGCTCGGGCTGGTGGGCGGCGGCGTCCGCCGCTCGACCACCTGCCGGAGACGTTCCGTCTGGCGCTCGAGTTCTTCGAGCACGCGGCTCTGTTCGTCCACGGTGACGGCTTGGAGGCTCTCGACTGCTTCCAGCCGTTCCACCGTCGAGGCCAGCAGCTTGGAGAGCCGCCGGACCTGTACGGCGAGGTCTCCGGGGTGCGGGGGCTTCTCGGGCTTGGGGGTGTTCATCTAGCGACGTCCTTTCGTGCGGGTGGTGCCCATGAGGGACTTGGCGGTGCGGTACCACTGGTGGCCTCGCCCGATGGCGTAGCCGGCCGCTCCACTGACGGCCAGGAGCAACGCGGTGCTCACCGCTTCGACGCCTCCGCCATCTTCACGATGGCCCGGGCTGCCCAGATGGCCAGCAGTACGGCGACCACCCAGAACAGGGCGTGCGGCAGCACGGCGTAGAGCACCATGCCAAAGAACCAGCAGACGAACGGCAGGCACACCAGCGCCAGGGCAACTTTTGCCATTGCAAGACTCCAGACAGGAAGAAAGAAGACAGAGAACGGCCTACCGACGGCGGCCGACGATGACCCAGATCAGCACGCCGAGGATGACGGCGGCCGCGATGGGAACGAGCGCGGGACTGAGTAGCAACAACAGCAGGTCCCAGCCACCGGAGACCGTTTGCCACAGAATCGGCGGCAACACCGGCTGCAAGATGGCCGCCAGGAGCTTCAGGAACAGTCCGACGACGACCAGACCAGCCACGATGGCGACCAACCGCCCGACGATGGAACCGGCTCCGTGCTTCACGTGAGTACACCTCCTCTCGTATCGCCCTCGTGTGTTACAGCGGGTGATCGCTGCTTGCATCGACTGTGGCGCAGCGGCCGAGGTGTTCGGAAGCGAAGCGAAGGACAAAGAGCGAGGTCAGGCGGTACCGAACGGCAGCGAATGACAAAGCGAACGAAACCGAACGGCGGCAGCTCTTGCGCGTGCCGGTTACTGGTTGTTGACTTGTTCGGAAGACAAGGAGGGGCCTACCTGTGAACGAACTGCCGGCCGCCGCTGCCGCGATCGACCCAACCACGGCGACTACGCTCACGGAGTACGGCGTCCTGGTCGGTCGACTCATCGCTGCATGCCAACTCTCACGCAACGACGTTGTGCGACGTTCGGAAGGGATGTCTTCCAGTACACTGCACAATCTCATCAACGGCAAGGCTGTTGCGCGTCCGGGAACTGTTCCTAGAGTACTGGAAGCATGCAATCTTCCTGCGGCGATTAAGTCACGCTGGGAAAATAAGTGGCTCGACCTGACAACAGAGAAAAGCAAAGTCGGCAGTCGGTGTGTTCAGGAGCAATTAGACAAGACAGCACACGAACTCACTGAGGCGACGAGGCAAATTGCCGCACTGCGGGAAGAAGAAGCGAGTTTACGCGCAAAGTTGACGGCTGAGCAGCAGCAGACGAGTATACTCACGGGCGAACGCAATCAGCACGAGCACTATATTGCCGAGCTGACCAGCCAGCTCAAGTACGCACAGGAAGAAATCATAAGAACAGAGAACCTCGTGCGCTTGCTCGCGGAAGAACGCGACGCCTTGGAAGCGGCCAACGAGGCACTACAGGCACAGCTCGACATAATCACATACGAGCGGGGGCGCCGCCACGACGCCGAAGTACGCGCGGCCCACGCGGTTGAACAACGTGACGAGGTTGGCCGCGCCTTGAGTCGGATGCAGTCTGAACATGCCGGTACTGCACAAGAGGTCAGGAAGCCACCGACAGCATTGCGCAACACGCCGATTGAGGCAACGATCGCTGTACGAGATCGAGATTTCGGTCAGCCACATCAACTTTCAATTAGATATGTTTGGTACTGCATACCGTGCGACAAGGGTGGAAGCAACAGTTCGTACGGTCTATGTCCACACTGCCACAGAGGCATCATCGAGCACTACAACAAGACCGTGCAACTCGAAGAACTTCCAAAGAAGCCCTGCTACGGCGAAACGCTAACCGTCCACGAGCGTGGCAATCACGATTATCCAGAACTTGACAGTGGAGATCTACTGATACACGTGACTAAGAAGTTTTCGAGCTGGACGCGTTAGCCCACAGCTACCGCCGACCGCGGGAGTCATACACGGTCGGCCCCATCGGTACCGATTGGCTTGCTTCTCTGTACAAGGCTTCTACGGCTTCTGCGCCGAGGGGGACCCTAGAGCCAAATGGAAGCACATATACCTCACCAGATTCTCGCTTGGTGCTCAGGTCGAACTTTATGTCTTGCTGCATTGGCGGAAGATCTTCACGATGATCCTCGCGAATAATTGACCAGTACCATGCAGCATCATCACCTTGCCCTTGGATTCCAAGGACAGTTAATTTGCTTCCATCCGGCGTACGCATATCGCGATAACACTCGTCGGCACTTGGTGCATATGGCGTCATAGGTGAAGCAAGCGCTGCACTAACTGCCCACTGCCACAATCGCAGCCCGTTGGCAGATCTCTCTGTCTCACGTCGCTGCTCTTGCGCTTGTGCAAGTGCTGCTTGTAGTTCTGCAATGCGCCCTTCGAGGGAAGGCGCTTGTTCAGGACTTTGACCGGGATATTGCTCTGACATGCGAAATGACCCGTATTTAGTTATCTACCTACTTATAACACGAATGGTGTTATAAGTCAATCGCGCGACCGCGGTTTGAAAAGTTGCGCGATACCCACGAAGGCACACACAAGACTTGCCACATAGAGCACCACGGCAAGAACTCCTGCCCCAAGCGGAGCGATTACTTCGCCTCTATTACTGGCTGCCCGAAACGGCTTTGTCACCATATCAGGTGCATAAAAGCACCCTATCCCTGAGCCTAACCAGAACAAACACCAAAATCCTTGCGTGAGAGCATGCTTTGCCAACGATGGCGGCTTGCTATCCCGCAAGTCATTGGTATAGATTGGTTCGTCGTAGATACCTTCATCCTCGAACATTTCAGCATACTGCTCGTCGGCCGGTTTAGCGTTCCAAGCATCGTCGCGAACATCGTTATAATTCGCCACGTCTTCGAAGTTATGCCTGGCGTCGTCGCGGTAGGCGGTCCTTGGAGCCGGTGCTTCATGCATCGCGTTCTTAGGCTGCGTCTCTTCGTCGAATGCCTTCCGTTTGATTGGGTCCGACAGTACTTCATATGCCTCATTTACTGCCTGCATCTGTGGCGTAGTGTCACGATCTTGATTACTGTCAGGGTGCAACTCTTTTGCCAGCAGTCGATAAGCGTCTTTAATTTGGCTGAATGTTGCGTCCCGCGCCACTCCCAACACCGTGTAGTGGTCTTGCTTCACCGGCCCAGCCCCTCGTGCTCGCAAACCGCCACAGTGTAGGGCGAAACACAAGATCAAGGCCGCTCGTTCACCCGTCCGATACCCGCATACAGCAGAACACCAGGCCGCCCGCATCGCAGACGGCCTGGTGTTCCGGTTGTTCAGGTACGGCTACGCGGAGGCGACCGGCACTCCTCGCGCCGTGTCGTACAGCCACTGCCGGAAGTCTGGCGAGCTGGTGTAGACGGTGGGCGACTGCCCCGGATACTGCGCCGCCGCCCGGCTGCACGTGCCGACGAGCTGCGGCACGCCATCCTTCACCTCGACGGCCGGGCCGCCGGAGTCACCGCCGCCGGGGCCGTCGGTGCCGTGCGGGTTGTCGGTGCAGATCTCCCCGGCGGACTGCTGGGCGTCGGCGCACTGGGCCGCCGGGAGCACCCGCGTCTTGAGCTGCTGGAGCCTGGTGGGGAGGTTGGAGGTGTCGCCGTCCGGCTCGTCGGAGCCCCAGCCGTACAGGGTGATGCGGTCACCGGGTTTGGCGGCGTGTCCGGCGAGCTGGATGGGCTGCATGTTCACCGGGTGGTCGAGCTTCAGCATGGCGACGTCGTCCACCGGCTGCTCCGGCGCACCCGCCGCCCACTGCCAGCCCGGGTGCACCACGATCTTGACGACCTTGGCCAGCTCGCCGCCCTGGGTGCGATCCTTGGAGCCGACCCGCACCGAGAAGGTCTTGGCTGCGGTGGGGATGTGCTGAGTGTCGCCCGGCATGTCGGTGACGCAGTGGGCGTTGGTGACCACCCAGGAGCGGAACAGCAGCGCGCCGCCGCACCAAGGGGCGGCGAAGCGGCCGTAGGTGGGGGCGTCATAGATCATGGCTGCCGCCCAGCTCGTGTCACCGGTGGCCTGGCTGCCGCCGACGATGTCCGGCTGCACGGCGGCCGTGGCCGGAGTGGTACCGAACAGACTGGACAGGCCGGCCACAGCGGCCACAGACGCGATAACGGTCTTTCTCAAGGGTTTCCTTTCTCGGGTTTGTGCTTTTCTGCTACCTCCGGCGTGTCGGGTGCCGGAGGAGACTCGGGGAGCGCGGGCTACAGTTCTCGCCCGTGCTCGGCGCGGTACGCGGCTAGCTCGGCGGTCTCGGCCGGTTCGCTACCGTCGTTGTAGAGCACGCTCAGGTGGTGCAGCTCTGGTAAATCAGAGCCGTCCTCGGGGAGTTCGAGTTCTGTTGTCAGGGCCATGACGTTCACGCCGCGCTGGCTGTGTTCGTTCAGCCAGAAGCCCGCTTCGTAGAAGCAGTCCGACAGCCTGGCGTTAGTAAAAGTCATCACGTAAGCCACGAGGGTTTATCCTGTTCGGTGGGGACTGTCACAGACGTTTCAAGCCGTCCAAGATGCGCTGCATTACTTCTTGGTCTGGCTGCTTGCCGAACCTTTTACGCGGCCAGGGTGTCGGCGGCCGGTCGACGTATGGGCGACGGCGACGAGGCAACGGGACATATGCTGGAAATGGCACGGTCGGCACGTCGTCGGGGGATATCGCCGGAAGCACCTCGGTTGGCGCTTTGGCACGTGCTTCTTCGGCTCGTTCGTGTTGGACCCGCGCGATAATCGACGCTGGCGAACGGTCGTCAGTCTCGGGTGGCCGTTCACGAAGCTGTGCGACTGCTAAGACCCCCAGGCTTAACAGGAACAGGCCGCCGCCGACAATGGCGACGTACAGCCCGACGACGTTCACGAGTCCGGCGGTCGCACGTCTGGTGGCTCCCTGAGGGCGTGGCGCGGGGAACCGAGTTTGTCCGCGTAGTAGTGGACGGTCTCAGCAAGTTCAGCGAGCAAAAAGCCGAGTTCGCGTAATTGTGCTCCCGGTAGTTCCCCCGACCTGAGTTTGCCCGAAACTACAAGCATGTGCTTGGCGATAGCGTCGATGCTGTCAGGTAGTTTCGTTACGTGCCTGGTCATCGGCGTGGCCTTCCGGCGTGTCGGCGTGTTCGTCAAGCAGTCCGGCCAGTTCGCGGAGCATCCCGGCGTATTCGCGCTGCTTCTCAGGTGTCATGGTGTTCAGCATGAGGGCGTTAGCGACCGGTTCGGCGTGGGCGCTCACCGCCCGCAGCGAATCAATGAGAGCTTTGGTGTCTTCATTCATGGGTCCCCCAGTTAGGCGGTGATTGGCGGCGGGCTGTTTGGCGGTTCTGGCTCAGGCGGGTGGCTGTGCGCTTCGACGAACCGCTCACTGAAGTGATGGACCAGCGCGCCGAGTTCGCCAAGCAAGTCACCAAAGAGAGTCAAATCAGGTGAAGCGGACGCGGGCCAACGTTCCGAGAGATCGAGCACCTGCGCGCTCGGGTTTTGTTTTTCATTGTGCATCCAAGCACTGACTTCAAGGATGCCGGCCAGCTCCCGTAAAAAGTCGGCGTACTGCTTTTCGCCTTCCACTGAGCGACGGTTTGCGCGGATATCGGCGGCCAAGGCAGACGTGCCCCGGCTGGCAGCTTCGAGAGCGTCAGCAACCACGTGGGTTTCAGGCGATAAGCTCATGCGGCGCACCGTTTCGGGGTAGTCAGCATGCGGTAGCGGGGGCATGGCCAGCGACACCCGCACAGTTCGCACAGCCGGCCGGTTTCCTCGGGTTCGTGTAACCACCAGGCCAGATGCGCCAGCGGTGCCCACAGGTTGACGGTTGATACGGCGTGTTGCGGCGGTGCACTCACTCAATCACCGTTTTCAGGCGCATAGCGAGCACCTGCGCCCGCGCGGTAAAACTCAGATGCTCAAGCATCTGTTCTTGTAACAACCGGTTATGCGCTAGATGGCGGAGACTGGGAACAACCACATGGCGCGCTTCAGTTCGGATAAGCTCAGCGATCAGGTCGTCAAAGGCTTCCCGCGAGCCGCAATGGAACTCGAAAAAGAACGTCGCAAAATGCAGCCCTTGACTGTGGGCAAAGCGGCGGACGGCCTGTTCCAGCGCTTGCACCCGGTCGTCCGGCACGTCGCACGGGACCCGCATGTAGCCGTAGGCGCGCGGCAGGGCCACCAGTCCCGTCGGTTCCGCTGGTATCGCCGTCTCGAGTGTTGCCGTCATCTCGTGCCCTTGGTCGCTGTTCCGGGGTGGGGTGGTGCTCGGGGCGGCCAGTGGTGGCACTGGCACGGCCGAGGACTGGTAGGCCGTGGGCCACGCTGTCGACTCTCAACGCGACCAACACCCCGAACACCGGGTGTTGACCTTGGCCAGGGGCGGGAGATCACACCAGGTAGTCAACCGGGTACCCGCCGGAAGAACACCGGCACTTGCTAGGCTTGACCTGCGGATATCGCTCGGTACGGCGAGGCACGGAAGGGTGAGCAGGTGGCAGATACGCGGCACCGACTCATCCGGGCACGAAAGGCTGCCGGGTACACCCAGGAATCGCTTGCCGAAGCCCTCGGTAGCGATCCTCGAACGGTCCGCAACTGGGAAAGCGGCAAGTCCGAACCCATCCCCTACAAGCGCCCGAAGCTGGCACGGCTACTCGACGTTACCCGGAGTCAGCTCGACGAGCTGCTCACCGACGAACGCCCTGCCGCCGAGCTACTACCGGCCGCCTCGGCGCTCCGGCCGAAGGCCGCCACGCCTGAAGACGACGAAGCCGCTGCCTGGGAGCTGGCCCAGCGCATCACGGCCAGCGACGTCGGCAACGAGACCCTCTCCCAACTCGAACACATCGTGGATGACCTGGCGATTGCTTACTCAACGTCCCCGCCGGCCGATCTGGCGGTGAAGCTCCGGGGCTACTTGCAGTACGTCGGCCAGCTGCTTGACGGCCGCATGACGCTGGCCGAACACCGCCGCCTACTCGTCGTTGGTGGCTGGCTGTCGCTGCTCTCCGGCACAGTGCACATCGACCTCAAGCAACCGGCCGCCGCCCGGGCGCGGCTCCGGACCGCTGACAGCCTGGCGAAGCACGCCGAGCACGACGAAATCCGCGCGTGGGGACTCGAAACCGAAGCCTGGTGGCTCCTGACGGATGGCGACTACTCCGGCGCGCTCGAACTTGCTCGCCGCTCACAGAGCTTCGCGCCGGTAGGAAGTTCCATTGCCATCCAGTCCACGGCACAGGAAGGCCGGGCGCTCGCGCGACTCGGCGAGAAAACCGACATGTACCGGACCATTGAACGCGTCAACCATCTGGTTGCGCCGCTAAGGGTACCTGACCGCCCCGAGCATCATTACCACTATGACCCCAACAAGTCGGTGGCGTACATGGCAACGACGCTGGCCTGGGCGGGCGACCCGGCGGCCGAAAGCTTCGCCCGCGAAATTATCGACCGTTTGAACCGACAGGAACATAACGGCAAGTGGCCACGTCGGATAGCATCCGCCAACATCGACCTGGCGTTGACACTCATTGTGAGTGACCGCATGGACGAGGCGATTGGCGCGACGCACAAAGCTTTGGCCTCCGGCTGCGTTGTGCCGTCGAACCACTGGCGGGCCGCTGAAGTGGTGCGGGCCGTCGAGGCACGGAAGATGCCAGAGGCGCGGGACTTGCGCGAGGCATATGAGGAGATGCGGCGACACTGAGAAAATAGTTAACTAACGTGTATAATTGCCCACATAAAGCGCACACCCAGCGAGGCTTGAACCGACCATGCACCCACTGACACGCATCTACGGTGAAGAATTTCTCCGCTATGTTCTCGCTCTCGAGAACGGGCAATCTCTTGAGAATGTAGACGCTACCGGCGGTGGTCGCGGAGAGGTACTGAACTTCCTGGCGGCGCAAGCAAGTTCACTTCCAGCCAACGATGACCATGGACTCAATACATATACAAATCTTGCCGGACTGAGCAGCTACATTCCCGAACAAGGTACGTCTTTAGTCAATTTTCTCCGCACTACATCCGGAGGATCGCTCGAAACAATCGACGACGTAGGCGATCCGGTACTCGGCCATCTACTTGCGATAGCCCGCGACGTCTGGCCAATCTACCTTCTCCCTCTACCGGTTGCGACGCCTCGCACGTTTTGGCTATCTGCCCCTATGGGTATCTACCAGCATGGAACGCTGAATAAACTTGCTGAAGCTATCGTCTCCGACGAAGACCTCACCAAGATCTTTCCTGGCGATAACCACTCAACTCCCCCCTTCAACGGTCTTGACGACCTTGATTCATATCAGAGTATTATTGTCGATTCGACTGGCCGAGGCGGTTCATTCCAGCTAATCACACTTGTAGGCTTTCTGCTCAGCGATGCCGTTTCTCGCAGTTTCTTGCGAAGTGAGACTCTTACATGGGATGGCCTATGCGAGTCCCTACCGGAGACCCTTGAAGCCACCAGGCTACTAGCAAAGGGGAAGGCCGCAAAACTACCGACCATTGTCGGCATCAGCGGCCTTCGGGTCCCCGACGGCGTGTCGATACCCATTGCAGATGGGTTACTGCGGGCGCCTCGACAAATTGATCGAGAACTTCTGCTGCCCAACGCGGACAACCTAACCGCAGTTTACGAGACAAGTTTCTCAGTTCGCGTGCTCCATGTAGCCGAGTTTAGACCGGCCGAGGCCGATTTCGGCGTCGTCTGGGGGAAGTACAATTCGCGCATCGAGGAAGCGCAGCGAGCTTTTCAGCGCCCCTTTGACATGCTTCGTCTCGCCCTCTTGCTGAGCTCACCCTCCAGCGAACCGCTGTTAGCCAATGAGACCGCTAGGTTTACGGCGTCACCCTTAGTGGCGGGTGGAATTCAGACTTGGAGCGGCAACAGGTTTGGTATTACTTCACACGAGTTATCCGCAGCACACATCAAAGACTTGAACGAGTGGCATGAAATCGTAACGACAAAGCATCATTCGTCACTTGACGTAGGCCTCCGCCGTCTGCTGTCTGCGACCACGTCACGCACTGACCCTTCCGACGCCTTCGTAGACGCGGTGATCGTCTGGGAAAACATGTTCGGCGCCAAGGCTGAGACGACCTTCCGTGTAACTGGTTCGGTTGCAAAGTTGCTAGGACCGGATGATCCAGATGGCCGCCTTGATCTGCGTCGCGAACTAGGCGGTCTGTACGAAAAGCGAAGCCGTCTAGTGCATGGCGGCAAAGAACCTTCAGCAAAGGAGCTTGAGGAATTCCGCAAACGAGCAATCGAGATCGCCTCGGAATGCTTTCGCAAGCTATACCGAGAAAGGCCCGACCTTCTCCCCATTAGCTCAGAGGAGAGAAGCGCTCGCCTGCTCATCGAGTAGCGACGCCAGAAGGCTGATCTTGAACCGCTCAGCTAGCACCCGCCTGGTTGTCTTGCGATCTATTTGCGGCCGACAGGGTTAATAGAAATATGCACGACGCCGGAGGATATCAGCGTAATATGCAAGTGACTACTGTCGCCTTGTTGCGCGATGTTTCCGGATCATCCTTTTGACGGTGCTCATACTCAATCCATACTGCTCGGCGAGTTGCAACTGCGTGATACCTCCTGCGAGATATCGGGCGATGACCTGGTCTTCCGTCGCTTGGCTTGTGCGCGGCCTGGCGGGCCGCTTGGAACTTGACCGTGCGGACGCCTGCTGGCGATTGGGGTGGTAGGAACTCGCGTACCTGCTCACCGGTGCCGCAGCCAGCATCTCGGCGGTCATCTGAAGCCGAAGTAGCACGTCAGAGCGGTTCGAGTAACTCCGAAGCACCTCCACCACGAACGATTATGTGATAACTCCTCTCCAGGAGTTATTTTTATGTCATGTAGCGTACCAGTAAGCTATGGGGAGGCATCTTTTCTGTAAGGGTCGCGAAGTCGCTCTCATTTAATTTACAGGTTAAGTACACCGTGTGGCAGGCTGTAGGTATCTGGTGAAGCTCAGTGGGCGAGATGAATAGTACGTCGTTTTGGCCGCCTAGTTCGAGCGGATCGACCAGGAAACGGATTTGTTGCATAGTATTGATCTGGTGCGTGAACTCCAAAATACGTTCTGCGTTCAGGGTACTCGAACGCTCGCGTTCGGCTTGCCGCACTACTTTGTACCACTGTTTAGTGATCGCAGGCAGTAATCCATGGGGATTTTTGGCTAGCACTAATATCACTCCGTGCAGCTGGCGCGTAAAAAGGTGATGCGTTAAGTCCCAAGATAATGTTGAAGTTTTTGGGACTGAACGCTCCTCAACGTAACACCCAGCCATGAGAGCTTTCGGCGAGTGGTTTAAATTGCGCTAATGTACGCTGTTGAATGGCAAAAAGTGCCCATCCGAAAATGAATTGTGTGCCTAACCAAAAATGTCCGTTGCAAGCAAAGGCTTGTCTTCCGGCTGCATCGCACATGCCGGCGCTCACCTCGCTTGGCGGCCGATCTTGGTTACATATGACACAACGAATGAGAGCAGGAAGCGAACTGTCGTAAGGTAGGGCAGTGATCGCCATGAATAAGCCTCCTTTCAAGAAGCGACGAATGTTAGTGATGTGGTTGCGGTATAGGATTTTCGGGTTGTACCGTGATTTGGCACGGTTTCTCGCTAAAGTTGTGGAACTGGTACACGGCCACATAACGCGGTTTGCCCGGTACATCAATGCGTTCGAGCGAAGCGCCCATTTGGTCCCCGATATCCGGCTCGTATGAAACCTTAAACTTTGGCATCGGGTCCGAAGCGTTATATGCACCGAGTCCCATCGACTGGACACGCCCCGGAAGGATTATCATGGTTGCACCGCTGAACATATTGAACGCCGAGGCACCATATACCGGAATACTAGGATCTCCAATTTTTATTGCCATTGAGGAGAAATCTTTCTCTAGCCATGGCGCACTCACCGGTGTTACGATCGACTGTCATAGAGGCAATTTTGACTTTTTCACTTTGAGCGTTGCCGTTAGACTGTCTTAGTCGTATAATGGGTTCGACGCCAAGGATCCACACATCACATGTGTAACCACCAAGAGTGCGCGGAAGGCTAGCTTACGGTTCTTGAACTGTGCTTGAAGAACTACGATAGAAGTGTTACGTTAAGTAACTAAACTTGTTGAATTGGCTAGCAATCGATTGCTATCGACATGTTACATTCAAATAATGAAACATGTCAACAACGAGCTGCAGAGGATTATCCACAACCATGCTTTATTTCAAAAATCCAGAACTTGCCAAGTTACACCATGTAACCCTGCGGACCGTTCTTAACTGGATTGAGGCCGCCAAACAGGGGAAACTCGATTTGGCTTTGCATACCGAAAATGGCAAATCATACGTTGCAAATACGGCGCGAAACGTCGCTACGATTAAGCAGCTCGTCGAAGAACGACGTAAATATCGCAACAGTCGAGCAGTAAAAGTCGTGACTCCACGCCCCGAATTTTATAAGCTCTACACCGAAGCGCAGATTTATGACATCGTAACCAATCTCGAGATTCATCACGAGATACCGCGCCAGTATAATTATTTTGATGGTGGCGCCGGCAATTGGGATAGATACGCCAACCGATTGTACAACGAGGAAACACCCAACATACTTACAAGCACTCAAAAATTACTAGACAAAAACGGGAGTTACATTGACCATTTGCTAGAAGGCTGTACGAGAGTGAACGTTGTCGATATAGGGGTGGGTAATGGTTTGCCAGTAAAGCTTTTACTTACTCGTCTGCTTGAAAAAGGTATTATGGGCCGCTATATAGCAATTGATCTTAGTAATGAGATACTTGATATTGCGCAGCGTAACATTGCTGCATGGTTCGGGCCTAAGGTATATTTCGAGGGTTATGAGTTGGACATGAACTACGATAGATTTGCCAATATCCTAGCCGAAGAGTACCTAAGAGAAGACTCAGATACTACACTAAACTTGATATTAGTGTTGGGCGGAACCCTTTCAAACTTGCGAAATCCCGATGGAGCCTTTCGAACGATCCATGATAGCTTAGGGGGCAAGGATCTACTTGTTCATACAGATAAACTAGATTCGGCGACCAGTCGTAAGTTTTTTGACTTTAACATTCGATCGAGCGAACCTGGGCTTGCGCCCAACCACCGCTTAATCTTCGATTTACTGCAGATCGATGATACTTTTTATGACGTTGAGATGGGTTTTGATGAAAAGCTTCGTCAAAGATATATTCGGGTAAGGCTTAAGGTTGCGCTAAAAATCAAATTCGACTTTAATATTGGTCAGCGGATTCTTGAGTTTAACAAGGGCGATACCATTTTATTGTGGCGTGCTTGGGTTTCTACCTCAATGGATATTATTCGTCAATTAGATCGCAATGATTATTATCTGCTGCACTCCAGCCAAACCAATGACCAAGAATATATCCTGACCGTCTCTCGCGTGAAAACCGATAGTTCCATCTAGGCTTGACACTCCTCCTCATGTGATGGAAATCACATAAAATACCCCTCATAAGAGGTATATTGAAAATGTACGGTGGAGGGCATCGCACAGCAACAAGTTAGGAGGCCGCTATGGGTGAGTTGCAACTAGACTCTAGTATTCGTGTACCCTTAGAAACGCAAGTAGGATCGCCTCTTGAATTATCATTTGAATCATCGGTGCTATCCGAGCAAACGCAGTTAGAGGTCGCTACGCGAGTAGCCGATCCAGAGGTGCTGGACAGTTTATATGCTGGTCCCGAGCTCGTTTTGCCAGAGGTAGTCGGAATAGAGGCACTGGAAGCGCCAGCGACCACACAATTGCGTGTGGTGTCGGAAGAAGTACTATCACCAGTCATTGCCGAAGAAGAAGTTGTTTCCCGCTGGCACCAACGCGTCTCATATTATGCACGTCGGACCACTGCCGTGCTTGCAATTGGCGGAGCGCTCGCCAGTGCTGCTTGCAGCAAGGAAGCCGATTCTCCTCCGGGTAATGCGCAGCACGGGAGTGCACCGAGCAGCTCGGTTGCGGCTCCGCATCCAACAGCTTCCAGTACTCCGATGGCGCCAACGAAACCCGCGCCGCAGGCGAGTATCGGAAGCATGCTATATCCCTGTACTTTTAACGGCCACACAGAAATGCCTTCAATAGATGCACGAGTTCGATCTGGAACGAGCATCGACGAACGCGTAGTCGCAAAACTCCTCAAAACCAATACGGATGATGTTGCAAAGTGCGATGCGCCGCGAATTATGGAAGGTGAGCCTCGAAGTCCGGCCATGCTTACTGGTGCAGAATACTTGCAAAAAAGCACGGGGAATCGTGTGGTAGTGACAGTTACGAACGATACGGTTAATACAACCACCGGGCGTCCCTATCTAATTGACGTCTATTTCGATAGTCCGAACCCGGCCGTCGATATGGGCTACGATAACTTTAACGGCGCTTTTACCTGCGCACCTGCACCAGATGATCTGACCCGGATTGCCGAATGTGACGGAATTATGACCATGAAAAAAGACCCACGCCGAGCCGACCAATTCTATGTATTATCCCTTGGCTTATTCGAAAATGCCGCTACTAAACAGGGTTTAGGGCGCATGGGAAAAACCGCAGGTGAAACGGCTGGAGACAGAGTACACGACTTCAATAGTGTACTCGGTGAAAATCTGCCCCTGACGATCAACCCGGTACCGACTAATTAAGCGTGATAATTACCAAAAATCCGGCACTACTCCTGGTACAATAGCTGTATGTCCGAATCCGAAACTATGACATTTTCCGAGGCGTTTGATGCTGCGCTCAAGATCCGACTCTTGTCGCTGTACCTAAGCATTGCCGCGATAGTTATTTTAGGACTGACCGGTTGGCTTTGGTGGACAAAAGTTTCAGTCGATCCGGTACGCGTCTTTAACGGGATGCTCGATAATAGTTTGAGCACGAGCAGTACTACACTCGGTATGTCGCAGGCACCATCGGGAGAAAACGTCGCCAAAGAATCCATCCAATTACAATTTGGCGCCACCAATGCGGCGCATGCGCTGACCACAATCAGTCAGAATGGCAATACGGTGGTGACCGAAACTATCGGCACGCAGACTGCCGATTATACGCGCTACACCAGTGTAAAAACCAGCAAAAAAGACCAAACGGGCAAGCCGCTCAACACTAGCAACATTCAAAATGTATGGGCAAAAACAACGGCCCAAGAAGCTGCCGAGAGCCAAAATACACCGCTCTTTAAGCAAACGGTGCTGGGGATTGGTCTGCCGATCGGCAGTATTCCTGTGCCGATGGGCAATCTCAATTACGACCAACGGGCGAGTTTACTCGAGGAAATCAAAGCCGACAACGTATACGTTACCAATTACGCCAAAATGAAAAAAGGAACCGTAAACGGGCGCTTGGCATATGCTTACCCGGTAACGCTCCAGCCGATTACCTATGCGCGGATGATGCAAAACTTTGCCAAGGCGATGGGGCTGCACGATCTTGATGGTCTTGATCCGAACTCGCTCAGCTCACAACAGCCCATCGAACTTACGTTAGTAGTGGATGCGCATGCCAAACAGCTGGTAGAAATCGACTACGCCCGCGGCACCTATAAAGAAACCTACAGTAATTACGGCGCGATTTCGCCCATTAACATTCCAAAGAAAACGATAACCAACGCCGAGTTGCAGCAGCGTCTGTCGGTATTACAAAGTTAAGGCGACAAATGCGGTCGCTTGGGGTTATACTGGAATAAATTATGCAAGTTGTTGTTGACTCTTTGCTTACTCGCTACGAGATGCTCGGTTCAGGACGAGCGGTATTGCTTTTACATGGCTGGGGCGATAGTGCCGCCGGGCTCGTAGCGTTGCAAAAACAGCTCGCCAAAAAATACCAAGTATATGCGGTGGATTTACCGGGTTTCGGTGCGACACAAGCACCGCTTGTTACCTGGGGACTCGACGAATACGCGCAATTTGTCGCGCATTTTATGCAGAAGGTTGGTATAAAAAAAGTGGCGGCGATTGTGGGGCATTCCAATGGCGGGGCGGTGGCGATTCGCGGCATAGCGCGGGGTGTGCTCGCAACCGAAAAACTCGTACTTTTGGCTTCGGCCGGAATTCGCGCCCGCGGCGGACTAAAAAAGCTTGGTTTTAAAGCGCTGGCCAAAGGCGGCAAGGCGGCAACCGTGTGGATGCCGAGCTCTCAGCGGGAATCCTTGCGCCGCCGATTATACAAAAGCGCCGGATCAGATATGCTGATCGTGCCCGAACTCCAAGAAACCTTCAAAAAAACCGTCGCTCAAGATGTGCAGGCCGATGCGGCAAAACTCACCCTGCCGACACTTCTTATATATGGCGACCAAGATACGGCTACGCCCGTGTGGTTTGGCGAACGCTACCATGAATTGATGGGCGATTCGACGCTCGAAGTACTCGGAAATGCCGGACATTTTGTGCACATAGACCGTGAAGCCGAAGTGGTAAGTGCCATTGAAGGATTTTTGGCATGATGCGCGCTTTGGTTAGTTTGTACTCGTGGCGTTACCCAGTGACGCTCGTGTACATGCTGCAGAGCACCGAATATCAGGTGAAACCGTACCTTTCGTGGTACTGGCACACAACTAATTTTTCGAAAATTATGTACCGGCGCACGCTTGATCGTACCAAAGCGGCGCGTTTATTGTTGCTGGCGCTCCGGCTCGGCATGTTGCTGCAAATTGCGCTCGGCATTTTATGCATTGCGCTGTGGTTTCAACATAAGTTGGTCGGCGGGTGGGAATTTGGCGCCGCGTTACTTATCGCAACACCGGTAGTTTGGGCGCACATTATTGCGGTGCCACTGTTTTTTGGCCGATTATTGATCGTAAAGCCACGCCAGCGCAAGCTCATTAAACGGGCCGAAAAAATGTTCCGCGAAAATACGGTTACCAAGATTGCGGTTGCAGGGAGTTACGGTAAAACCAGCATGAAAGAGCTGCTTTTGACCGTGCTCAGCGAGGGCAAAAAAGTGGCAGCAACGCCGGCAAATAAAAACGTTTCGATTTCGCATGCCCGCTTTGCAACCAAACTCACCGGCGACGAAGACATCTTAATCATCGAATACGGCGAAGCGGCTCCTGGCGACGTCGCGCGTTTTGCAAAACTAACGCATCCAACGCACGCCATAATCACGGGCGTGGCGCCAGCGCATCTCGATCACTACAAAACTGTCCACGCAGCCGGCACCGATATTTTTTCGGTAGCAAAAGTGATTAAAGGCGACCAAGTGTATGTAAACACCGAATCATCCTACACCGAAGGCTTCATGAAAGAGCGCTATCAAGCCTATGACCAAAAAGGTGCGCTTGGCTGGAAAGTGAGCGATGTGAAAATCAACCTGGACGGCACCCGATTTACCCTTAAAAAAGGAAAACGTACCTTGCGACTACATAGTGGATTGCTGGGCCGGCATCAGATAGGGCCTTTAAGTTTGGTGGCGGCTTTGGCTGCAGAATTCGGACTGACTGACGAACAAATTGAGAGGGGAATTAATAAAACCAAGCCGTTTGAACACCGTATGCAACCGTATGAACTCGGCGGCGCGTGGATTGTTGATGATACCTACAATGGCAATATCGAGGGTATTCGTGTCGGCACGGAATTACTCAAGGAGTTACCTGGAAAGCGCAAAATTTATGTGACACCCGGGCTCGTAGATCAGGGTGCCGAAACAGAGGCAGTGCACGAAGAAATGGGCCGATTGATTGCCGAGGCTAAACCCGATATCGTGGTGCTGATGCAGCACTCCGTTACGCCGTTCATCCAAAAAGGTCTGTCGCAAAATGGCTACGAGGGCGATGTGCAAACCGTGGCCGACCCGCTGGCGTTCTACCAAAATTTGTCGTTATTCGTTGCTGCCGGTGATCTGGTTTTGATGCAAAACGACTGGACCGATAACTATTTGTAGCGCCCACATTCTTTAGGCTGTACTTTAAGTTCCTCTGATATACTAGAACATATGAACAAACCTACGGTAGCAGTATTTTTTGGATCGCGCTCGACCGAACATGACGTTTCGGTGGTGACTGCGATTGGATCGGTGATCCGCCCGCTCGAAATTTCGGGCAAGTATAACGTCGTGCCGGTGTATATCACCAAGGATGGCACCTGGTATAGCTCGCCCAAACTGAAAGATATTTCGCTGTTTAGCTCTGGTAATTTGGAAGCTTTCCTGGCCAAACAGCAGCCGGTTTCCCTGCTTTTTGACAAAGGGCTCACGATTATGAAAAACACCGGTTTTCGGCCGCAGAAAATCAAAGTAGATATAGCATTTCCGGCCACGCATGGTACGCATGGTGAAGACGGCGAACTTATGTCGATTTTCGAAATGGCAAATGTGCCGTACGTGGGCTGCACGGTTCCGGCAAGTGTTATTGCCATGGACAAAGTATTGTCCAAAATTGTGGCTGAGAGTAATGGCATTGCAACGCCGAAGTTCCACGCTTTTAGCAAGACAGATTATGAAACCAATCAAACCACCTGGACGAAAAAAATCAACGACGAGCTTGCCTATCCGTTGTTTGTAAAGCCGGCGCATTTAGGCTCGAGCATCGGCATCACTAAAGTTATCAGCAAAAAAGATCTGGCAAATGCTATCGAAGTCGCACTGCATTACGACGACAAAGCAGTGGTCGAAGAAGCCGTGGCGAACTTAGTAGAGGTAACATTGCCGATTATGGGAAACGACGAGCTCACCCCGGCGCTGCTCGAGCAACCGCTCACTGCGGCCGAAGACTTCTTTGATTTTGACACCAAATACATGCAGGGCGGCAAAAAAGGCGAGGGCTCGGGAAAGTCGGGTGCATCGAGCAAACAAGGGGCTCAGGGTTATAGCAAAATTCCGGCCGAACTACGCCACGGATTGTACGAACAGGCTGAAGCCGTCGCACTGCAAGTGTACCGTGCACTGGGTCTGTCGGGGATGGCGCGCATCGACATGCTGATCGACGAAAAAGCCGGCAAAGTCTACTTCAATGAAGTGAACCCGTTGCCGGGCAGTTTGTATGCACACAACTGGCAAAAAGCCGGTATTTCCAACGTAGAGCTGGTTGCACGACTCATTGCCTTGGCTGAAGAAAAACATGCGGCGCGGCAAGCTATGACAACAACTTTTGGAACGAATTATCTGCAACAATTTAAGTGATGAAGAAGCGTGGGTTACCAGTACGACGGGCGGGAAAACCACAGTTCTTTGCGATGCTTGTCGGAGTGTTTTTGTTGGTGCTCGGGTTCTTGCCGCATCGTCCCGCAGCGATTGATACGACCCTCACAACACCGATTGCGGCCCATGCCCCGCACACTTCACCCCCGCCCATTACTCACGAACCGCCTATTGATTGCGCCAAAATGCCCTGTCTTAATCTGAGTTTTGACGACGGTCCGAACCCAATCACTACGCCGCAAATTCTCAACATTTTGAAAGAAAATCATGTGCACGCTAACTTTTTTGTTGTCGGGGCGCGGGCTGCTACCATGCCGGATATTTTGCAGCGCGAGTATCGTGAAGGGCACGAGATCGGCAATCACAGCTGGAGTCATCCAGACCTGACCACGCTCACCCCCGCCCAAGTGCAGAGCCAAATTATGCAAACGCAAGCGGCGGTAATGGCAGCGGGTTTGCCGGCGCCCCGACTGTTTCGCCCGCCTTACGGGGCGGTCAATCAAGTGGTCAAAAGCCAAGTCCATATGACGCTCGCCATGTGGAACGTTGATCCCGAAGATTGGAACAAGGCCGATCCTGCCCATCTGGTACAAAAGGTTACTACGCAGGCAAAACGTGGGGGTATCATCGACCTGCACGACATCGACGGCGCCACCGTAGCAGCGCTTCCGGCAATTTTGCAAAACCTCAAAAGTCGTTTCCAGCTGGTTACTATGAGCCAAATGCTCAACTTAACCCCTGGCCAGCGTGGCGAATTTTTCGGCCGCTAAGCGACATCTGTTATAATAGGGCCGATGAATAGGCGTAATCTTTTATTTTCGCTGCACCAGCTCCCCTCGGGGGATTAATTCTTTTTGCACCAAAATTCTAAGATTAGCTAAACAGGAAGTTCGTGATGAAACGATATAATCCGAAAGAAATTGAGCCCAAGTGGCAGCAGCGCTGGGCCGACACAAACATTTACCAGGCCGAAGACCAGAGCGACAAACCAAAACGCTATATTCTGGAGTATTTTCCGTACCCGAGCGGTTCGGCGATGCATGTCGGGCACGTCCGTAATTACACCATCGGCGATGCTTTGGCGCGTTCGGCTCGCATGCGCGGCTACAACGTGTTGCACCCTATGGGCTGGGATGCATTTGGTTTGCCAGCCGAAAATTATGCAATTAAAACCGGTATTTCACCGGCACAAGCTATCGTCGAAAACACCGGTAAATTCAAAGAACAGCTGAGCCAAATGGGCTTTAGTTATGACTGGTCGCGAGAGTTCGCCAGTTCTGACCCCGAGTATTACCGCTGGACGCAGTGGTTCTTTTTGCTGCTGTTTAAACGTGGTCTAGCCTACCGGCAGGAAAGTCTACAGTGGTGGTGCCCGGTAGATAAAACGGTGCTTGCCAACGAGCAAGTCGAGGCTGGCCGTTGCTGGCGCTGTGGCTCGGAAGTCGAAAAAAAGGCGCTCAAACAGTGGTTTTTCAAGATAACCGAATATGCCGATCGGCTCGAAAAAGACCTTGATGAAGTCGAGTGGTCGGATTCGATAAAGTCGATGCAGCGCAACTGGATTGGTCGCAGCAAGGGCGCGGAAATTGACTTTGCTGTTGCCGACACGGCCGATAGCGATACAAAAATCACCGTCTTCACCACGCGACCCGACACTGTTTTCGGTGCAACGTTCTTGGTTCTGGCGCCCGAACATCCACTTGTGGGTACGATCACCACAGACGAACACCGCACCCAAGTTGAAAATTACATCTTAAAAACACGGAATAAATCCGACATTGAACGCCAAGAAACCAACCGCGAAAAATCGGGAGTATTTACCGGCACATATGTAACGAATCCGGCCAACGGCGAAAAAATTCCGGTTTGGATTGCCGATTATGTGCTGGTTGGCTACGGCACCGGTGCCATTATGGCCGTGCCGGCGCACGATGAACGCGACCACGAATTTGCTATCAAGTTTGATTTGCCAATTATTCCCGTGGTAGCCCCCATTTTCCACGAATATTTGCCCGAAGCGACCGATCGGCCCTCGGCAGTCATTGTCTGTCGTGATCCGGAAACCGATCTGTATTGTGTGCTCGATTGGCACGAAAAGTTCGGCCTTGGGTGGCCCGGCGGCGGCGTGAATGAAGACGAATCGTTAGAGCAAGGCGGACTCCGCGAATTCCGTGAGGAAACCGGCTACTTCGATATCACTATCGACCGCAAATTGCCGGCTATCACCGCGAGTTATTACGTTGACGGCTATATGCCGTTGCAGCGCTCGGTGCGTCACATCTTTTTGGCGACGCTTAATGCAAGAAAGCAAAACGCGGAGTACGGCGAAAAAGATAGCTACGAAGTTAATCAATACGATGTAATTTGGCTGCCGAAAGAGGAAATTCTCGCAAAAATGGCGGGCTCTTGGAAATTAATGGGCGAGCTGGCGTTTAATTTACCGATTTATGTGGGCGAAGGCTCACTAGTAAACTCCGGTAGTTATGACAACCTGCTTACTCAGGATGCGCGTGAAAAAATTGTTGCCGATCTGACCGAAAAAGGCGTAGCGCGCGAACGCATCAACTACAAAATGCGTGATTGGCTGATCAGCCGGCAGCGTTACTGGGGCGCACCGATTCCTATGATTCACTGCGCCAAAGACGGTATTGTGCCGGTACCTGAAGACCAATTGCCGGTTGTGCTGCCCGATATGAAAAGCTTCGAGCCGTCGGGTGATGGCCGTAGTCCGTTGGCGCGTGTGCCGGAATTTGTAAACACCACTTGTCCGAAATGTGGCGGCCCGGCCGAACGCGAAACCGACACCATGGATGGTTTTGCGTGCTCCAGTTGGTATGCCATGCGTTTTGCCGATCCGCACAACAACGACAAGCCATTCGACAAAGACAAAGTAAAACATTGGCTGCCGGTCGACGATTATATCGGCGGTGCCGAACACGCCGTGATGCATTTGCTGTACGCGCGCATGTGGACGAAAGTCATGCACGACGAAGGGCTGATCGACTTTACCGAACCCTTTAAAACGTTGCGTAACCACGGCATGATCTTGGCTCCCGACGGTCAAAAAATGAGTAAAAGTAAAGGCAACGTGATTGCGCCTGATGAGCTTATTGACCAGGGTTATGGTGCCGACGCGATTCGCATCATGGAGCTGTTTATCGGTCCATGGAATCAGGCGGCCGCTTGGAGCGTGGAGGGCATGGGCGGCGCGTTTCGATTTTTGCAGCGCGTGTGGAATTTAGCGCAAGAAATTCAAAATGACACCGGACATACTGGTGAGCAGCAGCCGCACGAAAAAGACCTACAGCGGGTCATGCACCGTACGATCAAAAAAGTAAGCGAAGACCTCGAAAACCTCAGCTTCAACACGGCGATTGCCGCCATGATGGAAGCGGTCAACGACTTGTACAAAATAAAGGGTAAAGACAACCTTGCTAATGAGCCGGCTTGGCGCTGGGCGATTGAATCGCTCGTGCAGTTATTGGCACCATTTGCGCCGCACATCACCGAAGAACTGTGGGAGCAATTAGGTCACGAACAATCGATTCATGCCAGCGAATGGCCGCGTTACGACGAAGCCTACTTAAAGCGCGACACCATAACCATCGTCGTGCAAGTAAACGGCAAATTGCGCGCCCAAATCGAAGTTGCTACTGATGCCATCAAAGATGACATCCTCGCTGCAGCCAAAACCCACGAGAAAATCCAGGCGATCCTGGCCGGCAACGAGCCAAAAAAAGAAATTTATGTACCTGGCAAATTAGTTAATCTTGTTGCATAATACTTTGTAATTCGATTGGTGGGTCGAATTAACTCATATAGTATGGCTGAATACGCTACCCCTCCACCAGAGCATGACCACGTCGAAGCGTGGCTTGCCACTATTCACGAAGTTAATCCGACCAGTCCTTACGAGCTGGCTCAGCTTCGCGCCGAAATGAGTACGCCTGGCGTGCGATGGACGGATGCCCATGAAGCGCGCTTGGTTGACCTCGGGGTTGCCCAAACAGCCGTACAAAGTCTCGTAGCAGAATATATACCGGTTACTGAGCGATATGGAAGAAATACGAAAGCTGACCCTAGCCCCTTTGAATATGAAGACCGTGTGCAGGCGGCGTGCGAAGGGTTAACACGGGCAGCATGGCAATATCGTGTGGGCATGAAGGGCGCTGGCGGCGTGCCCATGACATTTTTGGATTACGCCAAGCTACAGGTAGGATCGAATGTTTTAGAATGGAAACGTCGAAGCGAAGGAAGGTTTTTTGAAATGTCGGGAGCCGTGACGAGCAGAGTTGAATCCGAAGCTCGCCGGCCATACAATCCTGAAACAGATCCAACAGGCGTAATGGAGACGCGAAGGAGAGATGTAGAACGCTTCGTAGAAGTACGTAAAACGGGCCTCGCACTGGAGGAACTAGAACCCGAAGATCTGGTCACCCAAGGTGATCCAACGTTTGAAGCCGGTGCGACCGCTGATTTACAGCGTATATACCGGGCGGTCAGTACTCATTGGTCGCCAGAGCAGAAGCGGGTGATGGCAGCATACCTGGGTTTGCTTGGGGACCAACCCGTGAGACTACACAAAGATATAAGCATCGTAGCGGACGTGAGTGTTGATGAGGCACGAATGTATATAAAACGTGCGTTGTCGGATTTTCGACGATATAATAATGCTGAACGTTTTGCTGGGTATGTTCCCGACGAAGCTATTACCTTTGCAAAGAAAGAGCCGCAAGTACGCGAGAGCGAGCACCGATCGCCCTCCTCGACCGCTATACTTGCCTTAACAGCGCGAAGGCGCGAGCAATCGATACAGAATGCTGAAGTCTTTGAGCAAACACTCACGAGCTTAAAACAAGCGCTTGCAAAGCCGGGCTACTTTGCGCAAAAGCATACTGAAAAACAAGATGTATATGAGGCGACAAAAACGATTTTGCAATCATGTCCGGGCTTGAAACCGCAGCATGTCGAAGCAATGTGGAATCGCGGTGTGGAGCCGCTGGTAAACCATATGCATCGAATACTTGGCCAGAATTTTGAGCTATGGCGCGTCGGCATGTTATTCTCGACGCTGCTTAGTGCCATTATGGACAACACGTCGATCGTACAATTACAGATTCCGCCAAGCCTTGCCGGAAAAATAGATTTTGTTGGTGCAGGCTTAATGCAAGGAACACTCTTTGTCAAAGGCGATGTGGGTCAATGTGCGGCCGCCAATACCGGACCTGATGCCACCGTTAGGATTGAAGGAAGGGCGGGGATGCGACTGGGCATAGGCGGAGCGGGTATCGTGACTGCACTGTACAGTCCGGAACAGGGACGACAACGTTTCTAGTCGCTTGAGATTCCAAGCCACATGCAGTATAATACAGATAAGTTATTAAGATTTAAGACTAACTTTTAAGGAGTTGCTTCTTCTCATGGGTAAACCAAAGAAACGTACTAGCCCTCGTAAAACCGGTATGCGCCGCAGCCATTTGGTACTCAAATTGGCCCGCGCCGTTAATGCAAAATCACCGGTAAAAGCACGCACGACTGTACGCTCAGCCAGCAAAAAGACTACCAAAGCCAAAAAGGCGTAGCTTCCAGCTTGCCTCCGGCCTCGCCGTTCATACTAACGTAGTACCCCAGAAAGCTTAACAATTATGGCATCGAATCGTCACCTCGGTCGAATCATCGCATTGCAGACGCTCTACGAGCAAGATTTCCGTCGTGCCTCAGAAGATGCCAATTTTGAGCTTGCCACAGTTCTCGCGCGAAACATTTCGCGCTACGAAACGATGGTTGACGACAAAGCGTTCATCGAGCGTTTGGTCGAAGGTGTTACTAAGCACGAAAAAGAACTTGATGTAGCGCTGCAGCCCATCGCGCCAGAGTGGCCGATCGACCAGATTGCTCGGATGGACCGCGTTATTTTGCGCATCGGTTTGTACGAACTTTTGTACCACAAAGACGTTCCTGCCAAGGTGGTTATTAATGAAGCGGTCGAACTGGCCAAAGCATTTGGTAGTGAGAACTCATCGAAGTTCGTAAACGGGGTGCTCGGCACGGCACTGCGCAATCAAGAGGGCGGTGAACCTGCGCAATCAAAAAAGACTGAGAAACCCGAACCAGAATCTGCAGAAGATACGAAAAAAGCAGAAGCAGCAAAGCCTCCCGAAAAGCAGTCGGTAGAACCCGAGGAAGAAGGGAAATAGCACCATGAAAATGAAACGACCAAAACCATTGCAAGGCATAAAAAGACTGGTAACACAGCACCGGCCTTCCATCCAGGAGGTCGTTCGTGAGACAACATCAGGCGGTATCGTTTTTCGCCGCAACCAGCAAAACCAAAAACTTGAAATTTTGCTCATGCAAGACGCCAAAAACCGCTGGACCATTCCAAAAGGCCATGTCGAAGAAGGCGAGGAGCCCAAGCAAACCGCTGAGCGTGAAATCCGCGAAGAAACCGGTCTGCAGGAAATGAAAGTTATGAACTGGCTGGGCAAAGTGAATTTCCGTTACCGCCGCGGCCAAACGCTGGTGCTCATGACCATGCACATTTATTTGGTGCAAGGTTTGGGCGACACCAACAAATTGAACCCCGAAGATTGGCTGAACGACATTAAGTGGTTCCAAGCCACGACGGCCATCGATAAAATCGCATATGATGACATTGGCAAATTAATATTACTGGGGATGAAGAAAATCCGCGATGCAAGACTTTAGTGCCTACCAAGCATTTGCAAAAGAAAAATTAGGTGTGGCGTTCGACAACATTGAGTTGTTGGTGACGGCTTTTACGCACCGCTCATACGTGAACGAGCACAAAAAAACCGCACACGAACACAATGAGCGCCTGGAATTTTTGGGCGACGCCGTGCTCGAGCTGGTAACGACCGAATATTTATTTAGTAATTTCTCTGATCCGGAAGGCATTTTGACCAACTGGCGCAGTAGTTTGGTGCGCACCGAAAGCATCAGTGCCGCCGCGGCGCGTTGTGGTTTTGAGCCGATGTTGCGGTTGAGCCGTGGCGAAAAACGCGGCACCGATCGTGCTAGGGCACAGATTCTTGCTAACTCTTTTGAAGCAGTAATCGGCGCGATCTATCTCGACAAAGGCTACGAAGCCGCCAAAACATTTATCACCGACAACTTGCTTGTTACGTTTCAAGATATTTTGGCGAGCGGTTCGTGGATGGATCCTAAGTCACACCTCCAGGAAGTCGCGCAGAGCCGTGATGGTCACACGCCGGCCTACAAAGTGCTGGTAGAAGAAGGTCCTGACCATGAGAAGACCTTTACGGTAGGTGTTTTTGTGAACGGCGAGCTCAAAGGCCAGGGCACCGGCCCTAGCAAACAAGCCGGCCAGCAGAAGGCTGCCGAGGCTGCACTCAAAACGTACGAAGGCTAGTATTTTTGGATGAGTGTCGGAAATCCTCGCGTATGCGAGAATCACAAATATCTATGGGATCTGACTGGTGCCGTAATTGATCATCATCTGGAAAAATGGCCTGAGGATGGACCTGAAGATCCGACGCATCCGAGGCATGAAGAATACATGAAGGATGAAGAAAATTATCGGGCAATAGGAGACGTGCGCCGGAGCTGCCCCAAGTTTGTACTTGGTCTAACGGTTGAAGCTGGCCGTGCAACCTTTGACGGTGCTGAGCGATCCTGTGTTTTGACGCCTGGCGAAGTATGTCCGATTCAACAAGAAACGGATAATCTGCGACAGCAATACCCGGATCTGTCTCCTGAAAATAAATGAAGATGATAACAAGAGTTGACATCAGGGGCGCTTATCTGTAAAATAAGGCGAGATTAGTTTGAATCTTTAACGAAAATTATGGAGTGTTAATCAAAATATGTTAGCTATTCGCATGCAACGTACTGGTCGTAAAGGACACGCAATGTTCCGCGTTGTTGTTCAAGAATCACGTTTGACCCCAACGAGCGGCCGGGTTGTTGCTAACCTCGGTAGCTATGACCCCCACACTAAGCAAGCCACGCTTGCTAAGGAAAAAGCAGCTTATTACCTCGACAATGGCGCACAACCGTCCGACCGCGCCGCACGTCTCTTGCAGAAAGAGGGCGTTACTTTGCCAAAGTGGGTTAAACTAACCGCCAACAAAGAACGCACATTACGTAATCCTGAAAAACTACGTAAAAATCAACCAAAAGACACTACTGCTGCTGCGGTGGCAGAACCAGACCCAGAAGCCCCTGCGGCCTCTGAAGAAAAGACCGAAGGCGAAGCGTAATGCTTTTGTAATTGGAAGCGACACCCGTTCATGCGTCGGGTGTCGTTTTTATGGTCTGGTATAATAAAAAGAAGCCAGTAATTTTGAAGGAGGCGGAGCATGAATAGCATTGACCAGCAATTCGTAGAATTTATCGTAAAATCATTAGTGAGTAACCCGGACGCGGTTCAGATCGAGCGTCGCATCGACGAAAAAGGTGTTTTGCTTGAATTAACGGTTGATCCAGAGGATCTCGGACGTGTCATTGGTAAGCGCGGCGCAACAGCCCAATCCCTTCGCACCCTCCTTCGCGCGCTTGGTACCAAGAACGACGCCCGATACAACCTCAAGATCGTAGACAACGGAGAAGGCGCACCTGCGCAATCTAGCACTAGCTCAACCACGAGCGACGACACCAGCGCTGCCACAGCAGACAGCAATGATGATGCAAGTGACGACGATACCGCAAACAGTGTTGTAAGTAAGACTCGAAAAGAACTTGAAGAATTAGACGATCTCGATGTATAGTTAATCCTAGTCTAAGAAGACTAAGAACTTTCAAAACAAACATATCGGAAAGCTCATTGCGAGCCAATTACAGGATTGTGATTGGGAGCTTTATGTGACAAAAAGAACCTCTTGTTGAAAAACACCGAGGTTCTTTTTGGTTTAAAATGCATAGTTATATATATAACTATGTTTATTTTAGTGCGGATTCAATTATTGCGGTGACTCAGGTTGCTGTTTGGGCGGCTCGATCATGAAGTCTCTCAGCGGGCATGTGCCGCATAGCGAAGCTTGACCGAGGTAAAGAGCATAGCCGCCCGTAAGACGTTCTTGCACTACTTCTGCACGCGTAGTTAATGCGTAGTCGTGCATCGCATCCGGTGCGGCAATATTCAAAATGGTTTCGGCCTGTTCTAATGCATTTCCAACAGGCGCCGCTTTACTGGTGTCGATCTTTCCGGCTGCGTTAGCCAGCGCGTTGGCGTCGGCGATCATCTCATCACATTCTGCCAACGCTCCAACAACGATCTGGCAATCATCGATTTTCTCGCAAGTCATCAATCAACCTTACAAGATTGCTACCTCCTTTGCAAGGGTGAATAGATTGAAGTATTATTGTTGCTCGCGTAGCGTCAATGCTTCGGCAAGCGCAACCAAGGGGCAGGGCGGGCAGGTTGCCGAGCGAAACAACGGCAAATTCTCTAGGAGTTCTTGCTCGAATGCCGTTTTCCGTTGCTCGGCAAGCGCAAATTGAGTTGCCGCATCGAGTGCTTTGCTTCGCACTGCACGCTCTGCGGCGCTTGGTTCGTGGCCTTGTACCGCTTCTGTGACTCCGGCAATCATATCGGGCGTCATCATGCTGCGTGCTGTTTGCTCGTGAGCTCTCGCAGTGTCCATGGCGCTGCACATCTGATCATAAGTTTCGGTCGCAGCGCTACAAGTAGTTTCTTGAAGGCATCTCATAGGTGTAATATAGCGCATCTACACATTTTTACAAACCGATAACATGAAGGGCTATGGTGTTATTTATTCTTGTGTAGGCAAGGGCGTGAGGTCCAGCTGCCGCGTCGGGCATAGGTCGCAAGCTTCGTTGACAATATAAGAACCAATTGCCGCAACGCTTGCATTAAAGTCGTCGCCGACGGCTTTGAGCCGATTGGCCGCATGTGCCGCAGCAGTAAAATCTTCTGCCTCGGCTGCTTGTATGTGATCGGGTAGTACGACTTCAGGATGATCGAGTAAGTGTCCGAGATTTTTTGCCTTGCTTGCAAAGTGGGCTTCTTGTTGTTCGCGAGCGTCTAAAATAAGTGCACGATTTGACCTATTTTGCGCGCAAAGCTGTTCGCAAGTTCCTGAGCGGAGACATTCTACCAACATAGATACATATATTACAATAATTGCCTAATCTTTACAAGTAGTTTATACTGGTCGTAATGACACGCAAAATGCAATTTATCACGTTATTTCCCGAGATGTTCCCCGGTGTTTTAAACGCCAGTATGCTGTGGAAAGCGCAAGATCAGGGCGCGGTAGAATTTTCGTACATCAACCTGCGCGATTTCGGACTCGGTCCGCGCAAACAAGTTGACGACACGCCCTATGGCGGCGGTGACGGCATGCTGCTCAAACCCGAACCGCTCGTCGCAGCAATCGAACGGGCAAAAGCCAATGACCCTGAAGCGCTTGTACTGCTGCCTACGCCACGCGGCACGAATTACGTCCAGTCCGAGGCAAAAGCGCTCGCGGCCAGCGACAAGGGGCTTATAATCATCTGTCCGCGCTATGAGGGCTATGACGAACGCGTAACAGCTTATATCGACCGCGAATATTGCATCGGCAATTACGTGCTCACCGGCGGTGAATTACCGGCGATGATTATTGCTGACAGTGTAGTGCGTTTGTTGCCAGGCGTACTGGGCGGCGAAACGAGTGCGGAAATCGAATCCTTCCAAGACGACGACCAAAACATCGAATTTCCTCAATATACGCGCCCGGAAACGTTTCGTGAGGTCAAAGTGCCGGCAGTGTTACTGGGCGGCCACCACGCCGAAATTGCTAAGTGGCGCAAAGAGCAATCGCGTAAAAGCGGAAAATAATAACTCGGCTAGTACTGTCACACCATGTCAACGCACGCTAGTCTTGCGGTATCCTATCCGCTGTGTTTGAGCACGGACATAGTGTGGGAGGTGCTAGGCTTCCATTCTTATGCGGCGTGTTTGCCTTCAAAAGACTCACCTTCTGCCATTGCTTGTGTCGAACCGCGCAGCGGTGTTTCGCGCAGGAAAAATGCGGTGATGAATACCAGCGCAGCAAACGGTAGCGACCACAGAAATACGTCGTGGAACGATCGTACAAAGGCTTCCAAAATCGCGTGCATGACATCGGGCTGCATTTGACCAAGCTGTGCATGGCTGGCTTGCAGGTTGTTTGCAGTAATATGATTGGCATTTGCCGGCAACAATTCCTTCAGGTGATGATTCAAGCGAATCGTCAGGATGGCGCCAAAAATTGCCGTACCAAACGAGCTACCCATGCTGCGGAAGAACGTCGCAACAGAAGTTGCCGTACCGAGTTCTTTGCGATCAACCGAGTTCTGCACCGCCAAGGTCATGACCTGCATAAACGAACCCAAACCTACACCCATAATTAGCATCCAAAGGGAAATCATCCATTGGTTGGTGTGCACCTGTACGTGACTAAATAGCCACAAAGCAAACGCCACGATCAGCGAACCAAAGATCGGATACTTGCGGTAATGCCCATTTTTCGAAATCAAACGACCTGAAGTAATCGATGCACCGAGTAGTCCCAGCACCATCGGCAAAGTGAGCAAGCCGGACTTCGTGGCCGAATAGCCGTGCACCAATTGCTGGTATTCCGGCAGGTAAATAAATGCGGCGAACATAACCAAGCCCGAAAACAGTGACAGTAACGTTGCTACCCGGAAGATGTCATTTTTAAATAAGTGCAATGGAATGATTGGTTCGGCAGCTTTGCGTTCACGGAAAATAAAGGCGAGTGCAAACACGAGAGCCGTTCCGAGCAAGCCCAGAATTTGCCCGGATGCCCACGGGTATTTATTACCGCCCCAAACGGTGAACAGCAGCAACGCGACAATACTCACAGCCAATAAACCCGAACCCAGCCAGTCGATTCGGTGCTCTGTTTTATGCACTGGCAAATGCAAACGAAACATCACCGCACTCAGTGCCAATATACCCAGCGGCAAGTTAATATAGAAAATCCAGCGCCAGCTCAAATGGTCGGTAAACAGTCCGCCGAGCAGTGGTCCGACCACGCTCGATACGGCAAATACGGCCATGAAATACCCCATATAACGGCCGCGCTGCTGAGGGGTAATAATGTCGCCTAAAATAGCAAGTACCAAGCTCATAAGCCCACCGGCGCCAATACCTTGCAAACCGCGGAAGAAAATAAGCTGTGTCATGTTTTGGCTCAGTCCGCAGAGTGCAGAACCGATCAAAAAGATCACGATTGCGATCATGAAAATCTTTTTCCGGCCAAATAAATCGCCGATTTTTCCGTACAACGGCGTAACCACGGCGCTCGTTAAAAGGTACGAGGTTGCCACCCAGGAAAGTTCGCTCAAGCCATGAAGGTCGTTGGCGATTGTTGGCAAAGCGGTACCGACAATGGTTTGGTCCAGCGCGGACAAAAACATCGCCATCATCAGCGCGCTCAAAATCACCATAATTTCGCGGTGCGAGCGTTCGCCCGGCTCTTTAATCACGGCAGCTTCTTGGTTCGCTGCAACCTTCTTTCGTAACTTTTCGATCATATTTATTCCTTTCTTTCTGCGGAGTGCATTTGTTTTTGCAATTGTGCCATCATTTTTTGCTGAAGGGTGGTGAAGTGTTTGAGTTCTTCGTCGGTGAGTGCCGACAAACCTTCGGTCATAAGTTCGTTGCGCGCTTTGGTAATTGCTTCGATAGCGGTCTTGCCGTCGGGCGCCAGATTTATATAAGTAATGCGGCGGTCTCTGGTGTCTTGGGTTCGGGTAATCATGTGTTTTTGTTCAAGTGCGTCAATGAGCTGGGTGATTGCACCCGGGGTCATAAACGATTTTCTCGCCAGTGCCTTTAAGCTTATTGGCTGATCCTCCTGAATAGCTCCCAAAATATGGGCTTGCGTCGGTGAAACGCCTATCGCTCCCAGCACTCGTGCAAAGTAGGTTTGCATGAGTCGTTTGCTTTTATCCATATTTTCGAACCATGATCGCAATATCTCGGCGCGAGATGTGTCCATATAATTATTCCTTTAGATGCTAAACAATATAGTATCTAAACCTTTCTTTGTCAACATAGATTGCAAAATAAAACTGCACCTCTGTATGAAGTGCAGTTTTTGGGAGTTTTTGCAGAGAATGTGCTTAGGTTTTCGCGAGCTTTTCGCGGCTGGCCTTGAATTCGTTGGCCCAAAAGCCCACGTTTTTAAGGATCATGTGGACCTTTTCGGTTTGTTCTTCGGTTGCAGTGAACCTACCTTGCTCGCCTATTTGTGTCCAGTAATTGACGATGGGCAGGTTCTCGCTGAGGTCGTACATGCCGAGTTGTCCAGCGACGCCGCGCAAATGCTCAACAGCTCGAGCACCGCCGGCAGCGGCACCATAACTTACAAAGGCGACCGGCTTGTGGCGCCATTCTGCGGCCAAGAAGTCGATGGCGTTAATCAGTGCAGGAGTAATGGTGTGGTTATATTCACCCGACACAATGATAAATCCGTCGGCTTCGTCGATGGTTTTTGCCCATGCTTTCGTGTGATCGTTTTGATACTCGCCGTAGAGAGCGGGCTTGGGTTCATCGAGGAACGGCAAATCAACTTCTTTGAGGTCAATGAGCTCAAAAGTGTTTTCCGGGTGCTCTTTAGCGAGCTCCATAATCCATTCTGCGGGTTGGTGACCAAATCGCTCGGGCCGTGTCGAGCCAATAATTACTTTGATATGAGTCACGGAGACCTTCCTTATTATACTTATTATAGTTGATATATAAAGTATAATAATGTATAATGAAGCCATTGTAAAGCGAATTGTATGAAAACGACAACGAAACCGATTTGTGCCAGTCAAAAAGGCAAATGTGTTGCTTACGCCACCGAGATCGTGGGCAGCAAGTGGACACCGCTTTTATTGTACGCGCTTAGTAACGGCCGAAATCGCTTCGGTGAGTTGCAAGAAGCGGTCGGTGGCGTTAACCCGCGCACGCTTTCGGCACGTTTAGATTCGCTCGAGCAAGACGGCATCATCATAAAAACTGCTTATAACGAAATGCCGCCGCGTGTGGAGTACACGCTGACGGCAAAGGGTCGTGATCTGCTTCCGATCATTGAAAGTATGATCGTGTGGGGCGAGAAGCACGCAGTTTAGAAGTATTGGTAGAACCGTCTTTCGCTATAATTGGGGCCCGCCGCGGCAGCTTCCTGCTCTTGTAGGTATAAAAGAGGGTGATTGGGAGGAAGCTTCGTGGGTGTTTCTTGTGGGGGCGCACCATGGTCGGTGACTGGCAGAATGTCAGTAGCGGGCACGGATCTGCCTCCTTCTGGCATTTCTGGTGTTACTCCTGCTGCGTGCAAAACAGCTTGGGTTACTCCTACAGACGCCGCTGCTTCAGGAGATGTTGTTGATGCTAATTCGCCGACTGACATAGTGATGACCTTTCAAAGTTACCATAAGTAGTATAGCAGCAAAAGTACATATTCGCGACGTTTGAAAATCGGTGGTGGAATAGTTTTACTCGAGTATTTTTCGTGTAAACATAAGCGTTTTTTGAGTTTGTTTTTGGGTCAATCCAGGGTAGGATAGATCTATGGACGTACATATTTTGTGGGACAATACGGCATTTCGAGTTTTGCTCACTATTTTATGTTTGTTGTTGGTGCAAACGGTGGTTCGGCAGTTCTTGGCGCAAGTCGTTCGACGCGTGGTTCGGACGCATAAATATCCTACGAAACACGAAGAACGCCAGCGCGAAGACACCTTGGTGACAATTTTTCGCACGGCAAGTGCGGTGGTGCTTTGGATTATCGGCATCATTGTGGTGCTCAGTGAGATGCATGTAAAAATCGGACCGCTGCTAACAAGCGCTGGTGTGGTGAGTGTGGTGGTCGGTTTTGGCGCACAAAATTCCATCAAAGATTTTTTGGCCGGCATTTTTATTATTATGGAAAATCAATTTCGAGTCGGTGACATTATTACGATTGCCGGCCCTGGCGGCACGGTTTCCGGTGCGGTCGAAACTGTTACGATTCGCATTACTCGACTGCGCGATTTAGATGGGGCTCTGCATATCGTTCGTAATGGCGATATCAGTATTGCTACCAACTTGTCGTTTGGTTTTTCGAACGTTAATATCGATATTCCGGTGGCCTATGATACGAATATCGAAACGGTAAAAGAGGTAATGAATCGTATTGGGGACGAGTTGGCCGCTGAAGCTGACTGGGAAAAGCGTATTGTGGAGCCGATTCAATTTTTGCGTGTTGACAGTTTTGGGCATTCCGCGGTAAACATAAAGGCGCTTGGCAAAGTGATGCCAGGCGAACAATGGGATGTGGCAGGCGAGTTTCGCAAACGTGTTATGCCGGCTTTTAAGAAGGCAAATATTGAAATTCCTCTGCCGCAGCGTGTTGTCCATAAAGCATGAAGGAAGCAATGAAAAAAATCTCAAAACGTTTTCGAATCGTCGGTGGTGTTACCTTACTCATACTTGTCACCGGCGCGGGGCTTGGATTGTGGCGTGTACTTCATGCGCCTAAAACAGCAGAGAGTGCTCCGATAACGGTTGCAACGCCCAGCTACGGTATTGCCGGCGGTGGCGCATTGCCGTACCTATCAGACGAACAGCTGGCGACGTACATGCAAGGCCTCAGAGACTTAGGTGTTACCTGGACCCGGTACGACATTGACTGGAGTGTCGTACAGCCGCGAAATGCCGGTACATTTGACTGGCATCTGTTTGATCGCGTTGTTACTGCAGCAAATACGGCAGGCCTCAAGAGTTTGATTGTATTTACGCATACACCAGCTTGGGCACGTGGCGATAGCTGTACCGCCAGTTCTAAATGTCCGCCGGGATCAAATCATGTATATAATTTTGCGGCGTTCGTTGCTGCAGCTGCTCGCCGTTACAGTCCGCAGGGTGTAAAAGCATGGGAAATATGGAATGAGCCCAATTCGCGTATCTCTTGGGCGCCTGCGGCGGATCCGGTTGCATACACCAAATTGTTGCGGGCAAGCAATCAGGCAGTGCACTTTGTTGATCCACAAGCGATCGTGCTCACCGGTGGGGTTGCTCGTGTGGGTGATACCGCGGGAAATATACAAGGCCCCGAGTTCTTAGCCAAGCTATACGAAAATGGCGCGCGCGGCGCATTTGATGGCGTTGCATCACATCCATATTCATATCCTTACCTGCCGACGTTTCGTTCGCTTGGAAATGCTTGGTTACAGCTCGGAAAGGCTGCATACAATCTGCACGATACCATGGTTTCTCACGGAGATGCCTATAAAAAAATCTGGATAACTGAATATGGCGCACCAACTGCCGGACCCGGACGCATGGCTACCTTAGGTTCTACAAATGCCGAAGCGGGCTCGGACCACATTAGTGAAGATCTCCAAGCGACCATGGCTACGACAGCCGTCGGTCTCTACAAAGAGAGTGCTAGCTGGATGGGGCCAATGTTTTGGCATAGCTATCAAGATAACGCCGCCACCGCAACAAGCGTAGAGCAGGCGTTTGGACTGGTTCGTTACGACGGCTCACACAAACCTGCATATGATGCGTTTCGTGAGGCGATGTTTTCTCCACCGACCGCAGCGCCATAGACGCATAACGCAGAATCATGTTATAATATTACCTTCTAAAGGTTGACAATGACAGAGGAACGACATACAGCGGTTTTAGCTTGGCGCAAAGCCACCTTGTGGGTGTTGATAGTATTGTGCGTCTTGGAAATTTTGCAGAAAGACTCGGTAGCGAATGCTCTGTGGCTTTTCTGTACGGCGGGTGTCGTCCCCGGGCGTAAACAGCCGCTGGCGCCCGACACTGTTTTATGGATTCTATGCGGGGTAGTGGCCGCTGTTTTACTCGCGATAACTATTCGCATGATCATAAAACTATTCGCACGGCATCGGTGTAAGTTGCAACAAGACGAGATCGAAAGCTTGCCCGATACCGGCGTCGCACCAACGCTGGATGCACCGGTAGCATTGCAAGTCTCGGCTCATGCATCAGAACAATCAGCACAACCTAAACCGATGCAAACTCACAAAATCCAAACGCCACATCTTCCGGCGCCACCTATTATTATTTCTATTGCGCGAGAAAATAAAACTCATTCGGTGGTTCCGTTGCTTCGGATAGGGATGGGGTTTATCTTGTACCTGGGTTGGATGGGCCGCGTGTTGGAATCGTTAGTGCGCTTGCTGGCACGGCACAGCGCTATGCTCGGGGTGAAAATCACTGCTCGTATAAAAGAGGCGGTGATGGTTGCAGCGCGCTGGAGCAGAAAAACTGCCGCTGCTTTTACCAGATGGCTTATGCCCCGGCTCCGTGAATTTGACGCCTGGCTTGAAGTTCAAACGCGTAACTTTATTGCTAAAACGCAGAAAAAAGCAACAAAACACGAGAAACTGCAAAATGTGGCGTTTTTGGCGCGAGAAAGCCGCCGTGCTATGAACGCACGATTACCCTTGGCAGGTGGCGTAAAACGCGAACAAGGCCAGCCGCTGGGCGACTAAAAGCTTTCCCAACGCCATCCGACTATACTATTGCTTTTATAAAGATTTAGTGCTATAATATATTTTTAACAGGAAATTAAGGTTCTGCGCTCTAATTGATTATCGAGTGCAGGACCTTTATGTATTATGAGTGAACACCAGCCCGGTCAGGGCAACTCACCAGAAGCTAGCGCACCGGCGTCAATGTATCCGCAAGAATTTTATAATACTGCTGGAGCTGTTTTGAGTGGCACGGCACAGGCGGACACTGTTGACGTATTGCCTGGCCATGTGGATGTGGTGCAAGCAGGGCTAAGCGGGTTGAGTAAAACCGAATTAGCAACTGCTCGGCAAATTTTTGCTCCCCCCGAAGCCAAGTCGGTAGTGACTCCCGCAAGTACGTATAAGGTAACTGAGCAAGTCGTACATGGACCCACTACTCCTGAGACTATTGGCGAAAGTACCAAACTTTCTCCTAAAATTGTGACTGAAACCCTTAAGCATCTTGAGGAAAAGGGTGTCATTAAACGCGATACATGGGGTCTACACATTACAGATCCTCGACTCATAATGGAACACGCTGAAGGGACGGTGCTTGAAGCGGTTACACGAGCCGCCACTGAGATGCTTGCTGAGTCGGGTCGATCTGACACCTACGCTACTAAGACTGAAATAGTGGACCGTGCAATTGCTATTAATCCCGAAATCTGGGATCCCAACTCACCAAACTCTAGGCATAATGTATGGACTGCATATACTAAAGAGTACCGTGAAGGCAATAGAAGCCGTTTAACCGGTGTTACGCCAACTCCTGGAAGTGGAGCCCGAATGCCTAATGCGGTTATGCTTGCTGACACTCATCGCTCAACCGTAGAAAAAGTAGTCAGGAAACTCGACGTTGTGCGAACGGAGTCAGTTACAGAGCTCGGTGTAGCCCCGCCGCTGCCGCCTCAGGAGTTACATAGAAATGTTGACTTTATCGCGCCCGAGAGTAAAAGCGAGAATGTCGCTCCACTCGTAGGCGCCGCAGCCATGATTCTAGATGATGACCCAAGAGTACGAGCTGTTGCTCACTCACTCGAAAAAATGAATGACTCGCTCGAAAGCGTGACTGCTGCCGAAAAAGCCGTGGAACAAGCAAGATTGCTGGTCAGTGAACTTGTCAAGTCACTCGCAGAAGCTAAAACACGAGACCCCTCAAACTTTAATATGAACATAGCCGCAGCGGAGCATGCAGAAGCAAATATTGCAGCGTTTAGCCTTTCTGCAACGAAACAAGCCCTTGAAGCGGTAAGAGCCAAATTATAAACTTACGTATATTTTGTCTGGCTGCCGTTTTGTACCTGACGGTAATGATTGAGTGAAATATACCAGCCGAATGCGATGAGCCAAATAGTTTGCGGATATGCAACGAGTCGTTCCATTCCGCCGAGTCCTAAACCAACATAATGATTAAGGGTAAACAATCCAAAAGCCAATAGCGAAACTACGCCGGAAACACGGGTGTAATAGCGAAATACGGGCGGTAATTGTAACGAATAGCTGAAGACGACCAATGAGAGATTACCAATGAAAAACGGTAAAAATGCGCCGACTGCGTGGAGATGATTAGGATTGTTTTCCGGAAAAATACCCACCATAACGGTACCAACTCCAGCGAGGGCCATGCCATAAAAACCGATGCGGCTCCAGACATTTTTGCGGAATTCACCGGTGATAAAAAATGATCCGACGACCATGGTCGCACCAAGTACGATAAACGACGCGTTCATAAGATTATGCAGCGGTGAGCAAACAATTCGGTCGTGGAATGGCGCGCAGACAGTATTACCGAGGTCGCTGATGGCGTTTCGCATCAAACTAAAGGGAGCTTTCCACCCCGCGGCGGCCACTAACTGCGTAATAAAATACTGTACACTCAAAAGCCAGAAAATCGGGCCGATCAGTGGGTGCCGATTGCGAAAAATTACCACTCGTTCCATGTAATATTGCCGCGAGCGCATCTGCATACTTGCAAGTATACGGCTTTGCTAAGGCAAGGTGCCAGCGATTTATATCTCAGAGATTAGACCGGGACCCGGGGCATGTCCTCTCAGGAACATGAGCCTCTGGTGTCTGAAGAAAACTAACTACGTCTTTCTTCTTTTATATCTGACATCGCAAACTCGGGTTCCTGAGAGGACATGCCCCGGGTCCCGATGCCAAGCAATATCGTTGACCATCATAAGCATTACTGTATAATTAAGCATAAGTTCAAGGGTGCTTGAAGATAAGGGATGGTAGTGAATAGAAGAATTGTGGCCCTCGCGGTAACGATTTTGGTAATCGCAACAGGCGTCGGGTTCTGGGCGGTGACTCATTTTATGGGTCATTCAACAAATTCTCCTACCAAACAAGATGTCGCCCCTGTCATCAAGCTTGATGTTCCCGAAAGCAGTTTGCTCGTTTCGCAGGATAAAAAAACTATCCCCGTAGCAATTAAAAGCGATCGCTACGATAACATCGCTCGTGTTGAATATATGGTCGATGGCAAATTTGTGGCATATAGTACTCACGCTCCGTTTGATGTGGATATCGATATTTCAAACTTGTTGCCCGGCGATCACACCTTGCAGGCGATTGCTTATAGCATGACGGGTAAAGTTGGTAAAAGTGCCGTATTTAAGTTTACGATTACGCCGAACCAGCCCACACAACCAACCAATGAGGATGATTCGCAGACAGTTCAGGAAAGTATTAGTATTCCAACACTTCGGCGCATGGTGCAGGGTTCATCGGGCTCGTCCGGGAGTTCGGGAGACTCGGGTTCATCGGGCTCGAACGGTAATTCAGGCAACAATGGTGGCAATAACGGGGGCGGTAACGGTGACAATGGCACACCGTGGCCAGACACGCCTAACGCATTGGTGTGTGACCAGAGTTCTCTGCTGAGCGGATTGGCCAGCGCGCCGGTCGGGGCACAATCGGTGCCGGCGGGCGATAATAGCGGCATTGATTTCGGTATTGCTGGCAGGACCTACTGGTTTGCGCCAGGCACCCACAAGCTGGGAAATAACGTTTTGTCTCAGATTGAGCCCGGTGATGGCTCGACTTTTGTGGGCGCCCCAGGCGCGATTATTGATGGCCAAGGCATTAACCAATATGCATTCACCCAGCATGCCGTGAACGTAAAAATCCAGTACTTAACCATCAAGAACTTTAACGCCCCACGCGATGAAGGTGTCGTTAACCACGACAGCGGTGTTGGCTGGACAATGGAGTATAACACCTTTGAAATGAATGAAGGCGGCGCGGTTTTTGCAGGCACCAACAATATCGTTCGCTATAACTGCATGCGCAACAACGGGCAGTACGGCTTCCAAGTGTATAGCAGTGATGCCGGCGGGCCGCATCATGTAACGCTTGACCACAACGAGGTGTCTGGGAATAACACACACAACTGGGAATCGATTATTACTGGTTGTGGCTGTACCGGCGGCGGAAAGTTCTGGGAGGCGTACGACGTCGATGTTACTAATAACTACGTCCATGACAACTTGAGTGTCGGTTTATGGGCGGATACGAACGATCGAGACTTTTTAATTGATGGCAACTACGTTTCGGGGAATCAATCGCAGGGCTTATTCTACGAAATCAGTTACAACATGATTGTGCGTAATAATAACTTTGTGCGCAACGGCTTGGTAGACGGGCCGGGCAATGCTGGATTCCCGACAGGCGCCATATATTTGTCCGAAGCGGGCGGCGATAGCCGTGTCGGTGGGCGTACGGCCGAGATCGACATCCATGACAATAATTTCCAAGATAACTGGGCCGGAATTATCTTGTGGGAAAACGCCGATCGGTTTTGTAGCTCGCCGGCCAACACCAGTAGTGGGGTGTGTACGCTCGTGAATCCGGCTACCGCAACTATCGCTAATTGTACCGACCCGGGAGCGGGTGGGCATGTCAATGTGCAACCATACTACTCGGACTGCCGATGGAAAACGCAAAATGTCAAAGTACATAACAATATCTTCAATCTTACGCGCAGCAATGTAGCGAATTGTACGGCAAGTTCAAGCTGTGGCTATCAAGGGATATTCTCGAACTCAGGGAGTTTCCCCTCGTGGTCGCCGTATATGGGCGATGTTATTCAGACCGCGATTACGTTCAACCAGAACAACTTGTTTAGTAGCAATACCTACTTGGGCGATTGGAAGTTTAAGGCTAAGGAGCAAAACTCGTCGTACAACTTTGCATTATGGCAAGCATCGCCTTATTTCCAGGATACGGGCAGCACGATTAACGGCAAGGATCACTTAATTATTGCTAATGCGATCGATGACGATACGGCTACGCTTGAAGGCTCGATCGGAGAATGGCAATCCTGGTTCTCGAGCACGGTTGCGCAATCGACCGCAGAAGCCCACAGCGGTACCCATAGTTTGAAGGTCAATATAACCGCTCCTTTCAGCTGGGGCGTGCAACTATCCGACCCGAATGGCTATCCGGTAACTACAACTCCCAAATACGTGAGCTTCTGGGGAAAACTGGGAAGTGGCACGAATCTTCAGGCTACCATGGAGGTGCAGTGGTTAAACGCGAGCCATAATTTACTCCGTGCCGACACCATAACCTCGCCGGTCCTGACGAACACTTGGCAAAAAACCACTTCCGCGCTTCTGACGCCGCCAGCGGGCACCGCAACGGCGAATGTAGTGTTCAGGCACGCCACGGGTACCACCGGCAACAGCATATATCTGGATGATATTTTCATTGCGGATTCAGACAGTATTTAAGAACTATTAAACTCAGTGGTGGGAGTTGATTATCTCACAGTAAAACTGAGGCAGTGCATGCTATAATCCAGCAAGATAGGGATGTATGAATAAACAACATTTTATTATAGTTTCTAACCGCTTGCCGGTGAGTGTTTCTAAAGAAGATGGAAAACTGATGTTTAAACCCAGTTCCGGAGGGCTGGCCACCGCCATGTCATCACTTGACGTGGGAGATGCGCAAACCTGGTTTGGTTGGCCCGGGATCGCATCGGACGACCTCACTACCCAAGAGAAACAAACTATTACGAAACGGCTACGCGATTATAATTGCGTGCCGATTTTTCTTTCTCAGGAGCAGATCAAAAATTTTTACGAGGGTTATGCCAATGACACGCTCTGGCCGCTGTTCCACTATTTTGAATCATACGCTCAATACAGCGACGTATATTGGAGCACGTACCAGGAAGTAAATAAAATGTTTGCCAAGGCCATCGCGCGCCACGCCGATGAACGCGCGACTATTTGGGTGCACGATTATCATCTGATGCTATTGCCACAAATGCTTCGCAAAGCGTTGCCGGCGAGTGCTATCGGCTACTTTTTACACATTCCGTTTCCGTCGTTTGAGATCTTTCGTTTATCGCCAAACCGCAAGGAATTATTGCGTGGGCTGCTGGGTGCGGATTTAGTCGGTTTCCACACCTATAGTTATGCGCAGTATTTTATGAGTAGCGTATTGCAGACGCTGGGCTATGAAAGCAATGGCGGTACGATCATGGTAGATAACGATCGCACCGTAGTCGCCGACGCGTTTCCGATTGGCATTGATTACCAAAAATTTACCACTGCTCTGCATGATCCGGTCGTCGAAAAAGAAGTAGCTATTTTGAATGAACATTATGAAGGCAAGCGGGTGATTCTGTCGGTCGATCGCCTGGATTATAGCAAGGGAATTCCAAACCGGTTGCGCGCCTTTGAAGAATTTTTGGAACAATTCCCCAAGTATCACAAGAAAATTAGTTTGGTAATCGTGGCGGTACCGTCGCGTACCGAAGTACAAACTTACAAAGATTTGCGTGATTCGATCGAGCAAACGGTGAGCCGGATCAACGGCATGTACGCGACAACCAACTGGACGCCGATCTCGTACCAGTTCAAAAACTTGCCGTTCGAGCAGATTGTGGCGCTCTACCGCAAGGCAGATGTTGCTTTGGTAACTCCGCTGCGTGATGGCATGAACTTGGTCGCAAAAGAGTATATTGCCTGCAAACAGGAAGCGCCGGGTGTGTTGATTTTGAGTGAGCTCGCTGGCGCTGCCGATGAGTTACAAGAGGCGCTGCGCATCAACCCAAATGATACGCCGTCGATTGTTCAAGCCCTCAAAGCTGCGTTGGAAACACCCAAGCGTATTCAAAAGAAACACATGGAAGCAATGCAGCGACGCATTTCGCAGTACACGGTGCAGCGCTGGGCACACGATTTTATTGAGCAGTTGCGACTTTCCAAACAATCGCAAGACGGGCGCGGCGATAAAGTGCTGACTGCCGACGACAAAGATCGGATGGTTAAAGAATTCCAACGCGCCAAAAAGCGGCTTATTTTGCTCGATTATGATGGCACGCTCAAGGATTTTGTAAATAGTCCGGATCCAAAACTCGCTGCACCATCGCGGCAGCTCATGGAATTACTCCGCAAGTTTTCAAAGCAAGACAATACGGATTTATATATTATTAGCGGCCGCACGCGTGAGGCGCTCGAGGGCTGGTTTGGCAAACTTGACATTGGTTTGGTGGCCGAACACGGCTCTTGGGTCAAACAGCACGGCGAATGGGCGCAGGGACTTTTTTCATTTCAGGAGCACAAAAAGAAGCTGTTGCCAATTCTGGAACGCTACGCCGAACGCACGCCGGGCGCATTTATCGAGGAAAAAAACTTTGCGCTGGTGTGGCACTACCGCAACGTGCCGCCGGAACTTGCTTATGCGCGCAATATGAGTTTGAAACACGAGCTCGATAGCATAGTTGCCGGCAGCGAAGTGGGCGTATTTAGCGGCCACAAAATTCTCGAGGCTAAACCGCGGGCAATTCGTAAAAGCACCATCGTCACCGAAATTATTGACGCTGATTATCCGGACTTTATCTTTTGCGCCGGCGACGATTATACCGACGAAGATATGTTCGACGCTCTGCCTGAAACCGCGTATAGCATAAAAGTCGGCCTTCGGGAAACGCACGCACGCTTTCAAATTGCCTCTGTTGAGAAGCTTCGCAGTGTGCTCAAATTGATCGCCGGCTAGTTCTTGTTATGGGTTTAAAACACGACCACAGTAGCCATGCTGGAACCCGAGTTTGCGATGTCTTAAGATAAACAAAATAAGTCCAGATAGTTTTATCTAGCACTCCGTAAGCTCATGTTCCAGCATGGCTACTGTGGTCGTGTTTTAAGTGTTATCAACTTCTGTCACTCGTCTGCGTGCAAATTTTACGATACTAATGTGCTGCGCGTTTGCGGAACAAAATAGTTGCGATTGGCACCGAAATAACGATGATTCCTATGCTCCATGCAAGAGCTTTCCAACCATAACTGCCCAGTGGCTTATCGAGCAGCAGAGCGCGGATCGCCTCGATAACTTGTGTTACTGGCTGGTTTTCGGCAAAGGCACGGAGCGGTCCCGGCATACCGCTGGCTTGCACAAAAGCGGTACTCGCAAAGGTGAGCGGAAAAATGAACACAAAGCTGATCCACTGCACGGCTTCGACACTTTTAGCAAATAAACCGAGGATAGCCGACAGCCATGAAAGTGCCAGCGTGAAAGCGAGCATAATACCCAAAATCATGAGCCATTCCAAAACGTTGGCGTGCGGCCGGAAGCCAACAGCGAGTCCAACCAAGATCATGATGATGCTTGAAATGGTATTGCGAACAAGGTCTGCAACGGTATGACCGATCAAAACGGTGGTACTGAGCATCGGGAGCGAGCGGAAGCGGTCAATAATGCCACGCTGCAAATCAGTGGCAACACCCACCGCCGTGTAGGTAGAGCCGAACGCTGCGGTTTGCACCAAAATACCGGCGACCAAGTAGTTCACATAGCTCGTCCCGCCGGTGTTAATTGCACCGCCAAATACATAGCGGAACAACAGCATAAACATAATCGGTTGAAATGCGACTGACAACAACTGATCCATGTTTTTGATAATGTGCGAAATGCTGCGCCAGATTAAAACACCGGAATCAGCAAATGCCCAATACAATTTGGAGTGTTTTTCTGGTTTGATGCCTTGGACGGCAGATGCTTCGGCCATTATTTTTCCTCCTCGTCTTGGGCTGCGTCAGCGGCGGCGTGGCCGGTTAGCTTCAAGAATACGTCGTCGAGCGTGGGTTTGTGCAGCGATAAACCTTCGACTTTAATTTTTGCTTCTTCCATTTGCTGCAATAAATCTTTGAGTTTTCGAACACCGCCGTCGTTGGCGATGCTGATACTACGGCGCTTGGCGTCGGCTTTCGGCGCGTCGCTAAACAGTGTGTCGTGCGCTTTTTTATAATCTTTGTCGGTTTCGAACGTGAATTCCAGTTGTTCTTTACCGACTTTTTCTTTGAGTTCGTCGGCGGTGCCTTTGGCGATGACTTTTCCGCCATCGATCACAATGATTTTATCGGCGAGTTGGTCGGCTTCTTCGAGGTACTGCGTAGTCAAGAGAATTGTCGAACCATCCGCGACCAATTTTTTAATGATGTCCCACATTGCCAAGCGGCTGCGTGGATCCAGGCCGGTGGTGGGCTCGTCCAAAAAGACAATCGGCGGCGAGGCAATTAAGCTGGCGGCGAGGTCGAGACGTCGTCGCATGCCGCCCGAATATGTTTTTGTCGCACGATCGGCAGCTTTGACGAGGTCGAATTGTTCGAGTAATTCCTCGGCGCGGCGCCAGGAATCCTTTTTGCTGAGATGATACAATCGGCCGATCATCCGCAGGTTTTCACGGCCGGTTAGGAATTCGTCCACGGCGGCATATTGTCCGGTGAGACCAATAATATGACGTACATCGTCGGCTTGGTCGTGCACATCAAAACCTTCGATCGTTGCGGTGCCGGAATCGGCCTGCAGCAAAGTTGATAAAATGCGAACCATAGTGGTTTTGCCGGCGCCGTTTGGGCCGAGGATCGCCAAAATGGAACCGCGTTCTGCTTCGAAAGTAATTCCTTCGAGCACAGAAAGAGTGCCAAATGATTTGTGGATATCGGTAGCGGTAATTGCGTTCATGAGATCAGTATATCAGATGAGTCCGGAGATGGCAGGTTAAAATTCTGCTGTCTATCGGAAAAGTGCACGCGGCGCTTACTTTTGAAGTACTGTGAGGGCGAAACGCCGATGACCCGTTTGAAGTCGTTAATCAAATGCGACTGTGAGCTGTAACCGAGTTCCGCCGCCACTGTTGTCCAGTTCGGCTTGTCGGGGATGTGTGCTTCATCAACAGCTGCCAGCAGGCGAGCCCGCATAATGCTCCATTTGATGCCGGTACCCACATATTCCTGAAACAACCGTTGTAAATTGCGCTCGCTGAGGTGAAAATGTGCGGTGAGCTCGGCGACGGTGCAGGCTTGAGGGTCCGCCTCGATGGTGGCAATTATGGTGTTGATAAGCGTAATTTTATGATCCGGTGCTGGATGTTTTGTGCGAAGCAGTGCCTCGAGCTTACTCACGAGAACCTGATCGTCGGGCAATGTCACGAGGGCGGCGCTAAAGCGACGATCGGCTTCGGGAAACACTTCGGTTGCCGGTATACTCGCTTCGGTAGTGCGGGTAAGCAGATGCGGCCAAAAAGGATGGAAGCCGCCGGGTTTGAATTTGACGCCTGCATAAGTGCCTTTGCCCGAAGCGCGAAACGCTCGTCGGCCAGGTGTAATGCCGTTGAAAAATGCTGCATCTTCTAGAAAAAACAAGTTAATTACGGGCTGGGTTAGTAAATCCTCACCGATATAATCGGGTTTTCCGCGCAAATCCCAGCGGGCCACAAAGAAGTGTTCGACGTAGGGCGCTAAGTCTGGTGATGGTTTGTAACAGCGCAAACGAATGTGTTTTTCGAAATCTTCTGGGTCTAAAATGCCGCGGTGGCGGTGTGTGGATTCGGTGTAATGCATGTTCATAATAAGTATGTATTATTTTGTCGCATTTCTGCAATTTTTACTGATTGTACCATGGTTCAATAGTAATTGTTAACTTTTAGGTTAAATATTTGGTGTGACCATCTATTGCGCATGAGGATGGTCACACCAAATACAAGCAGCCGATAGTAACAAAGCAAGAGTAATCACAAAAGGAGCAAATATGGCAGACGAAGCACAACAAATGCCGACCCCAAATCCAAAACTAAAAGCACTTGAACCGATGGTTGGTACATGGAAAGTTTCCGGCCGCACAGTAGGTGCTACGGAAGATAATATTACTGGTGAGATCACTATCGAATGGTTGCCTGGCGGCTTCTTTTTGAAGCAGACTACGCGTATCAATTTTGCAGGTATGTTCGAACCGCTTGGTTTAGAACTAGTCGGTTATGATGCCGAGAAAGACGAGCTTACATCGCTCGTGTACTCAAACATGGCGCCATTCCCGATACCTTATACCTGGGCAATCGATGGTGATAAGTTGACGATCCACATGGACGCCGGTGCGACAATGCACGCCACAATCAGTAAAGACGGCAAATCATTTTCTGGCGGTTGGCGCCCTGATGCTGGCCATGAAAACGATCCAGGCATGGTTGCTTACGACCTTACTGGTACGCGCGTTAAATAATTGTAAGAAATTAAAAGGGTTAGCGTTAACTGCTGACCCTTTTTAATGGTAAGGAGCTGCCTTGACAGAAAGCGGGAAAAGCAATATTATTAACCGCATGGTTAATAAAAATCTCAATGATGTATTCGGTTCATTATCTGATCCAACGCGACGGGATATGCTGCAGCGGCTTTTAAGCGGCGAAATGTCGGTCAACGAATTGGCACAGGCCTATGACATGTCTTTGCCGGCGGTTTCAAAACATGTCAAAGTTTTGGAAGCGGCTGGACTTGTCACGCGCGAGCGGCGGGGCAGACAGCACTTTGTACAATTTTCTTCCGAGAACTTTCGCGATGCCACCGATCACCTATTGTATTATGAAGCAACTTTACAGAAACGACTCGATTCGCTCGATGAATACCTTCGCAAAGGAAAGAGCGGTGTGCAGACAATTCGATCCAACAAAGTATCGGAAGAACAGACGATAACGGCAGCGCACGTGTTCGATGCGCCGCGCGATCGTGTATGGGAAGCATATATAAATCCCGACGAAATTATGCACTGGTGGGGTGGTTCAACTCGGCGCTTACGGAGTAGTTATAACGATGTACGAGTCGGTGGCATATGGCGCTTTACGGTGGATGGCACAGACAATAAAGAATATTTGATGAGCGGCATGTACCGCGAAGTCGATCCCGGACATCGCTTGGTATACACCGATGGGCTTGGTGAGGCCGATAAAGCGCGGCCAGAGGCGCTCGTAACTGTTACCTTCGAAGATTTGCCGGGCGGCCGAACAAAACTGACGAAAACTTCAGTGGCTCCGCGTGCGATTCATCAGCTTCAGGCGGCATGGATGAAAGCGATCGAGGGTGACGTCGATTCACCTGCTACGCCTCGGGAGTAACCCGTTAGCCGAAGTTCCACTTGCTGTCTCGGAACTGATAAGCCGCTGCCCAGTTTATGCCACGGGCACCGATAGAGCGGTTATAACCCAATTGCTTGATGCCGTTCATACCTGCGATGAGTTTCGTGTGGAGCGCTTGGCCGACGACTGTTACGTGTTCCTCTCTCTGGGGTGTTCCTGGTTGCACGTCAAAAATCTTCTTTGCCGCGGCGCCAACCTGTGCGTCTGACGACTGGACCGTTACCAGGGTGCCGAGTACCGGAATACGCGTGGTAAAGTAGTTGGTAAATTTCCATTCGTAGGGGGTATCGCCGGCTTCGTAGTCTCTGTACTCACGGCGTAATTCGGCGGTGACGGCACGTACCATAATGTTTTTTGCGTCGGGAGAAGGCGGAAATACGGGAATATGTACGCCGTCTGTCTCAGTGTAAGATTTTGCTGGGTCGAGTTGGCTGACGTCGAAGTTTGGATCAATAATACCGGTGGTCGCTGTCAATTGCTCCCCGTTTTCATTAGAACTCATAACAAGATGTGTGGCGAGCTCGGTAAGAAACGGCAGGCATTCAACAGTTGTGTTCATGGGCTGTAGTATAACAAATGACAGGGAAGGTTGGAAGCTGGCGGCTGGGCAGCGTATGGCATCTGTGCTATCGTAGTTATAATGACCCATGAGACAAGTGGAAACGCTGGGCCGGAGCAGTCGCGTTATGGAGCAATCCAGGGCGGCTCCCCTGACGCGAATGTCTTATTGGAAGCGTCGCGTCCGAAATTCTATGAGCTCGCATCGACAGTTATCACCGCTCAGGCACAGCACGACATGCTTATCCGAACCACCCGTCCGCCGTACGGGCTCATCACCTACGACACGACAGTGAAAAAGCCGCACGAACATGTTATCGAGGAACTTCACTCTTGGGATGAATTGCATGAAGCCATGCTATGGACAGGCATTCGCGGAATTGAAGCTTTCTTGGGCAGGCGCCACACCATTGCTATGGAAGCGACACTGTATAAATTCAGAAAAATGACTCAGATGTTTGACGCGCTGGCTACGCCTGCCGGAGGAATACGTGGATACGAGTCGGTAGAGGCGCTGTTGGTTGGCGGATATGTGACCGGGACGGATGTGATTATCGGCGGCTTGCAATCCACCGGCGAAACGGTGCAAGCAGCGCTGCCCGATCTTTCTGCGCAGCAGGTTGCCCGGATCACCAAAAATAGCTCGACGGTTGCGGCCCAGCCGGCCAATACGCCCTTTGACCATATTCAACACACGCTCAATGCTATTGATATAGCTCCGAAGGCTACACCTGAACAACTGCGGCTCGGTCGGTTTTCGCGGGTCGACCCCAAGTTGCTGACACTGAATGAAAGCGAGCAGCGCGTTCGCTACACAAAACAATTTAAAGAGCACGTCGATAGAGTGCTCGGCGTAAAGATCACCGATATGCCGAGCCGTTTTCCAACACTCGGCTGCCCGGCACTACGGAACATGGTCATCAAACAGTATTGGCAATGGGGCGCCGAGGTTGCATATCGCGCTGGTTTGTGGGGTGTTCCAACCGCCGATACCACACTTATGTAATAAAACATATTGCACAAGTGCTCAAGGTGCGCTATATTGAAAGCTTCCGAAAGATCGTATATATCGGTCTCGCTCTACATCAGATATATTCTGTGCCATTTAGTAACTATTACAAGAGGTGATCATGCAAGAGAAGGATACTGTCCTGACTATTAATGTTGTCGAAAAGGGGCTTGTGCGCGCTGTGCAAACGCATAGTAAGGAGCGTGGCAAGGAGCTACATGGCCTCGTGCTGGTGGATGTGAAATACGCCGACCAAGCCGGACGACCCAAAGATAATACGGGGCTTTTTACCGAGATTATTTGTAATTTTGACGATCCGGATGAGGTGCAGCGCGTACTCAAACCATATATAAATCGCTTGTTGTGTGTAACGTGCCGGTACGAAAGCGCTATTCAACCGCTGCGCCAGGTCATTCCGTTTTTGCCCTACATACCGACGCCGTCCGAAACATCGTTGTTATGGGCGACCGAAAAACCCCTGATGCGTGACCGTCTCAGCAACTACGACCCCAGCCTTACGCCAAAATATCAGTACATGGAAGAGACTGATGTGCCTGAGGTGCACGAGCTGACCAAAGATTTTGCCTTCCCTGTCATTGTAAAGCCGGGCGGACTTGCCGAGGCACTGTTAGTGTCGCGCTGCGAAACCGAGGCAGAGCTGGAAAAATGTCTGGAAAACACATTCAAAGTCATTCACGAAATCTATAAACGCGAACATCGCCGCAGCAAGCCAAGCGTGCTTGTCGAAGAAATGATGCAGGGCGATATGTATTCTACCGACGCCTATGTAACCAAAGACGGCGAGATATTCTGCTTGCCGCTCGTAAAGGTGATCACCGCTCATTCGATCGGTCTGCCCGGTTTTTACAGCTATCGCCACATCATTCCAACCGGCTTGCCGGAAAGCGAAGTTGAAAAGGCTTTTGAGGCGTCGCGCTCGGCTATTCGTGCGCTTGGTTTAAGTGCTACGACCACGCACATTGAATTGTTCCAGACGCCACAAGGCTGGAAAATCATTGAAGTCGGCGCTCGGATCGGCGGTTACCGCGAGGCGTTGTACCGCGAATCATACGGCGTTGAGCATTTTTATAACGACCTCGCAGTACGCATGGGTGGCAAACCGAAAATGCCCGGCGAACCGATCCGTCATGCGGCCGGCATGAACATCTATGCCGACGAAGAAGGAGTCATTACCGCGATCGAAGGCTTTGACGAAGCGAAAAAGCTTGCGAGTGTCGTCGAACTCGGTGTACATGCCAAACCCGGCGATAAAGCCCATTTTGCGAGCAACGGCGGCCTATTGATCGTTGATGGCATTCTGAGTAACAAAGATCCTGAGCAACTCGAAAAAGACGTTGCCAAAGTGCGGGAACTCATGGTCATCAAAGTTAAACCCGAGTAATTTACTGAGATTAAAAAACGCTCGTGAGGTTATCACGAGCGTTTTTTGTTGGTGAGAGGATTCCCGCTGCTTATTTTTTGGCGGTTACCTTGTACACTACCAAATGATTGTTTGAGCCTTCCAACGTGCGTGTTTCGATGAGTTCGAGCGCAGTGTTCGGATCGTCATAGGCGATGGTTTTTGTGAATACCGGTGTGCCTTCGCCCAAAACAACATTGCCGACTACAAAATGTACTTCGTCGATCAAGCCATGTGCCATAAGGTCGTTCCACAATGCGCGGCTGGCGTACATAACAATGTCTTCACCGTCTGCATCTTTGAGCTTTTGGATTTCGGCGTACACATCTTCGCCAATAAACGAGCTATTGCTTTTCCACTCAGCTGGTGCGTCTTGTGCGGAAAGTTTATCGGAAATTGCTACCTTTTTGATCTGATTATAGAGGCGCGAGAATTCGCGGTTGGTTTCTGAGGCTTGTTCGTTGTTTGCCATTCCCGGCCAAAAGCCGCCAAAGAACCGATACGAATTACCGCCGAGCAAAACCGTGTCTGCGCCTTTCATGCGCTCAAGATTATAGGCGTCGAACGCGGGGTCCATCGGCAAAACCATGACGTTTTTGCCTGCTCCTTCGTAAAAACCGTCGAGGGAAATTATGTTTACAACTTTGATTTTTCGCATGTTTGATGCTCCTTTTAGTTTGTCTATGGTAAACCATTTGCAGCGTAAGAACTTGCAAAAAACCGCTGGCTAGTGCGCGGCTTGTTCGTTGCTACCGAAAGCGGGAAGCCGGTGGAGTTTAGCGACGATAACCGCCGCGACAATGGTGAGCACTACGGCGCTTAAGATAGCGACCACGTGATATTCTTGCACGAACGCACCCCGCGCAGTGTGCAGTACCTGCTCGCCAAGCGGTGAAGGCAGTTTATCGGCGGTTGCAGTGGCCGAGGCCAGGGTGTCGCGCACGGCATGAGTATTATCCGGCGATAAGCCAGCGGGTAATGCAGTAGTTTTCAAGCGGTACACTGCAGCGCCAATGCTGCCGACTACGGCGATACCAAGGGCGAACCCGAACTCGTTACCAGTTTGTGAAATAGCGGCTGCCGATCCGGCTTTTTGCGGTGCAACCGATCCAATTACAATACCTGTTCCGAGCGTTGTTAGAGGCCCTGACCCGAGGTTAAAGAGCGCAAACCCGGCAATCAGCCAACCAATACTGCCATCGACACTTGTTAAGCACAATACCACCATGCCCAGTACCGACAATGCCAGACCCATCGCAATAAGATACGCCGGGCGAATTTTCCGTGCCAAACGGGGCGAGAGTAAAAATCCGAGGATAGAGGCGCCCATAGCGGGAATCATCCATAGTCCGGCGTGGAGCGGCGAAAGCCCGGTCACCAGCTGTAAATATTGCGTTGAAAGCACCATGACACCACCTGGTAATAAAGTGTTGGTGAGCATTGCGACTAGCATGATACTAAATGCAGGCTTTTTGAAGAGCGTCATATCGAGTAGTGGATCGCGAATTTTGCGCTGCTGCTTCACAAATAAAACGCCAAAAATAACACCGAACAGCACGGCTATACCTGAAAGGGGGTGCCAGCCGTGAGCCGCAAGCTCCTTGATGCCATAAATGAACGGCAAAATTGCGGCAAGTGACAAGAATACACTCGGGAAATGCAGCCGCGCGGCGTTGGGATCTTTGTATTCGGGCAGTAATTTTTTCCCCAGTAACAAGGCGAGAACCATCGGCGGAACGCCCACCAAGAACACTGATCCCCACCAGAAATGCTCCAGTAATACGCCACCAACCAGCGGCCCTAGTATCGATCCGCTAATCAGGCAGCTCAGCCAAATGCTAATGGCCGTGGCATTTTGTTTCGGGTCGTTAAACATATGGCGGATCAGGGATAGCGCGGCCGGCGCGATCATCGCTCCCGCAATACCGAGCAGCGCACGGGCGAAAATTAACACGCCGGCGTTTGGCGAAAAGGCCACCAAGAGTGAGGTGAGCGCAAATGCGGCGCTTCCGATCATGAGTACTTTGCGGCGGCCTATACGGTCGCCCAGCGTTCCCATGGTAATCAAAAATCCGGCCAGCAAGAAGCCGTACATGTCGGTTATCCACAGCAGTTGTGTTGCGCTGGCGTGGAGAACAGTACTCAGGCGCGGCAAAGCGAGCAGCATGACAAACAAGTCGATCGCTACTACGAGCGATGTGATGCCCAATACGCCTAGGCCGAGCCATTCTTTTAAAGTTGCTTTTCTGGGAGGTTCAGGTCGGCTTACTTTACTCATTGGTATATTGTATCACCAAAAAGTTAGAATAAAGCGTATCTTCCTAGCCAAAATATACGTAGACAATAGATAAACTTTACTAGACGGTTAACTTTTAAGATTATTTAACCTTTATAGTCGTCAACACGAGGATCTTTTTGATAGCTCATATGCTTATAGTAGCACTTACGCCGATGTTTCTTAGCTTGCTATGGTGAACGAACCTGAGTTGAGCGTTTTATTGTTGCCCGCGTTGTCGAAGCTTCCCGCTTTGATGGAGTACGTGCCATTTGGCAATGACGTGAGATCGCAGCTCATCGTCCCAGCGGTCAGTTGTGCTGGGGTGGCCGTCCCGCACAACGACAGTAGTTGATTCGCGCTGTTATACACATGGATGACTAATATTTGGAGTCCGCTACCACTGTCGGCGGCGGTTACGGTAACGTTCGGACCGCTCGTAAACGGCCCTGCAAAGCTGCTTGGCGTGGTGAAAGCCATGACGGGCCGAGCCGTATCTACTACCACGCTTACCGTGTTCGAGGCGGCGCCTTCAATCACGGTGTTCATTGCTTTTACAAAGTAGCTGTGCGCACCATCGGAAGCTGCGGTGTCGGTGTAAGTGAGGCTTGCGGTGCTGCCGATATAAGTGTTGTCACGATAGATGCGGTAGGTTACGGCTCCCGAAGCGGCTTGCCAATTCAGTACGGGTTTGTTGGTCGGTGACGCGGCGGTGAGGTTTGTGGGTGTCCCAGGGGGCGGCGCGATCAAAACGCTGCTATCACCCGAAATGGTAACTGGCACGCAGTACTCGACATTTTGAATCACTGCGCAGGCATTGTGCTGGACGCCGTTAAAAATGGCTACCGTCGCAACGCCGCTGGCATTGGTGTGATTTGTTGATTGACCTTGCCCGTTTGGCAGGGTGAAGGATGCGCTGCTATCCGTAGTCGTAACCGTGTTATCACCTACACTGTTAAGGTAAACCTGGGTGCTCACCGGATTACCGCTCGTATCTTTTACGGTCACGGCGATTTTGCTCGTGGCAAACGATAAATCGCGCACCGTGTTGGTGTAACCATAGGTGAGGATGGCGCCGTTTGATTTCAGCAAGAAAGTGTTTGGAATACCCGTGAGCGCGCTGTTATTTTGATTGTCAGCAACGTTGTATTGCAGCCATTCGCCATACGAGCGAGCGAATAATTGCGCGGCATTTATGGAGTAGTTGCTATTTGCATCGGTGTCGGCGGTGCGCACAATTGAATCGCCGCTCACCGAAGGCGAGGTGAGTACTACCGATCCGTGGCCCACCGCAAAACCGGCGCCGTTAAATTGTATGTGCCCGGAAATAGTCGGCGGCTGCGGGTAGTTGATTTCGGCTGTCGTGTCACTGGTAACGGTGATATTTGAAGTCGTACAATACCGGTCGGTATAGACATAACCCGGGAATACGCAGACGGAATAAGTTGGCCCGGCGAAAACTTTCACTGTAGCTATGCCGTTATTGTCGGTTACACCTTGCGATTCCAGCCGCGCGTCTGCGGCAGTGTAAACAAGCGACTGATCGGACGTTGTCACGGTACTTGTGCCCACATTGGTAACATGCACTTCGCGTCCGCTCACCGGTGTACCATTTTGGTCTTTTACCGTCACGGTTATCGATTTAGTCGTAAAATCAAAGTTTTGAGTAACATCGGCATTTTGATAGGTAAAGGCCGCCGTGTTGCTTCGGAGCAAAAATGAATTGGGCATGCCCGTTGTTGCACTGTTTTCCTGCGGATATGGTGCGTTATATGACAATCCTGTGGTGTACACGCCCTGCGTAAATTGCGTCGCATCTTTGGTATATTGCCCAAAAGCATTGGTTTGCGCGCTGCGCTCCACATTTTGACTGTCAAAAAACGAAACATCCACCCCATTGTGAATGGAATTGAGCGGCGCAGGCGCGCTGTTAAAGCTCACCGTTCCCGAGATCGTAGGAGTAGCATCGGCATAGGCGGTTTGCCCCGACTTGCTACCAGCCACCACTACGATTGCGAGCGCCATGACGGACACCAGTATGCCCAAGAAGTTCCTGGTACGTAGTCTCTGCATTTGCTTCACCCCCTATTTATACTTTTACAATACAGGGCTGTCGTGCACGTTACAACGTTGATATCTTCGATAAATTCTTATTGAATATGCGGGTTATCCCCAAGCTAGCAACACGGCGAGCGGTACTTTATACTAAAAATATGAGTGCTACTTACGAGTTAGTTCGTGCCCGTTATCGCCCTAAGCACATTCGCTGGCTGCTGGTGGCGGAATCGCCGCCGCCCTCTGCCGAAATTCAAAGCAGCCGGCAGTTTTATTACACCGATCGCGTTCGCAAAGATGACCGACTGTTTACGAACACTATGCGCGCCTTGTACCCGGAAGCGGCCGATCTGACTGAGCCGGTGATCGAGGCTCAAAAAGAAACCTGGCTGCGACGATTTCAGGCCGACGGCTGGTACATGATCGAGGCGCTCGATGTTTCTCAGCACCACGAAATCACCAAAAAGCAGCGCCACGAGCGCATCCGCGAAAACCTGCCACATCTTATCGAAAAGATGCAGCAACTCGCAGCTCCTGACACAAAAGTGATTCTCATAAAGTCAAATGTGTTTGATGTAGCCTGTGAGCCGCTCAAAGCAGCTGGTTTTAGGGTACTCAATAAAGAGTTATTGGATTATCCGGGCATTTTTAATCAACGCGATTTCCGGGAGAAACTCGCGGCAATGGCTAAGGCTCATGAGCGTCTCTGAAGCTCCAGAGGAGAATACTTAATAAAAATATCATGACATCTCGCTACAATACGGAGGTTTAAGGAGGAAACGCATGACGGAAGTACGTGTGCTTACGTTTAATGTGGATCGTTACGATCCACTCAAAGACACCAACGACTCTTATAAGACGGCAGGCATTGATAGGAAACAGCTCATTCCAGATATAATCATGGCTGCGAACGCAGACGTGGTATTACTGCAAGAAGTTCGTAGCGACGATCAAACGCGCGCGGCCTATGCTTTACGAATGATTGCCAAGGCGACCAAAATGGAATGTGTGGTTCGAGGAGATGCTGTTACCGCAAAAAGTGAGTACGACACTATTGCTAACGGTATTATGTGGGGGCCACGTTTCCAACCGCATACTTGGCAATCAAGTCACAATTATTGGCATCCTCCTGTTCATATCAAAGGTGAAATAGAAGGCAGTAACGTGGCCTTTGCAAGTATGCAAGGTATGTCAGTCTGGGATGCACAGCAAGCAGGCGCCGATCTGCGGGTACCAGAGGCCATGCGTACCGCGGCTCTCGCACAGCGCCATGAAAATATGGTTATTGGTATGAGTGGCGGCAGCCTCAGTAACGTCCAAGATGCCACCGGAACATATTTTGACCCCGCACCAACACCTGTTAAACGTCGTGCTACGGGAGCGTACGCGGTGGCTAAGGCAGAGAGCGACTTCATATCTGATCGTAAGTCCGGCCTGGCGCTCGAACGAGGCGGGCTCGTTGATATCGCTGCACACCTTGCAATAACTCAGGGCTTGGCGCGTCAGGGCACTTCAACGAGGATGGACTTTGAGGAGGAACTGCGCACGGAACAGTTTTATACCTGTGCAGAACTCGCAGCATACGCACAATCGGTAGAAGTAATTCGTACCAGTGCGACCAGTGCGGTTTCCGACTACTATCCGGTCGTGCTCACCTATCAAATTCCCAGAACCGCGGCCTAAAGTATTCTCTCGCTATGATGCCTTTGGCCTTTGGTAAACGAAGCGGTTTAGTATTGCACGAGTTTTAGGAGTCTGATACGATCTGAACACATATGGATACACAAAAAATTGAGACTTTAAAGCAAACAATCAAAGGAACTGTCGCGGTTTTAGGCGACGAGACTTATACTAAAGCCAGCAAGATGCTGTTTAAAAAGTTGCAGCCAAGCGTGGTGGTGCGGCCCGTTTCAAACGAAGACGTGGCAGCAATCATTCGCTTTGTAACCGACCACAATGTGCCATTTGCTATTCGCAGCGGCGGGCACGGCTCGGTGGCGAGCCGATTGACAGACGACATTTTATTAATCGACATGTCGGGCCTCGCCGATATCGAAGTGCTTGACGCGAGCCTCGGCACGGTAAAAGTGGGTGCCGGCGCGCTCTGGCACGAAGTAGCAACTGCACTCGAACCACACAACTTAGCGATTTCCTCGGGCGATACCTTAACCGTTGGCGTGGGCGGTCTAACAACCGGCGGCGGCTTGGGCTGGATGTTGCGCGAGTGCGGCCCGGCCGTAGACAACGTGCTTTCGGCCGAAGTCGTTACGGCCAGCGGCGGTATCTTGCCGGTGAGTAAAACCGAAAACGCCGATCTTTTTTGGGCAATCTTGGGCGGCGGCAGCAACTTCGGGGTCGTAACCAGCTTCACTTTTAAGGCGCATCATGTCGAGGGCGTATTCCTGGCGATGATCAGCTACCCCATTAGTGAAATTAAAACCGTGTTACAGGGGTGGCGAGACGCTATGCGCGCTGCGCCTTCAGAGCTAACTACGATGTTTATGACATTTCCGGCGATGGGCGACGCACCGGCGGCTATTGTAATCCGCGGCTGTTTTGCCAGCAACGATGCGGCGGCTGCCGAACAGGCTTATGCGCCTTTGTTGAAACTCGGCAATCTCACGCATCACGAAATACAACCTATGCCATATAGGGACGTGCTTGAAAACGGTATGCCCCTCAAAAATATTCGTGTCATTGTGCACGACGCGTTTATTAAAAGCTTGAGCGACGAGGTAATCGACGCCATTGCCAATCAGTTCAAAGACGGATCGCCTATTTTGCAAATCCGTCATGTAGCCGGTGCGATAAGCGAGCGCCCGGCCGATGCTACTGCGTTTTCGCATCGTGACAGTGAAGTTTTAATCGTCAATCCGACATTTGTTGCGCCCAACGCAACCGACGAGGAGATCGAAAAAGCACTTGTCACGTGGCGGGCAATCGAACCATTTAGTCAGGGTTGTTACCTGAACTTAATTACTGAAGACACCGGCAAGGAAATCACTGAGGCCTTTCCGCCCGCTAGTTTGGCTCGGCTGCGCAAAATCAAAGCCCAGTATGACCCGGAAAATATATTCCGGGCCAATTACAACATCACGCCTGCTGCTTAGTACTAACAGGTGGCCTTGTGGTTTTGAACGTATCATGCGGTGTTGCCACCTTATGCGTAGTACTTTACTGTACATACTAAAAATAGAATTGTGGTTAAATTATATGAACCAAGGGTCGACCTAGATATAATGCTTCGTATGAAAATTACACCACTTCGCACCCCTGTATCACTAGCTCTTGCGTTAGCCGTTCTTATTGCGCCTGTTTTTTCGAATATCCAGACTTTTGCAGAAAGTAGTCGCGCTGTGAATGCAGGATATGTTGCGCTCGGAGACTCGGTTGCTGCCGGCGCGGGTTTGCCGGTAACCGATCCTTCCGACGAAGCCAAAGCGTGTGGTCGTTCGGCTCAAGGATATCCCGCATTGGTAGCACCAAGCGTGCAGCTGCCACTCAAAGATCTTGCCTGCGGCGGTGCGGCGGTTACTGCTGGAATCACGGGTCCGCAAAATGCTAATGGCATGACCGTTTCGGCACAAATTGATCGAGCATTTCAAGATGGCATACCTAAACTCATCACCATTAGTGTCGGTACCAATGATGTACATTGGTCCAATGTTATCAATAAATGTTACACCAGTGTCACCTGTGGTACGTGGCAAGATACGCAAGATGCCGCCAAACTGGAATATGCATATTACAAAAACTTACACAATGTTCTTGAGGAGATCAAAGCGCGAAGCGCATCCGCTGCTACCAAACCACATGTTATCCTCGTTGGCTATTACAAACCAGTTTCGAATCAACAACCATCTTGTGCCGATACCGCACCGCTAACAGCAAGTGAAATTTCCTGGATTCGCGCGCAAGTTAACATCATAAATGGCATCATGCAAGCCAACGCTTTACAGTATGGTTTTGTCCAATACGCTGCCGTTGATTTCACTGGACACGAGTTTTGCTCTGCGCAACCCTGGATACAAGGGTTTGGCAGTAGAGCTCCTTTCCATCCAAACGCAGCCGGTCAAGAAGCTATTGCGCGTGCCATTTTGCAAAAGTTAGGCAGGTAAGTTTTATAATACCGAAAGAGTGTTTGCAATATATTAGCGTAGATAAAATATAGCTTCTGCCGGTATAATCAGGCCATGAAACCGCGCAAATATACCGCTCGCTTCGTGTACGAAGCCACTGAGATTCCGTTTCATTTTTGGGCGAATACCACCGCGGGGAAGCCTGACTGTATTATTTTTCTTGGAGCGGGCCAAGTTGGAAACATCCCACGATGGGTGGCAGCGGCAGCCGGCCCCGGGGTTGTGGTGGTCGATGGGTTGCCGCATTGGGCGGTTGCGCCGAGTACGGAAGCAATTCGAGTATTCAGTGCAGGCTATATCGCCGCCGCATTTGCAGCGGTGCGCAAAACATTTGGCCTTACCACCGTGCATGTCATTACCGAATCGCAAGCCGTGCCCGCCACTGTCATATTGGCGCGCACCATTCCTGAACAGATAGGCAATGTAGTGTTGGTGCGCCCACTGGGTTTTAGCGTCCGTGCTTTTGGCGCCTCGGAAGCGGTACGACTACAAGTATTCCGTCGCCGCATCGTGCGAACCATGCTGCAGCTCCCCCAGTCCTTTTTACACGATCCTCGAAACTTCGGGGTTACGGCAAGCATGCTACGGGCGATGATCCGCGAACCGAATTTCAAGTCACTCACCAAAAAATATGCCATTGGTATCTCGTATGATTTACTCGAAGATTGCAAGGCTGTTGCAGTGATCCAGAAGCGCAAGAAGCGTTCATTTACCATGCTTCTAGGCGAAAAAGACAAAATGTTTCCCCCGAAAGAAATTATGGCAGCGCTTGCCGCGCATCAAAATATTACGCCGGATGTACAAATAGTGCCGCGCGCTACACACGCTTCTTTGGCAGTTCGCGGCAGCAAGGTAATCCTCAAACTGGCGGTGCAAACCGCACGCGGTGATCAACCTTAGATACCTTACGCTTACGCGCCAAAAAATCTATCAGGAAGCTGGCCCGCTTGTTCGAGCAAAATTTGGTGTCGTTTGGCAAATGCTTCCCGTGCTTCGGGCAGAACGATTTTATGGTCCCAGTCTTTTTCGAGCTTTTTTCTGTTTAAGTCCATAAGTTCCTCGTACTCTTTGCCTGCAAAGGTCTTGTCGGTGGCTTCGTTCCAAAAAATGTTCATGAACGGCCCGACCATGTGCGAGCAGCCATCGGCCGATGACACAATCTGTACTTCTATGGGCGCCGCATGTAAATCAAGTTCAAGTTTTTTATCGAGCGTTTCTATGTTATTTACCGCACGTTCTACAATCTCGGATGGAAAGCCAATTTCGGTCAGTTTTTGCCGTCCGGCGTGTAACGTCATTTCGTATTGATTGTCATAGTCGAGCGTTTTGCCGTAGTCGTGCAGCCAAGCCATGAGTCGCACCATGTCGCGGTCGGCTTCTGGATACAAATCACACAATTCCAGCGCGAGTTTCTCTACAATCTCTAGGTGCCACGGGACAAACCATTTGTGGTGCAAAAATTCAGGATTGGCAGAGGTGGCAATAACGTGATCGCGGAAAGTTTCTATCTTGTCTTGCATAGCCAAAGTATAGCAGACGATGGTTAGACCTAGTGCACTGTGGATTGCAGTTGCGTCTTTTGCGGTGCGTTTTGTTTTTCATGAGCAGCGCGAGGCGAACGAATCATGAGTGCTGCAACCGCCGAAGCAATGCCCATGAAGACAGCGCTTACCAAGAAGGCGATGTGATAGCCGTGAATCGCGGCCCTGCCAGCGCCAAGATGCATAGCACCGGCAGTGGCAGAAGCGGCGACTCCCGAGAGATTCCACTTCGGTATCGCGGCCGCAAGTAGACGAGATTTTTGGCTCGAAAATGCCAAACATGTGCTTGCCAAACGCAAAAAATAAACCTTCATGTACGCTAAGTCATAAGAGTAAAATGTACAAATAGGACAGCCACAATTAATTACCTTGACAGACATAGTAATATGACATACACTGCAACACATGATAGATAACAAATTATCATCAGACTTACTTCGTGGGCATACCGACACGATCATCCTCAAACTATTATTGGATGGCGATAAGTATGGCTACGAAATCACCAAACTCGTGCACGAGCGCTCGGGCCATATATATGAGTTAAAAGAAGCAACGATGTATTCCAGCCTGAAGCGTCTGGAAAACGACGGTCATATTGCCTCGTATTGGGGCGATGAAACGCAAGGCGGCCGACGTCGCTATTACCGAGTCACTGCGCGGGGGCGCGAACAATATCACCATAACAAGCAGAATTGGGATGCTGCCAAAAAGATCCTAGACACCCTATTATAAGGAGAAAATATGGAAGATCGAATTAAGCAATTTTTGGATCAAGCCTTTGCACCGTATGGCGCATTTCCGGCCCGAGCCGAAGTAACCAAAGAGTTACTGGCAAACTTGCTCGAAAAATATCGCGACGCGAAAACCGAAGGCATGACCGACGAAGAAGCGTACCAAGCAACCGTGGACTCATTTGGCGACGTGGAGGAAATTATGGAGCAGGTGCCCCACACTGAGCAAAAAACTACGAATACACCTGATGATGGCATGAATGTCGGTAAAATTATTCGCGATGGTTTACGCCAAGGCCGCGCGAACGCGCCAGCCTCTAAACTTGCCGGAGTAAAATTGACCGGCGCCGATTTATCCGACAGCAATCTCGCCGGTGACGATTTCAGCTACAGCGCCCTCAGCGGCGCGAACTTCGATCGTTCCAACGTGAGCGGCGCAACATTCAGTGCAGCTGCGCTGGATAACGTTTCGTTCGCGGATGCCGACCTGCGCGGCGCAAGTTTTGTCGCTGCAAATTTGCAAAAAGCGAACTTTACGGGAGCAAATCTAAACGATGCCACATTTAAGGGCTGCTCACTCAAAGAAATCGTACTCGACAACACACAGTTGAACGGCGCGAAATTCCAGGGTTCCGATTTGGGCGGTGTTTCGTTCGACAATTACCAATTAGAAAACGTGACGTTTAATGGGACTTCGCTCGACAAAACTTCATTTAAAAATGCGACGCTGCACAATGTAACGTTTTTGCGGACACGCGTAAAACACACCATTTTTGACGGCACCAAAATGGACAAAGTTACTTACGCGTTATTGCAGGGCGCGGGTGCGAAGCTCGACACGGCGATAGTGATCTAGACCGAGCGCAATTAATATTGACGGGCGACCATTTCCTCGACGGGGGCATGGTCGTCGGTTAATAAGCGGCCATTGTGACCAGGGGCGGATATCTCTCGTTGTAACACCTCATGAAATTCGGTATTCTGGGCGGCGATTCGTGTGAGTCCGGTTTGCAAAGGTTCGGTGCTTGCGAGCAGTAAAATGCTCTGCATGTCAGTCGGCGCGACATCTTTATCAAGCCGAAATGCACGTACATGCGTAAAGGAAGTTTGGTAGGTTTTTGCAATGGACGATACGAATGTGCCGCCCGATCCACTGGCCCGCGACAAAATATTGACCGCTATAACACCACCAGGAGCGAGGGCGGCATGAAGGCGTTGATTTGCTTCTTGGGTAAGAAGTTGAAAAGGTGGCGTTGCATTCGAGAATGCATCGAGATAAATGACATCATATTTTTGCTGGTTGGTGTTTAAAAATTGCCGTCCATCTTGATTGTGTACATGGACTCGAGGAGATTGAACAAAGCCAAAGTACTGTTCGCTGAGTGGCTGTAAGCGCTTGTCGATTTCTATGACATCAATGGTTGCTTGCGGTTCGGCCTGCGCAAGCAACCCGGGTAAGGTAAAAGCGCCTCCTCCGATAATCAAATATTTGTGAGGTGTTTGCGGCAAGGTAGAAACCGCGTCAAAGGCGCGTATGTAGGGAAAAGGTGGCGGTTGGCCGGGCTGCTTATTGATACCGGATTGCAGCGAGGTAGCATCACTTTGCAGCACGCGCAGCGTAGCAATATCGCGAATAATATACCGGCCATATGCGGTATCGAAATCTTTTATGACGCCCGACAAATATACTCGAGAAGGCATAAGGGAAAGAATAACCGCGAGTACCCACAGCGCCCAGCGCAGCCTGGATTGCGCACGAAAAACAATAAGTAAACTCGTTATGGCTAGGGTAAAACAGATGAGTGACAGGATGTTGCGCGTACCAACAAGTGAAAACAGAAAGAAGCCGGTAAAAAAGGTGCCGAACAGAGCACCAAAGGTACCCGCGGCATTAATCCGCGCGACGCGACGACCGCTCGAAGCAACATCGGCGATGCTGAGTCGGGCTAAATAGGGCGTAACTGCGCCCAGGATCACAGTAGGAATGGCGAACAAGGTGATGCTTGCAATGAGTGCTTGCAGTTGAGCGGGCAACTCGGTTAAGCGGCTCAATTCAGCCATAATCGGATCTTTAAATATATTGAGTATGGCGATCAGGAGTGTGGCAAACAACAGCATATAGGCGATATCTACGGGCTGCTTGCGGCGATCGGCGAGCCTCCCGCCCAGCAGATATCCCAAGGCCAAGGCGGCTAAAATCACGCCGATAACACTTGTCCAGACGTAAATAGTAAGCCCAATGTATGGTGCGGCAATTCGTGAAGCGGTTAGTTCCAGCGTGAGTTCTACCGCGCCGACAATAAAACTAATAACTTCGAGTTGATATTGACGTAATTTTCGGAGCCACCGACCATGCTTCATGATTGTTAGCTTAGCATAGGCAGGGCAATTACGCAGTGGCCCTAAGCAGGTAGCTACTTTCCGCCGGTCATGAGTTGCTCGATATCGTTACCGCCGCTAATTTCAAAGAGGTATCGGGTGATACCGGGCACGTGTTGTTCGAGTCGTGCAAGCAGCAGGCGATACTTTTTGTTTTTTAGTTGATCCGTACCATACAAGGTGTTCGCGTCGGTGGCGGTAAGCATGTATTGAAATTTGGTGGCCTTGTCCTCAGGCTCGTTGGTGCGTTCGTATTGAAACTCGGTTTCTTGGCCTGTTTGGCCATAGGTAAAATCGGGCGGGTTGAGTGCAGCAAATTGCTTATCATGGAACATACCCCATAAGCCATTCATTTTATAGTCGATACGATGGCCGATTTCGTGCGCATATAGCGAGTAATCGCCGGCATATATCTGATCAATGGGGATATAAATAGTGCCGCTCGCTACGTTGGATTCACCGGCAGGCTGTGCTTCTCGTCCATCATAGGTGGTCATGGTTCCTAGGTTTTGCACGATAGGCAGCTGGTGAAAATCGGCAAAGCCCAGCACTTCTTTGGGGATGAGTACGAATGTTTTGAACAGCTGGGCAATGCCCAATTTTAACTTTTCAAGATCAATGTCGCTTGTTTTTATGGGTGATACATCCCAGCCAAGGTCGGAAAAATCGGTTGTTTCGTGGAGAACAGTAGAAAACCCGAGTTGCGTGGTGTAATCACTGAAAATTTTAACAGCGGCGGCAGGTGTTTGGGCGGTTTCAAGCGCTTGTTCGTAGGGGGTGGGATCGAAAGTAGTCAGGCCGCATTCTTTGGCTTTTCGTAGGGCGTAATTGCGGTAGATGTTTTTATTGCCTGGCATCGCGGGGATAATTTCTGCAAGTTCTTTGGTGGTGGGTTGATCGACGATATGATTGACTTTGTCTTGGATGGCTTGCGGAACGGGCCGTGCGCTGTAATCGGTAACAAATTCGACGGTTGTTTCTGCGGCGAACCACGGATCTCCCGTATATTCGGTGCTGATGCCCTGGATCGCAGCCGCAGTAAAAGCGGAGGCGGTTATAAAACGTGCAAATCGGTGAGGCCGGAGTGGGGCTTGCGCTGCCGCTTCGTCAAACGCTGCCGCCTGTATTGCGGCATCGACCGGGTGCGTTATAAACTCGCCAGGGTTTTTAGATTGCGGTACAAACTCCGACATTTGCTTGTATTTAACAATATTTAACAAATTATGTCAATATCGCCCAGCGGCACTTATCCCACCAAAGTAGGTAGGGTTTTATGTTACATGTAACAACGAATGGTATAATAGCCTTGTCGAGATCTTACAACAGGGCTTTTTTATGTCCGTTCCTAGTTCAAAATGGGCAGCCATTGCACAAAAGCGACTAGGATAAAACCTTGTTGTGGGTCTCGACAGCCAGCAATGGCTGTCCTTTTTTATAACATACCCACAGGAGTTTTACTGCATGGACCGCAAACAGAAATTAGATCAAGCACAGCAATATGCGAATTGGAGTATTGCAGGAATCTTGGTGCCAATCATCGGGGTTGTATTAAGCATTTTAAGCCTGACCACTTTGAATTCATTGAAGCCGTTTAAAGACGCTGAGCAGGACAATGCTATGCGTATACAAAACGCCGCCGACATCAGTTTGCGCGTTTCTGGATTTCTGGTTGTCATCGCGATTATTGCGGGCGTGGTTATGGGGGTCAATTACGTGCAGCAGCAAAATCGGTTGAATGAAGCGACGCAGCAATACTTACGAGAATTGCAAAGCAACGCGCGTTAAGTCATGTACATATTTGTCCACATATGTACATTTTATGGCTAGCTACCAGGTATAGCATGCTACTATATTGGTATGACCGACAGTAACGCTCCCACGAAAAAACAGTTTATCAAAGCACTCAAACAAGTAGCGCGAAAGAAAAAATCATAGCATGAGTTCAGATACTATAAATCTCCTAGTTAGCGGCGGCGTCTCTTTAGTTGTAGGCGCAGGCTCGGCCTTATTTGTTATCGGACAGTATAAAGCCAAAGTGGACCGAGTGATCGAGGATCAAAAATCCTGTGATAAAAAGCGTACCGACATGAAAACAGAGCTTGATAAACTTCTTGAATTCAAAACCCAAGCACAGAAATTTATTGACGAGCAGATCTATAACAAAAAAAGCCCATTGAGTCTTACAGAGCTCGGGAAGAAACTGGTAACAGAGAGTAGCCTAGATAAAATCTTTGAGCAAGTAAAGGACGACCTGGTCTCCATGCTCGAAAAAGAGCATCTCACAACGCAATACGATGTTCAAGAGCACGCAAGATCCTTAATGGATAACCTGACCGATTACAGTCCTTTCCAGCCTGTTAAACAATACGCATTTGAACACGGGCAAGATCTTGGTCAAATACTTCGAGCTGGTGCAATCATGCTAAGAGACTACTATTTTGAAAAACATCCAGAGATCGTTAATCCAAACGAACGCTGGTAGTTGATATCTTACTCATCAAACTCCAAAACATACTCGGCTTTCCGCGGTTTGAATATCGCCACGCAAATTCCCACGCATACGCTTCGATATATTTCGGACTGACATGTTTGAACGTCCCACGCATTCTCGGCTTCCACGTTGACCAAAAATTCTCGATCGTTTGCGTGTAGTTATTCGGATTTTCTTTGTGTACATGTTCGTGTTTGCTGTGGTTCGTGGTGAAATGCCTGAAACCGCGCCGATGCAACGTGCGGTATGACCCGTGCTCGTCACTGTAAATGATGCTGCGCTGCGCGATATGATCTTCAATAAGCGGCATGAGTACACGAACGCCCGTTGTCGGTACATGTTTTACGAACACTTGGCCACCTCCTCGCTCGACGGCACCAAAAATAATCTGCCCGCTCCGTGCACCGGTTGGTCCATACATGCGAATGGCTGACGATCGCTTGAAAACATTCGCATGCACATACGTCTCATCAATCTCGACTTCACCTTTAAGTTCCGCGTCCGGCGTTGCCATCATCTTGCGGATTTGGTGCATCATGCGCCAAGCTGTTTTATATGTTACTCCAAGTTCACGCTCGATTTGCTTTGCACTGGTGCCGGCTTTGTTGCTGCTCATCAGCCAAATCGCATAAAACCAGTCGGTGAGCGGCGTGCGCGACTTATGAAAAATCGTGCCAGCCGTCGGGTGCACATGGTGACCACAAATATCACAGGAATACGACTTCCGCGATTTCACTCGGTAGTGTTTGGTGACTTTCTGACAATTCTTGCAGGTGATGCCGTCCGGATACAAATATTCAACAAGCCATGCTAAACAAGCGTCCTCATCAGGAAAATCAGCCCGTAAGTCTTTTACGGTGTATTTCATACGTCTCGACAGCCTTTTGACTACGTATATTTTACCATGATTATCGAATAAACTCAACTGATGCATGGACGCCTTTAATAAGCCTGTGCTAGAATAGCTACAGACAGGTACGCTGGGCTCCCGCATGGGAGTCCTTACGCTTTTATGACTAGTATTACCATCTCAGGGGATGGTGCCAGTGACCGGATTCGAACCGATATCTACGCATTTGACAGGTACGCGCTCTATCCATTGAGCTACGCTGGCAAAAAGAAAACCCCAGAGGCTAGTCCTTCTGGGGTTTACACCGGACGCAGAAGAACTAACGAATGAAATGATTCCAAGAACAGTCATACATTCATTAGTCACTTCCGAGTCAATATCGGTGTGTGATTACTTCTATTATACCCCATAGGATTCGTAAACAAATAAAAATGCCGCAAACAGAAGGGATGTGAATCCCAACTGTTTGCGGCATGGTATTGCCTCGTGTATTTTAATCGTTCTTAGCCAGCCTAATTTATTAAGAAAGGTCCTTACCCAGTCTTCAATAAATCAGCCTTCCAGCTACGTATCTTAGTATAACACTAACAATTTGCGAGGTTTAGTAGAGAATTGCGTATACCTACGGCAATGGGATAAGTGCCCGCCCAGCAGGCTTTGCGTGAGGGTTTCGCGGATATAAAGTCTTTCTATAATACAGGAGACGGTGATTCTCGTACAAAACTGTTATAAGGCGGTGCGCTGTACGTCTAGCTGCTGCATGATGTAGCTGGCATAATCCTTACCTACGGCTTCCATAGTCCGGGCTTTGCTACGTAGTTCGGCGGGGTCGATCACGGCATACGCAGCTTCGAGCATTTTTTGAGCGGTAAGTTCAGTGAAAGCATCCATGCCTATCTTGGGAAGGAGATCAAGGGGTACGATGAAATCGCTCAGCCCTGCATCTTTCATCGGCTCTGCACCACCGGAGTCGGTAGAAACGGGCACGGTGCCGGCATAAATCATTTCGTGTAGGGTGAGTGAGTTTCCTTCGGCAAACCACGACGTAAAGCGTCGGGCTGGCTCGTCCCAGCCGCCGGGATTGCTCAGGGCGGCTCCGACGTGGAGGCTGCTTAGATACTCAGCTTTTTCTGCTCCTCTTTTTACGCCCGCATATTCTACGGCGTCGCCTAAGGAAGGTGCCACCAGAGCTTCATGCGTGGCACGGTCGAGAACGGGGCCGGCAAGCGTCAAAAAGGCGTCGTGTCTTTGTCGTAATTTCTCCACGGCCAGCGCTGCGATTTTGACGCCTTTCATGTCGGTAGGCTCTATTCTGGAAAGCGTGCCGACGTGGATGGGCTGACCTGGCTCATAATGCCGCGGCTGTATGCCGGTGAAATCAGTAGTACTTATGCCGTTTTTGATGGTGACATCATGAAGTGGGCCGAATTGCGTAGTAACATCCGCGCGTTGGTGATCGGCGATAGCGACAATTTTGCCGCCGCTTGCTTTGATACGACTGTAAATCCTGCTGGCATGTGATGTCATGCGGGAATGCTGCACGAAAATGTGTGGAAATCGTGAGCTGGTTAAAGGTACAAGTGGAGCAGAAGTGGTGTCGTTATCAATAATAGCCCACGGTTGGTTGTGGGGTGCTGCCGCAATGTCCATCGCCAAGCGAAGGGGCGCTGCAACACCGGTTTCGTTTACTGCTTTTCTGATACCAACTTTGTCGTTGGCCATAATTTCATCGGTAGTAGGGCTGGTTTCGACATAGGTAACACCTTCTGCGAAACCAAAATTTGGATTTTCTTGTCCGTAGATTCGTACGGGAAAACCTTGTTCTGCAAGTGCATTCGCTAGCGCCCCCGTAAAAACCTCACCCCCTCCTGTCTCACCAACAGGACTTTTAGGGGTTGCGACGATAGCGATAGTAACTCCGTTGTGTTCGAAGCTAGTCATGCGACAAGATTATACCTAGTTAAGCAATGTGTCAAGTGATTTGTCAATATTTAAGCCAGACGATGACCTAAAATTTGAATATCAGCACCGATATGTTATGATATATATCAAAAGTAAAGGTGTTGCTTGCTACCCCCAACGGAGTGGCGCTAGGGCATATCGTATCGCCGGCGATCGTTGCCGATGTGCAAGTACGTTAACTTGTCCCTGCAAGTAACTGTCCGCTTTCGTAATTATTTTGCCTGGTAATGTCGGTCGATCTTTTAGCGGCGATGCCTAGTGCCGGAGTTCGTGTATACTCAATGCGCCGGTGGCTTGGTAGATGTTGATAAGCGTGGTCTCCATGACAGAAAAAATGGGCGTGTCGTGGTCGTTGTACGGAGTTTTCTGGTAGATGGCGGGGCAGCCGCGGTGGTGATAACTCGCGACATCCGGCAGCTCCTCCTCGACGCGATCTTGAACTGCTTCCATGTCAAAGCCGACGTGATGACGCTTGTCGTCGATAGTCAGATATTTTCTGTGGTAACGGCCGTAGCCATCGAGTAAGAAATCCGTGGTCGCCGCATTGACGCCTTCTAACTCCAGCCGGGCAGCCGGGCGCCGCATTTCGGGTAGGCTGTTTTCAAGGAGCCGTAATTTTTCTTCTGGATCGTGCAAGCCGAATTCTCTTTCGCCGATGTGTAACACGGTATTTGCGAAATCTCTGGCATGAAAATGCGACCCATTGTGGGAAGGAACATGGGCGGGTGGGGTTCGCGCAAAGAGTGGACGCACTTCTTCTACGACTTGTTGCAAGTAACGATGTTTTTTGGCTGCGCGAAAATCAGTAGCTTGTTCCAAATAGGCACGAAGCTTACCCTCCTGGTCGTAACGGTCGATGAATACTTGCCACAATCCCCCCTCAAAAAATAGTTCTCTAAAGGCGGCCGGCTTGGCTTTTGCTCTATATGCGTCGTTGATGCCGCGATTCCATTGCGTTATGGCGCTCTCGACCGGTTGGCCTGCTTTCACTCGAAGACGGGCACTTACCGGGCCATAAGTTTGGGTGTAATATGCTATGGAAAAAGCCGCCATGACATCTTTGACTGCGGTCTGACTGCTATCAGCTTCGGTGAGGGCGTGGGCATTTTTGCGAGCGAGCGCATCAAATAATATCGGATCTACCA